>WLWD01000664.1_pt1 | contig 178652 bp, 106 predicted proteins | sample 6712731 | NCBI WGS metagenome assembly WLWD01 (sample SAMN12718690, study PRJNA576275) | sponge metagenome | isolation source: marine sponge | host: Mycale hentscheli | place: New Zealand: South Island, Marlborough, Capsize Point | collected 2014-11-01 | reverse complement strand
CTGTAAATTCTGTGGTTGTATTATTAGTCATAATGTGTCATTGTGATTTTTATAGTATGTATTCAATCTTTTACCAGCCAAGTATTGAGCATCTAGTAAAATACAATCTCTCCCAGTTAAATTGTGTGATAACAGTAAGACGAGCATAATAAAACAACAACAACAAAAACAACAACACAAACTGCTTGTTGTATGCTAAAAGTAAATGACTAAAAACTCTATGAGTGAAGTGTATAGTATAAACTCTATGAGTGAAGTGTAGTATAAACTTCAAGGGAGTAGAATTGCAAGAATGGAACTTCATAAACACTCCATCCCCAATTAGTTAGGATAATCAACATTCCACCGTATGCACATTCCAGTATTTAATCCACATCTTCTACACATATTAAGTCACACATTTCTTTGAAGTAATATTACATACTCAATATATTTAACTTATTTACATTTTCACTTGCTAATTGAGTATTAGTTTTTTGTCATATGAAAGATATCACATCTATATTTTATGATAAAAGTGAAACGTACAAATAGTCTCAAAGTCAGCTGAGTGGTTGAAGGCAAGCCCCTGAGTAATAGCAGCTTAACGAGATAGCATTGTGGATGTCTCGGCTAACAATGTCACTAGAGTTGATAAAGATGAATGCCAATAGACCTGCATAACCACGAACAAGCAACATTACTTCCTTATTTTGTTTATTGCATATATAATTTAGTCCATATAGGAAAAATATGGAAGTGCCATATTATTCCAAATAGTGCCCTCCATAAAATGTTCCCACTGCATGCACAATGACTTGACTAACCTTGAGTGTAGAGTGTGAGGACATAAACACCAATACTGCTCAACATAATAGCCTATGAACACAATCAACACAAAACAATATATAATCTGATATAATAGTAGGCAATTATATAAACTGAAAATGAAGAGGAATAATAGGGAAAATAAAGATCACACCTTCTTGACTGGTATAAAGTATGTAGTTCAAGTCCTTCTCCCATTTGTTGTGATATCCAAGCAGTGTCTGTCCTCACCATTCCTGCCAACACAGCTCCTCCGTGTGCTTATAAGGATCCTCTATTAATGTGAACTTTGAATTCTGAACACACGCACACATTACACAGCTTATGATAAGTGTGGCTTTGAATGGAAAAACTAAAACTTATACATAAGTCCTTCATCATTAAGAATAAACTTGGATGACTTGACATCATGTGACAGTCACATGACAGCAATATTGGCACATGATTCTTCTTCCAGGTTACACACAACTACTATATGTGACATGTTCAGTAAAGTGAGCCACACAATAGAAATAATAACACACATACATACATGCACACTACCAAAATATTTTCAACATGCCACTCCTCCTTCCCTCATTATGTACCTTCTTCTAAATCTTCTACACACAGTGATGAACTACATTCACTATGGTGGGTATGGAATAATATAAAAAGAAATTCTGTTGCATAGATCACACACACTCTATGTATTGTGACCACTGGCAAGTGCATTGACTCAGTTATGTTAGTCTGGCGGAGCGACACCCACAAAGCATGCACATGGAGGGTCTGGGGACATGGCCATACCAAATTCATTCCAGAGGAATGTGGAAGTGGTCTGTACTCCACCCCCTTATACCTGAATTTCTACCGTGATGGTGATACAGATGGATGTTCTGACGATCTTTTTCTCTCGTAGTTTTGCTGACAGACTACTGGCTGTGACAAGTAGAAAGAGTTGTTGATGGAGGTGATTAGACCTTTAATAGCAGGTGGAGACGTATTCGGAAATGTTCCAACGAAATACGGTAAAAACTTCTGCTTTGCATGTCTCCCTTTCCTTACTGAAACTAGCCAAGCTTGGTATACCTAATTTGGAAATGGTGGCTGACACATACTGGAGTTTCTATTTATGATTGAGGAGGGCCATACCTGATTATTTGCTAACAGCCGCAATATATGTGCAGCAGATCCAATTGGGTATAACCATGTCCCCAGACTCTTTCTTGGCGTAGTGGTTTGGTAAAAAGCTTTGGTTATGCCAGACTACAGCCATGTGTGCCATGTGTGGTCTGATAATGTATACCCTCCAAGAATGACAAGGACAAGAAATAACAAGATCTTGCATTGTGTAAACACACATTTCCCACTATGGCACTCCACAATTGACTGTGCAGACTGAATGATATTAATTTGGACTGACCTTGAGCGTAGAGTGTGAGGACAGCCTGAATGGCACACACCAGCACACACCATCACACTGGTACTGCTCAAACATCACCTATATACACAAACGCAGAAGAAATAAACCAACACACCATTATTTATATCAGTACAGCTGTAAATTATTATCTCATCCTATTACTCTCACCTCTATTATCTACTCTTCTATCTTCAGGACATTCATCATATGCTCCATTAACTTCTCCTGAACACACACACACACACATACACACACACACACACACATTGTAACGTCCTTCTTGGAGACATGAAAAAATTATGACTTACTAGTTAGTCAGCTTTGCTGTCCCAGTACACATGTGCACAGGTTTATAATTCACTATCTGGTTAAAATTAAAATTTTTAGGTCCCACAATGAATCTTGTCATCAATAGTTATAATTTCCATAAGAAGATGTGCTAGTTAGAGTACAAGTGATCAATCCAGAAACTTTAACTCACTCTGTCATAGAACAGGAATACTAAAATCTCACAAAAGAATAGCAAACAAGTACTTCAAACAGCAGCAACAAAACTGAGCTCCAGGACTTGTGAATAAAGACCCATACTATGATGAACTGCAAACACTTTTTTAGATTAATTAACTGAATAAAAATATAGTACTATAAATTATATTACTATGACTACGCTTACTCAACACTTTTATCCTCTACCCATGTATTATGTTGATAATATTGCATTACTAAAGTAGTAGTGGTGATAAAGTATACTACAATCCAAGATGATGACTGCAACTACTAGATATGACTCTAACTGCTATCAAAGATGATGACTATAACTACTATTTACACTATGATTTACTCAAGTTCTATAATTATTACACACACTTACCAAATTTCTTGTATTGACGTCTACCACTATTATCTTTAGAGGATCTGACAAGTAAGTGGCTCCAAGATGACAGACTTGAACCCTAAGTGTAAAGTTCTCTGTATTATGGGATGTTGAGTGGCAGTCATTAGATCAGTAATAGCAGTGTTGTCTTCAGGAGACACTAGACCTCCTACATGAATACCATTACTATAATGATACTTAGTGTCAGTGTTGAGCTTGATATCTGACAGACATGGACAATCTTTAGATGCAGTTATTACAGCTATAGATGAGTGAAGGTCAATATTATTATGTGATAGATCCAGTCTATGTAACTCAGTGAGATGATGTAATGTGTTGGCCAGACTAACTGCTACACTTGGACCAATATTATTATGTGATAGATACAGTGTATGTAACTTAGTGAGATGATGTAATGTGTTGGCCAGACCAACTGCTCCACTTGGACCAATATTATTATGGGATAGATACAGCATACCTAACTCAGTGAGATGATGTAATGTGTTGGCCAGACCAACTGCTCCACTTGGACCAATATTATTATGTGATAGATTCAGTATAAGCAAATCAGTGAGATGATGTAATAAGTTGGCCAGACTAACTGCTCCACTTGGACCAATGTTATTATGGGATAGGTCCAATACTCTTAACTGTGTAAGGTATTGTAGTTGATTGGCTAAAGCTGTGGCACCATCACAACCAATGCTGTTATTTGATAAATCCAAAACTGTCCATTGAGTAAGACAATGTATTTCATTGAGTAATGTGATGACTCCACCAGGACTGATACTGTTATCTAATATATACAGGTGATGTATATTGACATTGGAATGTAGTCCATTGGCTAGAGCTGTACCTGCATCATCATCAATAACACAACGTTCCAATGCAATACTGCTTAGGCTATCATTAATTAGGAGTTGTAGACCACAACCTATTTCAAGCACACCCCTGGAATCCATATCATAGAAAGATAGTTGTAATTCAGTATCTTTGAGGTGAGTGAAGCCACTGAGTAGTGTTGTGATGCAACCAAAAGTTGAGGAACATTTGATACCCACATTTTTTAGACTAGTGAGACATTTGATTCTGTCAGTGATTGCCTTAACATTATCATGACTTATCTCACCGAGTGTTAAATTTAATTGAATAAGACTGGAACAAGATTTCAGTGTGTCATAGAGAGCAGGTGCTGAAATATTCATTATATCTCCAATTTCTAATGTTTGTAAGGTACCAAAGTCTTTACTACGAATACACTCCAGAAAGTTAGCAACATCAATATGATCAGTAACAGCACCAAGTGATATTTTAGTGACTGGGTGAGATGTATTAAATATGACATATCCCATAGCATAAAGGTCAGATGGTGCTGGGAATCTGATGAAATAACGGCCCTCACAATATTCCCCTACTTTATCACAGGCTACCTGTTGTTGGGATTCTAGTGCACAATGATACAATAGGGACCTATATTTTTTAAACTTTAGTAATAAACTACTCAGCATTAGTGCTGAACTGCTTGTAAATGGAGTTAATCCAAAATAAAATATTATTGTTGGTGAAGATATCCTCTGCATGTGATTCAAAATTTCTAATTGTTTATCTTCTTCTAAGTTGGTAATGTAACAAGCTGTTAGGAATTCTTGTACTGTCAAGTGAAGAAATGAGTATGTTTTAGTGACTCCATAGAGCTCAGCTATATGATTAATAGTGACTAATCCCAGACACCACTCGTCTGAATTACTACTGACATATTCACATAGTTCTTCCTCCATTATTTCTGGAGTAGCTATTTGTTTCTTGCTATTAGTCATGCTATATGCTAAACAACAGAGTTTATTAAAATATTCCTTTAAGCTACCTGTTAACTTTTCTAGTGAATGGACTTGAGCGTTAGAGTTGTGAAGTCTAACATGACGTAGTATTGTGGAACGTGTAAATTCTTGGTAGATTTTAGTTTGTGTGTTTGGAATATTTCCTTTTTGATATTTGAAGAGAAAGCAGATCATAGCTACATGGACTGGTAAGTAGCACATGTTAAACACATTAGGATGACTGTACAAATATTCCTTTAACATAGCTGGGTATGTAGTGGCTACACTTGAGTCACAAGATGAACTACCAAATGGAAAGCTGTCGATATAGTCTAGAATTTGTTCTTTGCTAAATCCTAACACCTCTACTCTGTGTGTTATGACATCGTCTCGTAGAGTTTCTATGGCTACTGGACGAGACATCACAATGACCATAGCTAGAGGAAGGAAAGTCTTGTCTAGTAGCTGATAAATGAGAGAGTTGTCTCTATCTTGAGGATGATACTCGTCTAGCCCATCTATTATGAAACACACGCCCTCTCCATCAGCCGCCTCAATTTCTTCACAAACCTTCTTTAACTCCTCCTCACTGCGATAGAAAGATTTGAGTATACTAGACAAAGTTTCTTGTGTTGTGTTGCGATTGACTATTCGAAGAGTTACAAGAAATGCTAAATGTACTCTTCTGAGTGCATGTCCTTTGCTCCAATCTCTAACTATTTTGTGAACAAGTGTAGTCTTCCCACTACCTGGACGACCTTCTGTAACTAGTAGTGCTCCAGATATGTTCTCTCCGAAAACTGCACTATAGTCAACTTTGTTTTTAACATTTTCTGCCTGTCCAGAATCTTTGTTTATTTGTTTTTGATCAGATCGAACTACAGTTAAATTAATAAAAGACTTGGCACCTTCTGGAGGCCATGAGTCTGGTGGTACTTCTCTTTGTCTGGAGTACAAGTTTAGAAGCCGTTTCTTAGCTAGAGAATAGAGTACAGTTAAGGTGATCTTGTTGCTGCACTTCTCACTTCCTCTATAGCTCACACTACAAGTGTATTCTCCTTCTGTTCCCTGACTGGCATGGCTAACAACTAGTATGTCTTCATTGACTCCATAATAAGTGCAGCTATTGGCTAAAGGCTGGCCATCTTTTTTCCACTGGTAGCTCACACACTCTTTTGGACTAACCTGAACCTGAAGGAGTGTGCACTTTCCATCTTGTACTTTTACATCATAACTCTGGTTTGTTAAGGAAAAGCTATCAATAGAAATTTTTGAAGTGTGTGTGGAAGAGCTTTGTTGAAGTCTTGACTTATCTTCTAGTTCTTGAGCTACGTGACCTTCTCCTACTATTTCACTTCTAAGTGCTGATAGTAGTGCATTCATAGTAACTCTTAGAGGAGTACTGGTGTCTCTAGCTAGCCAGTGAGAGAGGATACTGTACAAACTTAAGCTGTTGCTACTTTTTTTGCAATCTGCAATTTCCGCAGGTATTAGCGTTAGGGCTATGGCAATTTCTTCCCATTTATGTCTACATTTGACTAATACTTCAAACACCCAGTTAACATCTTCTTTATCCATACAATAATCTAAATAATATTCAGTATCTCTGTCACTTGTGAACTCACTGAGACAGTCATAAAATATATCTTCCTCACTGGTAAGCTCATAGAGATACTCATACATTTGTGACTCTCCTATATCGACCAGAAGTGTCATGAACTTCTCCCACACACTCTCATCTTCACTGACCCTCACAGAAACTAGTCTCAACAGATACCTGACCTGTAGTTGTCGGTCCACATTATTGCGGTCTACTGACTTGAAGAACTTACACTCCCAGCAGTCGACGAGAATGCATTGCTGCACCATCTTGTAGAAGAGTTGAACGGGGTCAGCTTTACACCAACTTGACAGCTTCCTTTCATTTTGAAGCAGTGCCTCTACTAAGTTATCACGCACAGACGACATCACAGCCATCTAGCAAAATAACAGTAGAGCGTTGCGTACAGCGCCACACCCTAATGTCCAAACACTCAAGCTGATAAAAAAACATAAGGTCGAGTTTTTAAATTATGTGTACATATAAGGTAAAGCATTACTTTTTTCAGGTTCTACGTATATGTAACAGTTATCATTAATCATATTCATTGTTTTAGTGTATTCATGTTGTGGTTTTGTTGTGAGCCTGCTCAGTCTCTGTGTGTGCTCTCTGTGTGAGGTAGTGATACATAGTGTACACAGATTCATGAACGAGTAGTAGTGTAAAGGGATTTATTTTTATAATCAAGTAGCAGGAACTCCTTCCAAACCACCTTGCTGCTTCTCTGTACAAAATGGTATGGTCCTTCCTCGTATACAGCTAACACTTGCTGGAAATTTGCTCTCTTTTTTTTAATCTTTATGGAAGTAATACCTACATAAATAAGTAGGGCTAGCAGTATGTTTCAAAATAGAGTATGTAGCTCACTGATGCCATCATTTTTATTTTTATTTTTTATTTTTATTTTTATCAAATGTCATTACTACAGTTATGAACTGCAGATGTAGGTAGGAAATTATGTTGGAGGTAACTGCACTGACCAGTGTGAGTCTTTACAGTAACTGAGACTGTGATGAAGATGACTAAAGTTGTGAAAGAAAATTTTCAGACATAGAATTTTTTTCTCTGAAGCATAAATTATTATAATATTTCGTGTACAACATATACAAATTTTGAGCTGTGCACACTATTATTTGTCTACCAATAATCATTATTTGTCAGACCTGGTGTATCATTAAATCCTGACTGTTATCTTGTTATGGTAGAACTTCATTTCCACAAAGAGTCCTCACCAAAAAATTATCGGTAAGTTTAGCTTAATCCTGTCTACCTTATTTTACAAAGAATTTAGCGCTATTTTTCTAAAGTAAAAATTATACACACAATTACTTTGCTTCCCTAGCATCCGACTGGGCTAGGTACGGATTTACATTCCTTTTGAACTGGTATAAGTAACAAAAAATACTGCATTTTGGAGTTTGGCTGCTGCATTTTTAGATACTACTAGGCTTCAGTAAGTTCAGGAAAATTACTAACCTCGTTGAAGACACTGATAAGCACCCCAAACATAAGGTTTTCCCATTACCCTGTTGGTAGTATTCCCAGGGGTGAAATGTAAACCTAATTGCTGCAGGAAATACTATATTTCCTGCTGACAGGACAGATACAAAATGTTAGATGATAATTTGTTGCTGTGTATTTCACTACCATAAGATGATTAAGCCCACATCCAAATAACTAGAATCGATATGCTTTTACATTATTATAACCAATGACCTACAATATTTGATTAAAATGAAGAGATAGCTAATGCCTTTGGACTATTTGCCGCGAAGGCTGGTGGACATTCCCAGTATTACTACTGAACAGTTTAGCTCATGTCAATATCAATATGCACACACACACACACACACACACACATTAGTTTGGTCATTATATCTGTGTGTGCATGTACAATTCAATTTGGGGTGTCAGTGTAAACTGGGCATGAGGGATTTTGTTAATCCTACAGCACTTGCAATCACCTACAGAGTGAGACTCTGGTGGTGGCAACAAATACCTCGGTGGCTCCACTGAATTTGCTTAGCCCTTCTATTATTGCGGTAGATCCTGGTTGTTAGCCCCACAAGTGGCGGCAGCAGACATTAGTTGGATTGTCAACAGCAATGCCCTCTGAAGTGTGGATCCATGCCTAAGTCTAATATGAACGGCTATGTTTGGAAATCTTATACTTTATAGATTCATGTCTTTTGAATTTTGTTGACATTATTTGTGTGCATGCATTTTTTGGTGCCTGTGCTTATTGTGAACTTTTTCTGTTTCTTTTGTTTTCTGTGTCCCTTGCAGGTGGTCAAAGTTTACTCTCAAAGGTGACCACCATTAGCAGTTGGGTGGCTGCTACATCTAATTCTGAAACAATAACAGGAAAGGTCATATGGCAACCAAGCACAGTTCATTGTAGACACAAGTGTTGAAGTAACTGTAGTTCACAGTAATTTAGTTTCTAAAAAACACTTACGGCCTAACACTATTGAGATAGTGGGAGCCATTGGGGTGCCTGTGACGACTAGGGTGGTCGAAGTAGAATTTGACATCTTGGGGAAACATTTTCTTAAGACAGTTGCAGTGGTTTCTTCAGAATGTTGTGTGACAGAGTGCTTTACTTAGTACCTATGCAATCATCATGTGCAAAACAGCTTCTAGCCATTGTATGTGCTTCAGAACCCTCCAGTGACACCACACCTGTTATTGCTGGTAGAATCCCATATTCCTGACCTATCCAAGAAGTCTGAAAATCCTGGTGCTAGTGAACCCACTCAGGTCAATGTGATAACTTGGGCTCAGAGTAAACAATCCGTTGTATCTCAATAGGAAGCTGTAGCAGAAGATATTAAGGGAGCTATTGGTCAGCCATTTAGCCAACTACAGGCTTGTAGTGAAGAAATATATGTGTCAGCGAACAGGAAACCTTTGACAAAGATGGGCTTCAAAGTAGCGTGAAAACGTTCAACGGCATCGTTGGTTTGGCGTCTATATGAAACTGTATGGATCAGATCGACACCAAGTATCTGGCACATTCTCTCACAAACCCTATTCCTGAATGATTCCCCTGATTGATCAATAATCTAGAGGGCAAGCCAGTCTTAGCAAAAATGCTAACTAAACATTTTGCTACCTCTGTGGCCATCATGGTTCTGAGAGGCACAGCCCCTGGCCATCTGCTAGCTAAGGAAATCATCATCAAAAGATATTTTGCTCCACTTTTCCCCTTTGGTAATGTCTATCACCTCATAGGGTTCTGTAATTATTGGATGTTCCACTAGTTGGACAGTTTACTACCAGCTTTGTTATAATGAAGACAATTATCACAAAATTTATTATAGGAATCAACATCAATGCCCAACCCAGGCCAATGTAAAATGATAGTTAATGAGCTCTCTGACGCTATGAGTGCCAAAGTGGATCAGCCACCAACACACCATCCCTGTCATTTAAACTAGCTACTATCACAAATGCCAGTTTTCCTTGAGACAGAATTATTCTCACTTCCCCTCCTCTGAAGTGCACCTCTTTGTTCGCATACCCTATGGTCTAAACATTGGAGCTAAACATTGGAGAGGGAGCTGCATCAAAGTGGGGGGGGGGGTTGGCTATCCCTGACTGTCGTGTGTCAGCATTGCATAATTATCACAAACCTAAGTAAAAAAAGCCACTCAGAGCTTTCTTGTGTTCAATAGGCTACTACCACCAGTTTATAGACGACTTTTATAAGTGGTCCAGCAATTGACCCCATCAACTCTGGACGGAGAAAATGAGGCACCCTTCGTGTGTTTATGTGTAAGTTTATGTAATCATGTTGTGTTAAATGTTCGTTCTATTTATGATGTGGAACTTATTTGTGCATTATGTATATCATTACCGCTTATTGTACCACACCTTACCACATTCATAACATGCTGTATTCATAGCATGCCGCCCTTTACCTTTCTTTTGTGTGTTGTGATTCTAAGCTGTTAAAAGCCTATTGTTGTAGGCCCTATTATTCCGATGATAAAGTTCATAACAATTTTAACAGCTTATAATCATGGACAAACTCTTACGTCCCAGCAGGCTGGATACCGATCCGGGTTCGAGTGCGGCTGAGAAGGACTGGGTGCACTGGGTTCAAACTTTCGAGAATTTCATTTCCGTCCTCCCCGCTGAAGGTCTCAATAAATTGCAGGTTTTAACCAATTACGTTAGCCCACGAATCTTCGAGTATATTGGGAATTGTGACAGCTATGATGATGCTCTGGCGACCTTGAAGTCTCTCTACATAAAGCCCACCAACGAAATGTTTGCCCGCCATATGTTGGCCACCCGACGTCAGCAAAGCGGGGAGACATTGGATGGATTCCTCCAGGCCCTCAAGACTCTAGGGAAAGGCTGCAATTTCAAGGATGCTACAGCTACTGTTTATAGGGATGAGGCTGTGCGTGATGCTTTCATCAGAGGTTTACAGTCCAATTCAATTCGTCAGCATTTACTGGAGAGTACTACTCTTGATTTGCAAAGCATGTTTACTAAGGCCCGGTCTCTGGATGCGGCTCAGAAAAGTTCTGACTCTTACGTAGTATCTAACCCTTCTTCGTTCCCTGCCGCTACTGTCACCCCATCTTCTCCACATTCTGGTGAGTTTGTGGATGATGGGGAGTGCACCATAGCGGCTGCCACAGGTCCCAAGTGTCACTTTTGTGGATATAACAAACATCCTCGGTATAAATGTCCTGCTAAAGATGCCACTTGCAGGCGGTGTCAGAAAAAGGGGCACTTTGCTAAGGTATGCAAGTCTAACCCGGTGAGCCACCCAGATACCGTTGCATCTACGCATCCTACACTTGCAGCCATCCATTCTCCCACTCCACCTACTCTCATCAAATCAAGCATGGAGGTTACTATCAATGGTGTGCGCGTCAGGGCCCTGATAGACTCCTGCAGTTCCGAGAGCTTTATTCATCCCTACCTTGCTGATTCCCTTCAAACTCCGTAAATATCCTGATGTTAAGAGTATTTCTATGGCTCAGTCCTCGCTCTCGGCTAAAACCCTGGGGTATTGTGTAGTCAGTTTGGAGTTAGATGGTAAGACATACTCTAACCTTCGTCTGTCTGTCTTGTCATGTCTTTGTGCAGACTTGATTCTTGGACTAGATTTCCAAGAACAGCATGAGAGTATTAGCTTTCATCATGGTGGACCAAAGCCACCTCTCGTGGTCTGTGGTCTGACTACTTTGAAGGTAGAATCGCCAGACCTGTTTGCCAATCTGTCGTCTGATGTTCGTCCAATTGCTACAAAGTCGCGAAGATATAGCCATGAAGACAGGAAATTTATCGATTCCGAAGTGCAGCGCCTACTTGCTGAAGGAATTACTTACAACCACGATAAGAGTATTTTTTCTACTCGGCGGCTCCCTATCCTTGGCTATATTATCGAGAATGGTCAGATAAGACCTGATCCTGATTGTCTACGTCCTCTCTTGGAACTTCAAGCCCCTAATGATATGAAAAGTCTTTGTCGGATTCTTGGATTTTTTTCTCACTACTCTCAATGGATCCAGGGCTACTCTGAGAAGATCTGCCCACTTACCACAACATCGACTTTCCCGATGTCACAGGATGCCCAAACTGTTTTTGAAAGTCTCAAAACTGACATAGCAAACTCAGTTGTTAGTGCTATTAACGAGGATATTCCATTCGAGGTAGAAACGGATGCGTCTGACTATGCCATAGCTGCCACTCTCAACCAGAATGGACGTCCGGTAGCCTTCTTTTCTCGTATGTTGCATGGCCCCGAGATAAGCCACGCATCAGTGGAGAAAGAGGCAAAGGCAATCATTGAGGCAGTTCGTCACTGGAGGCATTACCTCACTGGTCGACACTTCACTATTACTACTGATCAGTTGCTTATATGTTTGACAACAAACAGAGGGGAAAAATTAAAAATGATAAGATTATAAGGTGGAGAACGGAGCTGTCATGCTATGCCTTCAATATAGTATACCGTCCGGGGGCTGAGAATGTTCCTCCAGACACCTTGTCACGAGACTTTTGTGCTACACTTCCGTCTTCTGGGGCCCTACACGAACTCCATAAGTCCCTCTGCCACCCAGGAGTTACCCGCATGTTTCACTTCGTGAAGACTCGCAACTTACCGTATTCAATTGACGATGTGAGGCAGATGACGAGGGCCTGCCAGGTGTGTGCAGAGCACAAGCCCCAGTTTTTTTCACCAGTTCAAGCCCATCTGATCAAAGCCACCCAACCGTTTGAGCGGCTAAATATCGACTTCAAAGGACCGCTTAAGTCTAACAATCAGAACACATATTTCCTCAATGTCATAGACGAGTATAGCCGCTTCCCGTTTGTGCTCCCTTGCAAAGATGTCAGTACTACTACAGTGATTAAGTGCCTATGTCAGCTCTTTTCTCTCTTCGGAATGCCAGCTTATATCCACTCAGATAGGGGCTCCTCTTTCATGAGTGAAGAGCTTCGTCAGTTCCTCATGAGTCGAGGCGTGGCCACCAGCCGTACTACTCCGTACAACCCTGCGTGTAATGGCCAAGTAGAAAGGTACAATGGTACTATCTGGAAGACTATAAGGATGGCCTTGGAGACTCGTGGACTACCTGTTACACACTGGCAAGATGTGCTCCCCGATGCTCTACATTCCATAAGATCTCTACTGTGTACAGCTACTAATAACACGCCACATGAGAGATTCTTCAGATTTGAGAGGCGATCGTCTACTGGAGGATCGGTTCCAATTTGGCTTTCCACACCTGGTCCAGTCCTCCTTAAGCGTCATGTGCGTGCTAATAAAACTGACCCCTTGGTAGATGAGGTTCAGCTGCTACAGGCAAACCCACAATATGCCCACATACGACAAGCTGATGGAAGGGAAACTACTGTGTCCATACGACACTTAGCCCCTTGTGGGAACACTAATGAAACCCCAGTACAGAGTAGTTCATCTGAGAACAGCAGTCGTCCCGACTGGCCAGCAAGCAGAGCCGGTGGCACCAACGAAGCGGATGCTCCTCAACATTCCTCAGAGGATACTTCTTCTACCAATGATGTCGTGCCACTTGAAAATAGTGTTACTCCAGCTGACACTGCCCCAACAAGTGAACCCAAAATACTGCGCCAGAGACACTCACCTGACTACTACAACCCGGCTACTACCGGAACTTCTTAAAGTGAGGGGCGAATGATGTGGAACTTATTTGTGCATTATGTATATCATTACCTCTTATTGTGCCACACCTTACCACATTCATAACATGCTGTATTCATAGTATGCCGCCCTTTACGTTCCTTTTGTGTGTTGTGATTCTAAGCTGTTAAAAGCCTATTGTTGTAGGCCCTATTATTCCGATGATGAAGTTCATAACAATTTCTGAGTTATATTTTGTCCACGGAAGCTTCTGGTTGGGGCCTGGAGCATGTCTACAAATTAATAGATGAAGAGGAACTTCCCGTTGCATTTGAACAGCAACATACAATCACTGAGCTCGAGACACTGGTATGCCCAACCTCCCAACCTTAAGCCTGGTTCACTACAGCAATTAAACCGAGAGTATTGTGGCTGAAATGCACACTCACAGATATGGACTGTAGCTAATACGTACAACCTGCTTACACTAGAAAATAAAGTCATCCAAACATTATTAATAGTGGCCATGGTTAGTCCTTTATTACATGTCATTTGGAACAGTTAAATGAATGTATCATATAAAGAGCATATTTCATGGTTGATATTCATAACAAAATGGCTTATGAGTTGAGTCATTAGCTACACACACACACACACACACACACACACACACAAATATTAGTGCATCAACTAGCTAACACCTGTTTTTTAACTGCATCGTCAGATGAAGTACTGCTTGTATCCAATACAGTGGTCTAAAAAAAAAAAAGAAGAAAAGAAGTAGCTAATAATAGCTAATAGCTACATATTAGAGTGGAACAAATAAAGTTATCCTGATATTATCCAGCTTGGTAGGAATTAGAATAATAAGGTTGACAACTCTGCTTGTTAAATTGGTAGTATACATATCTCTGTGTGTTTACGTCTTACTAGTACACTGGGCCTCCCACAACCACCCCAGCAGATATTTAACAGCTGCTTTGACCTGTTGGTAGCTTTTCAGAGAAATGTAACTGTAAAAACCACACAGGAAGGAGAATTTGTATCTGAATTCCTTAAAAAGCAAGGCTAAGGGAAGGTTTCATGTACACTCTGCAGGCTTAACTACGTAGTTTTTTTATATTTATTCCAGCTCTAATAAGTTGTTTTTTTTACATGAGAGAATATCACTAGTCTGTTGGCTAAGTATTTTACACAGAGTGTAATAAGATGAATACAGCCTGAGGGGGACATAATAACCCAAAGTAATAACCAAGAACACAGGTGATAAGGGAAAATACTGTCATAAGTTTACTTTTATGTATTTTCTACACGGCAATAGATATTGGAAACAACTCAGTACACAATAAATAATTATAATAATCTTACCCATGTGTATCAGAAACAGTAATGATGTATGCATTCATGAGCTGAGCAGGATTGGCAAAGCTTCATGAACTGAATGGTAAAGTGTCATCACATTCAGTAGAATGTGATTAAGGATTATGATAACTATCTTGTAGTGAAAAGCAGGCCGAATATAAGTTCACAATCATTAGAATGAAAGAAACAGAAGAACTCAGTTCACTGAAGCAAAAGAGTCAGGGACAGAGAAAGGAAAAGAGATAGACAAAGGAGGAGTAGGGAATCTATGACTCAAGACAAAAGAGCAGGCAGAAGAGACGGAATGGAGGAAGATAAGAAGAGTTGAGATGGCAAAAAGGAAGAAATTAAGAGAGAAAAAATGAGAACAAGAAGAACGACAGTAGAAGAGAGAGAGAGAGGTTGAGAAGAGAAGGAGAACAGAAACATCTGATTAATAAAGAAAGGGAAGAATAGAGTGACATCGTGACGGAAAGGCAGAGAAAAGGAGACTACATATGACAGCCCTGTAGAACAATGGAAGCTAGGACAGTATCAGGCAGCAGCAAGAACTGATAGCTTCCCAGTCACCATTTTCTGCAGCTCAGAGAATGACAAGAAACAGGGTGAGATAGCAGCAGAGAAGAATTATAGTGACTGCAAATACAGGCAGTAACAGAGTCTACCTAGGTTCAATGACATTAGTGGGTGAAATTTGTATCCAATCCCCAATGAACCCCTCAACTGCTGTCCTTAGTACATCAAGCGCCACTGTGTGGCAGGTACTTGCTAGGGTGTACAATTTTGTGCCATTAGCTGGTATATATTGTTTTTATGTATACATGTGTATATATATATATATATATTACACTTGGTGTTATGTATATATATATTACACGTGGTTTTATGTATATATTATACGTGGCATCGTAGTACTTATAACAAAGTAATAAAATTTATGACTACTACTAACTAGCTAGCTACTACAAAATCATTTTTCAGGCAAAACGATTTTTTTTTGGTATGTATCTAATCAGGTATCAATATGTCAATATATAGCTTGGTAGATATACATGCTATCTCAACGTGAAGCTACAAAACTAGCACTCAGTAAAAAGGTGGAATTACTGCAGAATGTGAGAAATTAATTGCTCACTTGATTACGACTTGACAACAGGATGTACCCACAGTGCAAAAGTATACTACATATAGCCAAATAATAAGACTAGTTTTTTCTGGAAACTAAATCGAAACAAAAAATTCTGGCAAATTAAAGGAATTTAAATTGTCCATACAATAGTTTGATGCTTCTTTTAAGGGTGACGTCATGTAGCAATGCCTGAGCGCCTTTAGTAGCACACTCCAGCTGAATAGTCGTGTATTATCAACCTTAAAGTCACAACCCGCTTTACCACAAATTATAGCTCGTAAAGTGCAGCTGTAACTCACTTAACTCTTTCCACGCCGACTTTCTTCAACACTTCGGGCGCCTTTCAGAATTCGAATTTGATTTTTTAATTTCTACCGCAAAGCAACCACAAACAAACCGCCAGGCACATAAAGTAGGTAGCTATAGCCTTAGAACAAGCAAAATAAGCTTCTAAAAGCCTGAAAATCAATCGGAATCAGTCCATCTTACAGCAAGTTTCGAGGAGACTCCGAGGAACTAGCCCCATCGATTGCTCTTGATGTCTGGTAGGAAAAACTTTATCCTTATTCTTCCAAAATGCTGAGGGACTCTCTATAGGCTTCATACTTTCTATTCTGAGTGTTTGCAGTCCGTAGGCAACAAAAAAATTGTGGCGCTCAGTGTTCTGAAAATTCTGGGTCAAAAAAATTTCTCGATCTCCGATTTCAGACAATTAAAAAAATGCTTACCCGTACGGGTTCAATATTATTTTAAAAGGAAGTACAATGTCTACTTTAGGTATAAAAAAGAAATGACGGCTTAATCTAAAATAGATTTGTTTTAAAAATTCGGAGAACGCGGACCTGTGCTCGCCCGCATATATGCGGTTACGGCATCGAAAGGGTTAACATTGCACGCATAAGGTTGGGGCGGGGTCGATTTACAACTAAAAATCCTCATGCTCAAAAGTAATGGATCCAGATTCTATTATTGTGTACTGCTCAGAATTAGATGAACGACAATAGTTCAAACTTTGCCAAGGTGGGCCATAAGGGGTCGACCCTATAATGATAAGATACCTTTAATTACGGAATTGTACTGAAATAATCGCCAATAGTTCACGTGATAAAGTGAGTAGATATAGAACTAAAAATTAATTCAACAAACGTTATGGCATATGCGGAAGGGTTAGAAAATGATTACAAAAATCGGCATTTATACTTTAGCGGTAGCTTGCAATACTGCAAGTGAAGTCCAAAATGGTGATGGGGGTATTTTTTGAGATGTGATAGACTTTCAGTCTTTATTCTTAGTAGATGCTTTCTCCTAGTAGTACTTGCTGGCCTGCAGAAATAATATAGCTCCGGGGATAAGCAGAACTCACCCGAGCAACCGTGGCCTATTTAGCGGGTTTTTCCCGCTCAAAGAGTGCTTATGCTCAAAAGGCCATCAATTTGAGATATGATGACTGACTGACTGACACACTGACCGACAGACAAAATGAGTACTTAAGCATATATACAATAGGTACCAAAAAAGTTCCAGATTCCTTCTATACAACGACTGTTGCACAATTATAAAATGGAGAAAAAAACAGTTCACCGTTTGGTAAATACGGCAGTTCAATTTGCTGATGTTACCATTTAATCTTTCCTGTTTACTGTATGGCTTGCTAACAGAAATATATATATTTTTTAAATTCATTTTTTTGTTAATAGGCTCCTGAGGAGGACCTTTTGGGGTAAAAAAAAAAAGAAGCCATTCAATTCTAATTTGTTTCGCGGAGAATTGAAAGGTTGACCACTGCACAGTATTGATGTTTTCTTGATGTTAGGGCCATTCACGGGCTTAAATATTTTTTATTGCTGGAGGTCCAATGGTAGCTAGCAGAATGTCTATGAAGTGTGAGCCTGGTTAAAAGATTGTGCCAGTTGGAACTTCGGTCAGCAAGCTCTATTGAAGCAAGTTAGATTTTTGTACGAGTTGTTTTGTTAATACAAGGCCTCAGGGTTGCTGATATAGCTATGGAAGAGTTTCTAGCTAGAAAATTAGTAAATCGATAGAAAAGTTTAACCAGTTGTTTTCCGTTTTAGTAAACGGTGTTGACCATTAGTCAAAACGATATGGCACAATGGTAAATATAACGGTAAAAAACTGCCATATGCTATGCTATGGAACGAAAACTGAAACTTTTTTTGGTGCCTAGAGGTTTAACAATAGTCATAAAAATAGTAGTAATAATAATAGTAATAGCAATCTTCATAATAGAATAGTAATAGTAATAATAACATGACTACCACTACTATATACCGAAAAACAATTTCTATAAGTGGAATAACAATAATAACTAAATTTTTGTTGCTTACCTTATTTACTGAGAGTTGCAGCTCTAACTCTTTGATCCTCTTCTCGTAAGCATTAATGACCATTTTTTGGTCACTGTCAGTTTGTGACATCACATGGGTGTCATTCTTTGTGAATATAGTATCACCGTTCGGATCTTTGTACAGAGAAATCATCTATGAATAGAAAAGAATGACACTATTTGACTCAGTATGGTATCACATCGTTTTATATAATAATGTATAACTATCATTCAAATTGAATTCTGATTACATGCAATTTAAAATAATTTACCAGCTATAAGTTAGTGATTGATATTGCAGCAACTTCATTAATTAGATTGCAATTTTTTTACTTTGAAGGTATGGCTATTATCTAAAATCACAATAGATCTTATGTACTGATTAAGTAAATCAGATGAGGTTCCTTGTACTGTATACATAATGTTGCTACAGGATAAACGAAGGAAATGGCGTGTTGCTGTGTATACTCAAAGCTTACTTTCACTTGTGCCATACCACTCTCAAATAAACAGATTAGATTGAATCAATTTGCAAAGTTTCTTGGTAGCCAGTAGTAGTAAATTTGTCATAAGGGAAGAATTGAAAGTTGGGGGATGGGAGGTTGGGAGATGTTGGCTGGGGGATGACAACCTGGTTTGCAAGTCTGTCCATTGACAATATGTTCTGTAGGAAAGTGAAGTGCATGTAATTTGAGACCATGGGGCTGAACTTACATAAGTGCTATACAAGAAGTAATGCATGAATATCCTCGCCACCATCCAGGAATCTTCAATTTAATTTATTAAGTTGCATGTGTAATCAACCAAGTTCACTTCTGTTTTATGTGCTCAATATTAATAAATTAATGTCCATAATTATCATAAACATTCTATTGAAATCACTATAGTTTAGAGTTAATGTATTTGGGCTTCTCTCTGGCTTTAGTAATGGATTCACCCCTGTACCATTAATAGCCTTGATTACACAGCCTATACATGACCCTTTCTGGAAAGTGGTGTTTCATTAGATCTGCTGCAGACCTATACTTTATGTCCAGCATGCTTAGTTTATTATGTTTAAAAGTGGAAAAAAATCCACTATAAATGGACAGTGGAAGAGTAAATAAATAATCACTATTTTATAATGAAAAAAGTGACGTTTCAAAAAGAAAAATACTTCTGATAAAATAATGCACCAAAGGTGTGCACCCTCAGAGCTACTTTAGCTATCATAAGATCATTTCTCAGAACAAAAGAATAAATTATTTGGTATAGACCTAATTGGGTATCAATACGTCGATATATAGCTCATACAATGAAAAACATAGATGTAAACACTGTCTTCATAAGAGAAGCTCAACATGCAAGGAATACTCACCGGTAGTACAACACAAACTTCAAAGTGAAAACTATAACCCTCTCACGCATGCATACTCAGTGTTATATTAATATAAACAATTCTTTTACAGAAAATAATACTTAATATATATATATATAATACTTATTACATGAGTCAGAGTGTGATATGGCGAGATATTTCACGTGCAGGCTAATTTATTTTCACGAGCCAGAGGCGAGTGAAAATAAAGCCAGAGAGTGTATTATCTCGCCATAACACTCTGACAAGTGTAATAAGTGGTTTATCCCACACTAGATATCTTCACTACCGTAGTTAGCACTAGAGGTAGGGTAACTCACAGTAGTTAGTACTAGAGGTAGGGTAACTCACAGCGTAGTAAAGTTGGTTGTAGGGGCTACCCACACCCCCAGCTGATATTTTAGCAGCTGCTCTAACCCTGTTGAGCAGGGTACACCGAGAGGAAGGTAACTATAAAAACCTGAAGGTAGCTATAAAAACTCTGAGAAAATTGAAAAGTTTGGCCGGTTGCTATAACTACAAGGGTAATGAGCTTGCTCAGTATAGCGTGAAATAACAGCGTGAAATATCGTGAGTTATTTCACGGGTCACGTACCTAATATCATTGTGAAGATATCTAGGGTGGAATAAATAAATATATATATATATATAATATGTATATATGTATGTATCTTTGTTTATATGCTCACCTTGGGTACAAATATCAATCCCAGCACACACAGAGCTCCTGTTGTAGTACCAAAGCCATATGTCGCACCATCAATGTTGATGTAGTCTCCAAAGATGAATATTATGACAGTCATAACAAAAGTAAGTGCAGTAGTCACATATAAAATAGTGGAAATTTGTCGCGAATCATTCAGACCCTTGATCTTCACTCTGCGGATGCTAAATGCCAAGAAGACGCCTACAAACTGTACTATAATTATACTTCCAATGAATACAGGAAGGAAGTATAGCTCTGCAGGAGAGTAGCATCTTCGGACATAGTATTCCACAGTTATGTAATTCTGTAAACCAACATACAATACATGTCTAATTAAAGCTGGGGTATATCAGCAGCAATATAGAAATAGATATAATATACATTGAGTACATATACAATCTTTTTTATATTTTTTCTCATTGTCATCATACTGCTTTTGGGCATTAACAAGAGATAACTGTGAAGCCATACTTGAAGATGGCCTCTCCTTTTCTAACCTCACCAAATTTAGCTGGGACTGAGTAAGCTTCCTTTTGCTACAACTCACTCTTCTTATACAGTGTGCACCTCTGAGAATCCTTGTCTTTCGGATTTCACTTGTAGTTAATATTAAACTCACTGTGCTAATAACTAGTGGTGTGCTTGCACAAATGGCAAGTGAGCCTGTAGTTGTAATTTTAAATTATAACTGCATTTAAATCTTACATCTTATAGTGGTTTGAATTTTATATTTCTTGAGGCTTAAGCATTAGCTAGTATGACACAAATGCATTTATTTAATACACTGCTTTACCGTACTAAGTTCAGTAGTTTATTTTAACATTACAAGTATATACCATTTCTTACCTCTATTTTCAGGAGTAATGATAGCAACTGCTGCAGTCGTACAACTTAACTGTTCTTAAATGAAGTATCTGTAGCTCTTGAAAACAGGCTTAGTTTTATACATCTATCCAGAATATGTATACAGCAGTTAACCATCAATTCTAGCTAACAAACACGAAAGCTTTCTTTCTTACTTCAATCAATAAACAGTATTATCTTTGGAATTAAAGCCAACCTGACTGTCCAAATGACCAGTAGGTCCTAACAAAACACAATCTGCTACTAGAAATGGCAGAGTTTGATTGTAGTCTGGTACCATAGTAACCATTGTCACATGTTTTTGTGACTTAAAAATGAGTGTTTTTAAAGCATTATTGCAGTTTAGAGCCTAACTCTAAACAATAAGACTAGCTTACTGCTGTAATATCACAAGAAACTGAGGACAAGCCAAAAAAGCTGTGTTCTAAGACTAAAACATACTTGTGTGTCCAAACATATATATGGAAAATATAATCATTGTCCACCACTAATACTGTCTCTCTGCTTCGCTTACCAATAAACTGTCTAGTGCTAATAGTAGAATTACAAGCCTAGAATGAGCCAATCCAGCTACTAATTACTTCATGCTAAAACAAGCTGCCATTTGAAAAACAGCCAATATCAAAATACTGGTATCTCTCCAAAGCCAATATAGTCGTACAGGTGTCCTGGTATTTATAGAAGTAACTATATATAGCCCAGTTTTATGTCTAATTATATTACAATGCTAGTACTATTGCTTTAACTATATAAATGTCAGCCAAATTTAGTCTTCTTAATGGACAATGTCCATGACAAAATTCTGCTTTCTGTTAATGTATAGCCAAATATATATTTGACCCCATTTTTTTTTCTCCAGATACATGTATATTAGTTATACAAAGTATGTCTTTTCTTATAGTAAACCAACACAGAAAGAATATTGTATATTTAAGGGATTAAACAAGACTTACTATAGTATGGGATCCAGGATGTTCTTTGTCAGGAATCTTTGAAGGATAATAACGAGCTGACTCAATGGCCATGACTATGGCGAGGCCTACTATTTCCACGGCCACGACAATCATGACCAAAATAATGAGGTGCCAGTCTTTAATAAACTAAAAATGATAAAGGAACTAGTGGATACAGTAAAATTATCAACATTATGGAGGAATGAGTAATATTTACAGCACTCTAATCTCTGCATCAGTTAAACCTCTACAGAAGATGCCTGTCCAATGTATAAAAAAAAATAGTGTGAAAAAACATGGCCGTTGATACAGCTGTAATGGTTACCACAATTTAGAAATTTTGTTCGTGCCAACATTGGTCAGTGAGTTAAAAATTTAAAGCTTATTGACACTGAAACAAGATAAATGATAAATTTTTTGCCAATACATACAAGACTTAATAATTATGCTACAGCAAATATAACTTATAGTTAGATTACTTGCCTTTGATCTCACAATTTTAAGCATCATGTCGTAACCATAAAACCATTACCTTTCAACCAATTCTAGAACAGTTCTCACTGCTACATGACAATCTATTTGCGAGTCTGAACAGACAGGTAGGAGCTAGTTAAAAAAGCTCCTCCTCCGTGAATATAATCAGTTTGCAAGTGATTAAGATTGAAGTTGACATTAATAAGATTTAGTTGCACATTCACTAAGAAAGTGACTCACCAGTTTCTTCATGGATGGATTAGGTTTCCTGCAGATGTGGTACACCCTCCACATCTTAGCATTGATGGGCATGTAGCACAACGTGAATCCAATAGTCAACAAGATAAATCGTAACTATAGCAATAACAATATTTATAACACGTCTGCCAAATATACTGTTTAACTCACATTGCATACAGCCGCTAATAGTTTGTCATCAATTCCCTGTAAATGGAAGAAAGAGAACGAGGAGCACTGCATCACAATCGCCCCAGCAATAATGACATAGTTCAAGTTGGGACTTGTGAGCTGGATCAATCTATAAGGATGTATATATATATATATATATATATGAGTAGTCTAACAAACTGTCTTGTCTCTGCTTCCATTAACTTACATAAAAAAAATTTAAATTACTGTTTGTGATTTGGTGTTGTACACTGGCTCACCGTTTCTTCCTGAAGAGAAAATTAAAAGTGAGGCAAACTAATGCAAAGATGATTCCAATGGAAGAGTAGATATAGCAGAGAATTAGCAATGGTAGAAGAGGTGGGTTGGGTTGTTTTACTGGAATTCCATCCCATGGTGGAATAGTCTCACCCCAAACTGTATTGTTGTTTTCCTCATTCAAATATTGGAAACTTCCACCTGCTTGTACTGCTACACTTCCAATTCTTACTAATCCTATTTATATATAAATATAAATGTATATATCTATAAATGTATATAATATATAGTTCGTTATTGTTAGCTACCATTATTTCATACTTACTGTTATCTCTGTACACTTTAATGGATACTTCTTCTAATTGACGAATTCCATCCTTGAATGTCACCAATCCCTAAAACATAAAAACAACAAAACAATAAAAACAACAAAACTAAACAAGTGTCGATAAAAAAGAACGAATGAAAAAGACGAAGGAAGCAGAGGATTAAGGATATGTGCATCTGATTACAATACGGCAGTTTAAAATACATTAACACATTCAACACATACTGATGATCCATTGAAGGATATGTTATCAACATAGTCCAGGAGATTCCCGCCACCTGACTTCATTTGAGTGAACACAGTATTCAGAATAGTGGCAGCATCACTGATGTATAGCTCATAATTACTGATGGCGACAAACTAAACACAGGAATAGTGAGATACAATTGAAGTGGAAAATATAAGGCATGAAAGTAAAGAAATTAGATTTTACACTATCTAATGGTTAGAGACATAATTTGCAATATTGTTCTGCTTAAGCACACCAACAACATGAAGATAGTGCATTTTAACTATCCTTAATTATTACTAACCCTCAGCGCACATGCGCGTGAGGGTTATATAGTCGTCTTGTCTGTTTGTCTGTCACACTCTGATTTTGGAGATTACTGACAATTAACCGTTGATTTATTATGAACTTACTCAGAACGACGATTTAGGACTTTCATTGTGCTACTTCTCTGAATTTTTGGCTGATTTTTGAGAAAACACGAAGCTTTCATCTCCTGTTGGTACATACTAGCTTTTGCAGGTAAGTATGTATTACAGTGATATAATGCTGAATTATATCTGTCTATCACACTCTGATTTTGGAGACTACTGAAAATGAACCCTTAATTTAGGTTTAAACGTACTCAGAATGAAAATTAAGACCTATCAGTGTGCTACTTTTTTTTTTTTTTTTTGGGCTGATTTTTGAGAAAATGAGAATCTGTCAGCTCCGCGAAGCTATTAGCTTTTGTGGGTAACATAATCGCCACGTCATAATCATGTGAGCAAATAATTTCTTGCTGCTCACGATAGCTTGGCTTTACGCTGGGAAGTTAACCAAGCACTAGAAGTGGAGTTTTTGAAAATATATACCAGTGAGTGTCCCTGGCCTGTTTAGCCTTGTGTCTTCTTATGAAGACAACATTTACATAATACTGTTTTAATTTGCTTGAGCTATAGTGATACCTGAATAAAATAGCCAATAAATTATTAGTTTGTGTGAAGGGTCAGAACTTGATAATAAATTATTGTTTAGCCTTAAAAAAGATTTTGTAATAGCCAGCTAGTGCATAATAGTGCTGAGGGTTCACATCTATGATGTTTCATTACAACAGAAATAAACTTTCATAATGGAAGACTATAGCATCACTGAAACATAAACAACAAATGGAAGACTACTAGTGATGTGCTTGAGCACAAATGGCGAGCGAGCCTAAAGACTATACTATTTTTATATGAAAGATTTTGACTTCTAACACTGAAGCTACTGATAAGGTCCAGTTTTTAAATTTCGCATACACGGTAAAGGGATTTCAGTGCCATAGTAACAACTCTCTGCAACTGCTTGAATTGAAGGGAAAAAACAACAACAAAACAATACACGTTATTTTAAAGTTTTGTTTGTGATATTCTTTAGCTAAGTAGTGGTTGTAACACACAATGTTTTGACACAACTGGACATGCACCTACACAGACTTACCTTCGCAGTAGTCTAGTGGACAATGTATTTTCAAGTAAATACTGTTGCGCACGGCTTATAACCATGACAAAGAGCGCATTGCTTACCACCGCCACTAACTCGAATAGAAATGGAAGTCCCTTAAGTTTTCAAGTTTTAACTGCACCCACAAAAAAATTCAAAAAGGTAAACAATTCAATTTCTAGGGAGATACGGGTACTGATCGCTAAACCAGAGGATTCTGTTTAGTGCAATTTGGGACGGGGTCGACCACATAACTAACACAAAAACGCGAGGGTCAAAGTACAAAATGACATACGTACGTCCAAACATATATACAAATAAATAAATAAATAAACATCCCCGATTTTCGATTGCGTTACCCCTGTAAGTGTCTCGCTCGCTACGCTCGCTCGCCAATAACATCACTGAAACATAAACAACAAAAGTGTTAATTAATTAAGCTATATACTCCAAATGTGCTTAGTGCATGCTGATCATTATTTCACAATGTCTTACTGAAGCAAATTAGGTTATAATAAGCAACTTATTCAATGGAAATCAACAAAAAATAAAAAGGCAGAAAGATGTCAAGAAAACGAATTTCATGAACACAATGAATACTTTTCAATCCTTTGATGCAGAGCAAAAAAAAAAAACTACTAGGAAAATATTTACGGAATATTTTTAAGTTGAACTTTAGTTCCACACATTTACTAAAAATGCATGATATACCAAGCCACACATATACATAGACATACAAAGATACTTCATATGTTCAGACTTGAGAGTATCCAACTCACATTGCTGGATAATTATGTATGTAATTTGTTGTATATTTTATTATTAACATAAGGATGATAAACTGTACACTACAATAAAGAATCGATTAATACATACTTCTAAGAATTCTTCTAAGGTAGGATGATGGGAGACTATTAGCATTCTCTTCAATGCCTTCTCCATCTGTTCATCTTCACACTTGCCACTGGAACTAGTCCACCATTTTGGATCATACCATTCGTATGTGATCCACACAAGACTCGAGAAAAAACTTTCATTGAGCATCGAAGCCTTACACAGAATGATAATCATGAATTAATTATAACTGCTTACGAAAGCTATATAATAATATATGAATTAATCCGCTACTAAACTATTTGTACAAGATTCTTAAGGCAATTACAAAATAACCAGTATGACTCTTAATTGATACAAAATAAATAATGTGATATAGTCATTTAGTCCTCAGTGGAAGCCATAAAAATATTTCTCAAATCCAAATAACATTATGGTGTATGTTGCTACATGCTACAGTTAACCCAAACTGAAAGCTAGATTAAACTCGGTAATAATGGTGTCAATGACAACAAATATAATTGTTTTAAAGGGATGTACTTAATCAGTCATCACATGAAATGAAAGGGGCAGGGATATGCTTAATTAGTCATCACATGAAATGAAAGTGATTAAAAACTAGTTCAAACATTAGTTTCTTTTTAACTTTTTTAATACAATTTGGTAACACAAAAATATATGAACTTTTATTAATTTTCTGAAAAAGGCAATTTTGAAGCAGCATTAATGGAGTTCAAACAGAGTGCACAGCTTATTCATTGCCTAATTGCTAAATTTTGAGCTTCAGAACTTAATATTGTGGGCAGACCAGTGCTTATAAGGTTAGCATTTCAGCGGTTATGCTTTTTAAATAAATCTGAAAAATAAAATATTGATGATGCTCAGGTTTTAATTGTTTGTTTATATTACAGGAAGTGCTAAGACTGCAACATATAAACAAAAAATTGGAACATTATTAGGATAATTAGTTCAATAAATGGAGAAGTGCCAACCATATGCTGAGTGCCTACAGGCCCTTGTGCTAGTGAGAGGGTTTAAAGTGTCTACGTCAGCTTACCAGATTTGGAGCTGACAGACAAACTGACCTGTGAACTAAAGTGTTTAACTGAAAAGTTGTAAGTTGAACTGCAAACAATAAATTCACACACTTTCCTGTGAAAACTCTTAAGTTTAATCTGATTCTTTATTATAATTCTCAATATGAAAATTGGAACGTACTTCACAAATGACACTTCTTGCTGCACTTGGAAACGTGTTTAGCAGAATAATCCGGTTATTGGCAGGCTGAAGGAATAAATGAATGAGTCATATATAGTCAAGAAAATTGAGTCAGTAAACAAAGGGCAGTAATTAGAATAATGGACCCAACCATATTTAAAATGTAATGCAAACACCATATAGAAGTGATTGTCGTAGTGACTAATTTCAATACCCAAAATTAAACATAATAATAAATAAAAATCCCAAGAAACTCAACAAAACAACAAAATTGAGTCAGAACCTTATCACTCAAAAATTGGACACACAAAAAGCTTGTAACTCTTGACATCGATGCCTAGTTCATCATTTTAACCAACAATGCCCGTGTTTATACTACTAAAGTCAAAAAAGTTGTGAATGCCTACAAAATTTTAAAGCCCAGATTCCAGGGATGGGAAGGGTATGGTGGTGTTAGTTCCCTAATAAAATGCCATCTGTGTGAGCAGTAATGTATCACAAAGGTAAGGTTGACAATATTAAGTCACAAATATTTCAGATTAATATCTGACCACACGTGAATGGAGGTCATACATAAGGACATACAAATTGTGCTGACATTGCTCTGAGCATAACAGGCAGAAGCTTGACGCCTGAGACCTACTGACATAAATATCATATTAGCACGATTCGCTCTATTTATAAAACCTTGCTGACTCATAGCAACATTTCGGCCATTCCCTCCCCTCCTCTTCTATTTGCTGTCTTTTTCCCTGGATACCAAGCACTACAAACACTAAGTTTCAATATATCATATTTAATTAGGGATGGAAATAATAACATGTTACTTATATCCTCTTCTGATTATTACATATTAATACATTCAGCAGCTTAACATTCTGTGCTATAATTAGTGAAATAAACTAATTCCTAGCATGCAGACTCACAAATTGAATTAGTGATGAATTGGGATGCAAAATAGACTGAGTCACATTAGCTTCATTTTCTATCACATTCACAATCTATAACAACATACACAAATACAATATATATGCAACAACCATGAAGACAAAGCAATTACATCAAACCATTGAAAATACTAGCAAAAACAACCATATTGTTCAAAACCAAATTCAACTTCCTTTGATAGTATGGTTTCTGGCAGTGTTAGTTAGAGTTGCACCGATAATCTATCAGTCTATTGTTCATCGGCCTACTTTTTCGATATCAGTATCGGTCGTCAACACTACCCGCCATACCGATATAATTAACCGATAGAAAAAATTTCGTACTCGCCACGTGGACACTGAACGGATGAGTTCTACTTGCTCTTAGATGGCGTAAAGACAAAGAAACTTAACTACGATGTCTAAAAAGAGGTCACCAATTTGGCACTACTTTGTTCCTGGCACTGAAGACTCTAGACTAGTACCATTATATGTGAGTGGGTCTAGAAAAAGGGACCTTATGGAGCAAACCCAAAAATTTGAGCTACAATTTATCTCAACTTAGTGCTAAAATACTGGAGGGGTAAAACCTTCGACGTGCAGAGAAACTGGCAGTTGAACTGGGCTGTATTCAGCAAAGCAATTGAACAATAAATCGAGAAAACATAAATTGAATTTCCACTTCCGGATAATTAACGTTTCCGTATACTCAACGGCGTACTCCGCATACGCAATTAAATCATACAGCCGCTTTTTAACGGTGACTAACGAAGTTTGCGTAGAGTTCTTTTTAGCTTTCAAAGCATCTCACGGCCTGTCTTGTCGGAATCCTTGGCTACTCTATTCGCTGTAGCGGTAAACTTTCAGTCAGAGGTAAGCTGTAGAGTGCATGCAATAGTCTCAAAGCTATGCCGTTTTTTTTTAGCTGCTTCTTTGAAACTCCGCCCATCCCCCATTTATTGAATGAGAGAGAATAAAAAGTAGTTTGTCTTTCCAAGGCACGCTTGGGGGCTTTTAAGTTGTTTTGACATTTGAAATTTGGCATAGACGTAGAGTAAGGGTCACTAAGACTAATTCTGCAAAAAACAAAAATAGGAGAAAGAAAGAATTTTTCCGATGACTTACTTCTGGAGCCTATATCTCAATTTTAATTTTTGCGCCATAAGGTCCCTTTTCCCAGACCCGCTCACATATTTCTAATTATGTAAAAATTAATTTTTCAAAATTCAATGAATATATCTATCTGTTATCGGTATCGGCCTCGATTCTAGATACAATATCGGTTATCGGTATTTCGGTAAAATCTTTTATCAGTGCAACTCTAGTGTTAGTACCAGGTACAATATCAGCAGTTATCAATCAACATAACAGTGTAGTTACAACTTAGTTCTTAATTCGTAAACCACATTTTGTCATGTTATAAATATATAATACATTTGAATAAAAAAAATTATTGATAGCGGTTGCTTCCCCAGGGAAATTATAATGTGTACATGTGAGTGTGTTATGAATACATGTATGTACAAATAAAAAATCAATGCATTATGAAGGAAGGTGTAATGTGCGGGATCAATCACATTCAAAGCTATTGGAAAGCAGTATCGCCACACACAACCCACATATGTGACCGTCTACAGGAAAATCGGGCACAACGCGGCAAGCATCAAATTGCAGTATTGACAACTTTATGACTTTGGTCAATTTTTTACCAATTTTTTTATATTGCAGATATGGAATAATTACCTATTTTAATAGGTACTCACCAAGTTTGAAGAACTGGCGCACTCCGGAACAGAAGAAATAAGCCCTAGAAGTCGCCAACTCAACTTGCTGCAAACATGAGTATCCGGATCGTTGCTAGCTTAGATTTTAGCTTGAGTCAAACTCGCGCCAAAATACCGCGCCTTGAAGGCGGGAAATTGTAGCTCAGCAACGTGCAGTCTTGAGAGCAACCATCATGACTGAAGCCAAAGACCTAGCCAGAGCTTTAAATCTCCGTCACAGCGACAGTATAGACCTGATAGGCGGAGCCGATGCAGAAGCCTTAGAAGAGCTCATTAGTGAATTCATGGCTCCAGGGAGTGAAGATCAAACCCCAGATTGTAAGTACTCAATCAACCAAAATAATTACTCATACGTCATAACTTTTTTTTTTAAGGTGATGAAGAATTTGATGGACACTTTATGGGTATCCCAGAAGAAGGTAATTCTATGACAGTAGTCTAATTTAATACATTAAAATATATTAATAATACCCTTTTTAAAGTTTCTAGTGATCTGTCTGAGTCTGAGTCTATTGCTCCTCTTCTTGATGATGACGAATACAACCTGTATAACCCCCTTAATTCTTCAGACTCCGATATCCAGCCCTCGACACCAGATCCAGACCCATCAACACTTGATCCAGACCCCTCTACACCTGATCCAGACCCCTCTACACCTGATCCAGACCCCTGCACACCAAATCCATCTTCCCCAGATCCATCAGTGAGATGTCCGGACACTCCTCACACAGTTTCAATAGCTTGCCGGAGAAGAAACATCATCCCTATCAAGGAAAAGAAGAGGTCACGAAAACCGTCACCAGCTCGATGAAAGAGACCTACCTCCGTTCAGCAGTTGGACGAGTTCCTTCGTAAGGGCTGTTGCTGTGCAAGTAACTGCTACCGTTTCTTTAACAGAGACCATTATCTTTTGAAGCGAGATGAGGCCAATTCCTTGACAAGGGAAGAGTTAGACATGGTGGTACTGGGCCAGATTCAAGCCTTCCTGTGTGTGGATGATGTGGTTGGCCCCTCCCACAAGCATACACCAACACAGAGGAAGATCACTCGGGTCAGCATTTTCTTTCATTTGGGAAAGAAAATTTGTAGGGGGACATTTCTTGCTCTGCATGGAATTGGTAAAAATAGTAATAAATACGTAGAATAATACTGTAATAATAATAGTAGTAATAATAAAATAATAATAACGACAACAAAAAATTGTAGGAAAGTCTCGCTTCCAGTCCTTAAAGGATCACTACTCCGTGTTTAGATTGGACAGTAGAGTTCATGGTAATTCTAAACGGTTACCAGCAAACACCCTTACCTTTAAGGACGAGGAGAATGTGAAGAAGTTTCTGTGTGATTACGCTCAGGCCAATGCCATCCTTCTGCCTGGGCGTATTCCTGGATACAAACGCGATGACCTTCAGCTTCTGCCATCCTGCACAACCAAGAAGGTCAGTAAAATTTGCTATAGGTAAATCTAATAACTACCTTTGTTTCATTAGTCCGTTTGGGTCCAGTATCAAGACGCATGCAGTGAGATGGGGCTCAGATCAGCTGCATATAAGACATTCTGTTTGCTGTGGACCAGTCTGCTGCCACACATAACAGTGATGCGCCCCATGACAGACCTGTGCAGCCAATGCCAGCAGAACTCCTCTGCAATTATGAAGGCTGCAAACATGCCAGAAGAGGAGAAATCAGAGGTGTGTTGTTGCATTATTCTAGAAAGCTACTTACAATTCTGTTTATCAGTTGGTGAAGCATGCCGAACTTCATCTCTCGGAGGCTACAAAGGCTCGTAGCTATTTGAAGAGCCAGGTAGTGGTTTCAAAGGAAGCAATCAAGGCAGCCTTCTCTGGTGTTCCTCCGATTGGCACTTCCCCAACACCCTGCAGTTTGGACATTACGATGCATTATTCGTTTGATTTTGCACAACAGGTATACACATACATTTCACACATGAACAAACACATTGATCTCCTTCACTATCATAGGTTCACTACCCTCATAATCCTCAACAGCCTGGACCCATCTATTTTCTCACGCCAAGGAAGTGTGGGATATTTGGAGTATGTTGTGAGGCTATACCCCGGCAGGTAGGTTCATCTTTTCATCAAAAGTCTACCACATGTTTAAAAACTAGCTAGCAAATTTTGGAATAACTTTTTTTTTGTATAGGTCAACTATCTGGTGGATGAGGGAATGAGCATTGGGAAGGGTGCCAATTGCATCATCTCTCTCCTGCATCACTTCCTCACCCACCACAGCCTCGGAGAGACCAACTTAGTTCTGCACGCAGACAACTGTTGTGGGCAGAACAAGAATCGGTAAATATCTTTACTTGTAATAATAACTTACCATATCATACATGTATTTTTTTAATTCTCACAGGTTTGTGATGCAGTATCTGGCTTGGCGTGTTTTGTGTGGGCTGAACGAGAGAGTTGAAATCTCTTTCCTGCTAGTTGGCCATACGAAGTTTGCTCCAGACTGGTGCTTCGGCCTGCTGAAGCAGAAGTTCAGGAAGTCCATTGTAGGATGCCTGGATGATCTGGTGCGTGTGGTCAACGAGTCAGCCCACACAAATCACGCCCAGCTCGTTGGAACAGAGGATGGCACTGTGCATGTCACACAATATGATTGGGCTACACACTTTCAACCCTACTTCAGGAGAGGGGCCTTCGATGGGATAACAACTTTATATCACCTAATCTTCTCATCAGCAACTCCAGGCAAGGTTGTAGTAAAGGTGTGGTGTGATGCTGAAGAGAGGACGGTCACTATCCTGAACAAGAACCACCAAAACTGGCAGCCTTGTGCAAACCAGCTACCTGGAGTTATAAAGCCACCAGGTCTTTCACCGGATAGGCAGAAATACCTATACGACAAAATCAGAGACTTTGTTCCTGATGCTTGTAAAGACATTGTTTGTCCGCCTCCTCAATCAGAAGCCACGTCTACACCATCACCATCTTCACTACCGTCTTCATCTTCATTATCATCTCCATCACCCTCTCCATCACCATCCCCCTCTCCACCATCCTCGCCTCCACCCAAAAGAACACGCAGACGTAAAGCAAATTAAATTTGAATGCCACTGTTTTTAATAATACAATTTGAAATTTATCAGTACTTACTATCTGTATTCTAAACTTCTAAACCTGTAAATCCTGAGGTTGATCCTAAGCATCTCGAAAATTCTAGAACAGTGCCTACGTACTAACATTATCACTAGTAGTGCGTATGTACTAACACTATCACTAGTAGTGCCTACGTACTAAAATTATCACTAGTAGTGTGTATGTACTCTCACTATCACTAGCAGTGTGTATGTACTCTCACTATCACTAGCAGTGCCTACATACTAACACTATCACTAGCAGTGTGTATGTACTAACACTATCACTAGCAGTGTGTATGTACTAACACTATCACTAGCAGTGCCTACATACTAACACTATCACTAGCAGTGTGTATGTACTAACACTATCACTAGCAGTGTGTATGTACTAACACTATCACTAGCAGTGCCTACATACTAAAATTATCACTAGTAGTGTGTATGTACTCTCACTATCACTAGCAGTGCCTACGTACTAACACTATCACTAGTAGTGTGTATGTACTCTCACTATCACTAGCAGTGCCTACGTACTAACACTATCACTAGTAGTGTGTATGTACTCTCACTATCACTAGCAGTGCCTACATATTCACCCCCCTTCATTTTTCTTTGATTTGTCTAATACGCCAAGTGTTGTATTTTTAGTATGTGCATAGCACTAGCACGACACACTTCCTGACACACACAATCACTCAGCCAAATACCAAATACCAAAGAATTAGCGAGAGCTTGCTGTTCCCTTTAAAAATATCCAGCTCAAAGGCTATTTACCTCTATTCTTTTCTGGTTATAACTTCAAAGATCCCAGAGATTTCTGCTGCATTTATTCAGTACCATTATCCTAAAGCTAAAAAGAATGAATATACATGACAGTTAAAAAGGATTCCAGAAAAAATTAAAAAAAATAAAGTTTAAACTAAAACTTAACACTTCGCTTTTTTGTTTGTAGCTTGAAGGACCCCAGAGAGTCAGCCTAGAAAGTAGGCCTCATCAGCACCAGCATCTTAAATCTAAAAAAGGAAGCAATAAACATAGCTAAAATGGCTACCAGCAAACAAACAAAAATTAAACTCAAACTGTACTTACCACTTCTTTCTTCTTCATAGCTTCAAGGACAGACCATAGGGACTTCAGGCTCCTCCGTCATCAGTATTACCCTCTTAAGGACATGACAGCTAAAATGGCTACCACCAAGTACCCTGAAAACAAGGAATCATGAAGGAATCCAGCTAGAAAAAACATCTACCCTTTCTTTAAAGTTGTTATCTTATAGCAAGATAGCCTTTCACCCCACAACTATCACCTGAGAACTACAAAAAGCACCTCTATTTACCTCCCGTTCACCGTTGACAATGGAGCTTCTCCTATTTCAGCTTGACGGATTGCGCGCGGCAAACTAATAGTATACGGGGATTGCGGTAAAATACGGAATCACTGCGGCCACGCCTTAGCAACGACTTTAAGGCCTGATTTCTCGATGTTTAACAAATCTGTGGAGCTGTCCGAGTGGAACGGTTCTGTGTATTTTCTCGGGAACGGTTTGTGTGAAGGCTCTAAAATTTGGAGGAGTCTATCTTCAGATATTGGTGAGCCTATTTATGTAAAAAAATAAAAAAATTTGTTCCCCGCGTTGTGCCCGATTTTCCTGTAGCCGGTCACATATTCACATGATACTTGCACGTCCCTGTCTGGAACTTTAGTTGTAATAAAATAATCAATCAATAACTAATATATTTGTATACACTGCATTTGTGTTGACTAGTGATTTGTGGATTTATAGATATCAACTATTGGGAATAAAAGTTATCACTATAGTTTGTACAAATACTAGAGTTATATAATGTATACACACATATTTTTATATGTACACACACAAGCACAAACATATTTATCTGCTTTTTCACAAACTTGATCGTCTACGTAGTCACACTTCATATGGCTAATTAAGCACAATAAATCATTGACTCACTGATTGAAACGACGGGTAATCTTCAGACAAAATGTGCATCGTATTCCATCCATAGTATTTCAGGATGGCGACCACTCCTTCTCCCAGATGTCTCTCACTGGGCAACATCCTCACATGATTAGGATGAGGAACAGTAGAAGACCCAGAAAATGCAAAACTAATCTGAATATAGAATCACCAACAAAATCAATGGCTCACATCATAATGTTACAGTGGTAAGGATTCATTCTAATCTTAAATCGGACGTATAAATAAAGCTCTCATCTTACAGAAACTGACAACTAAAAATATATATAAGGTTAAGCAGTTTAAGTTTGACACAATTTCTTTGCTATGTAATCAGTTGATTTTCTCTTACATTTGCTAGAAGATACACAAAAGGTTGGTGGAATTATTTTAGGACTGACTACTGTGATGTGCATGTACACTACACTCACCATGGTAGTGCTAAAGAACTTCATGACATCAGCCAAAACTTCATTATCTCCAATACACCCCGGATGAATCACTGAGAACTGAGGACCAGAATGAGTCAGTGCATGGAGTAGAGTCTGGACATTGGCCTAGTAAACAAACAACAAGCACATATTGACAGGAAATAATCAGATGGTCCCATTGAGTCCATCTCATGACTCATGGCTTACCCTTATGGAAGGATCTGTGAACACAGTACTAACGTTGAGTAGCTGGCTGGAGTTGAAAGATGGAGTCAAAGGCTCCACGACGTCACTCGCATTAAAATTCTCGCCGCCGCAGTACGTGCTCACGAACAAGACATCCCTGCGAGACAATCGTTCTCCTTCCACACGCGATGCTACCGCCACAACAGCAATCACTGCGAGTAGCATCACTACAAGGCTTCTACGTGAGCTATCCTCAATTACTGCAAGGTGGCTCCTGATTCACAGCTGTTAAAGTAGTTATGCAACGATACCGTACCTTACAACAAGTGCAGAGGTCGCGCGCGCGTTTTCATAAAACGGTTGTGGTGTAGTTATGTGGCCAACCAACTACCTCAATTGTAGTAGTCCGGCGTAGCCGTCCCAGCGTAGCAGTTCGTTAAAGGGTCTGGCTACCCCTACTACTACCTCAAAGTGCCCGACTATAATGTGAGTAGTAGTACAATGTTTATACTTCACTTTCTATGATTTTTTTCAAATAAAGCTCTATTAAAAAAAATAAATAAATAAAAATAACACTGTAAATCATAAAGAAATGATATTAAAGATGTTTGTAGTATGCATAATGAAAAGGTGATGATGGTGAATGAACAAATACGATAGCTACTTGGACTCATTGGGTATGCACACAAAATGTACAAGATTATCCAATCACTTTCCATCAGCTTCTTTTGTTCCATTAAGCAAAGTGTGGCACATTTCTTGTGTTAGTATCTATAAGAAATTCACAATTATAAAATTAAGCATTTAGAATATACAGCATAAGAACTTAGTACATTAGCTAGTCAAGTACTTTGAGTGAGATGCATGTAAGTTAGCAAAAGCAATTAATAGCTTACTTTCTCCCCTTTGCATTGTGACAACTGTTCTTCCAAGTCATGGATTCTCTTTTCATACGACTTTATGACCATCTTATGGTCATTCTCAGTTTGAGTTTTGATGTGTGTCTCATTCCTTGTGAATATCCTCTCACCTTTTGGATCTCTATACAATGATATCATCTGCAAACATAGACAAAAAAACAAACAAACCATCAACTATACAATTTATCCAACTCTGCACTTTATATATATATATATATATATATATGCTATCTAGTTACAGCATAATTATTTTTTTCACAGCAGTGTGACACAAAGCACAACGAGAGCCATTCTTCAGTGCCATGGGCATAGTCAAGCAGGTTTAACCAGGTGTTACAAATATACGCAAAAAATTATTGCCATTGTAAATCAGTTGGTTGATTTTATATCAGAGTTTCATATTAATTTATAAAATCAAGGTAAAAACTTTTGAGGGCTGTCTGCTTACTTTGGGTATGAAAATTAATCCAAGCACACACAAAGCTCCAGTTGTGGCATTGAGGCTGTTGGCTACTCCGTCAATATTGATGTAGTCTCCAAAGATGAATATTATGACAGTCATAGTGAAAATAAGTGCAGTGGTAACGTACAAAATGGTGGAAATTTGTCTGGAGTCATTAAGGCCCTTGATTTTCACTCTGCGGATGCTGAAGGCCAGAATAACACCAATAAATTGTATCAATATTTTGCTTCCAATAAAGACAGGAAGAAAATAATTTTGTGCAGGAGAGTAGCACCTCCTGACATAGTACTTCACAGATATGTTTTCCTATAGTTTACATGAATGAAATGTATGCTGCTCTATAAAAAACATATATTTTCAGCATGTATTTATTATTTATATAGCTATTTATGATCGGTACATAATACAATCAGTGTTAACACCAAACTTACTATATAATGAAACCCAGGATTTTCTCTGTCAGGAATAACTAAAGGAAAATATCTAGCAGATTTAATGGACACAATTATTCCAAAAGACACCAGTTCAACAGCTACGATAGTTAAGACCAGAAGAATGAGGTGCCAGTCTTTGATGAGCTGCACAGAGAAGTAAATTCAATATACATTTTAATTAAAATAAATTACAACACATTCTTTGTAGGTATATAAGGAGATTAATAATGTTTTAATTACACTAATTTTGAGCCATCTGAAATAATTCAATAGTTATGGTGAACTAACATTATCGATTTTATAGCTAGCTTATCCATGAAAAACTTCTATAAGCAGAAAATTTAAGCTTGTAAGTACTCAGGTCAAACTAGTAATTGTTGAAAAAAACATACAAAAAAAAGAATAATCAATGGCTGAGACAAACACTTACCAGTTTCTTCATTGATGGATTAGGTTTCCTACAGATGTGGTACACCCTCCACATCTTGGCATTGATGGGCATGTAGCACAATGTGAATCCGGTACTTAATAAAATGACTCTTAGCTACAACAAGAAAAGAAAAAACAATTGTTAAAATAATTTTTGTTATGTTTTGTATCTTACATTGCACACAGCTGCTAAGAGTTCATTACTTATCCCAGGAAGATGAAAAAAGGTAAATGAAGAGAATTGCATGACAAGAGCTCCGGCAATAATGACATAGTTCAAGTTGGGACTCGTGAGTTGGATCAGCCTATAATAATGAAAATCAACAGTTTGGATAATCGTACAGGTAGTCTAGTTCTTTTCTTTCAATTATTAATAACTAAGTTAAGTTTTTTATTCTAGGTCTACATGGTTGGGTGTTATAGATTGACACACCGTTTCTTCCTGAAGATAATATTAAACATGAGACAAGCAAATGCAAAGATGATTCCTATGGAAGAGTAGATGTAGCAGATAATCAGCAATGGTAGTAGAGGTGGGTTGAGTCTCTTCTCTGGAATCCCATCCCATGGTGGATCTGGGTCACCCCAAACTGTTTTGTGACTTTCACCAGCCACGTACCTGAAGCTAGCATGTCGTTGTACTAACACAGTTCCAGCTCTTATCAAACCTAATACACACATAATAGATTATTCAGTATTAACTGAAATAGAGAATTGTTCGTAGTTAGAATATCTAATATTGATTTGTAGACAATTTTCTTACTGCTATCTCTGTACAATTTAATGGACACTTCCTCTAATTGACGAATTCCATCTTTAAATGACACCAGCCCCTACAATAATAAAACACTAGTATTGTGAAAATTATGATATCTGAGTGAATTTGAAAATGTAAACGCCAAAGGAGGACTTGTTTCTTCACTAAACATGTCCAATGTTCTACATGATTAATATGGGGGCAATTATGTGCCATTATAACACTTCATTCAGTACTTTTTTTATTACATGAAAATTAGATTTTTTTTTTTTTTTTTTTTTGGTTGTGCAAGTTTGAAGTTTTTTGGTTATATAGATTTTAAATTCAGCATCCTATGGGATAGGAGAGTGTATGAGAAAGAATGGGTGGAAAATTAGGAGTTTGGGGGGGGGGGGGAGGAATACGTAGGAAGTTATGAAGATAGTAAATTGTCTCAATATTGTGCCATTTTTTTTGATGGAATATTTTTTCCAGTTGCACAGAAATGTCTGAGATAGTTAATCGTTTTTGATCCTAAAACAGTATTTAACAAAAATAATTCCTGCTATCATAAATAACTCTTTATCTGCTGTTAATATTGTATTAATAAACTTGTAAGTCAATGGAAATGATCACTGACTTACTATACTTCTATAGGTGATCACATCAGCAACATACATACCACATACCGATGTTCCGATGAAAGATATGTTATTAACATGATCTCTGAAATTACTACTACCACAACTCCTGTCCTTAATCCAGGCAAACACAGCTTTTAAGAGAGTGCCAGCATCAATGACATATTGTTCATATTTACTCACAGGGAACTAAAGCAAAACCAACAACACAATATTATATTGTATATTGCAAGATCAGCTAAGTCACACATACGTCAGAAGAATCTTCTTCACTATAAGGATGGTGGGAGACTATTAGCATTCTTTTCAATGCCTTCTCCACCTGTTCATCTTCACACCTGCCACTGGAACTAGTCCACCATTCTGGATCATACCATTCGTATGTGATCCACACGAGACTCGAGAAAAAACTGTCATTGTGCATCCAAGCCTAATTAAAGTATGAACACATGTTTATAACACATTAATTCTTACCAGCAGTTATTGTCCAAAACTCACAAAATGAAAGAAATTAAAAAAAAAACTGTCCTCTCAATATATACAATCCAGGAATCAATTCCATCATTTAAACAATATCAGAACATGTTCTCTTATATTTTACTGTAACATGCTAATGATAGACCCATGTTGAAAACTCAACAATTCCCATAAAGAGACTGTTTTAGTAAAAGTGAAATCATTCTAGCCAAGAAAAAAAAATATGATGACAACAAATTAAACAAATTGATGTAGCCAATTCACATCCTTATCTGTTCACTTTCTAAATGATCCTCTCACTCCATGAAATAGTCAAATGAGCATTAGAAATAGATACAAATTGCAAGATCAAATAAGCATTACATTGTTGAGCTCACCTCACATATCACTTTCCTTGCTGCACTTGGGAACATATTGAGCAAAATTATCCTGTTGTTGGCTGGCTGTAAAGAGCAGCAAATACAATTGACTATACTTTACCACTTGCACATTGGGTTTATGCTGAGATTAATTTGCCAGCTGCACAATGAACAATTTCCCAAGAATTAATAGCTAAAAGCTACTTTCATCTTACTGTTAGTACACAGGATTAGCTGGTACAATAAATCTTTAGAAGAGCTATAAATGGAAGCTACTTTTTATGAAGAATAAACTAACAACTGCTATTTGGAAAACTGTGTCCCTTTTACTAAGTGTGAGTGCATGTTTCTAATTTGAAGTCTAGACCGCTTATTAATTACCTACCAAAATTCTTACCAGGTACTCCACTAAACTAGCTTTATTACTATCACAGTACTGTATAGCACCAACAACTGATACTAATTACTGTGTGTCACGTTCACTTACAAAATGTATCTGTGTGGCATTTGAAATGAGTGACTGAGTGACATTAACTTCTTCTCTAATGATAGCAAAGATCTGTGGTGAACAACAACAACAATAACAATAAAAATAGCAATAGTCTCAATAATATTGATGACTATCAAGTACACTGCCACACAGTGGTCCTTGATGTTTTAACTTTTTGCAAATTAAGAATGCCGTAGCACCAGGTATTCTTTAATCCACTGTTACCAGCCCCTACCATTGGTTAAGATTACGTCAGTTTCACTCTCCTGCTGTCTTTTTTCCTGAACTATCTCAGTGTATATAAGCACAGAAGGAAGAAATATTAAATAGGTTTAAATTGACAAGTAAAACGAATGTAGCTATCAAGAAAATTGGATTCATGATCAAAAAAATTTCATACATAAGAGCCATACCAATAGTTAAGCAGATCAATGCAGATTTTGAAGGAATTATTTGTGATAGAAATTAAAGTATTCATAGCTACATAGTATTAATATGACCTAAGAAGTATTTCAGCTGCAGGGCAATAAAAAATCAACCTTTTACTTTGTGGCCGATTCCAAATAACTGAAAATTTTTGCTTATGCCGTTTTTATCCACCAATTTATTTAAATCTCAATGATTGTGTTTGAACGGATATCATTAAATCTGTGGTGTTGATTCAATAGTGTAACCTTTCATATAACAGTTAAGTATAAGTTGGTAATAGGTAGTAAAAGCTAACACTTTCTATACAAACATAATTAAGTATACAATTCAGTCATTCTTGGCTGTGAAATAATTAAAACAATAGCAAATTTTTCTCATTCTAACAGCCAATATGTCATTTACCTCAGACTTAAAGAGAACTTCGGCAAGAAGTTGAAACATTGGGTTAAATTTTAATTAATAATATTGGCTGTTAGAACAAGAAAATTTGCTATTATTACAATTAATATATTTCGGATGATGTTTATACATGTAAGAGTGATTATAATAATAAAAGTTCAGTTGTCTTGCGATAAAGGGTAAAAATGGTAGATCTTTAAATGTTTCTTGCTGGGTTGCATGGAGGCATAGCTAGTTTATTTATTTATGGTGGCTGGTCTAAGAATGCAAGCTTTAGCTGCTTTGTCCAAGATCAATATACAAAATTACTTCTATTTTAGTGAATTTTCTGCTTGCCCCCTCCACTAGAAATTTTATTGCTTACCACCTCTTAAATTACAATAAGAAGCCATCTTATTTGTGAAGTGATTAAAGTCCTGGTCCCAATTGTTCTCAATTTGGATGTTCTACTGCAGTAGGGCTACTCACTTCATCTAGATCTATTAGACAATGTCTGACTTCGTCCCTGCACTTTCTCATACTTCAATAATAAGAAAGTCATCAAGATTCAGACAGAATAAAAAAAATATGTGGGGAAAAATAACTGGTATATTCATTTTGACTTCAACTGAACTGGTGGAACAAAAAAATGTTTTTGATTAGAGGTTAGACAGACGAACTATTTTGATAAAATTGTTGTGACCAAGTGAGCCATCCCCCTCCCTCCCTTCCCCCCCTCAACCCCAATAACCAAGTTTATTGATGTACAAAGGTATACCTAGATTTACCTGCAACTGATATTTTTTAAAATATTTTTTTTGGATGTTAAATTTTACCTGATGTTATAGTCTTCATACATCTGGGTCACTCTTTGTTATTAATGCTGGTTTTTCCCTGGTGTGTCAGTACTAAGCAGATAAATTAATGAGCAGGACAGGTTTTGCTGAGAATGATACAGATCACATTTGCTATTATGCTTTTGAGATCCCTTTACCAAATAGATGAAAACAGAATAAAGCAAAAGAACAAATACTATTTTGGCATGCCTTGATAGCAGCTGCCATCAGGTAAAAACTCAAACAGTTATGGCCTTGTAATATTCTTTAAGTCATGGCAATGTACCAGGTTTTTACTACCATCACAAAGTGAACAATTTTTCACCAATCTCTCTAACTGTGCAAGTGTGAAGTATGTTGATTGACATACCTCAGATATGAGTATTTGTGAAGACAATGTTGATACTTCTGTGTAAGTAACACTTACAGCAAATATTACACACATAACAGTACGCCACTTTCACTCAATCTGATATTACACTGAATGTGAAACTGCTGAGAATGTAGAGTTACAACAACAACTAAAACTGAAACAATACAAGGACAATACCATATTTGATATTAAAAAGAAAAGCAAGGTATTGCATTTTAGAAAAAAAAAAATTTCCTAGCTCGTTCATATCTTACTATAAATAGATACAATATTGATAACCTAAGAGAGGCACGAGAATTATATCATTCTTTCACACACAGTATATATTGCCTGCTTTTTTTATGCTAAGTACAAGGACTGGTCCTGATTTTTAGGAAGCGTTGAGCCAATAAATGGAGTGATGTGAGCTGATTTCACTTTAAGTGAGTCTATAAAGTGTCACAAGCAGCTTCTTCAACCTATTCTTAAAAGTTTTCAAAGAATAAAAAAAAAACAAAAAAAAAACAATAACAAATGCCAAGGGGTCAGAAAACTTAGAAATGAAATACTTGAAGTAGGACTCGTAGATACAATAAAATGTGTGGAAGCCTAATGTAATGTTATAGAGAGTGGGGAGTGCATGGGAACTGTTTCCACCATTATAGTTCAGTTGAGGTAACAAGCTTATCTTATCATCTGAATCACATCACGGACGCATATGAATACCACATTATTTTTTTCACTGGATTGAACCTGTAAGTTGTACAACATTACCAAATATTATCATCTTTCGTTTCATTTCATGTTGATTTAACTTCTAATAATATTTTTGTTATAATGGAGTGGATAAACCAGCCATCGAATCCTTCTGGTATATGTTAATACTCTGCTTGTTTACTTATGCTAGCTTCATGCTTACAAATTTGCAAAAGCTGATGCACATGGCATGGCCTTGGGGCAGCCTTATATGACAGGTAGGCTAATACATGCAGCACATCTATCTGATAGTTTGTTTTCAATCACATGAAGATACGCTTAACATAGCTTTCACATAAACTGCTTTATGAAACTCATGATGATGCATGTGTGCTGGCATGTTTCTGCTTCTGTTTTATGAAAGAGATAGATAAGATGACATGTTTTCAATTTCAATTGATTAGGCCTAATGGTACACATTATTGTGCCTTAATATTAGATTCCCAAATAAACTAAATTCTATTATCAGTCAATAAAATTATGTAAATAACACAGGATAAACTAAATTTGAAATACTGTGAGGACATACCCGGTGCTATAATAATTCAATTAAAATTTTAAAAAATTCTAACAATATTAGCTAAAATATAATTGGCGAGCGAGCGTAGCGAGCGAGACACTTACAGGGGTAACACAATTGAAAATCGGGGATGTTTGTTTATTTATTTATATATATGTTTGGACGTATGTATGTCATTTTGTACTTTGACCCTCCGTATTTTTGTGTTCGCTCCGCGTTCGACTTTCCTAAACTTTACTAAACAGAATCCTCCGGTTTAGCGACCATTACCTGTATCACCTTAGAAATTGAATTGTTTACCGCTTTGAATTCTTTTGCGGGTGCAGTTAAAAAGCAAAAACTTATGGAGCTCCATTTCTATTCGAGTTAGTCGCTATTTGTCACAGTTATAAGCCCTACTCAACAGCATTAACTTGTAAATGCATTGTCCACTAGACGAACCACGAAGGTAAGTCTTGCGTTGGTATGTTCAGTTGTGTGAAAGTATTGTGCGTTACAACTACTATTAAGAATGTCACAAAGAAAACTTTAAATAACGTGACTTGATTTTGTTGCTTCAAACAGTTGCGGGGAGCGGTTACTATGGCATTGAATCCCCTTTACCGCATATACGTAATTTAAAAACTCGACTTTATTTTAGTAGCTTGAGTGTTAGTTGTTAAAATCAATCATTTAACAATAGTGTAGTTTAAGGCTCGCTCGCCATTTGTGCTCAAGCACACCACTAGTATTATGGCGAATTTTAGAAGCTATAAGTATTGTTTCAAGTTATTTTGGTTCCTTTACTACACATTAGTTAGTTATCCCCTTATTCTATAATACATTTTTTTAAAATTTTTTAGAAGCAAAATAGCTAAATTAAGAGAGAAACACGGTCTAGCATTAAGAACAATAAATTATGCACAAACACAACAATAACAACAACAAATCATCTTGCGCAGTTAATATTGATAGCTCTACACTAAACGTGAATCTTTCTACTGTAGAAAATTCAAAATATTTCATGACATACCGATTCAAATACTGGATAGTCTTCAGAGAATATGTGCATTGTCTTCCATCCATAATATTTAAGGATCGCGACCACTCCTTCCCCTAGATGTCTCTCACTGGGCAACATCCTCACATGATTAGGATGAGGAACAGTAGAAGACCCAGAAAATGCAAAACTAATCTGAAAAAGAGATACAAAATGCCAGTAATGTTCTCCACAGGTTCTATAAATAATTCTCACCAAAGTGGAATTGAAGAATCTTGTGATGTCTGCTATCACTTGGTTGTTTCTAAAACACCCTGGATGAATCACTGCATACTGATGCCTAGAATGGACTAGTTCTTCAAGTAAAACGTGAATATTGCCCTAAGAAGAATCATAAAACCACAAAAACAACAATAAATATCTTTAAAAAAATTCGTTTTTTCAATCCACATCTCGTCTTACACTTATGGAAGGTCCCGCATACGCCGTAGTAACGCTGAACAACTCGCTGGAATTGAACGACTGAGGTGACGATGAATCCATATAATCATCGGGACTAAAATTTTCAGTGGTACAGATGGCACTGACGAACAAAACATTTCTGGAGTTCACATCTTCACCCTTTACAGACAGTGCTACCAGTGAAGCAACAATAACTGCTAATTCCATGACGAACCGGAGAATGACGGTCCACAATATAACAAGTTAGCACACCTCTAGTTAAATACGCACTTCGCAAAATATTACAGCGCAATCCCATTTTGTACTTCATGAACAACTAGAACGTACGTATTATCTCTATCGAAATAGTGAACACCTTCGGATGAGTTTGCATAACGTTTTCACCTTTTAAGCTGAAACTCAGTATTTTATCTTAGCTACATATTGTTTGTTGTTGTTTTATGTAGTGAAATTTACAGCAGCAAAAGCAAATTTTACAATTAAAGTGTTTGGCTACTAAATTCTACACCAACATTCCATTCTCATAACATGATATCTTACATGATAAATAATTTTTTTTTCATTTTCCATTTATTTTTCACAAATTCATAAGGCAATTCATTGGTGTAAATAGATTGTAAATTAAAAATCAGCTGATGAGATGAAAATGCAAATTGGCAGCAGTTATGAAAATTGTACTGAATGAGATTTAAACAAATGGTCGATCAAATGTCAGATTGATTAGTAAAGTGTGACAGAAAAGCAATGCACAGAATAAGTCCAATAAAGATGTAGAGTCCCAATCCAATATAAATAGACACCCGGATCCAGTAGCGAGCCTTCTTGGAAACTTGTTTGGCCTCATGCAGCATGCCCTGCTTGTAGAGTTTACCAGTCTGAGATTAGAAATATCATAGGACGATGAACGCAAGCTAACTTGCATAGCATTTAATTACAGTTTCACAATTTGGTCTATTTTTAATGATACCTTACCCATTTAACCATACTTTACCATTTAACCATACTTTACCATTTAACCATACTGTACCACCATTTGAAAGTATTTTAACGTTCATAATCTCATCCTTGGTCTGAACTGAGCATGTAGGAATGACTAGACTAACTATATTTAAATATTGGCCCCCTTTTTTCTGTACTGTTCTTCCGAAGTAAGAGGGGAAATAAGAAATGACTTTGTGTAGGCACAGAAGAGGTTGAATATACAAGTTATCTGGCCGGTAAAGGGAAGGCCCTCAAGACACAATCATTTTTTGCTGACACTAAATCATATACATGTTAAGGTGTTTAAAGAAAGCAAAGGCAAAATGTGAAGAAAAAACCCAGGACCTCTGGCTTTAGCCACCAGTGCTCTAGCCACCAGTGCTCTAGCCACTGAGCTATACGACAACCCATGATATCCAAGACCTTTACAGTTTGTCATAGCTCAGTGGCTAGAGCACTGGTGGCTAAAGCCAGAGGTCCTGGGTTCGATTCCCCGGCGACTAATGCGATTTTTTTTTAAAGAGCAAGTGCTGTGAGTTAATTACTTCATGACTTAGACTAGTTGTAGCAGATTAGTGAGTTCAGTCAAAGAGCCCCAAGTGTGGTGGTCTGGAGTCCCTTACCTAATTGTGTGAGTGGAATGATAAGGGAAAGTTTGAGAGCAATAAGCTGTACCAATAAATTTACTTGTAGAGTTCATAGTTCTTAAAGTTTAATATACAGCACTGCTACTATCAGCTGCTTATGATCTATTCATATACATTTTTAATGAGGTTCACACTTGAATGCAATAAAAGTATATTTTTTATTAAAACTTTTACGGCCAATGGCAGCTGAGTGTTGAAGAAATGCTTATGTTTCTAAATTTTCTTTGCTCAAGTAGCAAAATAAGCAAATAAACTCTAAAATACAATCATAATATTGAGTTTGACTGATTTCCTACTTTTAAAAACAAACAATGATAATTTTTCATAGTACAATTGAGGTTAAGCTATCAGCAGTGATAAGTTTATTTAATACCGTTAAATAAGCATATCACATAAACAATGTGGTCATCTTGACAGTTTCTTCCCTAAGCATTCCTGATGTTTCTGGTGAGACTCACTATGGTGGATGGGATCAACCCTCTAAGACCAGTACCACTATTACCATCATTGTTTTCACATTAGCACCTTCCTTTGCAAATTAATGCAAGCTATATTTCATTACGGGCTATCAACAGCTGAGATTTTTCTAACGAGTGAAAACTGAGGGAAGCAGTGGATGTGAAGTGTATTCCATTTGTACATTATATAAACTCATTCCATTTGTATAACAAGTCATAAGCCTTATAGCAAGTTCTTGTGAGCCCATTCTCTTTTACAATTCATTAAGAGCCCATTCTCTTTGTAAAACAATAGTGAAGGTATTATTACAAAATATATCGTCCTTCAAAGTATTATTGCACATAATATTTGGTACAAAAGACTGACTCACTTCAGAACTCTTAACAATAGCTATTATTCCAGTTGGTAAGAAGCAGCAAATAGTGGCAAACAGGGACAGCATGAAGAAATCGGGAGGAGGATGAAGAACAACAGCTCTTTGGAAGGGGTATACTTTCTACAATAGATAAAATAAGAAATAATCAGTTCAATGTTTGCAACAAGCACTCCTGTACACATCCCATTGCATGGCTATAAATTTTAATTCTTGAGTAAATTTACACATACCAGGATAGACAACATACATTTACGAAGGAGAAGTGTTGCTACATGGTATTGTAAGTTACATACCAGACCTTTCCCACTACATGAAGTTTATTGTTACTCACTAAGCTAAATCAAAACTATAGTTAGTGAAATTAGTAGTCTGTTGCAATAACAAATTTGTCCTATATAATTATAAACCAGTGTCTCTGTTGAATGATAAACATTGTTATACTTAGGAATCTGTTTTTAACCATTTCTACAGTTACAGTAGCAGCCATAGCTCCAATGGCTGAGCTTATGAGTGGAAACACCAACAACCAATAAATTCATGGCAACTGTCTCACAGAAGTGTTACCGGCTAGTTACAGTATTACATTAGAATCGTGAATCCAGACTTGGACAATTAGAGATGCGGTCACTTAGCACGCAGAGTGCTAACAATGTCCACACTCCTGCACTCTTTGTACCTTGAGGAGCTATGGAACCTCACTAAGTTGTTCATAATTGGTAGGCTTTTGTATTTGTAATCATTCTACAACATAATATGGCTTAACACATTGAAATTTTAAGGTATCCAGTCTTTTAGGAACCCCGTTGTGGAATTGATTCGCTAATTGTGTAGGTAAGGAGCAGTTAGCAGTACTATAGTAGTACTGGTAGAAACTGTATTGTATAAGATATGTAGTAAACTATATAAATAGTGTATAATTAGACTCAATGTAAGAAATTTTTATAACGTATATGTAGAATATCGGCTTTAATAAACTTAAAGGTTTTGTTGCAGCAAAACAGTGTCCAATAGTTCTTACTCCCTCTGAAGTGTTAACACCCTCAGGCCCTTTCTTATGAACTTTATTATAATTATTCAATAAAAATATATTATGTGAAATTATATTTTCTATTTTGGTATTATCTGTTCTGTTTTTTTTTTTAATTTTGGTCTAATAATAAATCATGAATAGTTCCGAAATAAAGTGTTTAGCTTGCCATTCTAGTATGTTCTTATGTTTATCACTTAACAAACATATTGTACACTATAAGAACAAGAATAAATTCCCTTACAAGTGCAATTCAAATAAAACTTCTGCAAATTTGCTCATCTGAGTCAGCAAGTAGATGAGTATGGGAACATCAACTGGACAAAGTACCTGCTTCAGAGCGTGCCACTAAATGGAAGCACACTTCTGAAACATGACAAATGAATGCAAGTATGAAACGAATGCACACACACACACACACACACACACACACCACTAAAAGCCCAATCAGCACTTTAGTTCATTCCGTGTTCCAGGAATGCCTGACAAATGGCTCAATTTTGCAACTTGGAGTACAGCCTGTGCATGCTTGCGAGTAGTCACTCGTCAAATGAAGATCATGTTATTAGTGAACAGCAATGTCAACATGCTATACATGCTTGCCATTTCTACTTGGATTATTCTGCTATTGAACATTTGTTCACAGGCATCATTTTAACGTTGCAGGAAGAGACCGCTGTACATGTCTTTGAGTACTTGGCCTTCTTCCCAGGCTGTATGTACGTTGTCGTCTTGCAGCTCACCTCTATTCAGGGACACCTGCTTATGGTAGATGTACCCAAGTCTACAAGTCTGGCACAGGTTGTTTTCTCTTCTCCTGCTTTTGTCACCACTTCTACAACTTTGAACATGCGGGTCTATACATGGAACTTGCATAATGTATATTCATTCAGCTTGAATTTAGCTAATATTTTCATTATTATTGTTGGTATTATTATTATTATTATTAGTAGTAGTAGTAGTAGTAGTCATCGTAGTAGTAGTATTGCCTCTATTTCAGATGAAATGACTTTCTATTGTACTTTTTAAATAAATTTCTGTTCCAGCTTGTCAACAAGGTAATTAATAGTATTTACTGTGCTTTACCATAATAATTTGGAGAAAAAACTTGTAAATTCCAATTTTTTTGTGTATTGGGTTCGTTTGCTACTATTTATTTCTGTAGCTACCAATTTGCATGTAAAATTGTGAAGATAATATAATATATTTATCACAGGCTTAAGCTTAGCTTGAGATTTGCTATATAGATTTTTTGGCCAAACATAATATTCTATTCAATAAATGCTATCAGTGGAGACCATTAAATGAGCAACATATTCACCCAATTATGTATCATTAAACTCTTCATCCATAACTTAACACAAAAGGGCATTAATTCATTCAACTTACATGAGTTTTTGACTTCATATTATCTTCCAGAAGTGCAGAGGAGATTGGTACACCATGTAGTTCCAGTTCATTATCTTGCTCTTCCAGGTCAATGTCCAGAAATTCTTGGCATTCTCCTGAACAATTTTGCTCACATTCAACAGCTGGTATTTTGTCGTTGCCAGTGATACTGGTCCAAGCAGTAAGCACTTCTGTGTGGGGATTTGAAGTATCAAATATTTTTGGACACTCTTCTAAAGTTGAATTGGAATCTAGTGATATGGATAGACTCTCAGAAGGCAACAAGTCGTCTTTTTCACCTGGAATTCAGAAGTGCCACACAAGGCTCAATACTTATAGCTATGATAGCTATATAATTCCTTCCCTACCTTCTAGTTCGCTCATTTTCAGCTGCTAAATGCAATTCAAGTTGCTGTAGGTGCCGCAACGTAATGTCGACATCTTCCTTTTACGTCCCAACGCTGTCCCGTACGGTTCCGTATTTTTGCGCGTGCAAGGTTTCCAAACTAAGGCATGCGCAAACAATATTAGATAGGGGGGATGGGGCAAAGGGAGGAAGTGTAGGTGGAGTTTAAGTACGGATCAAAACAAATGGTGTCAATTGGATCATGTGACTTAATTTACATCATACTTTACCTATTTTTTTTGGACTTGTCCTCTGGAAAAGATGTCGGCTACGTTGGAGGAGGCGGGCGCTAAGGATTCCTCTGGAGAGAGCCGAGGCGGCTCAGCTCCCCTCATTAAACCTAGTCATAGGAAGTACGGGTCTGACGGTGATCTTCAAACTCCGATAGGCACTGTAAGCTCAATCTTGTGTAAGGGAAGTCTATAATATTTCATCGGAATAGGGCTTTGTTTGCGTGAGTAAATAACCCTGGGTGTCCATTCGTTTGTCAAAAGCACCGAAAAGTTAGGATCCATAACTTAGTGCTGACTGAAAGTCTTATAAAACTTATATAGTTCAAAAGGTGAGCACAGGTTTCAAGATGTCATCTTACATGGGTGCTGACATTTCTTCTTCTCTAATCTTTACTACCCCTGGTTAGTGGATGGATAGTCTTTCCCTGCAATAGTTGCAGTCTACTATAGGCAGATCTTGTACCCTCTTGACTTGAATAATTCGGCCCAATTGAATGAGAAAACCTTAAATCATGCATTGCCGTTTTACGGGCACCATAAGTGTGAACCTGAACACTGTTTTTAGCAAAGTACCTTTTATCTTGTGATAATCGAACAAAAATTATCCTTGGTTGGTAGCTAATTGACTTGGACACAATTGTACTACACATACGTGTAGTACAATGAGATGTTTTGTTCAGTATTTATATTAGTTGTAACATCACACACCATTATTAAATTAACAATAATAGTAGCAATAGCAAATTTGACTGAATCGTTATTACAATTATGATTTTATACCCAGCCCTTGTGCACACAATACTTTATTTGGTCCTACTCTAATTGAAGTGTGTGTGTTGGTAGTTTGGTAAGGGTTTAGCTGACCTAGAAACCCCTCAATGGATTGTTAAGTCTCACCTCTCTCAATGAAGTGTGATGTCAAGAGTACCCTAAAACAATCTGTCATGGTGTCGTAGGAGCAACTGTCTGAAGCTTTCATGCGCTTACTCACAAGGTCATATAATATAGTTAGGGAGGGTTTTAGGGGGAGGGTTCATAAATTAGCTGCTCAGGAAAAGTGCTGGAGTATGGCTATCATCCTTACCTGCTTGATCACTGGTGAGGGCAAGCTCACTGTCATTACCGCATAGTTTAGGTGGTGCTTGATAGTTGCTGTTAGAAAATTTTAGAGTTGAATATCGTGTTATTGGCTAGATTATGTTGTTGTTGTTTTCTTAATTGATTTTTGTTATTTTTTGTAAGTAGTGAGGCTTGTGCTTGTTTTGCTTTCTCCCAGTAGGGTCAGCAGCCATGTTTATCTAATGGGAAGAGGTGTGAATGTATTGAATTGAACTTTTTTTTGTGATTTCTATTGTTAACCCTCTGTGCGCTTGTGTGTGAGAGTTATAGTAGTTATCCTGTCTGTTACGCTCTGCACACATGTACGTAAATGCAGGCTAAAAGGAAAGGACTTTTTAGTTTTAAGTTCTATTACATAGAGGTGTTGTAGCAGTAGCACATATTTACATACTCTAACTCGTGATGACTTATTAACCCTCAGCATGCATGCTCAAGAGGATTGTAGTAGTTGTGCTGTCTGTCTGTCTGTCATGCTCTGATTTTGGAGATTACTGGCAATTGTATGAACTTACTCGTATTGACGATTTTAAGACCTTTTATTGTGCTACTTTTTTATTTCGGGCTGTTTATACGGAGCTGTCAGTTCAGCATAGGATACTAGCTTATGTCCCTTGTTGTCACAAGAGTAAGCGAGTTATTGCTGCCCGCAGTAGTTTAGCTTTGTGCTGTGCTGTATTTGGAGTTTCATGTGGAAACTGTATGTACTGGTGAGTGTTTTTGCATGTTTTGCTTCTCTTGTGAAGACAGCATATCTCTCTACCATTTTCACTGCCCCACCTATATTGATGATACCTGATTGGGAATAGCCAAATAAATCATTCTTTAGGTTTAAGGAATGATGTTGTTGCCCTATGGGTTCGCACCTTTGGTGCTTTATTGTTGTTATTATTATCATAACCATTATCATTATTATTGTTATTATTATTATTGTTATTGTTATTATTATTATAATAATTATTAGAGTTGCACTGATAATTGTATTCTCATTGGTATGATCCAATTAAATCTAAATAATAAACACTGGTATTGGCAGTTACCCTAACTGAGTCCTACGCACGACTGCTATGGTTCAAGTCTTGCTTATTTTTTGTCTCTTGTTCTTTCTTTCCCCTCTATCTTTCCTTCTTTTACACCCACTCTCTTTTCTTTTTTTGCCCCCCCCCCCCCCGAGTTTTAAAAAATCTTTTTTCTGAAAACATTGATGTATGTGCCTCATTAATTAAAATCAAACTTGACTCCAATATTCTACACATCACTGAATAATTATATTGCCTGTCATTCAAGCAATATACTGCTAATATCAAAACTTCAAAGCCGGAATTTTTACTAAATTATTGAATTATTGGTGAAGCACTCACACATTACTGATATTGCTACACAGAATTGTATAATATTATACATAAGATTTGCTATCAGCTGAATTAAAAAAAAAAATCGGCCATAAAATTTTGGCTTTATCTATTTCGGTGCTGCACTAATTATTATTCTTATTATTATCATTAGTTTTGGTATTTTTTATTATTATTATTATTATTATGTGTTTTGTTCAGACTGAGCAGGCAGGAAATGAGACAGGTTTGGTGAGTGTCAGATTACGTTCTCGCTCGGCTAACGAGGGAGAAGATGATGCATCTCATGGTAATGAGGACACAGCTGCTACTTCCGTACGTGGTAGCGACGATTTAGAGAAAGAGAAGTGAGTTAGTTAAAGTGTTGTTTCATGTTTTCTTTATCAGCTTAAATATAGTCACCATTGCTTCTGCTCAAGGGAGCTCTCTTAGTATTGAGACATTTATTGTCACTTAACTGGCTTGCTCAAGCATCCTCCCTGGTGGATACATCTGTAGATACATGACAGGACAGGACACAGCATAAGTAGCTGTAGGAAGCAGAGGAAATTAAAGTGGATGTGCTGCATTGTGTGGTAGCAATGGATGGATGGGCTCAATTGATGCTGTTCAAGAAATATATATGGAATAAAAAATTATGAAGCATCAGATCCGTTTTGTACAGAAGAAAAGATATAATTGGTCCTTTACTGGTTTCATACAGTTTAGGGGGGGGGGGGGGGGGGGCACCAAGACTTATTTATCTGAGTTTCTCTTCCTTTAATACATTATAGAGTATAGGGGCAATGCCCCTATTATTCTGTAGTCATTACAATTGTTGTACGAGTCTTTGGGCTGTGAACACATGTTGTTTGTTGGGTGTACAGTGAAGGACAGTATATCTTGGGAGTGAATGAAGCTCATGCTTGTTGTTTGAAACACTATCCAACTAAAGAGGTGTGGCCTAAGTCATGTATTAAGAAAATATTAAGAGTGCAGGTTTCTCTTATTAAGTGAGCATTGGACAAGTGAGGGAAGTGTTTTGTTCTCAAACTTTTCCTTGACTCTGTCTCTCTTGTTGAGATGGAAGAGCATTATGTCTGGAGAAGATTAGAATATCATATGCTGGACTTTTCGTATGATAGCCGTTTCACTCTGTTTTGTAGGTGTGGTTTTGTGTATTGCTATCGGAAGTTACTGGATCAACTTCCTCAAATAGGAGATGACAGCGAAGAAGAAGGATCAGCTGAGTTTGAGGTGAGTTGGTCTGCATGTATTGATGGGCAGACAGGCAGACAGATGGTCAGACAGACAGACAGACAGACAGACAGACAGATAGACAGACAGACAGACAGACAGACAGACAGACAGACAATAGACAGAGAGACAGACAGACAATAGACAGAGAGATAGACAACAGACAGACAGAGAGATACACAACAGACAGACAACAGACAGACAAACAGACAGATAGATAGACAGTCAGACGACAGACAGACAGATAGACAGACAAGAAACAGATAGACAGTCAGACAACAGACAGACAGACAGACAGACAACAGACAGACAACAGACAGAGAGATAGACAACAGACAGACAGAGAGATACACAACAGACAGACAACAGACAGACAAACAGACAGATAGATAGACAGTCAGACGACAGACAGACAGATAGACAGACCAGATAGACAGTCAGACAACAGACAGACAGACAGACAACAGACAGACAATAGACAGAGAGATAGACAGACAGACAAATAGACAACAGACAGAGAGATAGACAGACAAGCTGGACTTGATGTCCTTATTCTGTTATTCTATTTATTGTTTTTTGGTATATGAGAAATAGTGCGATACAAATTCCGCTTTGTAATAAGTAATAACAGTGTGAGGGTTTGGCTAGATTACTGGCTAAGTATTTCTTGATGCAGAAACTTGCAGATATTCCAGGATGGTGAAGATGAGTCGATCATACTGAATGAGAAATGATATGCCCACTCACTGATGAGATGGCATTTTAAATTTCCTTTCTGAGTAATGATGAATAGTTAGGGTCAGTTAGCAGAGCAGATGTTTCCAAGTGCACGTATCTGTACCATTGCTGTCCACGTCACATGATTACTGTCCATGTCACATGCATGTACTTAAAGGATTGATTATCAGTCCAGTGAACAAATACAGTCTGTTCTTTCCCCTTCCATTTATATACCTCTCTCCAGAGGACACTCTGTGTTGAACATTGCAGTATGCACTAAGTGACACACACAATAGTAGAACAAGCATCTGCATGCTTTACTTGGAAGTTGACATCAGTCTGACTTTTACTTGGCAGTAATGTGTCATGTTCAGATTGTGCCCTCTTCTTGTTTGTGCAAATTTTTGTTGTTTGTTTTGTGCAGGAGAGTCTACGTTATGGGGCGTGGCAGATTGTCCAGCTTATCATCCCCGTGGTGGTGTGCATGATAGCGGTGGTCATCCTGCAGCTCACCATTGCCGTCTATGATACTTCACCTCAACAGAAGCTGTGAGCTTGAGGGATCACCTGTGTGTGTGTGTGTGTGTGTGTGTGTGTGCTAATCTTGTGTCATACATTATTTTTGTGGTTGGGACTCCATATGCTACATTTGTGTTTGTTTGAGCCATAGTATGTATGTGTGTTTGTATGACAGTATGTTTGTATGATAGTATGTATGTTTGTGTGTCTGTATGATAGTAAGTATGTGTGTTTGTGTGATAGCATGTACGTGTGTTTGTATGATAGTATGTATGTGTGTTTGTATGTGTAGGTATTATTTGCCCTACAGTGAAGACAACAGTAATTCTGGCATTAACTTTTTGCTTGGTGTTGTTAATGCTATTGTCTTCGTGGCTCTGATCCTAGTCATGACGGTGATATTAGTGCTGCTCTTCAAGTATCGCTGTGACAAGGTGAGACTAGCATAGAAACTTACCAGGTCACTCCCACATGTGTGTGTGTGTGTGTGTGTGTGTGTGTGTGTGTGTGTGTGTGTGTGAGTTGAACGTTGATTATCTGAATGCCTATCATCCAAAACATCGGTTAACCGAATGAGGAAAAAGACCGCGTGTGCATTTCATTACGGTTATTTTGATGATGTTTTTGTTGCAAAAGCAGTTCTCTTTCGGTTTTCACGCGGAGGCAATGGCTTGGGCTGAAAGAATTGCTAAAAGGAAGAGAAATGTTCTCTTACCTAAACTAAGCTTGAAATTCTCAAGCAGTTGAAGAAGGGAGGAGCTACTAATACTGTACTTTCAAAAGCAGTTGAAGTTGGTAAGTTACTCGCTGACCTCAAGGAGAACAAACAAAGTTAACAACTTTTGCTTTGACAATGGCTATTACTATTGGGTTCCTAATATGTATGTAGCAGCTAACATTTTCTTGTTTTCATTGTTTTGCATTAAGTTTGATTATTATGAACAATTTTATATTACGAACACCCCTATCCCCAATTAGTTTGAATAATCAACGTTCCACTGTATTTTGTGAGATAAGCTTCTTCATGATTTCAGTTAGTGTTATAATTCTTTGTACATATTGCAGGCAATATTTGTTTGGCTGTTTGTGGCTTCAGGATCTCTGCTGTTCTTCATGGCCGCGCTGTACTTTGTGTGAGTTGAGTAAATTACATACAATCAGTATACAGTACAGTGGTACAATCAGTTTACAGTACAGTGGTACAATCAGTATACAGTACAGTGGTACAATCAGTATACAGTACAGTGGTACAATCAGGTACAGTACAATCAGTATACAGTACAGTGGTACAATCAGTATACAGTACAGTGGTACAATCAGTATACAGTACAGTGGTACAATCAGTACTCAGTACAGTGTGTACAGTATCAGTATACAGTACAGTGGTACAATCAGTATACAGTACAGTGGTACAATCAGTATACAGTACAGTGGTACAATCAGTATACAGTACAGTGGTACAATCAGTATACAGTACAGTGGTACAATCAGTATACAGTATAGTGATACAATCAGTATACAGTACAGTGGTACAATCAGTATACAGTACAGTGGTACAATCAGTATACAGTACAGTGGTACAATCAGTATACAGTACAGTGGTACAATCAGTATACAGTACAGTGGTACAATCAGTATACAATCAGTACAGTGGTACAATCAGTATACAGTACAGTGGTACAATCAGTATACAGTACAGTGGTACAATCAGTATACAGTACAGTGGTACAATCAGTATACAGTACAGTGGTACAATCAGTATACAGTATAGTGATACAATCAGTATACAGTACAGTGGTACAATCAGTATACAGTTTAGTGGTACAATCAGTATACAGTACAGTGGTACAATCAGTATACAGTACAGTGGTACAATCATATAGTGTTTCCCCCCTAAGCACCAGTTAGTGGTACTCCACTACTCTGCTGCCCCCATTCCTAGTTTTGAAATAAAGGCAGCTACTGTGATAAAAGCCACAGTCTATTCCCAATAATGTTTCCAGCTGGCCTGATATATTGCATATCACATTGCATATCTAAAGCCATATACTGGTGTATTATTTCTATTGTTTAAGTGGGTGTGGTTAGGAGGTAGGTATAATTATGATTAATTTACACTATTGTTTGTGTGTGTGTGTGTGTGTGTGTGTGTGTAGTGAGATTTTGTTAATCCGAGACCTGGTCATAGACTGGTTCTCTTTCATTCTTTGTCTTTGGAATTTTGGTGTTCTGGGACTGATGGTTATCCACTGGAAAGGTCCTCTCCGGATTCAGCAAGGCTATCTCATTCTGTGCAGTGCTCTAGTGGTGAGTCAGTGGAGCTCAGTGTGTATGTACGTATGTGTATATGTGTGTATGTGCGTGTGTGTATGTACGTGTCGACGTACATGGAGAGTTGATTTGACTACGGCCCTGTATATGTGTGTATTTACGTGTGTCGTGTGTGTATGTATGTATGTACGTACATGGAGAGTTGATTTTGTGGTGGATATTTTTTCCAAATTTCTACTACCGAACTTATACATGAATTGACATATTGTTATAGGTTGAAAGATTAAATTAGAATTCCTAGCTGTAGCGCTATACTACCTGTATCAGTTGTGACCTACCCACACTAAGTGGCATGCTTGCACAAACATGAGCCGGTTAGTTTATCTGTTTACTGTAAACAATAAACACACTTTTAATTATAGTGTAGCAACTTATAGTCAGGTTGTATTTACTATTGGCATGCAGCTCTCACTGACATGTAGTAGTATACATGTGGTAAAGGGTCTACATGATTATCTATCGTTGGTAAAAACCAGAGCAAGTTATCAGTATAAATGAGGCCCATATTTTTCACTGGAATACTTACATAGCAGTGTCTCACTTGCTTTGCTCATTTGATAATAGTATTCCTGTAGATAGTACAGGTACGTATCACTATCTCTTTGCCATGTGTATTGCATCAGACAGTCCAATGGGGTCATCTGCACAGTGTAATGAATGATACATGGTTTGGCATGTTACTGGGAGTGGTTAGATAGGATATTGTGTTATACCATACAATGTGTGAGGACTCGGTAATGGATGTCGATGTTGCAGGCAACTATTCTCATCAGGTACATACCTGACTGGACCACATGGATAATCCTGGCGGCTATTTCCATATATGGTAAGGGATGTCGAGTGTATGTATATGTATGTATGTGTGTTTGTATAGGATATTGTCCTAGTGAGTATTATGTGTGTTGTTATATTATTGGGTTTTATTGTTTCAGATCTGTTTGCTGTCTTGTGCAAGAAGGGTCCACTGAGAGTTTTAGTGGAAACAGCCAAGGAGAGAGGAGAAATCAACTTTCCGTCTCTTATTTACTCATGTATGTTTTTATGTATGTATCTGTGTGTATGTATGTACGTATGTATGTATGTATGTATGTACGTATGTATGTATGTATGTGTGTGTGTATGTGTGTATGTATGTATGTGTGCATGCATTTGTTGTATATACATACACACACACATATATTCATGTGTATACAGTATATCCACTTTGCATGGGTTTTTTGCCTAGTAGCTATGTGTAGGTTGGACATAGTTTGGTGTAATATTAAGCAGGTAGTGTACATCTTGTGTAGTTGAATTGATGCAGTATCTACATAGCTATGGTTGGTGAATGACTTTATAATTTGTCATGGTAATACTTTTACTATATAAATGTATGTATTAGCAACTCCTGCAGTATTTGTGAGCATAGCCGTTCCGAAGAACAATTACTGTTGTGCACCTTTTTAGTGGTGACTAGTTGATGACACTTTACCAAAATTAGTTTGAGTAATTTTGGTATGTACTTGAAATTGCTATTATATTGTTAACGTGCATATATATTTTTGCAGCCACCATGGTGTGGATGATTGGTGGCATGGCTGACAACAATGACAAGAAGAAGAAGAAGTCTGATGGTAATGACAAGTCTTCTAACAAGAATCGTGAGCCTTTGCCTCAAGAGCAGCCACAAAAGAACAAGTCTTCATCAGAGGAAGGTAAGTTAGCTTGTATTATGGGTCAGGTTAGCTCTACTATCATTTTCAAAAGGTGAATTTTCTTTCAAGAAATTCATTCTGTTACCATAATACTATAAGTTACCAACATCAACAAAAACAACTCGTATTACCAGTAGGTCCAATTTGAGGTCATGATAATTAACTCTAGGAAGTGCCCACCTTCTGCATCTTGCATGTTCAACTATCATAAATAGTAATAGATCTAGTTGATGTAACAATATGCTTGTGTGTCAGTAACAACGACAGTGACTGATGACAGACAACGGTGTGTGTATTCATGTATAATTCAGGAAGTCCACACTTTACCTCATTCAACGTCATTCAAGAAATTTTTTGATGTAGTTTTTCCAGTTACTTGTTTTTGCTTCTGGTTTAATTGAACTATCCTTGTCCTTCAAGTTAGGATATTTTCATTTTTTTAGTTTGTAAGGTAATGATAGTATATAACGTGTATTTAAATATTGATGAACCTGGTGGTATATCACAATGTAGAAGAAGGCGAAAACTTGGATGATGACGAAGATGATAGAACAGAGGCAGCTGCACTGTTGAATGCTGCCGGGCAACAAGAGACGGAAGAAGGGAGACAATCCCCTAGGAGTCCCCAAAGAGAAAATCCGGAAGAAGAGGAGAAAGAAGAAAGTGAGTTGTTGAATGTACTGCACATAGAAATAGATCAACAACACATCAATTGAAATAGCGTTATGAAGTTGCTGATATTACTTGTGTTTGGTAACAATATATATATTACCTTCTATGTTTTTGCTACTAGAGAGAGGCTTCAAGTTGGGTCTTGGAGACTTCATCTTCTACAGTGTCCTTGTGGGGAAGGCTGCTCATGAGTCTAATGGAGATTGGGTCATCATCTCCTCCTGTTTTGTCGCCATTCTTATTGTACGTGTGTGAAAGTAATCAGCAACATAAAGATAGGCAATACTTCTGTTGAAACGTTTGTGCATTTTGTAAATATTTTAAGACTAGTAGTGAAATACAAAGTATATGGAACTAACTTCTGCTACATATTATGAATAGAAATACCTGTCCCATGCTTGGTTTATTGGTATCATGTTTGTTTATTGTGTAGGGGTTGTGTGTGACGAGTCTGATCCTGGGCATAGTGCGGAGAGCGCTGCCTGCTCTACCCTTTTCCATATTCTTTGGACTTCTTTTCTATTTCACTTCTCAGTACATCATTTCTCCATATGTGCAAGTTTTGAGTGTGAACCAAGTCTTCATATGACCTCGTGACCTCATAAGCTCTAGTGGCTTCAGTCGTTCTAATTGTGCTTCCTTTTATTGTCATTCATTTAATTTTTTGATGCATTGTATTACATTTTTATGAGTCGTCATTAAATTAAGTTTGTTAGTTCATTTAAAACTTGTATTGTGCCTTACCAAAGTGGGATATTTATAAATAGAATTGCAGCTGACAGGCAGTGCAGTATAATAGCATTAGTTAAATATGCACACACACAAAAAAAATTGTGCCAATAACAAATTTCTCTGGCAGGCAGTTGAAACCACTAATGGTTGGGTAAAGGGTCTCAATCTAGATTGACATCTACATAGCAGCTGTCAAACAATAGCAAGTTCACAATTTTAAATTGGGATCAACCATGTTTGCTGGTTAAATAGTTCTACAAGCTCTCTCCTGGCTTCAAGTTACTACTATGAGCTTGGACTACAATTCAAAAGATTGGTTGTGTGGCAAAGTAGCTAGCATCAATGCAAATTTTAGTTAAATCTGCTATTGACAATGTAAGCTTTACATTTGATCAAGACTATAGCAGGATAGCTAGCAGCTAGACTGATTGTAGCAGCTTCAAAGTGATTTGGTGTAAGTACCAGGTGCAAGAGAAACAGGCAGCAAACTGGCTGGGCTGCAGCTCTGCATTTAAAAAGAAAGTTCCCTAATGTTGCCTTTGGCACACCAACCTTCAAAGTGGCACAATTTACCTTTACGAGTTGGCTTGATTGCACTCAAAGATTAACAGTGTTTCCCTCCCCCCTCCCTCCCAAATTTTATCTCCCTTATCCAGGAAACAAAGTTTGTCTGGTAGCTATATATGGGCCACTTTCTGCCTCATATTTTTCCATCCTAGCAAGAGATAATATCATTAGTAAGCTATTGTTCAATTTCATCCTGTTTTTTGTTTTGTTTTTGACTTTTTGACTTTTACAAATAGCTAATTAGTTTGAGGCTCATAATGTGTCCTATTTCACTTCTGATTACTATTTATATATAGTAGCCTAGGAGAAAGAGGAGAAAGATCCTAAAGTTTGGAAAAAATATTTCAAAATACAGTCGAACCTCCGAACAACAGCCATGCATGGGGACGAACCCTTTGGCCTTTGTAGAGAGTTTGACCTTATTTCGGAGTTTTTTGGATTAGATGAAGATCTTGTGGACCCAGAATGAAAAGTGACGTGATTAAATACATTAAATGAATCAGACGGATTCTTAAGACATTTAACAAAAAATAATAGGTCTAGTAATTGTAGGTAGTACATTAGTGGTAAAATATTGAGATGAATTTGTAAGAAATATTATAATTATTTAGAATGTATTTAGTTGCATGCCGTTGAACTCTTTCCAATAAGATAATGTCTTGTATTTTGTTGGGAATAGCTGGGAACAGTAGGTCAGCTGAGATCTTACAAGTGATAGATAGAGGGACTTCTTAATGCTAATGGGTGATGTGCAAGGAATTGTTCGCCTAATTAAATACAGAGACCGACAAGCTTTGCTGCATATTCCTTTGATGTGGACAGACCAAGATAAACTATATATCAGAGATTAAAATACCTAACTCTTTCTGTTGAGTCACTGTTTTAATTGTATCATTACCGATGGTGTAATTGTTGTTAGTAGATGATGATAGGGAGACGTTCATGTATGCACATTTAGAAGTATTTAAAGAAAGTTTTCAAGATTGACACCATGACAATAAATTGTCAAGATCCTTTTGAAGAGCTAAATTCTCACTTGCAGAGTTTAGAGAGGCAATAAGTTTGGCATCATCAGCAAATAAAAACACAGACGAAAAAGAGCAGAGAGACGGTATGTCTTTAACATAAATAAGAAAAAGCAGAGGTCCAAGTACACTACCTTGAGGTAAACCTGATTTGACAGGAAGTAAGTCAGATTTACACCCTTCAACCTCAACAAAATGCTTTCTATTTTGTTAGTAATCTTTAAAAAGTAACCAAAGAGGACCAGTAATGCCAGTTAGCCAAAGTTTATACAGAAGTTCATTGTGGGGGACTGAATCAAAGGCTTTGGCAAAATCAAGAAACACAATTTCTGTGTGTCGCTTTGACTCCACAGAATTGAAAACTGAAGTATAGCTATGATAGAAGTTGTTGAAGAGTGGATCTATTTCTGATAAAACCAAATTGTGTCTGTGAAATTTTTGGATATATAAAATCTATTATCTTAGAGTAGACTATTAATTCTAGTACTTTATGAAGAATGTTTAGGAGAGAAATAGGCCTGTAGTTGCTAACTTCAGATAAACTTCCTTTCTTGTGGAGAGGAAATAATTTGTGTACCTTCCAGTCAGCTGGAATGGAATGAGATTCCATAATGACAGTAAAGAGAAGAGAAACTGTATGTGCAAGTGAAGATGCACAGAATTTGTAAACATATGGGAACGTAAGTTTAGCTTAGTGATATACGATATTGACGAATGTCTTCAAGGCACTTCACATCAGGTTAGGTTAGACAGTGATCAAAAGCAAGTGATATCAGTATTATCTTCACTCATGCCTGATATCTCTAAGCTTTCTGTTAGAGATTGCACGAGAATGGGTAAATATAGCCCCTCTCATGTAAGGCCTCGACCTGTACTTGTGAAGTTGTTGAGAACAACTGAAGTGTCTGTAATCCTATCCAACCGAAGTAAATTGAGCAAATCAAAGGTGTATATAAAACCTTGTATGACCCCTTCAAAAAGAAACTCTGAGAGTATTCTCTTAAAGGAGAGAAAGTCTTTGATTTCCTCTGGGGCAAACCCAAAGGACATTAAAGGTAAAAGCAACAAGCTTCTTTTAAACGGATCTGTCTATGGATCAGTCCAAATGTCCAGAATTCAATTCAAGTTTCCTCTGATTCGCATGTTGACGTGGATCCAGTAGATAGCACACGCTGTGGTCCAGAGAGAGTGAACAAAGGCGCCGGTTATGGCCTGGAAGTGCCCTGTATCTACCGCGTGTTCGGCCCACCTGTTTATGTCTGCCGAATGAGAGAACTAGTTAATAATAGTAATGAATGTACAATAGTATCATAAATTAGTTAGGCGTGGCAAGCTAAAATTGAAAGGCTAGGCAAAATGGAAGCATCAATAAGTTGGGTGTGGCTAACTGGCCGTCCCAAGAAGTAAATTTTGTACAAGACATTACATTTTGGGGCACACAACTTGGCCGTTGTCCGGAGTAGAGAGTCAACCGTTACTTGGAGTCAAAAAATCCATTACATACATGCAGAAAATACTCCGTTCCCAACGGTCTGACCGTTGTTGAGAGTCTGACCGCTTCTCGGAGTCCCGTTGTAGGGAGGTTCGACTGTACACTCAATTGAATAGTACAGCAGTTTTGTCACATAATAATAATTGATAGCAAATTACATTAATTTAAAGCATTATTTTAGATACACAATAATCACAATACGAGCTATAATTATTTTAATGAATGAAAGTTATAGTTAATAATTAGTCAAGTGTAGGCAGCAGATGTTAATCTCTGATGTAGAAGACATACCATCCACTTAGTCAACTCACTGAGCCATGAAAGTTCCTGACAGACTTCATGATGTGTTAGCTGTCTGTCAGGAACTTTCAGTGACCCAAGTGTAGTTTCAGCTAGCCTCAGCAAGCCTCGAGCACACTCGTGGGTTAATTAAACGAGAGCTACCTACAAGTCACTTCATTGAAACTTAATGATATTCATGGCAGATATGGTTGGGGTGTGGTCTTTCCCCGGTTTTATTTTCCTGGAAGTTGGCAACTATGGAAAGTTCTGATGAAAACATTTTTGTTTTAATCCTAGCTCTTAATTAATAATTTATAATTAGTTGATTTTTTTTTTTTAATAGCCCAATACATAAAATGACTAAATCAGCTGTTAATAATGTTTTGCTGGTTATTGTATAGTTTTCTCAAGGTGTTTTTTTTCCTTCAAGATACCAGAGATATTTTTGAAGCATTAGCAGAATACTTGTCCAGAAGCTGTTTACAGTGGCAAGGTATGACACACCTCTTATCATACCCACTTCCTGGTCAGACCATTATATAAATGCTGGAGACCCCCTGATATAGCCTCACCATTTTCCAGGAACTCCTCCTGCATCATGCTTCCAGCCTTGTAAACGTCTGACCATTGTTGCACCAAGGTTCACCTACTACACATTCCCCAAACAGGCCAACTTTACTATCTAGGAAGATATGGCTATACAACAAAGCAAATTTGAAAGCAATTCATAAGCATCTCAAGGAGACACTATCAGTAATCCCTGTAGTGTGCATAAACTCAGCCTGGAACATTTTCCACACCCAGGAAAGAACAAATAGAGCACATGAGCAGCAAAGAACTCTAATTGCCCAAGCTACGGAGCAGATTTAGGATACGCAACCTGTAATATATACTGTTGTAGCTTTACAACTGTAGGGTAGCGCTCTTAGTTCTTTACTTGTTCACTCTTTTAGCCCAGAGGTAAGACTGGTTATTATTACACATACACAGACATAAATACACAACATTCAGTGTCAATCAATGGACCGGTGTCAAGTGAATTTGGGTATCCCCAACTATGGGTGTCCCGGGTACCTATATTTACGAAAAAATGGGTGCCCCCATACCCATACTTCCAGAAATATAGGTACCCCCGTACCTATATTTACGGGAAATATGGGTATCCCTGCGGAAATATGGGTATCCACATTTTATTAAACCGGTTACTGAGGAGTGGAGCGAGCGGGTTGAAGTGGCAGAACAGAGGAGGAATGGGCAGAGCTTAAACCAGTGAGTTAGCCTTCTAATAGCGCTTAAAATGAGGGAAATTATCTTTAATTTACTAAAACTGTGTAGTAAGTTGGTTCTCACGTTTTTTTAAAGCTACTTTCTACAAGCAAACCTATACAGAGGAGGAATGGGCAAAGCTTAAACCAGTGAGTTAGCCTTCTAACAGCGCTTAAAATGAGGAAAATTATTTTTAATTTTATACTAAAACTAGCTTAGCTAGCTAGATAAATAATATGCTACTTATGTTATATATTGTGCTTATGGCAGTTCCTTTTATTTTTACCAATAATATTATGCTCATTAATGATTTATTTTACCCAAATTTCTTTATGTATTGTCCCAAAAATTTACCTTTTATTTTTTCTAATAGAGTACCAATATTTACAATTAGATTGTAATTGACAAAAAAAATATCTCAATAGCTACTAGAGGTGTGCTAAATGGCACAAATAGTATGTGAGCTGCTCTTAGTTTCAATTAGCTATTTTTGTATTTATATAGTTTGTTCTTTCGGTCAAAGACGGAGTACCACATCTACTGCAGGACAAGAACAGCTCATCCATGGATAAAATAGGATTCATGGATAAAATAGGATTAATACAATCACACAAGTACAACACACAGGTTTAGGGACAACTTGAAATATGTGAAAGGAACTATTGCGATTTTCGTGTGGATATGTACAAAATGGATTGTATATAGAAAGAATCTATGAAGATGTAACATTTAATGAGAGATTATTCCAGAAACGTACAAATTTTTTTGTCAAACAATTTTTGCCTGATATAGTGACACACCAAGGTACAATTGTGCAAAGTCTGCTGTGTATGCCAGCATGAAGAATATGGGAAAATGATACAATGCGATAATCAAACATGCAAGTATGAGTGGTTTCATTACTCTTGCATTGGCCTTAGACATGCACTAAAAGGATCATGTATTGTAATGACTGCAAGGAAAGTAATAAATAATAGTTAGCAATATTATTTCATTAGTATTACCACAAAATATTTATTTATTGTTACTAACTATCTAGTTATAGCTACATATTATGTTATTGTTACTGCCCTATGTATTTCCAAAATGAATTTCATTATATTTTTCATGCAAACAAAACATTTAAATAACATGTGCATAATATATAAGCAAAAGAAATTAGTGAACCAACATTGGATGCAATTACTCAAAGCAGCACAAACTACCAGTATTTCATCGATAGTCGTATAATTCAAGTTAATTCAATTTTAATTTATTTAAAAGTGTGATTGGAATTGTGCTTGGCAAAAGTTTGAAATTTTTAATTTTTCCAATTGCTCGTTCAACATGAGTTCGAATTTGAGATAGAGCTCTTGAAGAGTTGACTTCTCTCTGAGATAGCTGTACCTTTCCCCTAGTTAATGGTGATTGCCCTTTCTTAGCAACTTTACTGATGTTGAAATTGACACTGTCTCTCAAATTCTTGCAACCATTGGTGTTTTGGCTGGTATGTCCACTGACTCAAGAGATTTAGTTCTTAATAGAGACCGCATCAAACCATTCTTTTATCCAAGATTGCAGTTCTTTATGTTCTAATACTGATTCTTCCCAAAGGCCTAGATATTCTCATTACCACCCCAATTCTCACAATCACTCTGGCAACTATGGCAATCATTCTAATAGAAGTTCTAACAATAGATTAGGCCATTCCTTCAACCATCACTCAGCATAAACCTCATTTCAATTCTCATCCTTCTTCCTATAATCCAAGTTCCCATTCCCATTTCAATAGACCTTATATTCCCCACCAAAAAGAGTTGCTATAAATGCAATAATCTTGGTCATAGTTCCAATAATTGTCCTAACCCTCCTTCCATTCCATCTAACCCTTCTCATTCCAATGATCAATCCCAAGCCCATTCCAATACGCAACAGTCTGGTTCTAACAACAATCATGGATCTCAAGCATCAAATTTCAGACCTCAGTCCAATATCCCTGTACCAATTCCCAGAACAAATTCTAGACCTGTTAGAAAGGTTGATCTTTTGACTTCTGATCCTAATTCTGACACTGACACTAAACTACTTAACTGCTTTGACGACGAATTTGTTACTCATGGTTACATCAGCAACATCTATACATAAATCATAGTTAATTCTGGTGCAAAAAGAAGCTTAGTGTCATCAAATTTCATCACCCCAACATGTCACCTGTCAAGCAAGAATCATTGTGTGGCATTTCTCAAGTCATTTCCCAGTTTTCTGTGTATGAATTACCCATTGACATTCCAACTCTCAAAGGTGTTGCTAGGTTTGCCATCTTTACCCAATATCACTGTATTGTTAGGCATTGACTTTGGCAAGGAGAAGTTTGTGGAGCTCGTCAACTCCATCAAGCAGGTACCTGGTTCAGAGCTCTCTGTCACAAGAGCCATGTGTGCAGAACAAGAGCTAGCTGACCAAGTGTCTGAAGCCTTGCATCAGTCTGAAGGTGCCAACCCCTTACCCTTAGCTGACATTCCAGCTATCAGTGAGCTTTATGTATCAGACAGAGAAGACTTTCTCAGCAGTAGAACTGGAAGCCCTTGCTCTTCTGTCAACTGTGGAACACTTTCGGTTCTATTTGTCAGGAAGACGTTCCACTTTGTTTACAGACCACAGTGCTCTCACTCACATTGTCCATGGTGATGCTCCCACAGCCAAGTTGTCTAGATGGCAGGAGAAACTGTCAGAATTTGATTGCGAAATAGTCCAAGTCGAAGACAGCCATAACTTGGTGGTTGATGCCCTCTCCAGGCAGAGTTGGCCATCACTCCCTGACTACAAGCAGCAGAAGTTTCAGATGTTTCTGCTCCACTCTTTTGTTAAGATTCTACTCAGACTGGAACATCATTTTTCCAAAGGGGGAACGCTCGCACATTAACACAAGCCACACCCATGGACACACCCTCAAGCTATGAACATTGTCATTGAATCATTTTATTATTAGCATGCCTTTATTATATTATTTCTATCTAACTAATTCCATGCATTCTATCTAACCCCCACCTTCATTACATCATCCCCTTTACTGTATCATAATAATTATGATGACCATTCATTGCACATGCCCAGACTGGTTCTGTATATAATGCCCAGCCTGAACATGTGCCGTGTTGAGTTGTAGTCTAGCCATGTCAGTCCCTTTGTCCTTCTAACTAGCTATTAAGATCAGACTTAAAACTATGTGACTTGGGTTGGTTGGAAGCCTTGAAAAGCTTGGACTAGCTAGAATTATAACTCTGGTGGCAGCATTCCTGGAACTCTCTCTGTTGCTTACACTACACTGAAAAAACAAATAGGGTAAAATGTTTTTTTTTACTAAACTAATACTGTACGGCAGAAATTAAAAACAGGAAACTGTGTTCACATAACCAGTTTATACTAAAGAAGCTAAAAGCACTGATTGTTATTGCTGGTTCATGGCCAATCCATAAAAAAAGCCAAGACAACTAGCCTCCCACCTTTAAATTGTCAAAAATTATTTATATTATTTTAACGAATTCCGGAACTTTGTGAATTCAAAGCATTATTTGAGTTTCTTTCTTTTCCCACTGGATCAGACAACTACTATCAGTGTGTATATATTTGGTCATTATTACTGGGAAAATTAAAGGCGTACATTTCTGTCATGGGACATGACATAAAGGGCTTCTCTTGCCTGAAAATAGTTCATTGAAAACTAACTTTCTTGTCAATTACTTGTCGACTCTATCAGCAGTTTTTACAGATTTTGTTACGGTGGTTAAGTAAAAGTTGTGTATTTAACTTAAATCACTATCAAACATGTTATTGTTTTTCTTGAAGTAAGTACTTAATACATTATTACTGCAAGAAAAACAATCTCATTTATGGAAGAATTTGAACAAGTTGTTCTTCAAAGATGGCAGTGTACAATTTGTCATGTTATTAACATGATGTCTTAATGTCTTGCTTCATTAACCAGCATATCGTCACTCCCAAGGTGGTCTCCGTGCTATAGCATCAACAACGGGAAATGCAGTTATTACTTTTTTGTTCAAAACATTCCCTTTTAAGTACATATCACTCATGACGTTCAGTACAATGAGTATACTATGAGTTTTACTATAAATTAACTCACGAACAAAATATTGAAGACATCAAGCTCCTCTGTCAATAATGAAATTTTCGCTGAACTCTGGTAAGTAAAAAGAGTACTAATATTAGCAGATTGAATATTCCATTATTGTTTATATTATTTGGTAAATATTTGCAGCTGTAGGATTGTTTTTATTCATCAGTCATTTACTTGCTGTGGCACCAGACCAGAATACCATCAGCAATGGCACGGCGGCAGTTGACATTAATTTGACAATGTGGAATGAGGATATGTTTGAAGGTGATCTTAAAATTCCTGAAAAATTGATTATGGATTATTACAATTTCAAGGATATACCTGGAGGAGATGAAATTTCGCTCAACATTTCAAATAATGCTAGAAGCAAGAGGTCAAATGAGAGGTTTAATAAGCGAGCAGCTGGAAGCAAGATTCGTTTGTGGGAGAATGCAATAGTACCATATAAAATTTCACGGAATATGCCAGCTGAGGCTGCAATGAATATCTCAACTGCAATGAAGGTATTTGAAACGAACACATGTTTGCGATTTAGAACAGTCAATGGAGCGAGAAACTATGTTAAATTTACCAAAAAGGATAAAGGCTGCTATTCCACTTTTATTGGAAGACGAAATGGTAGACAAATTATTAACTTGGGATCTCCAGGCTGCTATACTGTTCCTGTAATACTGCATGAAATTGCACATGCCATTGGCTTCTGGCATGAGCAAAGTCGACCAGACAGGGACAGTTATGTTACAGTCCATTGGAATAATATTGAGAGAAAATCTTCAGGATTTTACCAATTTTTGAAAAGGAAAGATTACAGCATTGACTATCAAGGTTCAGAATATGATTATAGCTCTATCATGCATTATCCTGAACAAGCATTTTCTAAATCCAACTGCAGGGGGAAAGGCTGCATTACTATGTCAGTGAGAAACCCAACAGTGTATGTCAGTCAGGGAAGTCCTGTTCTGGGAAAAGCGAGCACGCTCAGTCGTGAAGATATTGTCCAAACGAATCGCTTGTACTCGTGCCCCCAGCCTGGAATAAGAGGATTATTGATTATAGTCATAAGATATGGTATTTCCATGCGAGATACAGATGGATGGTTGAACAACCCAGATCCTTATGTGTCGCTGAAGGCAATCGATTCCCAAGGGAGCAGCTACACTTTCAAGACACCAGTTGCAGGAGGCACAAGAAATCCAGTGTGGAATGAAGTTGTAGTTTTAGGTGAACGTAACTGGCAGTTTTTCAGAATTAGTTCTTGGGATGAAGATTGGGGCAAAGACGACCAGCTGACGATGTCTGAGACTATTCAAGTGTCACCTGGGAATCATCGAAGTGTAAAGCATTGCGAAAACCAAGCATGTGCAGGATATATTATATTTGATTATTATTTGTATACTAATACGAGAGAAATTGCAAGACTCACTGTGAAGATTCGCTTTGCTAGACATCTTCGAGACACGGATCCAATTTGGAACAAGCCCGATCCATATGTCCAGGTTGAGGGTTACAATAATGTTGTCACGGAGCCTGATAGGAGGAGATCAAATATTGTATCAGGTACCACGCATCCCACTTGGAATGAAATTATTGATTATGGGTGCAATCGTTGGAGTTTGATGACACTTCAAGTTAAAGATAATGATGGTAGAAGTTCTGATTTGATGTCAGACAAACACTGGATCCAACTAAACACAGGTTACTATTATTACCACAGAAGAGAAGCATACGACAGAGGTTATTTTGTATTTGATTATGCACTGACAATTGACAGGGATGATTGTTCACCAAATCCATGCCGCAATGGAGGCTCCTGTGTCGACAAATGCACTGGCTATCTGTGCAAGTGCCGTAGAGGATTCTTAGGCACAACATGCCAGCACTTAGCTGGAAATTTGAGACTTACGGCACGTTATGGTCGCAACCTCCCTGACAGTGATGGCTTGTGGAATGACAGTGATCCGTACATGGAATTTGTGGCAGTTGATGTTTTTGGAAAGACAAAGAGAAAGAACAGTAGATCTGTAGGTGGCAATCATAACCCTGAGTGGAATCAAGTACTGGACTTTGGTTATGGAGCTTGGAAGAGCATCAAAATTAGAGTTTATGATTCTGATTGGGGCTCCGATGATGCATTGTCAGCAGAGCAGACTGTCAAAGTGACTAAATACAGATATTCAACAAATCTGAGACATCAGTGTTACTCTGGTTATACGATTTTTGACTTGAATTTTCATTAACTGCAATCCTTTCATAAACTTTATCATCACCGATGAAATAAATATTATGTGTTCAAAGTATCACATGTTAATCTAGTATACGCAGTAAACTTATTAACTCATCTTGTTACTAATACAGTAATTATTATGATTGTTTAATCAATTCATATTAATTAATTTTAGTAATGTGTTCAACCTAACTTTATACACAAGTGAACTCTTTAGCTGCATATTTGATGCACTCATAATACTGTTTAACATTTTAATGATTTCAAAATTTCGCATATTTAAATCAATATAATTATTTTGTTACATTTCTACATGCATAATATATAAGTGTGCTCAGCTTGATACATTTCTTTGTTGTACACTGTAAAATGATCTCAGCATTTACGGGCATAATGGCACACTTACTCGGGATGATTCTCATCTGTACTGATTATGATTGCTGGTGAAATGAAGCACCAAGGGTGTGGACCCTTAGCCTTACTATACAGAAGCTGTCTCTGTTCAGGTCTAGTTACATGAAGAAGGAGAAGTCTTTAGCAAACAAACTGACATGTGCTACATCAACTCATTATTGTCTAATCATATTCATGACCCATCCAGAACCACCACAAACTGTACCATGTCATCCCATATATATGCACTGTAAGTTGTTTCGGGAAAGTTAGTCCATCATAAGTCAAGCTCAGTGAATGCAGACCTAGTTACCTGCTTGTTACTGTGGTTGAGGCATACCATGCGGATCCGGTTGCTCGCCACACACTAGCCCCGGTGTCAAGTAAATTTGGGTATCCCCAAATATGGGTGTCCCAGGTACCTATATTTACGAAAAAATGGGTGCCCCCATACCCATACTTCCAGAAATTTAGGTACCCCCGTACCTATATTTACGGGAAATATGGGTATCCCTGCGGAAATATGGGTATCCACATTTTATTAAACCGGTTACTGAGGAGTGGAGCGAGCGGGTTGAAGTGGCAGAGCAGAGGAGGAATGGGCAGAGCTTAAACCAGTGAGTTAGCCTTCTAATATTGCTTAAAATGAGGGAAATTATCTTTAATTTACTAAAACTGTGTAGTATGTTCGTTCTTGCGTTTTTTTAAAGCTACTTTCTACAAGCAAACCTATACAGAGGAGGAATGGGCAAAGCTTAAACCAGTGAGTTAGCCTTCTAACAGCGCTTAAAATGAGGAAAATTATTTTTAATTTTATACTAAAACTAGCTTAGCTAGCTAGATAAATAATATGCTACTTATGTTATATATTGTGCTTATGGCAGTTCCTTTTATTTTTACCAATAATATTATGCTCATTAATGATTTATTTTACCCAAATTTCTTTATGTATTGTCCCAAAAATTTACCTTTTATTTTTTCTAATAGAGTACCAATATTTACCATTAGATTGTAATTGACAAAAAAAATCTCAATTGCTACTAGAGGTGTGCTAAATGGCACAAATAGTATGTGAGCTGCTCTTAGTTTCAATTAGCTATTTTTGTATTTACAGTATATAGTTTGTTTTTCTTGATGGCACTGACTTGACATTTTATAAGCAAGCTTAGCTATGTGAAGCTATTATGATTTATTCTGTTAAGTGAAACTAATTTAGTGGAATTAGCTTTTTTGGCTGCTAGACAATGCACACAATTTTAAACTTTGCAGCCCTTTTTTTTTTTTTTTTTTAAAGCCAGTTTCCTCTTTCCTCTGCAAATTGTTAAGAAGCCAATTTTCCCTTTCCCTGTACATTATTTTTTCCCTCTCTTGTTTATAGGTTGATCTCTTATTGAAATGAAGCCTTCAGCTCTTAGCTTGTCTTTCACTCTCTCATTCCTTTTGTCTGAACTGAAGTAGAATGTGGTTTTTTAAATGTTCAATCCTGACTGTGTTGGAGTTTGACAGTGATAGAAACAAACCACTCTTTTGCTGAATGTGTGTATTCAATCATATAAAAGGTATAAATAAAATGTTTTAGCTATATTGTTACTATAACAATATACAGATGAACAACTACATTTCATAAGCTGTTCATCATGAGTATGAACATACTTAATTATTTCTTTATTTTGCCACAATTAAGTTGTTAAACGTGTAGCAAATAAGTAGGCAATTTTATACATCTAGCTAGCAGCAAGTGACATAACCAGCAGAAAAATTAAAAGTACTGTAGAGTGGAATATTTTAGATACACAGTCATAGCAATAGTTGATACAAAAATGTAAAAATTGATCAAGACCAATAGCTCAAAGTAGCTAGGGAGAACTTTAATGAATGACCTCACGTAATTTGCTACTTTTACGACTACTTTCATTTGATATGTTCACACGAAGAGAAAACAATCCTAGGAATAGCATGAGCAAAAGCTTAAAATATCATAAGAAAGCACACACTAATAGTGATTTCAGATTCATACAACAGATTACATGGAAGTTAATAATGCTATATATATGATATAGTGTTGGGGTGAGGGTGAATGAGGCAGACTGACATGTTAAGGACATTACTATTTTAAAACTAAAATGTAAAGTATGATCTTATAGCCTATAAGGATACAAGCATTGCTTAGCAAGATCTAAGTTTCTCTCAACATAATGTCAATATAAATGTATTGATGTAGTAATGTAAAATATAGCTAACTAGCTGAGTGACATAAAAATACCAGTAGTAATAATTAAAATCAAACGGTCACAAGTTTCGTGCCTACGAGCTACAAAATTAATGGTTCAGTTCAAAATGCATTACAGACACCTGCTACAACAGTAGTTTTTGGCATCATACAACTCCAAATTGATGTCGTCACATTTTGAATGATACCATTCTTTACATTGGGAACACTTGACTAATGGACCCTTCTGTATACAAACACTGGCACCATTTCCATGGACTTGATTCTACTCTTCGTGTTGTTTTTTTCGACGACAACGAGTTGACACTGAAAACATATATTTTTTCTCTTTATCCACACACCAATCAAAATGTGCTCGCATGGCAGACTGGTTAAACTGTCGCTTAAGAGACGGTGAAAATCCAGTGCCAGGTGAGCAGTCGTATATGTCTACATATTCCTGCAGGACAGAACTTGTTTGACACAAACCGCCAATGGTTGCCATTGACATAAACTATTTGAACAAACTGAGAATCTTCTGATTCATATTGGTCAAAACGTTGTAGGAGAAGGGTGTCCTGTAGACCAAGTTGTTTGGGAAACTCTTCCTTTATCAGCACACTTGCAGCATATGCTTATCTGTCAGCCATTCTCCTCTTTTTAACATATCTTGATCAGCTGTTAACAATCCCAGCCGCTTGTTCAAATAATTTCATTCATCATTGGATACTGGTGAGTCATTCAACACAATACTGGTGAGTCATTCAACACAATACTGAAACTATTCAATGTGTCACTTGTGTTAGAACAAGGTTTTTCTATAATTTAATACATATTATTATCACTACATACATGCTATATACAAAGTGATCTTCTTTTAATTCATTTTATTCAATATCTAGCAAACAACATTTTAAAGGAGTAGCTTGAGGTGTAACTTTTGCTACTTTCACTTGTTTGCCCTCATTTCCTTCACATTTCTTTGCTACAAAAGTAAGTTACATTACAGAATGGAAATGAAATCTTGAATTAACATAGCTAGCTACCATCAAACTTCTTCTTTAGGTCTTCATATAATCTCCAGCTTTCTGGACCAAGCTCAGATGCTGCAGAGTTGTAGCTATTGGTAAATTTACATAGCTAGAGAGCAGAACAAACCTGTTGTTGTAGAGACATTTCGTAGAACACACTGATTCTTACGCACATAAGTATACATAATACTTCTAGCCTAGTAAACGATAAATTATTAGTGGTTTACCCAATAAATGATCCAATAACAAATACCTCACTCTTGCTAACACTGAACAAATCCATTATAATGAGACACAAGGCTTCTGGCAGCAAGACATCCATTGTGTATGAAAAAATCTGTTTATGACAAAATTGACATTACCATTGGAATAATTGACAAATAGCCTATCATTACCGAGCTTGACTTATCATTTCAACAATACTTAGAAAGGAGAAATTCAACTACCTCTTCAAATTGAGATAGTGTTATACATGTAATTGATTTTTCAACATTTCAATAAGTATAAAAATAAGAAAATCAGTATAAAACATTGTGCATACATACAAAGTTTCTTGCATGAAGTATTAATGAAGTTATTTTAGCTAGGGCACTCATGTTCCTGCCACTACAATAGATATGCATGAATGCATACTTGTTCATTTATTTATGTATGAATGTATGTATGTATCCGTTTAAATGTATGTATCCGTTTAAATGTATGTATTTATGAAGGTATGTACATGCTAGCACTGTTTTGATTATTAAACGTAAAACAAAAATTAATTACAGTGAGATGAAAAACATTTCAGTTAGCTATCTAAGCCTATTGTTGTAAAACTATAGCTAAAACAATTATTATGTGTTATCGACATTTTGCCTGTGACTCATGCAAATGAGAATACTTAAAGTATAGTTAAATTAGTCAAGACTTGCTAGTCTCTATTGATCAACTACTCATAGTATTCTTGCTCAATTAAGACTCCGTCATAAGGTTAATAAAAACTTACTGCGGCTGACTGAGTTATTTTGTTGTTGTTTTCAAAACTCTATAAATGTCATGTTAGAGGGATTAAAACAGGAGACTAATAAAACTCTTAAACACAAAATAGCTAAGTTAGTGCTGAAGATACAATACAAAAATTTTTACAAAAAAGTGACTGAATAAATTGAATACTCGTGTATAATCACCATAAAACAAAATTAAAGTGCCATAATCAATTTAAGCAACCAAAACTAAAACTAAAATTTGATATAAAAACTACAACTAAAGTGTATACATAATATGTATGTATGTATCTACATTATGCTTCGCTCCACAGTCTACTTCGCCTCAATAGCTTTACATCGCCTGTCATGAAGTATTTATCATACACTGAATACTGTTATAAAAATTTAACAACTCACTAATTGACTATGGCATTCACTATACTGAACTCTAATGTTTGAGCAAATTATCACTAGTGGAAAATATTAAAGCACACCCACAGCCAAATACATAATGAAGAAATAAAACAGACTGAGAGTTTAGAATGGTAAATATATAATTTTGTAACTCCTATAATTAACTCATGCCTCTGAATATACGCTACAGGTAAAATAATATTGAGTAATTTTTTAGAAAAAATGGAACTGGTCAATCATTAGAACCCTGTCCATTTTTGTAAAAGAGAAGCAACATAGCTACTACCCCTATATATACATGCTTATGTAGACTAAGTCCATTATCACAAACTGTATACAGGATTTTTGTCGGGGAGGGAGAGTCTTAGTGTAGTACTTAGTCACACCCACTTTTGTAACCTACAATGTTTTGATCCACATCTTTACATACTGATAAGTAAGTGGTCCTATGCACTAAATGGCTCAGTTTTGATAGTGTATGGGAAGACTCAAGCTCAAGGGGGGTGGGGAGAGATCCCTCTCTGTATGGAACTCGATAATCTAGACCTGAGCGCATTATGTTAGTCTTGCTCTTTCTCCAATCAAAATTACCCAACTTACTTCTCCCATTTTAATTATTTCTAGTATGGAAATAAATGGAGTTTATTTCAAAATTAAACTTTCTTTGGTAATTGCCTGAAATGTCACTACGTAATTTTGAAACTCCTAGTCTTTGCTGGTACACTCTGATTTCCTTAGTTGAGAAGAAACTGGTGAAACAGATACTTGTAAACCAAATGAATCCATTGACTATTTCTGGCATGTGTTAGATTCTAGTGACTCTTGTATCAATTCTGAATTCTCTCTGCAACTTGTATCTGTAGGTGATGGTGACAATGACATATTCATCACTATTATAAGCATTCAACTGGATAGGATAAGAATTTTTATTTTTTTCTTCAATTCCCAATCTTTGTTTTTTTTGCGTGGTGTTCCTGTACTACATGTAATGGCACGTGAGTACTATCAATCTTTCCTCCATCAGACATATCACTTCCGTATAATTTGATTTTCGGCTACTTCATCATGTGAAGGCAAGTGCATCTCTTGTAGCTTGTTTTTCTGTAAACTTTCAGACGTGCAATTGGCCCTAGTCTTGACAATCTTGCCATTCCTTGACAACTCATACAACCCCTTACCCATACATCTATTGACGATGTATGGTCCTAGCCATGTAGGCTCAAGCGTGCCACCTTTTCTCTGCTTCTGAGCAGTATTCTCCAGAAGTGTCTCTGTCCCTATGTTTATAGTAGCCACTTCATGTTTTCAATCATAGGTGTTTTTTTGTTTTTTCCTGTGCTTTAGTTATATTGATCTCAACTTCATTGAATACTTTCTTTCTTGATTCAAGTAAGGATTCCATGACCTCATCCAGCTTCTCTTTTATCACCATTTTCTTTCTTACTTGCTTGGAGGCTATCACTGTCAATAGGTAGCCTCATATCTTGCTGGAAAAGCATGTAGTAAGGTGAATGTTTTGTTGAACCTTGAAATGATGCCCGATACCCCATGAGTACGCAATCAATTTTGTCATCCCAATCACTTTGCTCTTCATTACTTAGCTTTGCCAAACACTGACAAAGAGCTTAGTTTAAGCGCTCAGTTATCCCGTTGGTCTATCAAAAGAAAATTGATTTTTAATATGGAAACTAATGATTGTTAAAATGTATCTAAAATTAAAGTATACTCAATTTTTTGGTTTGGTAATGTTTTGGAGTCCGATAATGCAAATTATTTTGAAATCTGTGTTTATTATGACAAATGCAGCTGTTAAATTACAACTTACGGCATTTCGATTTACCTGAGGGTGGTAAGCACTTGTAATTCGGTGGTGAGTTTTGGTGATGGAGTAGAGTTCACTGAACAATCTATTAATAAATTCCCTTCCCTGGTCAGTAATCAAAATATGAGTGCAAATCCACACATTACCTGTGAAGAAAAAAAAAACTGTAGCTAACTAACATATTGAAAGAATAGCAAAAAAAATTACGGTAACTATATATTTATTACCCCTTGTGGTTTCAGGAAGTGATTAAATCCATTCCCATTTGGTAGAATAACTTGGGTTTGACTGGAATAGGGTGAAGTGTACCTACTGACTTCTTCAGCTTGTTTTGACCTGACAACGATCACATGACAGCACCTAAGTGACCTAGTGCCAGGTGAGCAGTCATGTACATCACAGTTCCTGGAGGCCAAAACTTGTTGGACACACGGAGCCAATCATATCCAATGACATGAATTATTACCAATTTTGTAGGAAAAGGGTGTCTTGTAGATCTTGTTTCTTTAGAAACCTTTCCTTCATTAGCTATCTATAGCAGTAATGTGCTTATCTGGCAGCCATTCACCTCTTTCTAGTATCCCTTGATCAACTTTGGCACCCTCAGCATCTTTTTCAAGCTTAGAGCAACTAACTATACAGAGTAATGTGAACAACCACGTAATAAGGATAAATGCAGCTATTGCCCTTAAAATATTCAAAATTAGGGCAAACATACTTTGTGTCAAGCAACAATATGTGTAGAGGCTGACAAATTGGCTTGCACTTATGCACACTGAGGGTTAACATGCCCAATGAATATACACTAGAGGGTGGTAAAACAGTTTTGATACAAATTATATTTTTTCATAGTGCTATTTTATATTATTAAATTGAGAGATATACACTAATATTTAAACATGGATGTACATTGCTCAACATTCTAGCTAACAATGAGGGGGAAAATTCTTGTAGTGTCCTTAAAGCATTTTTTTGAAAGTTGGAGCGTATGTAATAAAAAATAAAAGGGTCAAATATTATTAAAATCTGTGGCTATGCTCAGTTTCTTTTTTCTAGATAACCTTGCTTAGCTAAAATAATAGTCTTTCTTCTTTTTTTCTAAAATTAATGAGAATCCCATGTTTGAGTGTAAACACCAGAAATCCTGTGGTGAGTTTGAAAAATCAATTAATAAATCATATTCCCTGGTCAGTAATCAAAATAAGAGGGCAAACAAATTGACACACATTACTTATGAAATATTATGATGATAAATGTTATCTTTAAGAGTAAGCAAAAAAAATATGAAATAGTTATGTGAATTTGGAGGTACCGGCTGAATTGAATCTACTCTCATCTGGTGGAATTGTACTTAGATTTGACTGGAATAAGGTACAGTGTACCCGCAAATATCTTTAGCTTGTTTCGGTGCTGATAATGATCACATGACTCTACCTAATAACATAAGAGGTAAAGAGAATACTTATATTTTTTTCCTCTATAGAATTGCAATTTGTAATAATTTTTTATCACATGCAAACAAACTAGCTGTTCAACTTTAACAGTTCCTGATTTAGATCATTTTAGAAAGATTCTTAAAAATTCTACAGAATCTATGGTGACTGTCAATACTACCTCTCCTCTATCTTGATTATTAATCATGTATTCCATCATTGGTTTCTTGCATGAACTAAAAATGGCTGCATACTTCAAGAAACCAATAGCTTAATTCAACCAAAGTTCAATGCCATCCTTAACGCAAATGTCACTTCTGCTTCAAAAGCAGGCATCTTTAAAGTGTACACTTTTAAATGGTACAAGAATGGTAGTTCCAATTATCATTGAGTTTGCTATGAGAGGGTTTATTGTTATTGTGGAGTAGTTGAAAGATATGACACTCATGAAAAACATGGAATTAAAGAAGCAGAATCTACTTGAGGCAAAAAAAACTTATATACCTTTGTTTAATTTGTAATTGTAAACTGTTCCTCACCCACCTTTCCCCACCCCAGCCTATAACCTTCCTTACCTCCATTAGAAGACAAGAATGAACTATTAGCTATATCTACATCTACAAGTTTTACATTTTTTAATCTTAACAATTACCAAGTTTAATTGTTTCTAAAAGAAGGAATAATTCAATACTTCCTATATTTTCATGTATCATTACAGTGTGTTTCTATTTACTTAAATAATAGACCATACTTTATAATACAGAAAGTGACTCCTATGAGTATGTGAGAATGCAGAAATTATTGTAGGTATTCGCTGAAAGAACTCATCACCACAAACACTATTTCAAATATGCAGTTATTGATGAGTGGACCAGAGTCCCCGATCACATAGTATCCCTTCCCTCAGAGTCTGCTTTCAAGAGTTCCTCCCTAAAAAAACTGATTTTCAGATTATGTTGCATTGTATTGTCTTATTATCATACACTTTTTTAATCACTTCCTTTTATCCTTCTGCTTCTGGAAATCCTGTATATTAGCCTTGTGCTAGCTGGTATTTCCTGTTGCAAACAAATTATTTTAAAAAAAAGATTGAGTCTTCATTTAATGTTAGCTACTCAACTTCATACATGAAAGAAATCTTCATAAAGCAGTTAGCTTCAAAGCTCATGTTAAAAATATAATCTGTTATTACAAACAAAAAAAACCTAAGCAACAATAGCTAGCTACTCCTCTCCGATATAATAGTATAGTATAATCGCCTAGATCAACTTTTAAAAAACTTTGCCCGCCACCTCAGGACACTCTCCCTATTCTTTTCCAACCCCTGTACGGTCCAGGTAAGCATGAGCACACCAGAAGGAGAACGCACAAGTGTTACCAACAATCGGCTGCGAGGGTACCCAAATTTACGGCAGGATACCAATATTTCCGGAAATATGGGTACGCCGGGATACCCAATTTTACCGGATACCCATATTTCCATGACACCGGTGACAAGTGTTAATTAGTGATGACATAATCGTGAATGGTTGACAAGGTTACTAATGGCTTGTTGTGACAACGTCTAGGAGACTGTCTGATCATGCTACATCTCCCTCCTTAAGTCGGATGACCACGTTGGAAGTACTGCCGAGTCGCCTTGTAATCTGGTCTATATGTGCGAGTCCCAGAGCGTGATCTGGTGATGATAGGACTCTTATGTCTCTGTGTAGTTAGAGGTGAATGATCAATAGTTGGAGTCTCGTTTGAACTTGTGGCTCCTCCATTATCTCTAGAGTTTACTTGGTCCTCTGACTGTGATGTGTGTTCTGGAACAGTGTTGATATGATGTCGATTGCGTTGTACTTGACCTGTTGGAGTTTCTATTACATATGATCTTGGTGTGTCTGCCAACTCTACCATTCTCCCCTCCACAGGCTGATCTTCTGATGTGATCCAAACCTGAGTAGTGATTGGTAAGGGTGAGTGAACTTGAACTCTGTGCCTCTTGTTATAGTTATCCACTTGTTTCTGTTTGAAAACTTTATTTTTCTGTCGAAATTCCTGTAAGTAAGGCCATTTAGGAATTAGTAGCTGGTTTGATTGTGGAATAGTGGTCCTGATTTTCCTTCCCATGCAGAGTTCTGCTGGTGAAAGGCTGCACCAGGGTAAAGGTGTTGATCTGTAGCTAAGTAAAGCCAGATACGGATCCTCTGATTTGGACATCATTGCCTTCATTGTCTTAACGAAGCGTTCCACTTGCCCATTGCTCTGTGAAAATATAGGACTACTTGTAGTATGCTGAAACTCATAAGTACTTGCAAACTTTGCAAATTCTAGGGATGAAAATTGTGGGCCATTGTCGCTCCTGAGTATTTCTGGAATACCATGATGAGAGAATAGTGATTTAAGGTGCTGGATGATAACTTTAGAAGTGGTAGATTTGAGTTCTCGTACCTCAGGATATCTGGAAAAGTAGTCCACTAGTAAGAGGTATTGCTTGTTGTTGAGCTCGAACAAGTCAACTCCGGCCATTTGCCATGGATAGTCAGGTAATGGAGTAGAAATCAATGGTTCTTTGGCTGGTACTTGATTTTTTTGCACATTCAGGACACTGTTGAACTTTGTTAACAATTTCTTTGTTTATTCTGGGCCACCACACTGCAGTTGCAGCTCTGGCCTTGCAGCGCTCCATGCCTTGGTGTCCAGAATGGATCTTCTCCAAGGTGCTTGAACGTAGCGACTGAGGAATCACAATCCGTTGTTCATACATTAAAAGATTGTTCCCAAGTGATAAGTAGCTGCGATCTTTCCAGAATGGTGCCACTGCAGCAGGAATGGACTTCTTGTCTGGCCATCCTTCAGTAAGGTATTGCATTATTAGCTTGCATACTGGGTCACTTCCTTGAACTTCCCTGTATTCCTCGCCAAAAGTTCCGAGACCTTTGAAAATATCCGGAAATTCTTTCATTATGTTAGCCTGCGTAATAGCCTCAGTATTGGCTAGAAGTTGGAGTCCCTTGATGCTTGGAAGTCCTAGCAGATTGTTACGGAGGCTGCGGACGACATAAATTCTGTCCGTGTGCTTTTTATCACCTAGCGAGATTGTTCCTTTGAACTGGCCCACGACGTCGAGTGTCTGATTTGCCGGACCTAGAAGAGCTCTGGATGATGGTTCCAATTTGACGTCGCCGATTTGCTGAAACGTGGCTTCCGAAATTGCCGTAACTTCCGCGCCGGTGTCGAGTTTGAAGTTTACCACGAGTCCTTGTAGATTGATTTTCTTCCTCCAAGCTCTGCTTGACTGGTTTCCTCCGATAGAACCCAAGAATGCTTCCTGGTCGCAGTCCTCGTCGTCTGTTTCCGTATCTTCATGCACTTCCAAAGTAGACAATGATTTGCTTAAACAGCAACTTCCATAGTGACCAATCTTGTGGCAGCGATAGCAAGTTACTCCTTTTGCGGGACACTTGTCTGGAGAAGGATGCCAACCTTTACCACACTTTTTACAGCGATTGTACTGCGGTAAACTGATCGCTCCTTTTTGTCTCCCCTGCTGTGGCCATTTACCTTTCTGATGCCTTGTCTGCTGACCGTGCTGGTGCCGCTTTTTTGCTTGCCCTTGTTTGACGTTCGCAATTAAACTACTCTCCTGTAGTTCGTGGCGTTGTTCCTTGACTGCCTCTTTTTGCCGGACTTGCGTCTTTGCTTTTTCTAACGACAGTGATTCGTCCATTTGTAGCTTGTCAGACAACGCTTTGTCACGGATTCCCACCACGATCCTGTCTCTTAGCATTTCCTCTTTCAGAGCTCCGTACTCGCACGTTTCTACGAGGTTATATAGGCAGGCAATGTACTGTTCCGCGCTCTCTCCTTCGGCTTGGTCCCTCCTGTTGAACTTAGCCCGCTCGAAGATGATGTTTCTCCGAATCTTGAAGTAAGCGTCGAATTTGTCCAGCACAATTTTGTAGTCTGCTTTTTCGTCTTCTTTGATGTCCGTTGAAGCCAGGACATCTTCAGCGTCCTCTCCCATGCAGTAGAGCAGCGTACATACTCGTCTAGGACCGTCTTCTTTGTCAAGTCCTGTTGCGGCGAGATACTGAATAAATCTCCTCTTCCATTTCGGCCACTCATTCGGTCGTTTGAAGTCGAACGGACCTGGAGTATCGAATGAAGCTCTAGTTGATGCTCTACTCATTGCGCTATTTCTTTCGGCGTTTCAATTCAGCTGTATCCAACCGCTGGCACCATGTAATATATACTGTTGCAGCTTTACAACTGTAGCGTAGCGCTCTTAGTTCTTTACTTATTCACTCTTTTAGCCCAGAGGTAAGACTGGTTATTATTACACATACACAGACATAAATACACAACATTCAGTGTCAATCAATGGACGGTGACAAGTGTTAATTAGTGATGACATAATCATGAATGGTTGACAAGGTTACTAATGGCTTGTTGTGACAACGTCTAGGAGACTGTCTGATCATGCTACAATAAGCATGCAATCTGCTCCTAAAAATAACTTAAGCAAAACATTATATGATCCCTGAAAGTTAAGCTTTTGATCCAAAGTATAAAAAAAAATTTTAATTATAACTTTGAAATAATATCTTACTCAAAAAGGTTATGACTATAATTAAAATGAGTCTACTACATTGACTACAATACTAACACTAATGCCAAAACTAGTTAATAAAAATTGTGTAGTGATACTATTAGTAATAAATTAATTTGACAGTGTCATTTCTCATTAAAGTAATGACAGGAGTAAGTCAAAAGAGCATAAGACTCATCATGTTTATGGTATGTAAAATCTAGATGACTATTGCATTAACTGTAACTGCAACTCTTCAATGAAAAAGAAACTGTGATAAGTAGAAATTATAGCACTAGATATGTTAAGAACACCTCATTATATGCATTTAGCAGGAGGCACAGACTGGACGCGCAATTTTAAGACCTTACATTTTTCACTCTGATATATTCTCACTAAATGTCACATTTAATTGACAACTTGTACAGTCAAGTTTGTGGATATGAAATATACTTTGGTTACGATTAAGTATGTAAAAACTTAAAACAAAGCTATATAACCTTCTCATACCACACCTGGTTATAGTATAATGATACTATCGCAGAAAATAAGTAACGTACCAAAAACTGTTAAATTGAACATGACACTGTCAGCTCTCATTCCACTTCCTGGAATATCAGCAGTAGCAGAACAAACAAATGCACCTGAATCTCCATCCACAGCATTGAAGAGTGTCAGAGTTCTACTCACTTCATATAAACCAGTAACAGGGTTCAGTAATGGTACTGGACTATCAAGCATGACCCTATTCATTAGAAGATCTTCCATCGATGCTGGTCTTCCTTGATCTCTGGTGAGTTCTGTTCCATCATAGAAGAATGAAATTATGGGCAGTGGAGAACCAGTGGCATTGCATCTGAAAGTAATGTCTGTTCGCTCATTTGTAGTAAAAGTATCAGAATTCGTAGGAGATGTCACGGTTGGCGATTCTACAATATACACATACCAACATACAATAATAATTTCTGACTTACTTAAATACATGCATTATTAGTTTTTTAATTATTTACCATATACGGAGACCATAGATTTATTTGAAGTATCAGAACCAAGCCGGTTGGTAGCTATGCACGTGTAATTAGCACTGTCTGTAGCAATTGTATTCGTCACTGAAAGTGTACTTGAAGTAGTAAGACTGAATGGAATATTATTCGATACACGAATATTCCGTCCATTCTCCAGAACTGAAGATGTATTGAACATTATCTCTGTGCCATCATCCAATGTTCTGACCCATGCTATGATAGGTTGTGGCAGTCCATCGGCTGAACATGCTAGAGTCAGGTTCATCGGACTAAGTACATTTAACATAGCCGTGGGAGAAATTGTCACCATAGCAGGAACTGAAACAGAAAACACAGTTTATGAGGAGTAAATAAATATTAAATATAATTACAGAAACTATCATTAATAAAATAGGATCATGGACAACACAAGAGTAGTGTAATTCATATCAAATATATTCAATTCTTAAGTTCCTATTATAAACTTACAGAACACAGTGAGATTGAAACTACGTGACTCTATTCCCACTGTATTGTTGGCCGTACAAGTGTGTATTCCACCATCTTCTCTTAAAACATTAAATATTGTGAGATTTGAAGTAATAATAAGATGTCCTTCTGTATCTGTACTCAATGAAGTAGTTACTTGTATTCTACTATCAGTCTCTGTAGACCAAGTGATGATGGGTCGTGGGTAGCCTCTGGCAGTACAGCTGAGAGTGAGTGAGTCTCCCTGGTCTCTAACTATTAGCATATCATTACTAGGGTCCACTATATTGGATAAAGCTGGAACAGAAAAAATTTAAATTACTTACAAAGACGTAGTAATCATTAATCAAATATAATTAATTACCTGTCACAATAACACTAAAAGTTAGATTATCACTATTGACTGGGTTGGTGGCTGTGACTGTGTAATCTCCAGCATCTAATGGTATCAGCGGATTTCTCTGTAGTGAAGACATTACTGGAGCTTGGTCTGGCAGATTTGGGTTGATAATAGTGACTCTGCCCTCTTTGTTCATTAGAATACTGCCATTGTGGGTCCAAGTGATGTCAGTGAGTCTGAGATTAAATCTTCCAATAGATACTGTTAAATTTAACACTGATACTGCATCTATGATTGGCCTTGCAATTTGACCATCACCCAGGACTACGCTGGGTGCAACTACACAATAGTCATAAACAATCATGAGTCATTAATGCAACAGGTAAACTTAACTTACGATATACCAGGAGACTAAATAAAGAGCTATTAGTTCTGGTTTCAGTCCCTGGAATATCAGCAGATGCTAAACATGTGAAATTCACCGAGTCTCCTTCTGCCACATCAAAGAGAGTGAACACTCTAGTGACCTCATAGAGCTGAGTTGTGCTATTGATAGTCATCATCTCTTCACCCAACATCACTCTGTCCACTATACTGGCTCCTACTTGTTGTGTGGGTCTTCCATCACTTCGATTGAGTGACTGACTCTCGTACGTAAAGGAGATAGAAGGAGGTGGAGAGCCAGTAGCTGTACAGGTGAAGGAGATGTCTGTCCCTTCATTAGTAGTGAATTCTTCAGTTTCTCGTGGCATTACAATGTTTGGAGCCTCTGTTATGTTGGTATGAACATAGTGTACAAACAGCAACAAAAGAACCAAATTGATATAAAATTATAAAATGATTGTATATACAATTACATACCAAACACAGACACTATTGACTGAGTGGAATCAGCAGTTCCCAGTCTGTTACTTGCCCTACATGTGTAGTTGCCAGAATCAGTTGCCAGAGTGGATGTAACTGAAAATGTACTGAAAATTCTGTTGGATGATATTTGGTTAGTAGTAATTTCAAAATCTCTCCCATCCTCTAATTTTGATGATTCGTTATATATTGTCATTACACTACCAGATACAGTTCTGAGCCATGTAATGCTAGCCACAGGAAGACCTTCTGCTGAACAGTTCAATAGGAGCTGACTTGGACTGAGAAGTTGCAGATTATTGGATGGGGAAACCAAAATTCCTGGTGGAACTATTACAACAATCAAAGCAGTGCAATTTTATGTATATTGAAACATGCCTGACTACAAATTAAAAATATACATTGCATGTGTATTTAAAGCATGGCTTAGCATCAAGTAACTTATAACAAGAGCCTATATTGTCATTTAGCTCTAATGGTTCTTCCAAACAAAATTATTAGGAAAACCAATAGAATGGAATATATCAAGGTCACTTAAAAATAAAAACAGTTAAGTAGCTGTGAATATAAGTATGAAAGATGATTAAGCACTAAAAAAGTGACCAGAATGAAAGGAGAGTCATAATTTTGTGCTGTTTGTATTCCAGGTCTTAAACAAAAGGCATAGCTCAATATTTCGGTACAAAATTATAATTAAATGGTGAATATGTGCTTTAATCAAGGAGTCAAATCTAGGACATGTGGCTTCAGTAATCAGCCATGTGTGACAATGCACAATTTTCAAGCCTAAAGCATGGGAATTATATATATATATATACTTTCGTCTCACACTAACTTTAACATGGGGCAAACTATCATGACAACATCTGAATATTTAATATGCAATTACATCAAAATGCTGTAAGCATAAAATATGAAATCCTAAGAAAATATCACTAATCAAACTTACAGTTGATAGTAAGAGTGATTGTTCGAATTTGAAATCCCTCAGAATTACTTGCACTACAAATGTATGTAGTATCACTTCTCTGTAAATTAGTTATGTTAATATTAGAAGTAATAACTTCAAATCCTTGGATGTCCACACTCTCTGATGTAGCCACATTTCTGGAGCTATCAGGACCAGGAGACCATGTAATGTTGGGTCTTGGATTGCCTCTAGCTATGCAGCTCAACACAATGTTATTTCCTTCATCATATTCAATAGTTATATCATTAGGAGGGTCAGTAATCGTAGCAGATCCTAATATTAAAATAGTATTATTTTGAAGGCATGTGAAAGTACCTTGTCAAGTGACATAATGACTCAGGGTTATGAGACAATATTTATGAACATTTTACAGCAGATAAACTAAATTGTTATGCAGTGGACCAAATCAGTATAAAAAGATTGAAATTACATTGAGCCTGAGGAAACACAGGACTATTTAAACTAACAATGAAATACTTACACCTTGTTTATAATAAGTATACCTGAGACAACCACAGTGAATGTGAAAGTAGCTGAGCCAACATCATTAGTAGCAGTGACAATGTATGTCCCAAAGTCTATAGGAATCAAAGAAATATGTTGTAGAGTAGATATCACAGGAGGAGTGTTGAGAGAAGGGCTAGTAGTGATAGTGACTCTGTCCATCCCATCAGTGACGATGTCTCCAGAATGATTCCAAGTGATGTTAGTCAATGGGAGGTTGAATCGTGTGATATTTGCTGATAGCATCAAATCATTGCCAGCTTGAAGTTCAACTGTTTGATTGTAACCAGTAGAAAGTGCAATGCTGGGCCGAACTAAAAGAAAGTAGCAAACATAATGTAATTTTGCCATATAACAAGCTTAACAACTGAACCTCAAAACAAGATTGTAGTGTATTCATACAAAAGTTTGATAGTATATTTCAAATACATTTTGTCCATAAATTACAGTGTTTGTTGTGCAACTTATAGTCAAGGAGCGTAGCCAATAAATCATTTAATTATTGATCACAGCATGAATTTGTTTAAAAGATGCATGTAAAAAATAATTTTGGTACTGTGGAACTTCTCATTTCACCTTTCTAGACTTCTATAAGCTGTCAATTAAGCAACATAATTGAAACACCTTTCTCACTTTGTGACATAATTTTAATCAATTTGTGGGATGTCAACTACATCTTTAACTGTAAGGAATAATATAAATCTAGAAACAAATCTCTATCTTAATTAGTTTCAAATTTTGATCATTGTTCTAATCAATAAGTATACTGGTTTTGAGTTGTATAGTATTTCACTATGACGAGTAAAATACATTGTTGTGAGACATCAAATATGCAAACACAATCAATATCTTCCTATTATATAGTCCATCTACAAGGTCTAAAACTTGTTATATCTGCATTATTATGTTCTCTGTAACTAAGATAGTTGCGTTTCTTAGATACCTACACTAGCATTATAAAGAGTAAATAAATAATGCTGTCACATGCTTTTTTATTTCTAATTCACTGTAAACTACTAATAAGACTGATACTTTATTATTTCTAGCTACATTTAGTGCTAGACAAATGAAGTAGCTACACAGGCTGGTCTAACACTGTTCACTGTTAAAGAACTTGTAACCTAGCTATTTGTCAAAGTCTATAAGGTTTGGAGAATTTTCCATCATCTTGCCATTTTTCATCACAAAACAAGTTAATATGAAGAAGACCTTCAGAAATACAGTTAAATACAACTGAGTTAGGAACTGCTAGCTATTTTGGTTTGTTGGTGATGAACTAACAAATACACAAAAGGACATCACACAATAATAGTTATAATTATCTGGTGGCACTATAAATAATGGCATTTTTATTTCCACACATTTTTTATGAAAATAAGTAACTTACCAAAAACTGTTAAATTGAACATGACACTGTCAGCTCTCATTCCACTTCCTGGAAAATCAGCAGAAGCAGAACAAACAAATGCACCTGAATCTCCATCCACAGCATTGAAGAGTGTCAGAGTTCTACTCACTTCATATAAACCAGTAACAGGGTTCAGTAATGGTACTGGACTTCCAAGCATGACTCTATTTATTAAAAGATTTTCCATTGATGCTGGTCTTCCTTGGTGTCTGGTGAGTTCTGCTCCATCATAGAAGAATGAAATTATGGGCATTGGAGAACCAGTGGCATTGCAGGTGAAAGTAATGTCTGTTTGCTCATTTGTAGTAAAAGTATCAGAATCCATAGGAGATGTCACAATTGGCGATTCTACAATACACACATACCAACATACCGTAGTAAATTTTGTATCACTTAAATACATGCATTTTTTTTTATTACTTACCAAATACGGAGACCGTAGATTTATTTGAAGTATCAGAACCAAGCCGGTTGGTAGCTATGCACGTGTAATTAGCACTGTCTGTAGCAATTGCATTCGTCACTGAAAGTGTACTTGAAGTAGTAAGACTGAATGGAATATTATTCGATACACGAATATTCCGTCCATTCTCCAGAACTGAAGATGTATTGAACATTATCTCTGTGCCATCATCCAATGTTCTGACCCATGCTATGATAGGTTGTGGCAGTCCATCGGCTGAACATGCTAGAGTCAGGTTCATCGGACTAGGTACATTTAACATAGCCGTGGGAGAAATTGTCACCATAGCAGGAACTGAAACAGAAAACACAGTTTATGAGGAGTAAATAAATATTAAATATAATTACAGAAACTATCATTAATAAAATAGGATCATGGACAACACAAGAGTAGTGTAATTCATATCAAATATATTCAATTCTTAAGTTCCTATTATAAACTTACAGAACACAGTGAGATTGAAACTACGTGACTCTGTTCCCACTGTATTGTTGGCCGTACAAGTGTGTATTCCACCATCTTCTCTTAAAACATTTGATATTGTGAGATTTGAAGTAATAATAAGATGTCCTTCTGTATCTGTACTCAATGAAGTAGTTACTTGTATTCTACTATCAGTCTCTGTAGACCAAGTGATGATGGGTCGTGGGTAGCCTCTGGCAGTACAGCTGAGAGTGAGTGAGTCTCCCTGGTCTCTAACTATTAGCATATCATTACTAGGGTCCACTATATTGGATAAAGCTGGAACAGAAAAAATTTAAATTACTTACAAAGACGTAGTAATCATTAATCAAATATAATTAATTACCTGTCACAATAACACTAAAAGTTAGATTATCACTATTGACTGGGTTGGTGGCTGTGACTGTGTAATCTCCAGCATCTAATGGTATCAGCGGATTTCTCTGTAGTGAAGACATTACTGGAGCTTGGTCTGGCAGATTTGGGTTGATAATAGTGACTCTGCCCTCTTTGTTCATTAGAATACTGCCATTGTGGGTCCAAGTGATGTCAGTGAGTCTGAGATTAAATCTTCCAATAGATACTGTTAAATTTAACACTGATACTGCATCTATGATTGGCCTTGCAATTTGACCATCACCCAGGACTACGCTGGGTGCAACTACACAATAGTCATAAACAATCATGAGTCATTAATGCAACAGGTAAACTTAACTTACGATATACCAGGAGACTAAATAAAGAGCTATTAGTTCTGGTTTCAGTCCCTGGAATATCAGCAGATGCTAAACATGTGAAATTCACCGAGTCTCCTTCTGCCACATCAAAGAGAGTGAACACTCTAGTGACCTCATAGAGCTGAGTTGTGCTATTGATAGTCATCATCTCTTCACCCAACATCACTCTGTCCACTATACTGGCTCCTACTTGTTGTGTGGGTCTTCCATCACTTCGATTGAGTGACTGACTCTCGTACGTAAAGGAGATAGAAGGAGGTGGAGAGCCAGTAGCTGTACAGGTGAAGGAGATGTCTGTCCCTTCATTAGTAGTGAATTCTTCAGTTTCTCGTGGCATTACAATGTTTGGAGCCTCTGTTATGTTGGTATGAACATAGTGTACAAACAGCAACAAAAGAACCAAATTGATATAAAATTATAAAATGATTGTATATACAATTACATACCAAACACAGACACTATTGACTGAGTGGAATCAGCAGTTCCCAGTCTGTTACTTGCCCTACATGTGTAGTTGCCAGAATCAGTTGCCAGAGTGGATGTAACTGAAAATGTACTGAAAATTCTGTTGGATGATATTTGGTTAGTAGTAATTTCAAAATCTCTCCCATCCTCTAATTTTGATGATTCGTTATATATTGTCATTACACTACCAGATACAGTTCTGAGCCATGTAATGCTAGCCACAGGAAGACCTTCTGCTGAACAGTTCAATAGGAGCTGACTTGGACTGAGAAGTTGCAGATTATTGGATGGGGAAACCAAAATTCCTGGTGGAACTATTACAACAATCAAAGCAGTGCAATTTTATGTATATTGAAACATGCCTGACTACAAATTAAAAATATACATTGCATGTGTATTTAAAGCATGGCTTAGCATCAAGTAACTTATAACAAGAGCCTATATTGTCATTTAGCTCTAATGGTTCTTCCAAACAAAATTATTAGGAAAACCAATAGAATGGAATATATCAAGGTCACTTAAAAATAAAAACAGTTAAGTAGCTGTGAATATAAGTATGAAAGATGATTAAGCACTAAAAAAGTGACCAGAATGAAAGGAGAGTCATAATTTTGTGCTGTTTGTATTCCAGGTCTTAAACAAAAGGCATAGCTCAATATTTCGGTACAAAATTATAATTAAATGGTGAATATGTGCTTTAATCAAGGAGTCAAATCTAGGACTTGTGGCTTCAGTAATCAGCCATGTGTGACAATGCACAATTTTCAAGCCTAAAGCATGGGAATTATATATATATATATACTTTCGTCTCACACTAACTTTAACATGGGGCAAACTATCATGACAACATCTGAATATTTAATATGCAATTACATCAAAATGCTGTAAGCATAAAATATGAAGTCCTAAGAAAATATCACTAATCAAACTTACAGTTGATAGTAAGAGTGATTGTTCGAATTTGAAATCCCTCAGAATTACTTGCACTACAAATGTATGTAGTATCACTTCTCTGTAAATTAGTTATGTTAATATTAGAAGTAATAACTTCAAATCCTTGGATGTCCACACTCTCTGATGTAGCCACATTTCTGGAGCTATCAGGACCAGGAGACCATGTAATGTTGGGTCTTGGATTGCCTCTAGCTATGCAGCTCAACACAATGTTATTTCCTTCATCATATTCAATAGTTATATCATTAGGAGGTTCAGTAATCGTAGCAGATCCTAATATTAAAATAGTATTATTTTGAAGGCATGTGAAAGTACCTTGTCAAGTTACATAATGACTCAGGGTTATGAGACAATATTTGTGAACATTTTACAGCAGATAAACTTTGTTATGCAGTGGACCAAATCAGTATAAAAAGATTGAAATTACATTGAGCCTGAGGAAACACAGGACTATTTAAACTAACAATGAAATACTTACACCTTGTTTATAATAAGTATACCTGAGACAACCACAGTGAATGTGAAAGTAGCTGAGCCAACGTCATTAGTAGCAGTAACAATGTATGTCCCGAAATCTATAGGAATCAAAGAAATATGTTGTAGAGTGGATATCACAGGAGGAGTGTTGAGAGAAGGGCTAGTAGTGATAGTGACTCTGTCCATCCCATCAGTGACGATGTCTCCAGAATGATTCCAAGTGATGTTAGTCAATGGGAGGTTGAATCGTGTGATATTTGCTGATAGCATCAAATCATTGCCAGCTTGAAGTTCAACTGTTTGATTGTAACCAGTAGAAAGTGCAATGCTGGGCCGAACTAAAAGAAAGTAGCAAACATAATGTAATTTTGCCATATAACAAGCTTAACAACTGAACCTCAAAACAAGATTGTAGTGTATTCATACAAAAGTTTGATAGTATATTTCAAATACATTTTGTCCAGTGTTTGTTGTGCAACTTATAGTCAAGGAGCGTAGCCAATAAATCATTTAATTATTGATCACAGCATGAATTTGTTAAAAAGATGCATGTAAATAATAATTTTGGTACTGTGGAACTTCTCATTTCACCTTTCTAGACTTCTATAAGCTGTCAATTAAGCAACATAATTGAAACACCTTTCTCACTTTGTGACATAATTTTAATCAATTTGTGGGATGTCAACTACATCTTTAACTGTAAGGAATAATATAAATCTAGAAACAAATCTCTATCTTAATTAGTTTCAAATCATGATCATTGTTCTAATCAATAAGTATACTGGTTTTGAGTTGTATAGTATTTCACTATGACGAGTAAATACATTGTTGTGAGACATCAAATGCAAACACAATCAATATCTTCCTATTATATAGTCCATCTACAAGGTTTAAAACTTGTTATATCTGCATTATTATGTTCTCTGTAACTAAGATAGTTGCGTTTCTTAGATACCTACACTAGCATTATAAGTTATAGTTAAAGCATGAGCGCTTAGTTTCTAGTCGATTTATTGCACGACAGCCCGAGGGCCGTAGGCCCGAGGACTGAGTGCGATAAATGTACTAGGCACTAAGCGCTCATGCTTTAACTAGTTTAAATACCGGGCAAGTGTTATTGCACACTTGCCAAGATATTACACCTGACAACAATATAGCAACGGTATTTAAAGAGTAAATAAATAATGCTGTCACATGCTTTTTTATTTCTAATTCACTGTAAACTACTAATAAGACTGATACTTTATTATTTCTAGCTACATTTAGTGCTAGACAAATGAAGTAGCTACACAGGCTGGTCTAACACTGTTTACTGTTAAAGAACTTGTAACCCAGCTATTTGTCAAAGTCTATAAGGTTTGGAGAATTTTCCATCATCTTGCCATTTTTCATCACAAAACAAGTTAATATGAAGAAGACCTTCAGAAATACAGTTAAATACAACTGAGTTAGGAACTGCTAGCTATTTTGGTTTGTTGGTGATGAACTAACAAATACACAAAAGGACATCACACAATAATAGTTATAATTATCTGGTGGCACTATAAATAATGGCATTTTTATTTCCACACATTTTTTATGAAAATAAGTAACTTACCAAAAACTGTTAAATTGAACATGACACTGTCAGCTCTCATTCCACTTCCTGGAAAATCAGCAGAAGCAGAACAAACAAATGCACCTGAATCTCCATCCACAGCATTGAAGAGTGTCAGAGTTCTACTCACTTCATATAAACCAGTAACAGGGTTCAGTAATGGTACTGGACTTCCAAGCATGACTCTATTTATTAAAAGATTTTCCATTGATGCTGGTCTTCCTTGGTGTCTGGTGAGTTCTGCTCCATCATAGAAGAATGAAATTATGGGCATTGGAGAACCAGTGGCATTGCAGGTGAAAGTAATGTCTGTTTGCTCATTTGTAGTAAAAGTATCAGAATCCATAGGAGATGTCACAATTGGCGATTCTACAATACACACATACCAACATACCGTAGTAAATTTTGTATCACTTAAATACATGCATTTTTTTTTATTACTTACCAAATACGGAGACCGTAGATTTATTTGAAGTATCAGAACCAAGCCGGTTGGTAGCTATGCACGTGTAATTAGCACTGTCTGTAGCAATTGCATTCGTCACTGAAAGTGTACTTGAAGTAGTAAGACTGAATGGAATATTATTCGATACACGAATATTCCGTCCATTCTCCAGAACTGAAGATGTATTGAACATTATCTCTGTGCCATCATCCAATGTTCTGACCCATGCTATGATAGGTTGTGGCAGTCCATCGGCTGAACATGCTAGAGTCAGGTTCATCGGACTAGGTACATTTAACATAGCCGTGGGAGAAATTGTCACCATAGCAGGAACTGAAACAGAAAACACAGTTTATGAGGAGTAAATAAATATTAAATATAATTACAGAAACTATCATTAATAAAATAGGATCATGGACAACACAAGAGTAGTGTAATTCATATCAAATATATTCAAATCTTAAGTTCCTATTATAAACTTACAGAACACAGTGAGATTGAAACTACGTGACTCTGTTCCCACTGTATTGTTGGCCGTACAAGTGTGTATTCCACCATCTTCTCTTAGAACATTAGATATTGTGAGATTTGAAGTAATAATAAGATGTCCTTCTGTATCTGTACTCAATGAAGTAGTTACTTGTATTCTACTATCAGTCTCTGTAGACCAAGTGATGATGGGTCGTGGGTAGCCTCTGGCAGTACAGCTGAGAGTGAGTGAGTCTCCCTGGTCTCTAACTATTAGCATATCATTACTAGGGTCCACTATATTGGATGAAGCTGGAACAGAAAAAATTTAAATTACTTACAAAGACGTAGTAATCATTAATCAAATATAATTAATTACCTGTCACAATAACACTAAAAGTTAGATTATCACTATTGACTGGGTTGGTGGCTGTGACTGTGTAATCTCCAGCATCTAATGGTATCAGCGGATTTCTCTGTAGTGAAGACATTACTGGAGCTTGGTCTGGCAGATTTGGGTTGATAATAGTGACTCTGCCCTCTTTGTTCATTAGAATACTGCCATTGTGGGTCCAAGTGATGTCAGTGAGTCTGAGATTAAATCTTCCAATAGATACTGTTAAATTTAACACTGATACTGCATCTATGATTGGCCTTGCAATTTGACCATCACCCAGGACTACGCTGGGTGCAACTACACAATAGTCATAAACAATCATGAGTCATAAATGCAACAGGTAAACTTAACTTACGATATACCAGGAGACTAAATAAAGAGCTATTAGTTCTGGTTTCAGTCCCTGGAATATCAGCAGATGCTAAACATGTGAAATTCACCGAGTCTCCTTCTGCCACATCAAAGAGAGTGAACACTCTAGTGACCTCATAGAGCTGAGTTGTGCTATTGATAGTCATCATCTCTTCACCCAACATCACTCTGTCCACTATACTGGCTCCTACTTGTTGTGTGGGTCTTCCATCACTTCGATTGAGTGACTGACTCTCGTACGTAAAGGAGATAGAAGGAGGTGGAGAGCCAGTAGCTGTACAGGTGAAGGAGATGTCTGTCCCTTCATTAGTAGTGAATTCTTCAGTTTCTCGTGGCATTACAATGTTTGGAGCCTCTGTTATGTTGGTATGAACATAGTGTACAAACAGCAACAAAAGAACCAAATTGATATAAAATTATACAATGATTGTATATACAATTACATACCAAACACAGACACTATTGACTGAGTGGAATCAGCAGTTCCCAGTCTGTTACTTGCCCTACATGTGTAGTTGCCAGAATCAGTTGCCAGAGTGGATGTAACTGAAAATGTACTGAAAATTCTGTTGGATGATATTTGGTTAGTAGTAATTTCAAAATCTCTCCCATCCTCTAATTTTGATGATTCGTTATATATTGTCATTACACTACCAGATACAGTTCTGAGCCATGTAATGCTAGCCACAGGAAGACCTTCTGCTGAACAGTTCAATAGGAGCTGACTTGGACTGAGAAGTTGCAGATTATTGGATGGGGAAACCAAAATTCCTGGTGGAACTATTACAACAATCAAAGCAGTGCAATTTTATGTATATTGAAACATGCCTGACTACAAATTAAAAATATACATTGCATGTGTATTTAAAGCATGGCTTAGCATCAAGTAACTTATAACAAGAGCCTATATTGTCATTTAGCTCTAATGGTTCTTCCAAACAAAATTATTAGGAAAACCAATAGAATGGAATATATCAAGGTCACTTAAAAATAAAAACAGTTAAGTAGCTGTGAATATAAGTATGAAAGATGATTAAGCACTAAAAAAGTGACCAGAATGAAAGGAGAGTCATAATTTTGTGCTGTTTGTATTCCAGGTCTTAAACAAAAGGCATAGCTCAATATTTCGGTACAAAATTATAATTAAATGGTGAATATGTGCTTTAATCAAGGAGTCAAATCTAGGACTTGTGGCTTCAGTAATCAGCCATGTGTGACAATGCACAATTTTCAAGCCTAAAGCATGGGAATTATATATATATATATACTTTCGTCTCACACTAACTTTAACATGGGGCAAACTATCATGACAACATCTGAATATTTAATATGCAATTACATCAAAATGCTGTAAGCATAAAATATGAAGTCCTAAGAAAATATCACTAATCAAACTTACAGTTGATAGTAAGAGTGATTGTTCGAATTTGAAATCCCTCAGAATTACTTGCACTACAAATGTATGTAGTATCACTTCTCTGTAAATTAGTTATGTTAATATTAGAAGTAATAACTTCAAATCCTTGGATGTCCACACTCTCTGATGTAGCCACATTTCTGGAGCTATCAGGACCAGGAGACCATGTAATGTTGGGTCTTGGATTGCCTCTAGCTATGCAGCTCAACACAATGTTATTTCCTTCATCATATTCAATAGTTATATCATTAGGAGGTTCAGTAATCGTAGCAGATCCTAATATTAAAATAGTATTATTTTGAAGGCATGTGAAAGTACCTTGTCAAGTTACATAATGACTCAGGGTTATGAGACAATATTTGTGAACATTTTACAGCAGATAAACTTTGTTATGCAGTGGACCAAATCAGTATAAAAAGATTGAAATTACATTGAGCCTGAGGAAACACAGGACTATTTAAACTAACAATGAAATACTTACACCTTGTTTATAATAAGTATACCTGAGACAACCACAGTGAATGTGAAAGTAGCTGAGCCAACGTCATTAGTAGCAGTAACAATGTATGTCCCGAAATCTATAGGAATCAAAGAAATATGTTGTAGAGTGGATATCACAGGAGGAGTGTTGAGAGAAGGGCTAGTAGTGATAGTGACTCTGTCCATCCCATCAGTGACGATGTCTCCAGAATGATTCCAAGTGATGTTAGTCAATGGGAGGTTGAATCGTGTGATATTTGCTGATAGCATCAAATCATTGCCAGCTTGAAGTTCAACTGTTTGATTGTAACCAGTAGAAAGTGCAATGCTGGGCCGAACTAAAAGAAAGTAGCAAACATAATGTAATTTTGCCATATAACAAGCTTAACAACTGAACCTCAAAACAAGATTGTAGTGTATTCATACAAAAGTTTGATAGTATATTTCAAATACATTTTGTCCAGTGTTTGTTGTGCAACTTATAGTCAAGGAGCGTAGCCAATAAATCATTTAATTATTGATCACAGCATGAATTTGTTAAAAAGATGCATGTAAATAATAATTTTGGTACTGTGGAACTTCTCATTTCACCTTTCTAGACTTCTATAAGCTGTCAATTAAGCAACATAATTGAAACACCTTTCTCACTTTGTGACATAATTTTAATCAATTTGTGGGATGTCAACTACATCTTTAACTGTAAGGAATAATATAAATCTAGAAACAAATCTCTATCTTAATTAGTTTCAAATCATGATCATTGTTCTAATCAATAAGTATACTGGTTTTGAGTTGTATAGTATTTCACTATGACGAGTAAATACATTGTTGTGAGACATCAAATGCAAACACAATCAATATCTTCCTATTATATAGTCCATCTACAAGGTTTAAAACTTGTTATATCTGCATTATTATGTTCTCTGTAACTAAGATAGTTGCGTTTCTTAGATACCTACACTAGCATTATAAGTTATAGTTAAAGCATGAGCGCTTAGTTTCTAGTCGATTTATTGCACGACAGCCCGAGGGCCGTAGGCCCGAGGACTGAGTGCGATAAATGTACTAGGCACTAAGCGCTCATGCTTTAACTAGTTTAAATACCGGGCAAGTGTTATTGCACACTTGCCAAGATATTACACCTGACAACAATATAGCAACGGTATTTAAAGAGTAAATAAATAATGCTGTCACATGCTTTTTTATTTCTAATTCACTGTAAACTACTAATAAGACTGATACTTTATTATTTCTAGCTACATTTAGTGCTAGACAAATGAAGTAGCTACACAGGCTGGTCTAACACTGTTTACTGTTAAAGAACTTGTAACCCAGCTATTTGTCAAAGTCTATAAGGTTTGGAGAATTTTCCATCATCTTGCCATTTTTCATCACAAAACAAGTTAATATGAAGAAGACCTTCAGAAATACAGTTAAATACAACTGAGTTAGGAACTGCTAGCTATTTTGGTTTGTTGGTGATGAACTAACAAATACACAAAAGGACATCACACAATAATAGTTATAATTATCTGGTGGCACTATAAATAATGGCATTTTTATTTCCACACATTTTTTATGAAAATAAGTAACTTACCAAAAACTGTTAAATTGAACATGACACTGTCAGCTCTCATTCCACTTCCTGGAAAATCAGCAGAAGCAGAACAAACAAATGCACCTGAATCTCCATCCACAGCATTGAAGAGTGTCAGAGTTCTACTCACTTCATATAAACCAGTAACAGGGTTCAGTAATGGTACTGGACTTCCAAGCATGACTCTATTTATTAAAAGATTTTCCATTGATGCTGGTCTTCCTTGGTGTCTGGTGAGTTCTGCTCCATCATAGAAGAATGAAATTATGGGCATTGGAGAACCAGTGGCATTGCAGGTGAAAGTAATGTCTGTTTGCTCATTTGTAGTAAAAGTATCAGAATCCATAGGAGATGTCACAATTGGCGATTCTACAATACACACATACCAACATACCGTAGTAAATTTTGTATCACTTAAATACATGCATTTTTTTTTATTACTTACCAAATACGGAGACCGTAGATTTATTTGAAGTATCAGAACCAAGCCGGTTGGTAGCTATGCACGTGTAATTAGCACTGTCTGTAGCAATTGCATTCGTCACTGAAAGTGTACTTGAAGTAGTAAGACTGAATGGAATATTATTCGATACACGAATATTCCGTCCATTCTCCAGAACTGAAGATGTATTGAACATTATCTCTGTGCCATCATCCAATGTTCTGACCCATGCTATGATAGGTTGTGGCAGTCCATCGGCTGAACATGCTAGAGTCAGGTTCATCGGACTAGGTACATTTAACATAGCCGTGGGAGAAATTGTCACCATAGCAGGAACTGAAACAGAAAACACAGTTTATGAGGAGTAAATAAATATTAAATATAATTACAGAAACTATCATTAATAAAATAGGATCATGGACAACACAAGAGTAGTGTAATTCATATCAAATATATTCAAATCTTAAGTTCCTATTATAAACTTACAGAACACAGTGAGATTGAAACTACGTGACTCTGTTCCCACTGTATTGTTGGCCGTACAAGTGTGTATTCCACCATCTTCTCTTAGAACATTAGATATTGTGAGATTTGAAGTAATAATAAGATGTCCTTCTGTATCTGTACTCAATGAAGTAGTTACTTGTATTCTACTATCAGTCTCTGTAGACCAAGTGATGATGGGTCGTGGGTAGCCTCTGGCAGTACAGCTGAGAGTGAGTGAGTCTCCCTGGTCTCTAACTATTAGCATATCATTACTAGGGTCCACTATATTGGATGAAGCTAGAACAGAAAAAATTTAAATTACTTACAAAGACGTAGTAATCATTAATCAAATATAATTAATTACCTGTCACAATAACACTAAAAGTTAGATTATCACTATTGACTGGGTTGGTGGCTGTGACTGTGTAATCTCCAGCTATAATGGTATCAGCGGATGTCTCTGTAGGAAAGACATTAGGAGCTGGTCTGGAAGATTTGGAGTTGTGGATAATAGTGACTCTGCCCCTCCTTGTTTCATTAGAATTACGCCATTGTGGGTCAACTGAGGTCAGTGAGTCTGGATTAAATCTTCCAATAGTATACTGTTAAAAGTAACAATGATACTGCATCTATGATTGGCCTTGCAGTTGACCATAACCCAGGGAACTACGAGGGGCAACGACCACATAGTCATAAACAATCAGAGTCATAAATTGCAACAGTAAAACTAACTACGATTATCCCAGGGCTAAATAAAGAGCTATTAGTCTAGTTTCAGTCCCTGGAATATCAGCAGATGCTAAACATGTGAAATTCACCGAGTCTCCTTCTGCCACATCAAAGAGAGTGAACACTCTAGTGACCTCATAGAGCTGAGTTGTGCTATTGATAGTCATCATCTCTTCACCCAACATCACTCTGTCCACTATACTGGCTCCTACTTGTTGTGTGGGTCTTCCATCACTTCGATTGAGTGACTGACTCTCGTACGTAAAGGAGATAGAAGGAGGTGGAGAGCCAGTAGCTGTACAGGTGAAGGAGATGTCTGTCCCTTCATTAGTAGTGAATTCTTCAGTTTCTCGTGGCATTACAATGTTTGGAGCCTCTGTTATGTTGGTATGAACATAGTGTACAAACAGCAACAAAAGAACCAAATTGATATAAAATTATAAAATGATTGTATATACAATTACATACCAAACACAGACACTATTGACTGAGTGGAATCAGCAGTTCCCAGTCTGTTACTTGCCCTACATGTGTAGTTGCCAGAATCAGTTGCCAGAGTGGATGTAACTGAAAATGTACTGAAAATTCTGTTGGATGATATTTGGTTAGTAGTAATTTCAAAATCTCTCCCATCCTCTAATTTTGATGATTCGTTATATATTGTCATTACACTACCAGATACAGTTCTGAGCCATGTAATGCTAGCCACAGGAAGACCTTCTGCTGAACAGTTCAATAGGAGCTGACTTGGACTGAGAAGTTGCAGATTATTGGATGGGGAAACCAAAATTCCTGGTGGAACTATTACAACAATCAAAGCAGTGCAATTTTATGTATATTGAAACATGCCTGACTACAAATTAAAAATATACATTGCATGTGTATTTAAAGCATGGCTTAGCATCAAGTAACTTATAACAAGAGCCTATATTGTCATTTAGCTCTAATGGTTCTTCCAAACAAAATTATTAGGAAAACCAATAGAATGGAATAAACAAGGTCACTTAAAAATAAAAACAGTTAAGTAGCTGTGAATATAAGTATGAAAGATGATTAAGCACTAAAAAAGTGACCAGAATGAAAGGAGAGTCATAATTTTGTGCTGTTTGTATTCCAGGTCTTAAACAAAAGGCATAGCTCAATATTTCGGGACAAAATTATAATTAAATGGTGAATATGTGCTTTAATCAAGGAGTCAAATTTAGGACATGTGGCTTCAGTAATCAGCCATGTGTGACAATGCACAATTTTCAAGCCTAAAGCATGGGAATTATATATATATATACTTTCGTCTCACACTAAGTTTAACATGGGGCAAACTATCATGACAACATCTGAATATTTAATATGCAATTACATCAAAATGCTGTAAGCATAAAATATGAAATCCTAAGAAAATATCACTAATCAAACTTACAGTTGATAGTAAGAGTGATTGTTCGAATTTGAAATCCCTCAGAATTACTTGCACTACAAATGTATGTAGTATCACTTCTCTGTAAATTAGTTATGTTAATATTAGAAGTAATAACTTCAAATCCTTGGATGTCCACACTTTCTGATGTAGTCACAGTTCTGGACTTACTATCAGGACCAGGAGACCATGTAATGTTGGGTCTTGGATTGCCTCTAGCTATGCAGCTCAACACAATATTATCTCCTTCATCATATTCCATAGTTATATCATTAGGAGGATCAGTAATCATAGCAGATCCTATTATAAACAATAGATTTTAACAAATGAGACTGAAGTACATTTTCAAGCAACATATTAACTCGTAGTTACGAGAAAATTATTTTCACAGCAGAGAAACAAAATTGTTCTGAAGGCACTTACATGAGTGTAAGAAGCAACTTAAAATTATAAAGCGTACATTTGACATGCCTACAATATTGGTGTGTTTTTTTATTATTAAAATGTGATAGATTACTACATATGTATATTATATTATATGAAGTGATGGACAAACATTGAAAATTTTAGCTAGATTAATGGAGAGTCACCCTTAATTATACCTTGTCAAGCAAAAATATTATGTTAAACAAAATTAAAAAAAGCACGGCCTTTTATCAAACCCACTAGTATTAAGCTATTGGGATTGACATTTTTGCTACAGTGAATTTAGTAGAAGGTCAAATCTTCATCTTTAAAACTGGTTCTTTTGTGGCACTTACTTGAGTTATGGATATCAAATATGACTGTGCTGTCTATTCAGTTGGAAAAACCTCAGTAATGAAAATAAAATGAGCATTACTTAATGAAGCTTCCCTTCCTTAAAGGCTCAACAAATAATGAAGATTGCTCTATCTATTGCTTCAAGGCCACCTGCACTTGCACAAAACAGAATTAGATTGTTTCCATAAACAATAGTGTGGCAGCTATGGCCACTATGGCCACACCTATAAAAAACACATAATAACCAGTTAGCAACAAATATTTGGGAGTAATGATGCCCATTTGTTTCGTTTGAGATGAAATACTGATACCATGTTCATAATAAGTATACCTGGTACATCCACATTGAATGTGAAAGTAGCTGAGCCAACGTAATTAGCGGCAGTGACAAAGTATGTCCCAAAGTCTATAGGAATCAAAGAAATACGTTGTAGAATAGATATCACAGGAGGAGTGTTGAGAGAAGGGCTAGTAGTGATAGTAACTCTGTCCCCATCATTGAGGATGTCTCCAGAATGACTCCAAGTGATGCTACTCAATGGGAGGTTGAATCGTGTGATATTTACTGATAGCATCAAATCATTGCCAGCTTGAAGTTGAACTGTTTGATTGTGACCAGTAGAAAGTGCAATGCTGGGCCGAACTAAGAGAAAGTAACAAATACAATTATAGATTAAACTTTTTTTAAACAAATACAGGAACTAATTAAAAAAAATTTCTAATTGATAAAGCCCACTATGTATAATATTACAAGACCTCAGACATACAAAATGAAGCAAAAAACAGTAAAATTGCAATTTAGATTAAAATGTAATAATAAACAATTGCATAATTTTTGTTACACATTATAAAAAATTATTACACTACCAACAATTACATACTACTTAAATCAAAGAATGTTAGTTCAGCACATACAATTTAAAATTTGACACAGAATTATGTCTACATGAATTTATATACTGCGAACAAAGCCTCAACATATTATATACTTGTATATAGGTATGATAACTTTGTCTCAAAGGCTTATATCATACAAACTTACGATAAACAAGTAAATTAAAGGAAACACTTGCTGATCTTTCCCCAAATACTGGAATGTCAGTGGAAGCATTACACATGAAGGTGGCAGAATCTCTTTCAGTAGGATCAAGTAGTGTTAGTGACCTGGTGACTTCATAGATACCAGTGGATGTGTTGAGATATGCAGATTCACTTGATAGTGATACTCTATCCATGAGAGGCAGTCCCGTAGTATTCATTGGTCTTCCATCAGTGCGAGTGAGTATTTGGTCTTGAAGCAGAAAGGAGATGGAAGGAGATGGAAAACCTGTAGCTGTGCAATTGAAGGTTATGTCAGTCCCTTCATTAGTAGTGAATCCTTGAGAGATCATTGGACTGATGATAATGGGTATTTCTAAAAAATAATGTGAAAACTACAATTTAAATAATACAAAAGCATGAATTGTTTTTAAAAACATCCTTTGCCATGAAAACTACCATTTAAGTCTGCAAATTACACTGACCATGAATATTCCAACAATATCTTATACCACATCTTCACTTTATCTTATTTATTATTTAAATTATTAATTATAGTACACTGGTGTAAAAGTTACAAATTGGTTGCCTCTTTACCAAGTACTATTCCTTACCATATACAGACACTGTTGATACAGTAGAGTTTTCAGACCCAAGTCTATTGGCTGCCATACACAAGTAACTTGCACTGTCACTAACGAGACTCGAACAAATACTAAACACACTAGTTGTCATGCTGTCAGTGGATTGTGAAGATATGGTAAATGTCCTTCCATTCTCCATAATGGTATTCATGGAGAATAAAGTCTCTATGCCATCACGGATTCTGATCCAAGTTATATTGGGGACAGGACAACCTTCAAAAGGGCAAGTAAGAGTGAGATTTTGTCCATTGAGTACCTGTGTATTACTTGGATTTGTAACAATTCTAGGACCATCTGTGATAGATCAAGCAAATTTATGAAACATTTTTCATATCAGACATTGTTCAAACTTACAGCTGACAATAATAGAGAAGACAAGACTTTGAACTCCTCCAGAATTGTTTCCTGTGCATGTATATTCATTGTCAGTTAACTGAACACTTATTAAATTGAAGGTAGAGGAAGTGATATAAAGTTTTTCACTGTTAATAATAGTTACAGAAGTCAGAGAAACTTTAGGATTAGTTGGCGACCAAGTAATGACTGGTGCTGGTACTCCTGTTGCATTACAAGTGAGTGAGAGTTCAGTTCCCAAATCTGCTTCAACAGTTACATTGCCACTTGGAAAAGTAATAGTAGCTGGATCTACAATAAACAACGTTAAAAGTGTTAAATAGTATTGTTTTAATATTTTCCAGTCAAACCCGTCAATTCATGACAAGCAGAAATACTGTAGCTAATTGATCAAGCTTCAAGTTAGGTAACACAATCAAAAAATATTTCCTTATTGTACATAGTATTAGAAAGGAATCTGAACAGTGTTGCTAAGATTAGGAACAGTTCATCAAAACTGGTCCAATGGTGTATCACAATAAGTTAGAGGACTGCTTGACACTTTTAGGAGGTAACATTAAAGACATTTTTTTTTGTTATTTTCCTGAAACTAAAAATTGATGATACACAGCTTGCAAAGCTGGAGCCTGAGAATAAGTGCAAGTGAAGTAGTTAGTTAGTTAGTGGCTGTTATTCAGAACTAGGCTGTCCTAAACTCATAGCTTAAACTTATCAATGTACCAAGCTAGCTTTATAATCATAGCAATCTTATAGCTACATAGTTAATTTAACTATTTTTTGCAGCAAGTGATTATAATAGCATTGAGTGGTTCATATTTACATCAACATTTTTCAAAATTTTAAATGTAATTATTATGGCATTTATTTTGACTTTTTCATGTTATTGTTTGATGTTAATAGTGACTAAAAAAAATTATGTACAAATACATAATGAATGACATTATAGTCCATAATAGTGTCGTGATCTTCAACTACTAATGAGATTATATATAAGTTTGCTTGTGATTTTTTGAAGCCATACATCAAGTTAATTAAACTTGAAATGTGCGTTCAATGATAAAATAAGGTACCATTACTAATTTTAACAATAGAATGTCAAAGTTATGGTGCCTGTAGAAGGAAATTAAACTGATATATTTGAAAGAACTGGTGAAAAAATCTGATAATACCTATTACTCCATCTGTGTTAGCTACAATGGTATGTCATACAAATAAAATTATCCGAATTTCTTCAAAATTAAATTATCCATTCTAAATGGCTAAAAATGCCAGTGTTGGAACTGTCTAAGTCTTGCTGTAATAAAACTCAAACACTTATGGGGGCTCCATTTCTATTCGAGTTAGTGGCGGTGGTAAGTTAATATGCTATTTGTCACAGTTATAAGCCCTACTCAACAGTATTTACTTAATAATTCATTGTCCACTAGACTTACCACGAAGGTAAGTCTTGCGTAGGTATGTTCAGTTGTGTGAAAGTATTGTGCGTTACAACTACCATTAAGAATATCACTAAGAAAATTTTAAATAACGTGATTTGATTTTGTTGCTTCTTTTTCAATTCAAACTGTTGCGGGCGCAGTTACTATGACATTGAAACCCCTTTACCGCATACGTAATTTAAAAACTCGACTTTATTTTAGTAGCTTGAGTGTTAGTTGTTAAAATCAAATTTAACAATAGTGTAGTTTAAGGCTCGCTGTCATTTGTGCTCAAGCACACCACTAGTAAGTATATTTATTCTATCGTAGATATCTTTACAATGATATCTTTAGGTACATGACCAGTGAAATAACTCACTATATTTCATGGTTGTTGTTTCATCAAGCTCATTACCCTTATAGTTATTGCAACTTCTAAATTTGCCACTTTTCTTGGTTTTTACAGCTACCTTCCTCTTGTGTGACATACTCAACTAGGTTAGAGCAGCTGCTAAAATATCAGCTGGGGTATGGATAGCCCCACAACAAACTTTACCCTGTGAGTTACCAGTTCTCTAGAGCTAACTACAGCAGTGAAGATATCTAGTGTGGCTCTTCAGAGTGATATAGCTAGATGCTTCACTTTCAGGCTTTATTTTCTTCTGGCTCTTGAAAATAGATTAGCCTGATCATGAAATATTTCCCCATTTCACACTCTGGCTCATGTAGCTAATAAGTATTAGATATAAATTTTCCAAAATAACAAAGTTATATACGCAAGTAAAACCCAAGCTTCATTGGAATATTAGGATTATAGTTTCACTAAACATCATCTTTATTTGATACCCATCTTCAGATAATACTTGTAAATATAATAGGGGGTCACACTATTAGTATTTTACTTTGATTTGAACATCAATATATGGAATAAATTATACATACCTCCTAGTGTAATATTCAGAGAACTTGTTGCTGCAGATCCAATTCCATTAGTGACAGAGCATGTGTACATTCCTACCTCATTGTCTCTAATACTTGGATAATTCAAATTGTTGAAAGAATCCATTGTTGAAGTAGTGGTCACTGAGATACCTTCATGAGACCACTCAAATATGTAATTCTTGGGGTTTCCCCTAATAATTGAACATGTAAATGTAACATTATCTCCTACAGCCACCCTCTCTATATTAGCAGACACTTCAACTACAGGAGAAACTACAAAAGAATATATTATTAACTATGAATTTTATATAATTTTTTCAATAGGTTCATCTTACCTTGTACTTGTACAGTGATGTTGGCACTGCTAGTCTGTTGTGTACCAGATATAGTATTAGTTCCAGTACAAGTGTACATTCCATTATGTGTAGGGTATTGTGCATTCACTATGTGAAGTGTAGATACTGTATAACCGGTAGTAGTAATCACTGGATTAGTATTAATTACAGGATTAGTGACCACATCACTCTGACTGAAGTTAGTGTTCTGGTTGTTGATAGTCCATGTGATGGAGGGAATGGGTCCTCCAGTTGAATTGCAGGAAATGTCTACAGCTCCGCCTTCTATAACTGATACTTGTGAATCACTGGTCACAATGGTGCTGGAATTTTCTGTAAAAAGTGAAATTGGCATTGAATCATTGACCTTATTTGACAATACCTATTAATTTTTAAGATATTCTGAAAGCATTGACTTCAATTATATATTATTTTTCTATGTTGGATCATCTGCTCATAACTTATTATGAGTAATGAAAATAACAGATTTTATATCTTTTAAAGGCCAACACATTTGTCTGAAACATATATAGGATATAGGTATAAGAGAGGGAGGCTGAATTTGAAAAAACAAAGATTATATATTAAATTCACTAAAAATTGACTCACATCAACTTAAGCATGTTATGCTTCCAGAAAACTAGAAGTTACAATTGTAGAGTTTACTTGGTACAATTAGACTTTAACATATCATGGGAATATTATAATATGTATTTAGTAAACTTGCATTCTTATCATTCAAATTATATACATGGACTAGCTTACTAGCTACTTAGTGTTTAATTATGACAATAATTATTAATTATTTTTACGAAAATTTTTCCAAACTGCATGCCTCATTTCAATTCCTTTGTTATTATGCTTAAGTATGACAATTATTAATGATTAATGATTGTTTGTATGAATTTTTTTACAAACTGTATGCTTAATTTCAATCCTTTTGTTGTGTACCTGTTGGAGCCACTTTTATTTCCACTCCTTCTCCTCCACTTCCACTGTATCTGATGTCATATATACCATAGTCACTTGCTGTTGCTGGCTCACGAACAAATATCTCAAAAAAGTTGACAAATTCACTGGGATCTGCAGGAGCAGCACTAGAACCAAAAACATCTCCATTTCTTGTCCAAATAATAAATCCATATGTTCCACTTGCTGCAACTTCCAATACCATTTTTCCAGATAGTGGAACAAACACAAATTGAGGAGATACTCTTTTAGAAACAGATGGAGTACCTGTGGTAATAAAGAATTATACTGAACTTAGTACTTCATGTGTGAATACTTTACTGTCTTACAGCATATATCATAATTATGCAAAGATAGACATTACAAAGCATTTCCTTTGCTAACCTAACAGTATATATTGGAAATAGTTACTGGCTACCCCTTTTTATTATGATGCTCAGCTATAATAATGTTAATTGACAGATGTTTTGTATCTGATTTGTTTTTTTTGGTTAATCGTTAAAATGTATAATTTGTTTATTGTGAATATATAATTCCAGTTTGCTTAAGGTATTTTTAAGATCCAACAGTGCCATATATTATGTATTTTGAAAAGTATACTTATCTATTTTGAGTGTTTTATTTACTTGCTATGTTCTTTGAGTACATTGATGTTGAAATTATAGATTTTTATATTAAAGTGGAGTTCATGATAATATGTCTCACCTTACACAAAAACTACTTGATTACTGCAAAATCTGCCGACCCAAACCGTAATAGAGCACACAAATTAAAAATTGGACTCCTTGAAGAAAGTTATTGATAAGTGCAGCCCCATCAACGAAAGATTACACATTATAACCAAGCTTAACTGGTAAATACAGTTCCTAAACATATTTATCCTTACTTGTCACCTCAAGAGATACTCTGTAATTTACTTTATCAAACCCAAATATTTCCAAAAGTTCAACACAAAAAAACTAGTCCTTTTACGCTATAGTAAATAAAAGCATTTATCATTAGTTTATATAAATGCTATTTATTGTTACCCATGTGATTTCTAATATTACCCAATACATGCTTGTAGAATGTGCAAACGATGATGACCATGTTTAAATGATGGTAATACTGTTACCCGTGACATTGAGTTATCCGATAAAGTTCCTCTAAACATAATTTGCTATACAATTTGTCATTTGCTATATGCAAATAGGTAAGAAAGAAATAATAGGCATGCATAATTGCACATCCAGTGTGTTGGCAAAGTTGAAATAGACAGCGTGAATGTATGGTATCACAAAACTATATTGAAACAACTGAAATAGCACCCAGCATTCAGGCAAAGTAGTATGTAGCAATGAATATTATAGACAATAATACATCAACATTTTTAATAAATCTATGCTCCTCTATAGTTGAAAACTATTTTTAAGTAACTGTGAAACATTACAAGCACTACTTTTTCAGGTGCTGATTTACTTCCTCCTCAACTTGTAGATGTCACTTTTTTGTATTCTATAAACACAATTTGTTAACTGTATCTATTTCAATTTGGAATATTTCAGATATTAGGAATTACTCACCTGTATCTATTCTAAGTGGGAATGCTCCAAATATCTGTGAATTGGTATCTGTGAATATACACTGATACACTCCAGCATCTGACTCCTGGAAGGTGAAGGATAAGGTAGAACTAAGTCTACCATTACTACCCACAGGTGAGTTAGTTGATAGAGTAGTAACTGGAACACCATCTTTGAACCACTGTGCAGTTGGAGGATCATACATGTTCATGTCATCTCCAACATGACCAGCAGTAAAGGAGAGTGAAATACTAGCACCATTAATAGCTCCTGTTCTATTAGCATTGACAACACTAGTCGTAAGAGGATCTTGAGATACAATTTGTAATCCTCCATCAGCAGATGATATCACTGAGTAAGAATTACAATAAATTACTTGTTAGTTTTATCTTCTGAATAAATTAATTACTTACCTGTCATAGTGAAGTTGTCTCCACTAACATAGTCTTGTCCATCCCTAGCAGTACACTGATAGACACCAGCATCAGAAGACACTACATTATCTATCACTAGTAGTAAGGTAGTGGAGGAGGAGGTGTCTGTAGTTCTTAACCGAATATGAGGAACATCTTGTACTAGTTGTCCTCCATCTTTATTCCATGTCACTGACAGAGTACTAGATATTGAGTTGACCTCACAGTACAGCCATATGACTGATCCCTGAACTGCACTAGTAGAAGATCCACTGAAGAATGAAGAGGGAAGAGAAGTCACTGTGAGCTGTTGGGCATCTACAGAAACGGTGTCACACACAATAATATTTTTTACTCCAAAATACAGTTTAGCTGAATAGTACACGTAATAATGCTAGTGACATGGTGAAAACTCAAGAACATGAACAATATCTAAAAAAATTCAACACATAATGTCCTCAGGAAAAAAAAACACAACTGAACCAAAAGATTTACAAAGAAAGTTTAATAATTGAATTAACCAGCTAGTTATTCTGAATAATACCTTGCGAAACTTTCAAATAACTATTAATGCTTATCAAATTTTTCATTCATGGCTTCCTTTTTTTTTTTACTCTACTAGTGGCTCCTTTGAATTAAAAATACTTTCTACAAAACTGTGTAGTAAATTAAGTGCCGGATCATCTGTAAATATATTTTATACCACAATAAAACTAGATAGGAGGACAGCCAGAAAGAGAATACCTTCCTGTTGTATAAATTTTAATTGTTAACACCAATAACTACTGTTGTCTTGTCTTGGTTCATTTAATCTCAAGTATTATCTCCATTGATATATTTTTTCTAATCCTAACCAGAAATTTGTATTCAAATTTTCAAAAATAGATGACAATGCTACACCCATTTCGCTTCCTTCATTTACTCATTTATGTAAGTTAATAAATGAACTGCACCAAAGCTAATAATTAATTTTGATTTTTTTAATTCTCACTCTACTATTGTTTCATTGATGTCTGTTAATCATGGAGCAATGAATACTAAAATGCTGGCGATAATATAGGAACTTCACATCCAACTATTAAATAAGCAATATACAAACAGCAAAATGAATTGGCCTCGATTAAGTGCAACACAATACGGAAATTTATAAAGAATAGATGTAATATACCTAGCTTTGTTTGTGCTGAAGCCATGGTTTTGTAGCCAAGAAGCTCAATGTTTGGACTTAGACTAGGCTGTCTACATACAGAATATGAAGTACATTGTCAGAAATAGCTAAATTACACAGAATTTCATCGCAGGTATTGGACACTATCGACTTCGGCCACTCAAAACAGTGATTCGACAGACCTCTTGAACTCCCACTGGGGTATGTTTTCAAGTGAGTTTACTGCTCTTGTGCTAAGTATCTTAACTCAACTATACTACTGTTTTGAACAATGGATTTAATTCAGTATATTATCATGAATGTTATTGTGAGGGAGGTCACAGATTGTTCACACAACAAAACTTGTAAGTAATTAATGATGTTTGACAAACACCTTGCTTAAGTAAGTATCATCAACAGAGATAATTGTAGTAGCCACTGTACACTGTAGTGATAATAAACTTTTTGTTTCTCATGAGTATTCAGTCCAGTTCACGTCATTAAGGATGGTAACACACACGCACACACTTTGGTTGCTGTGGTGAAACTATACAGACTAAATCATTTACTGTATAACACTATTATTGGCTGGGGAATTAATTAGGCTAGTTCAGCGATTCCAGGAAGCCAGCTAAGTTATTGTTCCACTAAGTAGTTTTGATAACCTTTGACCTCCAAGTGGTCCATGGATTTCCTGTAGTAACTAGCTAGCATGTCTCTGTACCAGACCTACTCTGATGAAATAAGAGCAAGGAGCAGAAAGTGTTCTGCTGTTACCAATGTAAAAAAAATATTTCGTTTTGGAAAATGTATTAAAGCCAAAATATTTACCCGCCAATATGTACTCCAGAATGGAATAGCCAAATATTTTACCCGCCAATATAACATGTTATACAGTATCATTTCATGGACTAAACTACAACAATACTTTTTTATTGATTGAGTCACTGCACTAATCATAATGCTTCAAAATAAAAAAAAATTCTATAAGATTATCAGTAATGCTGAACTCTTCCGTATCATGCATATTAATTTTATACTGCCGAGATCTTTAAACTCTATATTTTGAACCCTTAAGAGTAAACCTGGTTTTTAACCCAAGAATTCTGTCTAATTGGGTGTGGTAAAGTTAGAGCTATACTAACCTCCACACATTGTGGTTTAAAAATCAATTGTTATCCTTTAGAAGATTGCAATGAAATGGCTATTACACTATCAAAACAGAACTTGTAATCCTTGTGTAGACAAATAAGTTCCTTTGTGCCTGTTTAGCTACTAATACTCCCATATTTAGTACACAAGTCTAACCATTTTTGTTCATTTTTCATTTTATATTTTTGTCCCCAATATTAGAGTTCTTTCTCTAGGTCATACTTTGTATTACCTTATTAGGTCATGAGTTAATTCTATGACCATTTCCAAAGTGGTCTTCAGTTAACTCCGACTAATTGGAATAATACAGCAACAAAGGCAAAGGTGAGTCCTTTACCTTCATGAATAGAGTGTCAACAACCAGTTTTGTCCATTGATGTATATGTGTGGTAAGAACTAGAGGGTTTCTTTTCCTCATTCCTTCAGTGTAAAAAAGCTGTTAACAGATGACCAGCAAAATACGTGCCAAATAGCAGTTTTGCTATCTCCGTATTTTGTCCCCGAAATGCCAAATACATAATTTTATGTACAAGAAAGGGGGAAATAACAACAGATTCATAGCAACAACAACAACGACAGAGACAACAACAACGGAAACAACATCAACACAAACTACAACAACAGACACAACTACGAGACATCGGAGCGCGCTACCCAGTCTGTAACATGTCGATTGTTCCGCTTTAACTCACCTGACGATATCCACAACACGAGTAAAATCAGTGGAGTCCACTTATTCCTCCACATAATTATTGCTCACTAAGCCAGGTAGGTGTTTTTCACCGCCTGTGAAATCACGGAGACTGGACAATATTTACAGACTGAACGAAGGACATCAGACTGGCGTGCGACGACCCTTGCCCAACATCTTAAGACCAATAGTTTGTCCAGGCTACGGTAGAAAGTAGGGGTTAGCGAAATATGCTGGCATAATTTTGAGCATAAGTGATTTCATAAATACTAGCATATGCTAACATAAATACTAGCATAATCAGTGTAATTGTGAGCATAATGACGAACATAAGATAATTTTTGGCAAAAAATAAATAAATAATATATAGTTAGTTTTTATTGTACTTTAACAACAACAATTTGATGTAGTCTTCAAGTAAAGGTCTTTGGACAATTTAAATTAATTTTTGAGTCTACTGAATACCTTCCATGTTGCAATTTTATTTAAAGATTCCAATATCACTTTTTGTACGATATAAAATTCAGATCCAACACAGTTTCCCATTCAGCAACTCACATATCAACATGGCCATATCAAGATTCAGATTTGTCACGTGCACAGGAATTTTATAGTTGTGAATGTGGTTGAGGTGACCTTCCAACTCTGTCTATGAGCATAAAGCATAACGTGAGCATAATAAGAGATTTCAATTAGCATAATTACTGAAATTATGAGCATTGCTATAATAGCATAGTATAATAATTATTTTTTAAAAATGAGCATAATTCGCCAACTCAGTTAGGTTACTTTTTGTTGTCTCTTAGCTTTTGATGCATCCAGGTTACCCTAAGGCCGCAAGCCTACCACTAAAGCACAAAAAACTAAGCCATACTCCATGATCCATTGTCATGGCAAATTGTGTATAGTCTCGTGTAGCTGGCCCAGGGGAGGATCCAGGGGGGGGGGGGGGGGGGGGGGGGCCAGAGGGCCAGGGCCCCCCACCTCAAACCAGATTTATTGAAATGATTAGGTGAATCAGGGTACCAATAATAAAGCATTTGAATTCAAGTGAATTTTTTGAATAATTATTGACAATACATGTAATACCAGTAAAATCATGTACACTTGTTGAAGTAAATAACATCAGAAGGGACCAATTACGTAAGATCAAAACTCATTTTTTCAATTTTAAGGTTATGAAACCATAGTAAAACTTGGCTCATGGAAAGTGTAATAGTTCCACCAACTAAAGCTCCAGTTGCAGCACCTGGGATGCTTCCAACACCACCAGCTGCAAAGCCAGCAACTCCACCAACAAGACCACCTAATGATGCTCCAGATGCAAAATTAACAGCAGTTCCTGTATCAGTGTGGATAAGTGCAGAATGTAACTTTCTTCTGAACATAAACTCCATCAATTTCTTTCGTTGTAATGTTCCTTTCTTTCTGAGTATTTCAATTATGGCTTGAAATTTCCAATCTTTATCTAATTTATTTTGTTTACAGTAATAAACGGGAACTGCAACTATATCATCAGTTCCTGATCCACATTAATATCAACTACACTCTTGACTTCTATAACTTTTTTTTTTCGGAATATGCCAAACAATTTTTGGTCAGTTTGTACTTTCTTCAACAACTGGTTTATTTTCTGAACATGATTTTTTAGTATGCCATCATATTTTTCTTTGGCTTCATCATGTAACAAATCGCAAAAGGTGAGAAGTATAATACACTTTCTCCAGACGTCTCTCCCTAGTATTCTTTGTAAAGACTCCATTACGTGAGCATCTGCTACATTTAAGGAGTGATCAGGAGCCACAGATATACAATAGAGTAATACATACTCAGATTTACCTACAGCTCCCTTTATTTGTTTTTCAACCACTTTGGTAGGTATTGCTTGATCTCCTAATCCAGGAACATCAATTATCTTCAGCGTATTTTCATAAATGGTAGTCATAACAGATTTCGGCTCAGAAGTAACAGGTGATGCTGAACAGCCATATTTAAATAGAACATCAAAGATGTGGCTCTAGCCTTTGATTTTCCACTTCTAGGTAAACCAGCAGCTAAAATTACGATTGGATCTTCATTTTCATCAGTTGTTGGAGCTTCTCGAATGTCATCCTTTATTAAACTTGTCACTGCTGTAATTTCGGACGTTTTGGCCACAGATTTAACTACAGATAGTAGCATTTCTGGCTCTTCTTTTGATGAAGAAGCTCTACACTGCAACTCACTTAGTGGTTCTTCAGGCGAAAGCTCAGGCTTGACTACATTTACAGGAGTAGACATCTCTGACAAAATTTCAAAACTTACACAATTTTTCTAAACACTAAAGCTAGTCAATAATTAAATTGATGATCCTATTTTATACATATCTACAGTAGCTAGTGATACCAAATTTGATTCACTTAATGAGATTCAAAGATGCATGTTACTCTTCTGTTCCCATATTTGCAGCTTTACTCAGACACACACACACACACCCTTCATAGTTGCCAACCGTACTGAATTTGGTGTGATAGTCACGACTTACAGACAATATGTCATCCTGTCACACATACTTCATCTTTCATCATGATTTTTCTCTTTACTTACTGTTCAGTTGCTTGCTACTGTGTAGAAAATACCTAAACTAGTTAGTCTTTTGGCATGCAAAACTACTTAGGGTCTTCACCTATAGTAGTTAATAGCTAAGAAAAGGGTCAATAGACGTAGGATAGCCAAGCGTTAACACTGTCTTTTACATAAAATCATGCTTTTATGATCCAATTTGTCCCAACTTACTTTATATGGCAGGTTGACAGGTATGCACCTATGGTAATTCAAATGAATACTGTATAATGATTCTGCATGAACTGTCCAGCAAGTTAGGCATAATGTTCGTATTCCTGGAAGATGTGATGACATTGCATCCTTAAGCTTACGGAATCTTGCATCCTTTCAAGAAGAGTACTTTCGTAACTTGCATATTTCATGAACGTAATCGAGTACATGACATAATGGTTTAACATTATTTCAGGGTGTCCATAACATTTAATATAAGCAAATGATTTGGACATTTATTTATCATTGAAGTGCATAGATTAGCATTTTTTCAACTTGGTTCAGGAGATAGGGGGGTCCCTGGCCCCTTCAGTGCCTCTTCCCTTTCCTGAATTCTCCCCTGCCCTGCGCGACTTAGTGATGGTCTAGGTTAAAACAATATTTTGGAGTTAAAGAGGGAGATGTGATGGAGGGCAAACTTCCAGAAAAAAGTGGCATGCAGATATTCAAAATTATGATAATGGGATCAATTGTCAAATCTATGGCTGTCCCGCCTAACTTGGGATGGTTGCTTAGAAAGTGGGAATTGCTTAAAAACTGGAAACATCCTGTAACTGGGATAATTTGGTTGGTACTATTGTAAATCAATTTATGGGGTGTACATGTAAACAACTTCTACACACTAATGCTGAACTGCTTGCAGCCCAGATTTGATACCAGGAAAGACAAGAATGCATTGAAAAGAAGAAGTCTCATTATGATCGTAATGTTAGCCCCTCCCCGACTGGAGACAGAGAGACAGTATGGATGCAACTTCCAGGAAACAAAACATGAAGTCCATATGTATAGTCCTAAATGAGGAAGCCATGTAGTTCAAGTTGACTTCATAGAAAACCAGACTAGTTTCACAAGCACAAGAGAATAACAAGAAGAAACTTCATTGTTAAGGAAAGGAAAGATATAACAATGTCATTAAGTATGCTATCATTATTGATTATTGTGTCAATCATGTCACCCGTGATCATGTGATTATTGTTCTGTTGTGAGTGCGCATTTTGTGTTTGCATTTTGTGTGTGCTTGTGTAGCAAGGAATTAAATGTCAGTCACTAGATATCTCTACAGTGTAGCCAGTCCAGGTGTTTGGGTTCCATGTTCATTACATAGGCTTAAACAGTGTATGTCAAAATTAATTCACATAATGGGTCTGAATTTTGATACTTTATGGGGTAGCATCAGCATTAGCTATTTTTCAGAAATTTGTTGAAATAGGCATTAGCTACTATTAGGTACCTACATTGTCATGTAGCTATAGTATTGTGTAGCCAAATCCTTTACCTACCGCTAGCGTAGCTGTAGGTAAAGAGGTGAAAATAACATTTGTATAGCATGACAAGAGCAATAAAGTAATAGATAGAAGTGGAGAGAAAAGGGGAAATGGCCTAGGACACAAGTTGACCTCACCATGTGAGGGACTTGGCAGGCAGTAAGTACATATAAGGAGTGAGGGGGAAAAAAAGAAATGGATGAGTCATATATGATAAAACGGTTTAGATGTGTCCCAGCTTGTAGGGTTCTAGAATTGAAGATGTGGTAGGAGCAGCCAATAGTTCAAGTTGACTTGATAGAAAACCAGACTAGTTTCACAAGCACAAGAGAATAACAAGAAACAACTTTCAGAACTAGAATACAACAGGACTACAAACTAGGAAATGTAATAGACCCATAACACAACGAGAGGGTATAAGACACTAGAACAGACTGTAGAGACCAGGAGAGACTATAGCTATATGAGACTGGAAGAGACAAAATAGGCTATAAGAGACTAATGTGGCTAGAAGAGACACCACTAGAAAAGACTAAAGATTAGAAAAGACTAGGAAGAGTAGAAGAGATTAAAGAGACTAGAAGAGACTAGAAGAGACTAAAGGGAGTCTAGCTGCAAAAAAGAACATAGATCAAGCATTGTAGTAATTTATAAAGCAATACATATGGGCTATTCATAAAATATTATGCAAAATAAACTCATTGGACGTGAAAATTTTTAACAGAAATATATATGATTAATGTTGGTGTTTATTGATCTCTAGATGAAAAGCTAAATTTCTAGATACAGAAAAACTGCCACAATTTTGTTGATAAGGAGAAGTTTAGGTGCATGCTAGTGCTATACATCACTTGAAAATTTTTCGTTATCATCATGCATTTAAAGTCGCACAAACAATAGAGATTATTATAATTGTAGTTAGATTAACTTCTGTTGAAGTATTACTATCAGTAACACCATCAGAAACACCATCCATGACACTATTAGTTTCACCATCAGTAGCATCAGTAACAGTATCACTCAATGTGGTGATAGCTGTTGAAGAGTCACACTCAGGATCACTAAAGGAAGCAATTAACACTGGACATGAAGACTTCACATTCAAAATTTGTGCTTTAATATTTATTGAAGGTCCGCTTGACACCCATTGCTGTAATATTTGTACAAATTCGAGTGCTGCCACTTCTAAAGTGCCCTGAAGTTGTGCTCTGTATGTAACAAGTTCAGGTGAGTTGGCAAAGCATTGAAATCCTCCATTTGTAATTGCAGTATTCATATCAATATTACACTGGCACCATTGTATTAATAATGATGTCAGGTGAGCAATGATGTCCTGAGATTTCTCTGAAGGACTATCATTCTGTAGCACATAATAATGTACTATAATTAATGAAAAATGTATGCAACTAGCCTTGAGTAACTCACAATCCACATATTGCAAACAGTACCAGTCAGTAAAACAAGTTGTAATAGCTCGTCTATAACATAAAGAAATAATCAATAATACCTGGACCGAATTCACTATGTCAATTTGTTCCAATATTGTGATTACAGACAACATAGGTAAAAGAAAAAAAATTTATGGAAGAGGTGAAACTTCCATTATCCATAAAACTTTGTAATTAGTACTCATTTTAATTACTTCCTTATAAGCTGTCTTTTTTTTTTGCTTCTAAATTATGCCAATTACAGCACTTTGACATCTTCATAATCTTATTGACTAACATACAACAGACAATTATTCATGGAATGGACAAAATAATAAAACTATGTACAATTGAAACATAGTATGTAGTATAAGAATACATTAACCCTCTCACCGGCAGATAAAATTCAGTTATTTTATTTTTTCTATATGAATAATGTTTAAAAATAAATATAAAATCAGGAGTTCAAAAAAGTACCTAGCAATCATATATCACGTGAAAGTACATGTATTGTTCAACATTTTTGGTCAAATTTGGTTGCTTAGCAACAAACCACAAAGTTGTTTTTGGGACCACAATGTAACTATATATCATAACAAAGTGATCTGTATGCTTCCAGTGCAATATTAGCAATTGTTTGTGCGTGATTTTTACTGTTATAATAGACAGTTATCTCAGCCAGCAATGCTGTTGCTCACTGATGACACCAGGAGAGGCGTGACTGGTAGCTGGGCAATAGCTGGGCAGAAGAACATCAAGAATACAAGAATATTTTACTAACAATTCCAGTCCTCTGCACACACTCACTCCTCCCTCTAGCCACATTCTTACTCATACTCTTCCTTTTTCATCCATTCAATACTTTGTCAACCTTTCTTCATGCTTCAACATAATCAGTATTACCATCATCTCAATATTCTAGACCTTGCAGAAGTAGAGACATCATCCTTTGAATAAATAGGAAGTCCAAAGTAATTCAGAGAGCAACTGTGGCTAAGTCAAATCATTACTCATTGCTGGGAGTTTGTAAGAAAAGAGTTTACATCTGTGACCAAATTAGCGCCATATTCCTCGGAAAGCTATTGGGCATAATAAAACTTACCGCCATGTTCCCGGGAAAACTATTTCTTACTTTTTCCTCCAATATACTGCGTAAATAGCTGCTTTTCTTACCTGGAATATCAAGTTCCATATCCTCTTTGACATAGCTGCTGGTATGTTCGCTACCTACAGTGCTCTAGTAGCTCTCAAGTTGAAAACTAGAAGTTTCCTCAACTGGCAATGAAATGACAGCTTTAGCGAGCCAGTCCAACTCTCTATCCTCGACAGTAGTACCTCTGTGGTAGCTATATAGCTCCTGTACCCCTTCCCTCTCACATTCGCAGTCGCAAACGTCGTCGCAGACAAGATCCACCGCCTCAGTTGCAGACAAATTTATCGCCATTTTTCGAACTAACGTTAAGTTTATTTTTAGCCCGACTACCTTAGTTACGTAGTAGCTATTTCTATTCTAAAAATACATGCAATAGAACAACACATTAGCCGTGCTCTGGACGCTGCAGCTAAGCTTTAGCGTTTATCGTTTAGGGGGGAAATATTTTTTCCCGCATTACGTCATCCTTGAGCGCCTATAGGCGCTTGTGCCGGTGAAAGGGTTTATGGCAAGCTAGTCTAATGTCATAACAGGATTTCCTGAAAATTCTAATTAATACGACCCTTTAATATAACTCATTTGTGCCTTACTTTCCAGTACCACATGCTCATGTATACATGTATTAATAGTACGTCGCGTAAGTTGCCCATTCAAAAGTGTATGGGAAAAGTCACTGTTCAATTAAAATCGCACTGGGAAAGTGAAATAGCCTGTAACTAATTGAAATACCTTAGTAACTAAGTAGAAACTAAGTGAAATACATCCGTAGCTAAGTGAAATAGTACGGGTAAGTGCGCATGCGTGCAGCGTTAACCTTGGAAACGTACAGTTCGAGTAGTTGCTAGTTGCAGACAACGTCATTCTCTTCCACAGAACCTCTACCCGTATTAGACGGAATGTTTTACAAACAGATTAGGAGGAGCCGCATGTTGAAAAGAAAGTTCCAGCGGAAGCTAATCCTGAAATAAGGAGATAGTGAGTGAACAATACAGTGTAGATATAATTGCAAAAGACTTTTTTTTTTAACTGGCCTACTATTACCGAGTGATAGCACAGGTAACCTGTGCTATTAGGGATCAATAGCACTCGTAAAGCAATTGAAATAACACTCGGCTTCGCCTCATGCTATTTCAATCGCGTTACTCATGCTATTAATCCTGAATAGCATGGTTACCCGTTCTATTACTCATACTAATAGTACAGCGCGTTAGTTGCCCATTCAAAAATGTATAGGAAATGTCGCTGTTCAATTGAAATCGCACGGGGAAAGTGAAATAGTGCGTAACTATTTGAAATACCTCGGTAACTAAGTGGAAACTAAGTGAAATACCTCGGTAGTTAAGTGAAATAGTACGGGTAAGTGCGCACGCGTAGAGTGATAACCTTGGAAACGTACTGTTCCAATAGTTTCTAGTTGGAGACAATGTCCTTCTATACCACAGAACCTCTACCCATAATAGACGGAATGTTATACAACACATTAGGAGGAGTCGTACGATGAAAAAAAAGTTCCAGCGGCAGCTAATCCTGAAATAAGGAGATAGTGACTGAACGATACAGTGTAGCTACAATTGCAAAAGACTTTAATTAAAAAGCTGGCCTACTATTAGCAAGTGATAGCACGGGTAACCTGTGCTATTAGGGGTCAATAGCACTCATAAAGCAATTAAAATAACACTCGGCTTTGCCACATGCTATTTCAATCGCGTTTCTCATGCTATTAATCCCGAATAGCACGGTTACCCGTGCTATTACTCATACTAATACCAAAGCCAAGTTCATTTTTCAATTCAAAAAAGTGTGATATTATTTTGAAATACCACAGCAGTGGAAAACTGAAATAATGATTGGTCACAGCAATCTCTTCGCGACCTTGCCGCACTTTTACCAGCTAGGCAAAGTCGTGGCAAAATTCTAGGGAAAATATATTTAGCAAACGGTAAGAAAAGTATGAATAATAGCAGAACCGGGATGAAAATTTTACTTTGACAGAAATATTATACAAGATCATGGTTTTCTTAGCTGCAGAAATGAACTGTTATCTTTGGCTATAGTATTAACATATGTGAGTGGGTCTAGGAAAAGAGACCTTATGGCGCAAATCAAAAAAATTGAGTTTTTTATGCTAATAAAAAGATACAATTTATCTCAACTTAGTGCTAAAATACTGGAGGGTAAAACTTTCGACACGCAGAGAAACTGGCAGTTGAACTGGGCCCTATTCAGCAAAGCAATTGAACTAGAAATTGAGAAAACATAAATTGAATTTCCACTTCCTGTATAATTAACGTTTCCGTATACTTAACGGCGTACTCCGCATACGCAATTAAATTGTACAGCCGCTTTTTCGGCGACTAACGAAGTTTGCGTAGAGTTCTTTTTAGCTTTCAGAGCGTCTCACGACCTGTCTTGTTGGAATCCTTGGCTGCTCTATTCGCTGTAGCGGTAAACTTTAAGCCAAAGGTAAGCTGTAGAGTGCATGCAGTAGTCTCAAAGCTATGCCGTTTTTTTTTTTAGCTGCTAGTTTGAAACTCCGCCCATTCCCCGTTTATTGTACTTCGAGAATGAGAGAGAATAAAAAGTAGCTTGTCTTTTCACGGCACGCTTGGGGTCTTTTAAGTCGTTTTGACATGCGAAATTTGGCATAGACGTAGAGTAAGGGTCACTAAGACTAATTCTGCAAAAAACAAAAATAGGAGAAAGAAAGAATATTTCCGATGACTTACTTCTGGAGCCTATATCTCAATTTCAATTTTTGCGCCATGAGGTCCCTTTTCCCAGACCCGCTCACATATGATAGCACGCAAAATTGTGGTACTTGGATAAATAGCACTCGTGCGGCGAGAAATTTCACTCAGCTTCGCGTCGTGAAAATTTTCTCACTCCACTCTGCTATTAATCCAGAGTACCAGTTTTCCATGCTATTATATCTTAAGTAAGTAATGAATTTTAATAAAACCCATAAAAATTACAAACACCAAGCAGAATAATATCACATTAATGCCTATCAATGTATAACCTTAATGCTCTACTAAATAATGAAAAAAATATTAATTAAGCAACAATATGATAATAAAAATGTTGAAAAAAGTACTTACTAGATGCTGTATGTATCGAGAAGGGACCTGCAGGTAAACTAATTGCCTCAAGTGATTCACTGTCTAATGATGTCACACTAATATTATATCTAGATCCTTCAAATAGACCAGTCAACGTGGCACTCCATGTTCCATTGAGATAAGAAATTGCATTAATAGAAGTAAATATGGCCTCAGTGGAATAAGTAGAATTAAACTCGGCAGTTATCTGTAGAAAATATCAAGATTTCATTAGTTTAATGGTAAACTAAATTGAATTGTTGCAACATACCCTAAAAATTTTAATTGCATCAGGAGAGTTCCATGTGATTGTTAAACTAGACTCCAATATGGAAGAAAAAGTAATGCTAGCTGGTGGAGGAGCTGGAATGAAATAATTTTACAGCATGAAATATCTAACCATCAATATGCAATGCTTGCTATTAAATTTAAAGACAGTCAGTACAAAATATTTCAGGAATGGCATTGCACAAGACATGTGGCACATTGTGTAATCGCAGTTTCCAGCTACTGAATGAAATTTCATTTTAACAGTTCTAACTATATAAGTGTTTCTTACCACATATTAGGCAGGCTGGACATAAAGGAAAATATCATTATCAATCAGGAAATAGATCTCACTGGAGATCAAACCTGTAACTCTAGGTTGAGTATTGATGAGTTAAGCATGAGGTTTTATGTTAAATTCCCAGACACACCAAATATTACATTATTTTTTAGAGTATATCGCATATATAAGAAATTTTCATTATAATAGCAGGTGTTTGCACTTGAAATATGATAAGGGTTTAAATGAGGTTTTAATGTTTACTATTGAATTGTAATGCATCAATGCAATTCATTAGCCCTTATAATTCAGATAATTCTTCTAAATTAGTATATAAGTAACTAATAATGTTAATATGCTAATTTTAAGGATGTGACATATTATGTGTTCATTTAACAAAGAAATTTGTCCAATGTTGTTTTCAATTACTTTTGTAAAATAGATATGAGAATTGTGTTACTATTAGGAGTAAATTGTAACAAAAGCTAGAACAATACATAATTACAGCCAAATCAAATGTAGAATTTAGCTATCGCTATACCACTTTACCTCGTACTGTCAGAGAAACTGCTTCAGATATAATTGAGATTACCATTGTTTGCGGTAGCTCATTAGTTGCTAGACAGTTATACGTAGATGAATCTTCTAGCACCACATTTTGAATTAGCAGCACCCCCACTGAACCCAAGTCATCTCTAGTGTCAAAAGATGACACGTCGAAACCATTTCTGAGAATTATTTCAGTAATATTTCCATTGTATGTGTCACTGGCAAAGTCAGTATTGCGATTTGGAGGGAAACTAAATATTGTAAATCTATTGTTGGAGTTGTCTATAGATACTCCATTTCTCTGCCAGGAGATGCTAGGAATAGGAAATCCATTAGTCTGACAGAATATAGCCACTGATTCACACAGTAGAGTGGCTTGTGGAGAAGTACTCATGTTGCCAACAAGAGTAGGAGGGACTACAAAGAAAAATATATATTTTATACGGTGCAATTCTAACTATAGGATTTGGAAATAATTAGTAAACATAATTTATCCAAGAAACTGTATAATGTTGCTGTTTACCTTGTACTGTAAGATTGGCTTGGGCTAAGCGTGTACCAAATTCATTGGCAGCCACACAGATGTAAGTTCCTCTATTGCCATAGTTGACATTCCTAACAGTCAACTCTCCAAATCTACCATCATTTTCATCTGCTATGATAAGATAGTTAGTGGTGTTGGAATCAGCAGTGGTGATGATTTCTGCTATGTTCCCTCTAGCATCCATAAATGACCAAGTGATATTGTGCTGTGGGATGGCCAGAGCTTGACAAGGAAAGACAGCACCACTTCCACTGACCCTGTATTCATCCATGGGACCACCCACTACCTGAGGAGGACCTAAAAAGAAAATAACGAAACTCAAATATTTTCTTCTTATTTTAACTTGGATTAATAAAAGTAATGAAGATTTGAGTACTTTTTATGACTACTATGTATGTATTACTATAGCTGTAAAATGGAATCTTAACAATCGTAGAGTTTACCTCTAACAACAATATCAATGCGGTCACTATTTTCTCCAGCTGGGTTAGTCGCACTCAGGAAGTATCTGCCTTGATCAGTTTCTGTCACATCTCCAATTGCTTGTACAATATTATCTACAGTGAGACTGAGTCTGTCACTAGTATAGGTCAGAGTGGACACACTGGTTCTATTCATTAGGTCTGTGATGTCTTCAAACTCTGCTGCTGTAAAATCAGGACGACCAACTGGTGCATTGGCTGCATAGTACCAGCGAATATCGCTGTTTTTTACACTGGGTATTGCATTCACTATAGTAAATACTAGAGTTACATCCTTCTCAGCAACTGCCACTTCTCTTCTGTTTGTAGACAAAGGGACAACTTCAGGGGGCACTGTAACAGGAAACAAAATAATTTAGAGAAGGAACGAAATATATTATATCTTGAATAATCACATACTCTGTTAATATTAATCAATTTTGTGGCCACTTCCTAACTGCTGAGATCAAAAAATTAAAGTACAGCGTATGCTATAAAATAATTAATCAACCATCTGATTGCATATGTTAGTGTCTCACCTTGAATCACCACTTCTATTGCTTGTACATCATTTCCAGGTGTATTACTAGCCACACAATAATAGCTACCTCTGTCTGCATCCAGTGCAGTACTTATCGTCAAGTTGCTACTGACTCTGAATGCTAATCCCCTGTTACCCGATAGCTGGTAATTGTCTATTTGGAAAGGATCACTGATGGTAATGGATGCTGAAGTTATCAGTGTCTGATTCTGGCCTCCTCTAGTCCTCATCCATGCAAACTCTGGAGGAGGAATTCCAACAGCAGAGCATTGCAATACAACAGACTGAAACTGGTTCACTGTTATTACTGTATTGTCAGGGGGAAACAATATCTCTGGGACAGCTGTAAAAGTAATAAATAATATTAAGTAAACATAATGAAATACTTAATACCACCCTAATATTTCTATAACAATTCTCTAAATTTAAGCTGCTGTAACTTACTGTGTACAGTCAGTGTAGCTATTCCAGTATCATCACTGACCACATTAGAGGCATTGCAGATATAGTCAGCAGCTAAAGATGGCCTGACTTGATTAACTCTCAATGAGCTCATCACTTGACGATCACCAGCACCACTGGCAGTGGTGATGTTGAAATCTGTATTGTCTGATATTTCTACTGTGTTGCCATCCTGACGATTGTACCAGGTGATAGTAGGTCTAGGAAATCCTTCAGCAACACAGTCAAACTGGACACTATTAGGTTCTACCACAGTCTGATCAGCAGGTGCTTCAGTGATGTTAGGAGCAACTAAATATTATATAAAACAACAAATTATATGAATAACAAGCACGGATAGTTGCTACTTTGCTGCTATTGTTGTCATTTACCTTGCACCACCAATTGGATTTCTTGGCTATCACTTCCTGGAATACTACTAGCTACACAGAAATAACTGCCACTATCATCATCCACTGCTGGATTGATCGTCAGAGAACTGTCCACACGAAATACATCACCCCTACCATTCTCTAGTTGGTATAAGTCTTGCTGGGTAGTGGTAGAGATGGTGAATTTTGACGTGTCCATTACTGTCTCATTTAGTTCCCCTCTGGTTCTCAACCATGTGAATTGGGGGGAAGGAATACCAACTGCTGAACATTCTAGAATTACCATCTGAAACTGATTAATTACTACTTCACCAACATTTTCAGGAGCGATTATCTGTGGAATTGCTAAAAAAATTAAATAATAGTAATACTTGTCCTCTGTTTTGTCATTTTAAACTTACTGTGTACAACTAATGAAGCTGACGCTGTATTATTTCTAACTACATTTGATACTAAACAAGTATAAGTAGCTGCCAAAGCTGGTCTAACACTGTTCACTGTTAAAGAACTTGTAACCTGACGATCTCCTGCTTCAACAATCACAATGTCAAAGTCTGTAAGATTTGAAGAGATTTCCATCATCATGCTATCTTGTATCACAATCCAAGTTAACACTGGTCTAGGAAGACCTTCAGTGAAACAGTAGAACACAGCAGAGTTTGGATCAACTATAGTTTGGTTTATTGGTAATGTAGTAAATGCTGGCCCAACTGCAGTAAAACAACACAAAAAATTTAAATAATCCAGTGATACTATAAACAATTGCTTCAAATTTAATTCAATATTTCAACATTATCTTTATGCAATATGTAACATGGGTAACCTGTGCTATTAGGGATTAATAGAACAGCAATTGAAAAGGGACAAGGCGAAGCCGAGTGCCATTTCGATCGCATTACTCGTGCTATTAATCCCGAATGACATGGTTACCCGAGCTATTACTCATACCGATTATTATTATTTATTTATTTTGCTATAGACTTGGTTAAAAACAGTGACTTAGTCTATCACTGTGAACAAATTACTAATACAAAATGATTGAAGGGGGGGAGAAACAATAAACAGTGGGAGAGAGTAATAATATTGTACTGTGTGCATTCAAGATCTTAAAAACTTAGCTAAATAAACAGTGGCATATGATTAAATGATGAATATGTGCTTCAATCAAGGAGTTTATCCCAGGACCCATGACTTTAGCAATCAGAGTTGTGTATGGCAATGCACAATTTCAAACCTCAAACTTTTGATTAAAGACTGCAGTCTCACAGTATCACACTAACTAAGGAGCTAATAATTATGAGTACTTCTGAATATTTTCTACCTTAATTACATCAAAATACTGCAAGAAAAAATAAAATATGAACTCCTAAAAATGTCACTAATATCAAACTTACAGTTGATAATTAGAGTGATTAAACGAATTTGAAATCCCTCAGAATTACTTGCATTACAAGTGTATGTAGTATCATTTCTCTGTAAATTAGTTATGTTAATATTAGAAGTAATAACTGGAAATCCTTGAATGTCCACACTCTCTGATGTAGCCACAGTTCTGTAACTATCTGGACCAGGAGACCATGTAATGGTAGGCCTTGGATTGCTTCTCGCAGTGCAGATCAACACAATATTTTCTCCTTCATCATATTCAATAGTTATATTATTAGGAGGGTCAGTAATCATAGCAGGTCCTAATATAAACGATCGAGATTGAAGGTAATTTTCAAGTGACATATTGACTATGTTATGGGAAAATATTTTCACAACAGAGAAACAAAATTGTTCTGAAGGTACTAACAGGGTGAAGAAGCAACTTAAAATTTTAAAAGTGTACATTTGACATGCCTACAATATTGGTGTGTTTTTTTATTATTAATATGTAATGGATTAATATATATGTATATATATGAAGTGATGGACAAACATTGAAATTTTTTAGCTAGATAAATGTGGAGCCACCCTTATACCTTGTCAAGCAAAAATATTATGTTTGACAAAATTAAAAAAAGCACTGCCTTTTATCAAACCCATAAGTCTTAAGCTATTGGGATTGACATTTTTGCTACAGTGAATGCAGTAGGAGGTCAAATTTTCATCTTCAAAACTGCTGGTTCTTTTGTGGCACTTACTTGAGTTACGGATATCAAATATGACTAGGTATAAACTTACTCAGAACGAAGACCTTTTATTGTGCAACTTTTTTAATTTCGGGCTAATTGTTGAGAAAATGTGATGCTTTCAGCTCCGTGTAGGTACCAGCTTTTGTGGGTAACACCACGTAGTGTCACATCATAATCACGTGAGCAAATATTATATAGAAGCCCGTGGTGTAGTTGCTCACAGAAGTTAACAGAGTTGAAAGAAGTGACGTTTCCCATTATAAATGTATACTAATGAGTGTTTCTGGCCTGAATAGTTTTTTCTCTTATGAAGAAAGCATTTCCATGTATCATTTTCATTGCTTGAGTTATACCAATGCCTGATTCAAATAGCTAATAGATTGCTCATTCGTTTGGTCTGAGATTATTATTGTAATAGCTAAGTAGTGCTTAGTAGCGCTGAGGGTTCGCACGTTTGGTGTTTGCAAACTCTTGTTTGAAGCAAACATCCCTGAGGCTTATGACCCTCAAGTAGCACAAAACTGTTATGTGATACACAGCTGGAGAAAATAAATTTCTTTGTGACTATAATACCCGTTGCAAAAATATTGCATGTATGCAAAACAGATTGAGATTGTAAACGGTATGGCAGCAATAGCCGCTATGGCTAAGCCAATGGCTAACACACAATAAATAGGTTAGCAACAAAATATTTGGAAGTGATGATGCCCATTTGTTTTATTAAAAAATGAAATACTTATACCATGTTCATAATAAGTATACCTGGTACATCCACATTGAATGTGAAAGTAGCTGAGCCAATGTCATTAGTAGCAGTGACAATGTATGTCCCAAAGTCTATAGGAATCAAAGAAATACGTTGTAGAGTGGATATCACAGGAGGAGTATTGAGAGACGGGCTAGTAGTTATAGTGACTCTGTCCCCATCAGTGAGGATGCTTCCAGAATGACTCCAAGTGATGCTACTCAATGGGAGGTTGAATCGTGTGATATTTACTGATAGCATCAAAGCATTGCCAGCTTGAAGTTGAACTGTTTGATTATGACCAGTAGAAAGTGCAATGCTCGGCCGAACTAAGAGAAAGTAACAAATACAATTATAAATTAAACTTTTTTTTAACGAATACAGGTACTAATTTAAAAAATTTCTAATCGATATAGCCCACTGTGTAGATTACAAAACCTAGGACATACAAAATGAAGCAAAAACAAAATAATTGCAATTTAGATTAAAATGTGATAATATTCAATTGCATAACTTTTGTCACACATTATAAGAAATTGTTACTACCAACAATTACATACAACTTAAAGCAAAGAATGTTGGTTCAGCACATACAATTGAAAATTTGACCCAGAATTATGTCTACACGATTTTATATACTGTGAACAAAGCCTCAACATATGTGACCGTCTATAATGTGGCATTAAAAACGTAAGCGTATAAGTGACTTTGAGCTAAGTGAACTCTATCACTGCTAATTGCATGCATGGTACAGAAATCTCTAGTTGTGCTTGCTTTGTTTTTGTTTGTACTCAAAAACCTCATTCATCACACTAATGTATATCAAAAAAGATTTTTAAAATATCTCAAGCTAACTTACCAGTCACAGTAACTTGAAATGTATAGGTACTGCTGCCTTCTCGGTTAGTAGCCATTATAGAGTAGTTTCCAGAATCTAGTGGTATTATTGAAGTTCTCATTAACATAGAAACCACAGGAGCAGGATCTGATAGAGAAGAATTAGTAATGTTGACTCTGTCCTGTCCACTAGTGAGGATATTTCCATTGTGTGTCCATGTGATGCTTGTAAGAGGAAGGTTGAATGATGCAATATTGACTAACAGTTCCAAAGTGCTCCCAGCTAGAACTTCAGGAGATTGCGTTAATCCAGTTACAAGAATAGAGCCTTCAGGAGGAACTTGAACTGATACACTTGGAGGAACTGGGGGAGGGGGGGAAAGTTGTTGATATTATTTTATTAATGTTTACATGCCTGATATGTATATTAGTAGAATGATATGAATTTCTTCAATATCATAATGGTGCTTTTAGGAGGAATTTAAACTGATATATTTGAAATAACTGGTGAAAAAAAATCATATAATATTTATTACTCCGTCAGTGTTAGCTTGAATGATATTCATATGAGTAAAATGATACAAATTTCTTCAAAATTTAATTATTCAACTGTTATTTAATTCTCACTGGTTACAAATATCAGTGTTAATTCAATGTGTCTAATTTATTCTTGCTGTAAAAAGTAATATGCCTTATATATACATTTTATTTCCATGCTGTTTAGTTTAAAAAAAATTGACATTTACATGAAAAAAGAAAAAAACTCTTTAAGTAACAGTAACAGCACAAAAAAAAACAGCAACAAACACAAAAAACAACAACAAAAAACAAAACAATTAAAATACACAATATCTTTAGTGTCTAAAACACATTTTCTTAATTAGTTACGGTATATGATTTCCTGCATTCACTTATGGATCAGGAAATATGTAGGAAGCAAACTATATTATCTTCTAATTAGGATTTCAGGAAATGTGTAGGAAGTCAACTATTTTATTGTAATTATGTCTAATTGAGTAGTTCAGAAATGGCCTTAGTGAGCTTTGACAAAATTGAAATCTCAGCAACAACAACAGCAACCACAACAGTATTAAAAACAAACTTGCAAGATCAATCCACATAATTATTATTAATTGTGCCTTAGGATCCCTATTTTAACATGTCCAATCTTTTGTTGTTAGTATACCTGATATTTGGCATCCGAAGGATTGCATTAACCAAAAGTATGACACAACTTGTGTTATCTGAACACGACATGTGAGCTGGTTGTTGTCATGGTCATTCTCTGGTATCAGGTAGTCTGGATTCACAATCAGACGGAGGTCGTACAGTCCCGAGGGAACATCAGTGATATCAATCCATTGGCAGTCCAGATCGGCATTGTACAGATCGCCACAGTTCACACCTATACCTTGTTCATTTCGGCAGCTATAGCTAAGCAATACACACAAACAGAAGAGATTAGTTGAGCAAAAGTGCTTGTTGATCGTTAATAATTGTTGGTATGGGCAGATCAAGCACTAATGACTGGGAAGGGCTCAAATATAATTTAAGTCAAAAATTTATGAAACTTAATATAATATATAAATTGATTTGGACATTTATTTATCAATTAAGAGCATAAATTAGCATGCAGTTGTCCCACAGTCCCATAAACACAGTTGCCTGTATTGGTATCCTTGTACATCATAATTTATCAATAAACTTGGTTCAGAGGAGGGGTGGGGGGTGGGGGGCTGGCTCTTACAGCTACCCCCAGTGGATTTCCCCCTAATTGGACGCCTTTCACAAAGTAAAACTATGATGGTGGTATTAATCCTAATAACGTAATCATGATACTTTTACACAGTAACAATTTCCTTACAGTAATATGAACAGTTTTGAAATAAAGACCTAATTATAATTGTATAGTGAAGACTATACCTTCGTCCACCATCCTCACACAAAGAATCTTCCAAGCAGAAGCTTGCTTTATGTCCCTCTGCTGCTTTATCCCCAGTTACTGAATTTAGTAAGTCATAATGGATAAACGCTTCAAACGAGTGGTAATGGTTATGGCACGTGTGAAACTGCCAGTCATCACGGCTACGATGTGGGCGGAAGTCTGCTGTACCCCAATTCATTGTCAAGCTGTCAAAACGAAGAAGGAAACGGGAAGATTCCGAAGTAGTGCTGGCGGAGCTGGATAAGCAGCCTTCTTCTAGTGCACAAGTCAACTGACTGATTGACCTGGAGATGATGTAGATAGTTCTGGACAAGGACCGAGAGGTGGTACTCAAATCTGGAACCAAGTCTGGAAGACCTGGATTATGTGAATATATTATTAGGTTTATATGAGCAACTGCAAGAGTAGGCAGGGTGGCATTGGAGTATACACATTAGCATGAAATTGGAAAGGGTTATTGACTAAAGCACAGTAAATAATTTTTTTGCTATGTTTATGCTTCTTAGAACTACTTCAACTTTACTATGTAGAAGAAAAATATTCATGAAAAAAAAAAGAAGCTGATCCAAAGTAAATAGCTAATGTATTGTAAACTGGATTGTATTCCATTTATGGATTACATAATGTTATTAAAAAATCAATTTAGATTTAATTGTTTTCTGCCAATGATAAAAGTAATTAATCTGTAGTCGGCATGTTCCAGAGCTATTTGAGCATTACTTTAGTCACCCACCTGGTCTGCAATCAACGATTGCCTCTCCATCCTTACAAGAGCTTGTCTGTACCAATGCAATGCCACACTCAGACAAGGACATCTCTTCACCAGAGCATTCCAGTATACCTCCATACCTGATCGCACTTCCAGTGTATGACCCAGCACGAACGTTGGATGCAAATTGATGCCGAGTGCTACGGCATATGACATTGGCACTTTTCCAGCTCATATACTCAATACAAATGAACCCCCAACCTGTTGGGCCATTAACTTCCACAAAGCTGTTGTTAAAAGTAATTGACACTGGAACATCGAGAAGCCTTGCTTTCTAGAAAAATAAGGTTATGTGTTCACACTATTATATGTCTTAACATTGAACAATGTGGTAAGAATACATCATTTTGTGTATTTATAAACTAGGTAGAAATATAGGTTTTATAAGCCTTGAAACAAGCCTATCTGACATAGTGCAGCATCCAGTAATGTACTTTGAATGGAGTAGTATGTAAGGAAACAATTGAAGAGGTCAAACACGCTATTCAATCAATTACGTGAAGCCTCATTCTTATTCTTAATTATTTTTTAAGTTTAAGGGAATTATTTTGAAAGGTATTTATTATCTTTTTATCGATTATGTCAATCTCAGCTTTAATTTGATTTTCTTTCCTGTTGATTAACTATATCATTCAGCTTGTAATAAGATCTTAACTACAAATACTATCATAGTGATGATATTGTATTAATTATAAGAAGTACAGAAGTGATTAAATTATATTATAATATACTTTTTTATATTACCGTTTCAGTGACAGTGTCAGGGCAGACATCAGGTCTGGTGCATTCCACACTGGCATCATGCTCATGGCTGCAAGACTGGGCGAGACTTCCTGTCCGTTTATCCTTACAAGCTGATAGAGTCTTCTCTGTCCCATTACATCTGTGAATAAAAAGTCCGTATGCAATAACAAGCAACTCGAATTAGTTAAAATTAATTAAAGTAACTAAATCTATTTCCCTTACTTTAGTTCAGTGTAAATTATTTCACCAACACCTCTGCCAAAATTAGCTCCTGAAAACACAGTCTTAGCGGCACCATAGCCCAAGGCTCTACAAACAATACTAGCATCCACATGGTCCCAGTCATTGTCACAGACGGTGGCCCACCCACCGGAAGATGTTTGCACTTCCACTCGTCCCATCCAGGGAACAGCTGACCCTTTCAACCAGTACTTCTAAAGAAACACAACAAAATGATATTGCTATAGAATACCTTTTAAAGAAACCTTTGAATGAATTATTTGACAAGTATTAACTTAGCCGTATTGGGAACAAAGGAAAAATGTTGGCTAAAGTATTCAAAGTAACCGTAATTTATATATTTTATCGTATATCTCATATTATATTTGATCTTCATTGATTCAGTCATTCTCGGCTGAAATAATTATAATAATAGAAAGAGGACATCGGCAAGAAGTCGAAACGTCAGGTTAATTTTTAATTAACAATATTGGCTGTTAGAACGAGAAAAAATTGCTATTGATCTTTATTGATACTATTTTACCCCGAAGTAAAGTAGTTTAACCCAAGTATTGACTCAAGCATAGCTTACCTCACTTGGAACAGATGGAGGACTACTACATGTCTGTTTGCTGAATCCACACCTTACCGAGGCTACATTCAAACCAGAAGTAGGAATAGGACCCAATTCTGAAAATGAGCAGTATTTCAAGTCAGCTTCTCCACCTGTACACTCCAAGTCTTTTAAAAGTACCTGGCTAAGAGAAGTGCGATATTCATGGTTTTCAAGAATTTCTTGTTCTGTACAAGGAGCCATGCCACTTCCCATTCCAGACCCAGGAGCCATGCCACTTCCCATTTCAGACCCAGTGCAGAAGCTGCCGTCATGATTACTCCAGAGTTCTTCTAAGCTTGGGTTTCCCAGGGCAATTGGGAACCCAAGTCTTCCGCATACTACCCTGGCCTCTTCAAGGCCAAATCCTTGCCCGTTCACTGGATACCATTTTCCTTCATGTAGTGCAGTGACTATCCCTTCCACAGTGGAATGCTGCGAGCAATCAAATGGATCAACTGGGACATTAGTGGTACAATTCTGGCAGGTCCCCAATTGGTGATATTCAGGGCAGGACAGAGATATAGGGAGGCTTGCAATTTTCACCATCTTTCGGCCGCAGTCGACACCTGCATCTTCAAAATGGTTGCAGTCATGAACACCCCATTGCTGAACATGAGGTCAACACTGGAAAATATGACTAGCATTAATGGGACACTCAATCTGGTCTACCCATATCTCTCCAGGACCAGAACCATAGTGGGCCTCATACCATACCACCTCCGCCTCTTCGAAGCCTAGCTGTTGGCAAATGACGTCTGCATCTTGTTTCTCCCAACTGTTATCACACAAAGTGCCCCAGGCATTGTTGTGGTAGACAATCACTGTTCCCTGATGGCTACTGGGACCATTAATGAGCTTCACATCTCCTTCTACCTGACTCTTTACGTCCAGAATAGGGAAGATAAAGTAGAATAATATACAGAAGATGAGCTGACTTGTCATTATGGTCAATAGTTGCACCTATACTGCAATGGTGAAGTGTTCATAGTCTGTATAGGTATGAGCATATCGTGTAATTATTTTGTCTTTGGTGTGAATTGATTTGTCTGGACTTTGCACTTTGTGGGGGCACTTGGCACATTAAGGTAAGATTCTTGCTGAACACCAAATCGTTAGTATGCTGCCACCAGTTCTCTATCCTTCGTGTTTAATCACTTTTAATCACTTTTAATTAACTAAGAAACACTTCAGGACACGCAATAACAACAGCAAGAGGTGTGAGACAAAAGAATGGTCTAGGGGTTTGCCTTTATATAGTTTGTGATTGGCGCCTCCCAACTACAGCTAGACAACCAGAAAATATTTAAGCATAATGAGGCCACTGGACAATAAAACTAAATAATTGAACAAACAGAAAACTAGTGTTCATTTCTCCAGGGAGTGAATTCCTCAGAGTCTCATGACTTGTCTGGGGACGTTCCCACACCTTTGTTTTGGTTATGGATGTGTATTAAAAAATTTTTAAACAAAGCCATTCTTACAATGCTGAGTGGAAATATTGCACATAGACCAGTACTAGTGGTGCGCTCGAATAGCGCAAATGCATGGCGAGTGAGCAGACTCTTTTTACAGAAAAATAGGACAGAAATTACATCTAATTGATTAGGCATGAAGAGTTAACAATAGCAGAATTACCTGAATGAACTTAGAAAGCAGTGGCAAAGAAGCGTAGATTGACAAAGACTTCACAATTGTTTCAAGAAGAGAGTAGCTATAACGTTTTGGTTTAAATAGAGTTGCGTAAGGCAGTGCAGCAGGATTCTCCGCGCTCGTTAATTGAAAAATACTGCAACTGTGAACGCTTTACCTAACTTACGTAATTAGAAGCGTGGGCGAGATATGTTGACGTACGTATACATACATACATATATTATATAGATGTATATCTGAAATCTCAATGGAACACGACTGATAGTCAGCTTCGCTCGCTTCGCTCGCTCGCTGAAATATGGAGTAGCCTTCTACATTAACATTCATTGTGCAATCAATACTTTGAAATAGCTACATCAAGAGAGAGAATATTAAACAATTAAATTTGGTGTCAGTGTAGCTAAAGGGTAGGAGATACCTGTGGGCCAATAAAAAGAAAACAAACAAAAAAAAATTTTGTCGGTGTTTGGGCTATACTGTACATTTTTGATTTTACGGAAATGGTCCCTTTTCCTAGGCACTGTCACATATAAATTGTACTTATTACATGAGTCAGAGTGTGATATGGTGAAATAATTCAAGAGCAGGCTAATTCATTTTTACTGAGCCAGAGTCAGAGTAAAAATATAGCTTGATATCTAGCCATACCACTCCATTGTTTTTGTTGTCAAGAATCCACGGTAATTCAGATAGTAAAAGTAACTTAAATTTGATACTATAATAACACTGTTTTTTTTTTGTTTTGTTTTTTATCATAGCTGAGAGCTTCTTCAAGAGTTACTGGTAATTGAGGTTATCAGAATGGCTGATGTTTGATACTACAGAAGTTACCATTAATCAGGTAAGAGAGTAATTATGTATTTGTTTGCTGAAATAAAAGGTCATAACTGCTATTATAATTTTTGCATGAACTTAGCTAAAACATAGTAACAATACTGTCGTTATATGTTACCTATCTAGCAGGCTCGCTCGCCATTTGTGCTCAAGCACACCACAAGTTTATATATAATGTGTGGACGTACTTATGTCATTTTGTACTTTGACCCTCACGTATTCTTGTGTTCGCTCTGTGTTTAACCCCGTCCCAAACTTCACTCAACAGAATCCTCCAGTTTAGCGATCATTACCCTTATTGCCCTAGAAATTGAATTGTTAACCTCTTTGAATTCTTTTGCGGGTGCTGTTAAACACAAAAACTTATGGGAGCTCCATTTCTATTCGAGTTAGTGGCCGTGGTAAGTTAATACACTATTTGTCACAGTTATAAGCCCTACGCAACAGTATTTACTTCAAAATTCATTGTCCACTAGACTAACCACGAAGGTAAGTCTTTCGTAGGTATGTTCAGTCGTGTGAAAAGCATTGTGCATTACAACTACTACTAAGAATATCACAAAGAAAAAGTTTAAATAAGTGACTTAATTTTGTTGCTTCTCTTTCAATTCAAACAGTTGTGGGGAGCTGTTACTATGGCATTGAAACCCCTTTACCGTATATACATAATTTAAAAACTCAACTTTATTTTAGTAGCTTGAGTGTTAGTAGTTAAAATCAATCTTTTAACAATAGTGTAGTTTAAGGCTCGCTCGCCATTTGTGCTTAAGCACACCACAAGTATTGAGAAGATATATCTAGAGTGGAATAAATTATCTAGGGTAGAATAAATAAATAATATTCCACCTAGATGTCTTCAAAATGTTATTTTTAGGTAAGTGATCAATGAAATAACGCACTGATATTCAGGGCATTATTTCATACTGTTTGCCAATCTCATTACCTTAGCATTTATAGCAACAGACTTAACTTACCAGTTTTCCTGGTTTTTACAGCTACCTTTCTCTGTTGTAGCCTACCCAACCAGGTTAGTGCAGCTGCTAAAATATCAGCTGGGGTGTGGGAAGCCCCTACACCCAACTTTACACCTTGTGACTTACAGTCATGGTATAAACTATGGCAGTGAAGATATCTAGTGTAGAATAAACCACTTATTACACTCTTCAGAGTGATATAGCTCTCAGGCTTTATTTTCACTCACTCGCCTCTGGCTCTGTGAAAATATATTAGCCTGCTCATGAAATATTTCCCATATGACACCGCTGACTCATGTAATAAGTATCATATATATATATAATTTATATATATATAAATTTTCCAAAATAAAAATTATATAAGTAATTAAAACTCAAACTTTATTGGAATATGATGATTTTTTGTTTCACTAAACATCACCTTTATTAATAATGCACATCTTCAGATAATGCTTGTACATTATAAATGGGAGCCACACTATCACTATATTACTTTGATTTGAACAACATAATATGGAAGGAATTATACATACCTCCTAGTGTAATATTCAGAGAACTTGTTGCTGCAGATCCAATTTCATTAGTCACAGAACATGTGTACATTCCCACTTCATTTTCTTTAATACTTGGATAATTCAAATTGTTGAAAGAATCCATTGTTGAATTAGTTGCAACTGAGACACCTTCATGAGACTACTCAAACACGTAATTCATAGGGTTTCCCCTAATAACTGAACATGTAAGTGTAACACTATCTCCTACAGCCACCCTCTCTATATTAGTAGACAATAAAACTTCCGGAGAAACTACAAAAATATATATTGACCATGAATTTTATATAATCATTCAATAGATTCATCATACCTTGTACTTGTACAGTGATGTCGGCACTGCTAGTCTGTTGAAAACGACACTCACATCAACTTCAGCATGTTACTATATACTATATTTTATGCTTCAAGAAAACTAGAGGCTACTATTATAGAATTTACTTGGTACAATTAGACTTTAGCATGCAATTACAGGAAAATATATTATGCATTTAAATAGCAAGTATGCATTCTTATCATTCAAATAATATATAGATGGACTAACTCACTAGCTACTTTGTGTTTAAGTACAAGAATAATTATTGATTGTTTTTATGATAAAATTTCCAAACTGCATGCCTAATTTAAATCTTTTTGTTGGTATGTACCTGTTGGAGCCACTTGTATTACCACTCATACTCCTCCTCTTCCATTGTATATCACATCATATACACCATAGTCACTTGCTGTTGCTGGCTCACGAACAAATATCTCAGAAAAGTTGATAAATTCACTGAGCAGAGCAGGAGCAGCACTAGAACCTCCTAAAGTATTTCCATTTCTTATCCAAATAATAAATCCATATGTTCCACTTGCTGCCACATCCAATACTATTTTTCCAGATATAGTGGAACAAACACAACTTGAGGAGACACTCTTTCAGGAATAGATAGAGTATCTATTGTAATAAAATAAAACTGAATTCACTACTTTCAATTCTGTGTATATTATTTACTGTCTTTCCTAGTATAGATCATGCAATCATGCAAAATAGACCTTACAAAGCATTGCCTTTGCAAAGCTATACAAATACTACTTGATAACTGCAAAATCTGCAGACCAAAATTATAATAGAGCACACAAATATGGATTGGACTCCTGGAAGAAAGTTGTTGATAAGTGCAGCCCCATCAACAAAAGATTACACATTATAACCAAGCCTGACTGGTAAATACACAGTTCCTAAACAAATCATAAGGTGAGATGTATCATTAACTCCACTTTAATATAAAAATCTAAATTCAACATCAATGTATTCAAAGAGCATAGCAAGAAAATAAAACACTCTAAATATAAATATACTTTTGAACATACATGATACTGATGGATCTTAAAAATTACTTTAAGCAAATTTTTATTGCATATTCACAATGAAACAATTATACATTTTACCGATTGGCAAAAAACAAATGAGAAACAAAATATCTGTCAATAAAACATAATAGTTGAGTGTTATGATAAGGAGGGGTAGCCAGTAACAATTTCCAATATAAATACTGCTCCTTACTTGTCACCACAAGAGATACTCTGTAGTTTACCTTATCAAACTCCAAGTTTTCCAAACAGTTGAGATAAGTAATATTCAACACAAAAACTAGTCATGCTATAGTGAAATAAAAGCATTTCTCATTGGTTAATGTAAATGTCATTTATTGTTACACATGTGATTTCCAATATTACCCAATACATGCTTGTAGAATGTGCAAGTGATGATGAGCATGTTGATATGATGGTGATATGTTACCCGTGAAATTGAGTTATCCGATAACGTCCCTCTGAACATAATTTGCTATACAATTTGTCATTTGACATATGTAAATAGGTAAGAAAGAAATTATAGGCATGCATAAATGTACATCCAGTTTGTTGGCAAAGTTGAAATAGACAGCGTGAATGTATGGTATCACAAGACTATATTGAAACAACTGAAATAGCACCCAGCATTCAGGCCAAGTAGTATGTAGCAATGAATATTATAGACAATAATACATCAACATTTAATAAATCTTCGCTCCTCTATAGTTGAAAACTACTTTTAAGTAACTGTGAAACATTACAAGCACTACTTCTTCAGGTGCTGATATACTTCCTCCTCAACTTGCAGATGTCACTTTTTTGTATTCTATTAACACAATTTGTTAACTGCATCCATTTTAATTGGAAATATTTCAGATATTAGGAATTACTCACCTGTATCTATTCTAAGTAGAAATGCTCCATATATCTGTGAATTGGTATCTGTGAATACACACTGATACACTCCAGCATCTGATTCCTGGAAGGTGAAGGATAAGGTAGAACTAAGTCTACCATTACCACTCACTGGTGAGTTAGTAGGTACAGTAGTAACTGGAACACCATCTTTGAACCACTGTGCAGTTGGAGGATCATACATGTTCATGTCATCTTCCAACATGACCAGCAGTGAAGGAGAATGAAATACTAGCACCATTACTAGCTGCTGTTCTATTAGCATTTAAAAAACTAGTTGTAAGAGGATCTTGAGATGTAATTTGTAATGCTCCAGCAGAAGATGATATCACTGAGGAAGAAATATATGAATGACATTTAGTCATACCTGCCAATTAAATTAAAAAAATTACCTGTAATAGTGAAATTATTTCCTCTTACATAGTCTTGTCCATCCCTAGCAGTACACTGATAGGCACCAGCATCAGAAGACACTACATTATCTATCACTAGTACTAAGGTAGTGGAGGATGAGGTGTCTGTAGTTCTTAAACGAAAATGAGGAACATATTGTACCAGTTGTCCTCCATCTTTATTCCATGTCATTGACAGAGTACTAGATGTTGAGTTGACCTCGCAGTACAGCCATATGACTGATCCCTGAACTACACTAGTAGAAGATACACTGAAGAATGAAGAGGGAAGGGAAGTTACTGCGAGTTGTTGGGCATCTACAGAAATGGTGTCACACACAATAATATTTTTTACTGCAAAATACAGTTTAGCTGAATAGTACACGTAATAAAACTAGTGATATGATGAAAACTCAAGAACACGAATACTATCTTTAAAAAATTCAACACGTAACTTCCTCAGAAAAAAACACACAACAGAATCAAAAGATTTACAGAGAAAGTGTAATAATTTATAATATTAAACTGTTACCAGCTAGTCACTCAGAATAATTCCTTGCAAAACTTTCAATTAACTATTAATACCTTAAAAAATTCCTAGTTTTTACTCTACTAGTGGCTCTTTGAATTAAAAATACTTTCTACAAAACTGTGTAGTAAATAAGTGCTGGATCATCTATAAACGGTTTATACCACAATAAAACTTAAAGATAGGGCAGCCAGAAAGAGAAGACTTCCTGTTGTATAAATTTTAATTGTTAACACCAATAACTACTGTTGTCTTGTCTTGGTTCATTTGATCACTAGTATTATCTCCATTAATATATTTTTTCTAATCCTAACAAAAGTTTATATTCAAATTTTCAAAAATTTATGACAATGCTACACCCATTTCGCTTCCTGTATTACTCTTTTCTATAAGTTAAAAATTTAACTGCACCAAAGCTAATAATTAATTTTTTTTCACACTACTATTGTTTCATTGATGTCTGTTAATCATGGAACAATGAACACTAAACTCCTTGCTTAAGTAAGTATCATCAACTGAGATTATTGTGGTAGCCACTGTACACTGTAGTGATAATGATAATAAACTTTTTTTTCTCATGAGTATTCAGTCCAGTTCACGTCATTAAGGATGGTAACACACACGCACACATTTTGGTTGCTGCGGTGAAATTATACAGACTAAATCATTTATCATTTCATGGACTGAACTACAACAATACCTTTTTATTGATTGAGTCACTGCACTAATCTTAATGCTTCAAAATAAAAATAAAATTCTATAAGATTATCAGGAATGCTGAACTCTTCCATTATCATGCATATTAATTTTATAGCTACTGCCGAGATCTTCAAACTCTATATTTTGGACCCCTTAAGAGTAAACCTGGTTTTTAACCCAAGAATTCTGTCTAGTTGGGTGTGGTAAAGTTACAGCTATACTAACCTAAACACATTGTGGCTTAAAAATCAATTGTTATCCTTTAGAAGATTGTAATGAAATGGCAATTACACTATCAAAACAGAACATGTTATCCTTGTGTAGACAAATAAGCTCCCTTGTGCCTGTTTAGCTACTAAATATGTACTCCCACATTTAGTACACAACTCTAACCATTTTTGTTCATTTTTCATTTAATATTTTTGTCCCCAATATTAGAGTTCTTTCTCCTGTTCAGTACCATCGATTTACGCAGTGCTTACCATCAAGTGAAAATCAAGGAGAGCGACAAGCCCTATACAGCTTTCCAAGCTGGCCATGCCTTGTACCAGTTCACTCGAATACCATTTGGTGTTACCAATGGAGTTGCATGTTTCCAGAGAATTATGGCTTCTATTATAGAAGAAGTGAAAAATACCATTGCATACATGGACAATGTGACTATCTGTGGAAGGGATCAAGAAGAACATAATGAGAACCTTCAGAGATTTCAAGAAGTGGCCTCAGCCCGCCAGATCACATACAATGATAGTAAAAGTGTTTTCTCTACCAGGAGGTTAGCAATTCTGGGCTACATCATTGAGAACGGACAAATCCGACCAGACCCCGACCGACTACGGACTTTAATGGAACTTCCTGTCCCAGGGGATTCAAAGAGTCTACGTCGAGTTCTAGGATTTTTCTCCCATTATTCACAGTGGATCCAACATTATTCTGAGAAGATAAGACCCCTAACTCAAGCATCGACATTCCCTGTGTCAGAAGAGGCGAAGTCAGCTTTCACGAGTCTCAAAAATGACATTAAACAAGCTGTTGTTCATGCTATCGATGAGGACTCCCCTTTTGAGGTGGAGACAGATGCCTCAGATTTTGCCATTGCAGCCACTCTTAGTCAGAACAGAAAGGACGCCCCGTGGCCTTCTTTTCACTCACTTTGCAGGGTCCTGAAGTGAATCACGCCTCAGTCGAAAAGGAGGCCAAAGATATTATTGAAGCTGTTCGACATTGGCGGCATTATCTCACTGGCAGCACTCTCTTATAATAACTGATCAGCGCTCCGTCGCCTACATGTTTGACTGCAAACAGAGAGGTAAAATTAAGAACGAGAAGATTATGAGATGGCGGACTGAACTCTAGCTTCGATATAGTCTATCGCCCAGGTTCCAAGAATATTCCTGCTGATACATTGTCAAGGGCATTCTGTGCCGCGGTACTGCAGTCACTTAGTGACTTAGCCCGGCTGCATAACTCCCTCTGTCACCCCGGAATAACTCGTATGTACAATTTTGTGAGGAGTCGGAATTTGCCTTTTTCTATTGAGGATATTAGACAGGTTAACCCTCTCGTTCCTGAATTGTTTGGACGTGCGCGGAAAAATCTATTCGTCGACCGCGGAATAGAGTATTACCGTTTTATTTTTTTAACTCGATGCTGGCTGGGAAAACCCCATAGCAACCATATATCACTAAATAGACCAAGAGTTTGGGATTCCCCTCATTTTTGAGAAAATTGAATAATATTTAGGCCATCTACTAATACTTCAAAAAATAAAAATATTTTCCTAAAAAAATCCACTTTTCCCATCAATAAAAAAATAAAATAAAATAGAAATAATATTGTTTGATGCATTTTATACCAATATTATATTAGTTCAACAATAAAATATGTTGTTTGTTGTGTGTGGTGCTGATTGTGATCATGTAGGAGACATCTATGAGTGTCCACAAGGAACATATACCATCGGACGTCGAGCTCCACTACAAAACAATTTCATATACACAAAAACACAGACAACAAAGATATTTGTAATACAAACAACAAATTATTCATGCTCCTATATAATTGCAACTTTATGATGTATTGTATGCGGTTTCATACAGGATTTTTGTTTGGGGGGGTGGGGGTGGGGCTCCGAGTGTACTTCGCCACACACATTTTTTGGAACCTACACTACTTTGATGCACATCTTTGCATAAGAGTCTATACTTCACACTGATGATCAGTGTTCGGTCCTATGCACTAAATGGCTCAGTAATGATAGGAACATAATGGGATACAATATCAGACCAAAAATAAATGCTTCCAAAATGTTTATTTCTATTCAACTCCCAAAATTCTAGGTGGGGATCCCAGGGCTAGCCTCCCACTGTATGAACCCCTGGTATGTATACTCCACACTGTCCATGAGAGAAACAATCACCGTTGTATGGAGAAAGTGTAATTTGAAAATGAAAAGCAGTACAAGCACATACGTGGAATTCAACTTACGTGTCATATACTGAACGATCCCTCCCAGGTTAGGATCCGGAACCTCCATACAATACCAAAAAAACACAGACAACAATGATATTTGTAACACAACAGCTGGCCTCGCTGAATTGCCCTCCCTCCCCCCCGTCATTGCTTTTCACTGACATTCTTGTGCCATAACCCCCCTCCCCCAACCCCCCAACTGGACACCCAAATATCAGTGAGTTGAAATGAAACTTACCCGGCATGGATGATGTCACAGACCGAAAAAGACCCCCCGAGTTCGTTCTCTCTCAGGTTGGATCCGGAAGCGCCACATACTGTTTGTTCATGGTTGCTCTCTCTCTTTCCACAAATGCACGCACACACATACACACACACACACACACACACAAGAAAAAAGAAGCTACAGGTGAATACAGATCATAAAAATAAATGTATAATTTATTATACATAAATTGACTGGTGTACACACACACACACACATGAAATTCAACTTACATGGGCATAGTAGCCCCGATTGGAAAAGATCCCCCTCCCCCCCGAGTTCGTTCCCTCCCCGGTTAGATCTGGAAGCGCCAGAATAACATTTCAACTCCACGCACACACATATACATCGAGTGTGAAGCTCCACTACAACACCACAAAAACACAGACAACGACAATAACAATACATATTACAACTTTTGGGATGTTCAGGGAGGGGGAGGGGGGGGGGGGGGGCAGCCACAAATATCAAAGTCTGTGGTCCTTCACACAAAAGATTATGGAATATCAATGGGTGTGTTGTCCTCTTTCTTCCACTCACCCCCTACCTCATCCACCCGACTCTTCTTCTTCGGTGCCCGCCTTCTCCGACTGTGAGGACGTCCAGAACTCGTAGCAGGAGGAGCCACTTCCTCTTCTTCATCACTGGAACCTGCCGGCATCCTCTCCTTCATCACGGGAAGACTCTGCTCCTGTCGCCTCATCTGCGTCCTCTTCCAATCGGGGTCAGTGACTGCATTCACATCTGGTCCTAGTAGTACATGTGGTAAAAAAAATTTGAAATTGTTTTGAAAATTTGAAATTGTTCAAAACCCACAAACCATTTTCAAATCTCAAAACTCAATGAAAATATATATATATATTATAGCTAAACAGCTTTCTCTATCTCAATATAGCTATAAATAAGTCTTTTCCACAACAGAAGCTTGCTATTTTTCAAGAGAAAGACAAGAGAAAGACAAGCTTACCTCGATCATCTTCTTGACTCCCATTCAGTATCAGAGTTGACGGGGTCTGGTCCACCAACCCTGATACAGGGCCTCCTATAGCCGTAGATGTCGTCTCCCTCCTCTCCGCTTGATCCTGAGTCGCTAAAGTCAGCATCGAGCAAGTCTAAAACTTGCACCGCATTGTAACTTGTAGACGCCATCTTCCAAAAAATGACTTCGAAAAAAAATTTTTTTTTTGCTTAGTTACCGGGGTCACACGACACTCTCACTTTTTTCCTATGATGTAATAAGTACCTAAGACTGTACATAATAGGGAGGCCCCCAGTTGAACTGGCGATTTTATAAAAAATGGAGAAGACAGTAAGTCAAACCGCAAAGTCTTGGTCGGCAAAGAAGGGTTGTTTTCAAGTGTGTGGAAGGCTACTGAGCTCAAGCAATTTTATGCTGCTTCTACAAAGCTCTGGAGATGACTGGATCCATAAATGAAGCTGCTGATCAATTCAGAACATGCAATGAAAGAGAGTCATGTTATTGATTGGAAGAGTGGTAAAGTGATTGACATCTGCCATCAATTATACCCTCGTTGTTATTTGGAGTCATGGTACATTAAAACTAAAGGGAGCAAAATCAACAGAGATGAAGGATTGTTGCCTCAAGTTTATGGTAGCCTAGTGAAACATATAAACAAAAAAACAAAATAGCTAACCCTCAGGACTCATGGTTACCAACCAAGTGCTTTAACATGTATCACCCTTAGGCTTTCACCTGTCATAGTAACTATTTATTTTTTATTTTTGAATCATTACCACTGATGAAGGCTACAGTCCGTAGCTGAAACGTTTGGTGTTTTAACTTTTTTGTGTTTTTTGGTCAGTGATTCTCTCTAAATATATAATATGATCAAATTCACGTTTAAGAGCTTCTACTACCTTGGCATAGTTTCTGGATTGAGAAGCTTGCCTAACTATGTCTTTGGCTTCATCTGATTGCATAGCTTCCTCTAAACAGCCAATTTTCTCAAGGTCAGACAGAGCAGTTTCTCGTTCTAACCTACCTTCATAAATTCCCCAAAATTTGTGCCAATCAATAATCTGTCCAGAAAACTTAGGAAGAGCTAACTTAAGGTGTGTAGTGCGCCTTGGAGGCGAAATAGAAGAAGTAGAAGTAGTAGTAGTTGGTGGAGAAGATATTGAAGAGCCGTCGTCGACACATTCTTCGTCGATTCGGATGCTTATACGTTCGAGTACTTCGTCGAATTTATAGTCTAATGATTTTAGTTCTTCTATGGATGGCATATATACCATGTCTTCTCTTCAATTTTGGTTTCTTGTTCACTGAGGTCGGCTTTGGTTTTGGCACCGCTAATTTTGGATCTTGCTAGAATTTGTTCGAGTTTGCTGATGATATATTTTCCCTTGCCAAGAATTTTGTAGGCGTACAATTTATCTAAATACAACTTTTGTATGTGACGGTTTTCTGCTAGTTGGGAATCAATCTCATCTTCCACATCAAAGTCTCTACCTTCTAGTTCAGCCATTCTCTTTGCGACAGTTTCGTGTTGGTAAACAGCTGTTAGTAAATTGTCATAACGTCTCTGAAGTTCGGATATATCAAGATCATCTAGGGATGTGGTGATACTTTGTATATATGTATTTGATCGGGTAACACAAGACTTCTTCGTTCCTCGAAGTTTTCGTAAATCGGATAAATCATCATTTTCTTGAATAGATTCTTCGAAGGTTGCCATGGCAATAAATTCAAATATGAAATGGATAAATGCCTGAAAGACTATATGGAAAAGTCAAAGTAGTAAGTTGTTCTGTTGATTCTGGACTTTGACCACTAGTTTGAAGTATCCGGCTCGAAGAACCAAAAAATGATCTTGCTCGCACTGACTACGGCAGTTCGGAAGGGCAGCCCAAGTTGTAAGTTCGGGCCTAGCTGTATAGCCAGTGAGGGGATCGAAAATGGAGGACTTTGCTGCCCTTGTCGTCTGCCCGGTACAAGGCTCGCTGTCGGGATGGCGACCTTGTGGCAGTAACTTTCGCGGGACGTTGGAGTACCGAGTGGAGGACTCAGTCTTAGCTTAGGTCCGAGTAATCAGATGGCTCAGATGGGTGGGTAACTATAACTTCACTGGTTTGATAACTTCAAAACTATAGGAACTATAACTGAGAACTAAAAATGAAAGAATACAATACTTATAACAACTGTTATCATGGGCATAAACCGCGACTGGCCGCGAGCGGTCAGCGAGGCTTTACAGAAATAAAGTGCATGCGTAGTATAGTTTCTTCGGACTGTTCGTTGAGGTTGCGTTAGGCCCGCACAACCATATTAATTTTTATTAATGTGATTTCCAACATTACCCCATACATGCTTGTAGAATGTGCAAGCTACTGATGAGCATGTTGATATGATAGTGATGCCGTTACCCGTGTTGTTGAGTCAGGCGTTAAAGGCTAGTCCGTCTAAACATAATTTTCTATACAATTTGTCATTTACCATATATATAAACAGGTATAAAAGAAATTATAACCATGCATAAGTGCACATCCATCCAATGTTTTGGCAAAATTAAAATAGACAGCCCGGATGTATAGTATGACAACACTATATTAAACAACTGAAATTGCATTCTACATTCTGGGCGATGTAAATTGTAGCAATGAATATTATAAACAACATCACAATTTAATAAATCTATACTCCTCTATATAGTTGAAAACTATTTAACTTGCATATAATTACAAGCACTACTTATTCAGGTGCTGATATACTTTCTATTCCACTTACAGATGTCACCTGTTGTGTTCTATAACACACAATTGTTAACTGTATCTGTTATCTCTGGAATATTACAAAAATTAGGGAATTACTCACCTGCATCTATTCTAAATGGGAATGCTCCATATATCTGTGAATTGGTATCTGTGAATATACACTGATACACTCCAGCATCTTACTCCTGGAAGGTGAAGGATAAGGTAGAACTAAGTCTACCATTACTACCCACTGGTGAGTTAGTAGGTACAGTAGTAACTGGAACACCATCTTTGAACCACTGTGCAGTTGGAGGATCATACATGTTCATGTCATCTCCAACATGACCAGCAGTGATGAAGGAGAGTGAAATACCAGCAGCATTACTAGATCCTGTTCTATTAGCATTGAAAATAACAGTTGTAAGAGGATCTTGAGATACAATTAGTAATGTTCCAACAGCAGATGATATCACTGAGTAAGAAATATATGAATGACCTTTTAGTCACATCTGCAAATTGAATATTTTACCTGCAATAGTGAAAATATTTCCTCTTACATAATCTTGTCCACCCTTAGCAGTGCACTGATAGACACCAGCATCAGAAAACATTACATTATCTATCACTAGTAGTAAGATAGTGGAGGATTAGGAGTCTGTAGTTCTTAAACGAATATGAGGAACATCTTGTACTAGCTTTATTCCATGTCAATGACAGAATACTAGATATGGAGTTGACCTCACAGTACAGCCATACGACTGATCCCTGAACTACACTAGCTGAGGATTCATTGTAAAATGATGAAGGGAAGGGAGGTCATTGTGAGTTGTGGAACTTTAAAAAAGCCTGTATTAAATTGAAATAAGCATTTTTTAAATGACATTTAGATTAAAATACTAAAAAAAAAAGCAAAATGCATAAAATATCAAGTACCTAATGCTTCTGAAACAAAAAGTTACTATGTATTTGAATTGATAAAAATTCATCATAGATACAGAAACAAACTTTTATGTTCTAACAGCCAATATTTAATTAAAACTTAACCTGACACTTTGACTACTTTCAGGAAGTCCTCTTCAGCGGTAAATTAGGAGCATAATCTAACAAGTGCGTGAGTGACTCACTATAGTACCAATGCAGACAAATTATACTTTGATTCTCATGTTAACTTAATTTTATGGAAACAAGTACTATATAATTGTTGAATAGTTTTAAGTTTAAAAAAATGTTTAGTAAAGCCAATAAAGTGCAACAATATATTACAGTCTTCTTTGTCAATATTAATTTTTATGAAGTTCAAAGTTTGCTCTACTGTGTATTTAATGCTACATAAAAAGAGGATCATAGGCCTTGGGTTGTGCATCCTACAACAATTGGGTACAAGGAATGAGAGATCTTCTCAGCAGTGTTAGCTGCAACTCCTTACACTCTGTTGTGGATCATTGTTATATTATTGCTTCAGCCTACAGATTATTTTTGTAATTACAAGTGTAATTTCTTACCACACATCTATGTTTGACTTTAAAAAATCGATGCTCTAATGTAACCATTGTTATAACAAGCTAATTTGCCTATAACCAAATATAGTGTGCTCATGTTGTAAATAATCGTAGTTATTATGCTGTGTAAAAATTACTCAAGAAATGTTGAAACAACGAATACATGTAAATTTAGCTAGTATAAATATTTCAAAACAGTAAATTAAAATATGGAAATACTAACTCTCTTCTCCTATTAAAATGATTCTACAGTAGTAATATAAAGTTTTTGTTTTTTAAACAAAGTGCAGTAGCTGTATTGAAAGTAAATGTGGTAATAACATAAACAGGTAACTTCAGTATGGTTTTTTTTCTTGGAAATAAAATAACTTAGAGATTATAAAGAAACATATTTCACTATTTCACCAAAAATCTGAACACATCATCTTCTACACCACTCATTTTCTTTTGCTTTTATAAATGGTATTGAGGAGCTTTGATACAATTCTAAATTTGTGGTAAGAAGTCAACATACAAGGTACAGTTAATGCTGCATTATACCAATTTTAGCCAAAGTATTGGCTAAGTGTATTTTGAATGGGTGCAATTAATGCTGAATAGAGCATAATTGAGTAATGATAATCAATCAGATCAACCTGTTCCTGTGCCTACTCCAACTTGTAGTTCAGCAATGAGCTAGTGTACATTCCAACAAAGTTCATTATTCTATTCATATCCATACAATGTGTGTTGTTGTAGTTGAAAGATTCCAAACTTTCTTAGTTTTAGCTATTCACACAAAAAAAGTTTAAAGCTTAGTTAAAGGTTATATTCCCTCAATTCCTCTGAAAATTTTGTTATTTTTTTGTATTCTTCAATATCAAGTTGAAATTTAGTTAGTTATACTATCAATTAACTTAGTTTTGGTTAACTTGTGTTGCTTCTCAATTTCTTCAATGAATAGACACTATTAGAAAGCGGCACATGTACTTTTTCCCAAAAAAAAATTCAAATCTTGGGTACAACTATAAAATAAAGTATTATTTTATATAGCTGGTTTAGAAAATGTTCACTTAATGGCAGTTTCAATAATTTACTTTATTAATTCCAAGATTCAAGGGGACTTGGTTACAAAGAAAATTTCTTAGTTATAGTTTTTGTCATCCACTCTACTGTTAGTTACTTATAGCTTCAATCAAATTCACTGTAGCTATTCTAAAATATAGTTTTTCCGTGTTCTCTTACAGCTTAGTTTTAGTTTTCTTACCATAATTATTACCTCAAAACTAAGGGAATTTGGTTTTAGTCAACTAAAACAAAACTGTCCATAACCTGTCATTGATATAATTCATGTATTAAGTGTTTATTGCTCTACAAGTTACTTCAAGTGCTCTGAGTATGCTTTTAATTTCCTGGAGGTCAATTGTTCTTTTATGATCTGTTAATTTTACTATGTGTGTACCCATCCAAGAGGAAAGGAATAATGGTGTGTCTGCTCATTACTTATGTATTGTGATTTCCTATATCACAATTGATATTGTTTACGGGGCTAAAAGTACTTTCAAGGTTTGTAGATTGTTTATTAGTAATAATTAATTATGAGAATTTTTTATTTTGCTATTTAATTAACTCAACATAAGTGCCGTTTTAGCTATTTGGTTTCATCATCCATAGTCAAATATTCGACATACCCAGGAGTTAGTCAAATACGTATTGGTTGAAACTTTTACTGTACATCAAATATCTACTTGAAACATCCCTTAAAAATTAAATTAAATTAAATCATGATAAAGTCAATAGCTACAGCTTTTTCTGAATAATATAGTTAATATTTTACATAGTTACATTTGATAAAAAAATTATTTCAAAATTAGTATATAATTTAAAATACAAAAACTGTCGACAGTGAACTAGTTATTTATCAGTACCACCACTGTTCAATATCATTTTTAGCTATCTCCAGGTATTACATCATAGGTGCCTTCTTTATTTCTCTCCACATGATCTCTTATGTCTTCATAACTTTAACTTATTTCTCCTCTAACCGCTTGGTTTTGTGTATTGTCCGTATTTTCATAAGTAACATCATTGACAGCACTTCCTATTGCTGTCCCACTGTTGCCTGGCATCTTATGACTCTCATATGCCTTACACTGGGAAAATGAAAACTCTTCAATTCCTACATTTTCGACAACACTGCTTCTCATTCTTGACATATTATCAATAGTGTCATACTCATGCAAGTCATTGCTCTGATATGAAGACACCTCTAATGGCTGCTGATGAAAATGTTGCAGCTGAACTTGAGAGGATCTAATACATGACAATAATGGCAATTGTGTATTTCATTTAAAATGACTATATCAATTCACTTTGATTATATGCAATATTTATAAACTAAATGCTACACTTACATGTTTTGAATGGACTTCTTCATAAAGGATCCACTACTTCTTAGTCTAAGATATACAATTATTACAATTGCAATTACCAAAGTTATTAAAGTCGCACAAACAATAGAGATTATAATAATTGTAGTTAGATTAACTTCTGTTGAAGTATTACTATCAGTAACACCATCAGAAACACCATCCATGACACTGTTAGTTTCACCGTCAGTTACAGCATCAGTAACAGTATCACTCAATGTGGTGATAGCTGTTGAAGAGTCACACTCAGGATCACTAAAGGAAGCAATTAACACTGGACATGAAGACTTCACATTCAAAATTTGTGCTTTAATATTTATTGAAGGTCTGCTTGACACCCATTGCTGTAATATTTGTACAAATTCGAGTGCTGCCACTTCTGAAGTGCCCTGAAGTTGTGCTCTGTATGTAACAAGTTCAGGTGAGTTGGCAAAGCATTGAAATCCTCCATTTGTAATTGCAGTATTCATATCAATATTACACTGGCACTGTTGTATTAATAATGATGTCAGGTGAGCAATGATGTCTTGAGATTTCTCTGAAGGACTGTCATTCTGTAACACATGATAATGTAATATAATTAATGAAAAATGTATGCAACTAGCCTTGAGTAACTCACAATCCACATATTGCAAGCTGTACCAGTCAGTAAAACAAGTTGTAATAGCTCGTCTATAATAATATAAAGAAATAATCACTAATACCTGAACTGAATTCACTATGTCAATTTGTTCCATACAGACAACATAGGTAAAAGGAAAAACAATTTATGGAAGAGGTGAAACTTCCATTATCAACAATACTTTGTAATTTGTACTCATTTTAATTACTTCCTTATAAGCTGTAATTTTTTTGCTTCTAAATTATGCCAACTACAGCACTTTAGCTTCTTCATAATCTTATTGACTAACATACAACAGACAATTATTTATGGAATGGACAAAATAATAAAAGTATATACAATTGAAACATAGTAGTATAAGAATACATTAATGGCAAGCTAGTATAATGTCATAACAGGATTTCCTGAAAATTCTAATCAGGACATAGAATAAATATGACCCTTTAATATAACTCATTTGTGCCTTACTTTCCAGTACCACATGCTCCTGTATACATGTATTAATGGTATGTCGCGTAAGTTCCCCATTAAAAAATGTATGGGAAAAGTCGCTGTTCAATTAAAATCGCACGGGGAAAGTGAAATAGCGCGTAACTAATTGAAATACCTCAGTAACTAAGTAGAAACTAAGTGAAATACCTCGGTAGCTAAGTCAAATAGTACGGGTAAGTGCACATGCGTGCAGCGTTAACCTTGGAAACGTACAGTACGAGTAGTTGCTAGTTTGAGACAACGTCATTCTCTTCCACAGAACCTCTACCCATATTAGACGGAATGTTTTACAACAGATTAGGAGGAGCCGCATGTTGAAAAGAAAGTTACTTTAAATAGACCTGTGTTGCTAGGTATGTTTATATCATTAATATTTAGAACTTCACTAGCCATTTTTAATAGAATTTATAACATATAAAAAAAATAAATTATAAATTATAAATTAATTGTTATAAATTCTATTAAAAATGGCTAGTGAAGTTCTAAATATTAATGATATGAAAAGAAAGTTCCAGCGGAAGCTAATCCTGAAATAAGGAGGTAGTGAGTGAACAATACGGTGTAGCTATAATTGCAAAAGACTTTTTTTTAAACTGGCCTACTATTAGCGAGTGATAGCACGGGTAACCTGTGCTATTAGGGATCAATAGCACGGTTACCCGTTATTACTCATACTAATTGCGTAAGTTGCCCATTCAAAAATGTATGGGAAAAATCGCTGTTTAATTGAAATCGCACGGGGAAAGTGAAATAGTGCGTAACTAATTGAAATACCTTGGTAACTAAGTGGAAACTAAGTGAAATACCTCGGTAGTTAAGTAAAATAGTACGGGTAAGTGCGCACGCGTAGAGCGATAACCTTGGAAACGTACAGTTCCGGTAGTTTCTAGTTGGAGACAATGTCCTTCTATACCACGGAACCTCTACCCATATTAGGCGGAATGTTATACAACAGATTAAGAGGAGTCGTACGATGAAAAGAAAGTTCCAGCGGAAGCTAATAGTGACTGAACGATACAGTGTAGCTATAATTGCAAAAGACTTTAAAAAGCTGGCCTACTATGTCGTGAAATTTTTCTCACTCCACTCTTCTATTACCAGTTTTCCATGATAATATATCTCAATATAGATAAGTAATAAATTTTAATGAAACCCATAAAAATTACAAACACCAAGCAGAATAATATCACATTAATGCCTATCAATGTATAACCTTAATGCTCTAATAATGAAAAAAATATTAATTAAGCAACAATAAAATGATAATAAAAATGTTGAAAAAAGTACTTACTAGATGCTGTAAGTATCGAGAAGGGACCTGCAGGTAAGCTATTTGCCTCAAGTGATTCACTGTCTAGTGATATCACACTAATATTATATCTAGATCCTTCCCTTAGACCAGTCAACATGGCACTCCATGTTCCATTGGGATAAGACATTGTATTAATAGAAGTAAATATGGCCTCAATGGAATAAGTAGAATTAAACTCGGCAGTTATCTGTAGAAAATGTCAAGATTTCATTAGTTTAATAGTAAACTAAATTGAATTGTTGCAACATACCCTAAAAATATTAATTGCATTAGGAGAGTTCCATGTGATTGTTAAACTAGACTCCAATATGGAAGAAAAAGTAATGCCAGCTGGTGGAGGAGCTGAAATGTAATAATTTGACAGCATGACATTTCTAACCATCAATATGTAATGATTGCTAATTAAAAACAGTCAGTACAAAATACTTCAGGAATGGCATTGCACAAGACATGTGGCACATTGTGTAATCACTGTTTCCAGCTACTGAATGAAATCTCATTTTAACAGTACTAACTATATAAGTGTTTCTTACCACATATTAGGCAGGCTGGACATAAAGGAAAATATCATTATCATGTAGCATGTGCACAATCAGGAAATAGATCTCACTGGAGATCAAACCTGTAGCTCTTGGTTGAGTGCTGATGAGTTAAGCATGAGGTTTTATGTTAAATTCCCAGACACACCAAATATTACATTATTTTATGGAGTATATCGCATATATTTTAAGAAATTGTCATTATAATAGTAGGTTTGCACTTGAAATATGATAAGGGTTTAAATGAGGCCTTAATGTTTACTATTGAATTTTAATGCATCAATGCAATTCATTAGCCATTATAATTCAGATAATTCTTCTAAATTAGTATATAAGTAACTAAAAATGTTAATATGCTAATTTTAAGGATGTGACATATGTGTTCATTTAACAAAGAAATTTGTCCAATGTTGTTCTCAATTACTTTTGTAAAATAGATATGAGAATTGTGTTACTATTAGGAGTAAATTGTAACAAAAGCTAGAACACTACATAATTACAGACAAATCAAATGTAGATTTAGCTATCGCTATACCACTTTACCTCGTATTGTCAGAGAAACTGTTTCAGATATAATTGAGATTACCATTGTTTGTTGTAGCTCATTAGTTGCTAGACAGTTATACGTAGATGAGTCTTCGAGCACCACATTTTGAATTAGAAGCACCCCCACTGAACCCAAGTCATCTCTAGTGTCAAAAGATGCCACGTCCAAACCATTTCTGAGAATTATTTCAGTAATATTGCCATTGTATGTGTCACTGGCAAAGTCAGTATTGCGATTTGGAGGGAAACTAAATATTGTAAATCTATTGTTGGAGTTGTCTATAGATACTCCATTTCTCTGCCAGGAGATGCTGGGAATAGGAAATCCGTTAGTCTGACAGAATATAGCCACTGATTCACCCAGTAGTGTGTCTTGTGGAGTAGTAATCATGTTGACAACAAGAGTAGGAGGGACTGAGAGGTAATAACATAAATGTGTTTCATACAATGAAATATCCAAAATAATACAGTATGTGTTAAAACACCATTTACCTTGCACTGTAAGATTAGCTTGAGTTTTATGTCTACCTAATTCATTGGCAGCCTCACAAATGTAAGTTCCTCTATTGATATAGTTTACACTCCTAACAGTCAACTCTCCAAATCTATCATCATTTTCATCTACTATGATAAGATAGTTAGTGATGTTAGAATCAGCAGTGGTGATGATTTCTGCTATGTTCCCACTAGCATCCATAAATGACCAAGTGATATTGTGTTGTGGGATGGCCAGAGCTTGACAAGGAAAGACAGCATCACTTCCACTGACCCTGTATTCATCTATGGGACCACCCACTACCTGAGGAGGACCTAAAAAGAAAATAACGAAACACTCAACATATTTTCTTCTTATTTTAACTTGAATTAATAAAAGTAATGAAGATTTGAGTACTTTTTATGACTACTATGTATGTATTACTGAAGCTGTAAAATGGAATCTTAACAATCGTAGAGTTTACCTCTAACAATAATATCAATGTGGTCACTGTTTTCTCCAGCTGGGTTAGTCGCACTCAGGAAGTATCTGCCTTGATCAGTTTCTGTCACATCTCCAATTGCTTGTACAATATTATCTACAGTGATACTGAGTCTGTCACTAGTATAGGTCAGAGTGGACACACTGGTTCTATTCATTAGGTCTGTGATGTCTTCAAACTCTGCTGCTGTAAAATCAGGACAACCAACTGGTGCATTGGCTGCATAGTACCAGCGAATATCACTGGTTTCTACACTGGGTATTGCATTCATTATAGTAAATACTAGAGTTACATCCTTCTCAGCAACTGCCACTTCTCTTCTGTTTGTAGACAAAGGGACAACTTCAGGGGGCACTGTAACAGGAAACAAAATAATTTAGAGAAGGAACGAAATATATTATATCTTGAATAATCACATACTCCGTTAATATTAATCAATTTTGTGGCCACTTCCTAACTGCTGAGATCAAAAAATTAAAGTACAGCGTATGCTATAAAATAATTAATCAACCATCTGATTGCATCTGTTAGTGTCTCACCTTGAATCACCACTTCTATTGCTTGTACATCATTTCCAGGTGTATTACTAGCCACACAATAATAGCTACCTCTGTCTGCATCCAGTGCAGTACTTATCGTCAAGTTGCTACTGACTCTGAATGCTAATCCCCTGTTACCCGATAGCTGGTAATTGTCTATTTGGAAAGGATCACTGATGGTAATGGATGCTGAAGTTATCAGTGTCTGATTCTGGCCTCCTCTAGTCCTGATCCATGCAAACTCTGGAGGAGGAATTCCAACAGCAGAGCATTGCAATACAACAGACTGAAACTGGTTCACTGTTGTTACTGTATTGTCAGGGGGAAACAATATCTCTGGGACAGCTGTAAAAGTAATAAATAATATTAAGTAAATATAATGAAATACTTAATACCACCCTAATATTTCTATAACAATTCTCTAAATTTAAGCTGCTGTAACTTACTGTGTACAGTCAGTGTAGCTATTCCAGTATCATCACTGACCACATTAGAGGCATTGCAGATATAGTCAGCAGCTAAAGATGGCCTGACTTGATTAACTCTCAATGAGCTCATCACTTGACGATCACCAGCACCACTGGCAGTGGTGATGTTGAAATCTGTATTGTCTGATATTTCTACTGTGTTGCCATCCTGACGATTGTACCAGGTGATAGTAGGTCTAGGAAATCCTTCAGCAACACAGTCAAACTGGACACTATTAGGTTCTACCACAGTCTGATCAGCAGGTGCTTCAGTGATGTTAGGAGCAACTAAATATTATATAAAACAACAAATTATATGAATAACAAGCACGGATAGTTGCTACTTTGCTGCTATTGTTGTCATTTACCTTGCACCACCAATTGGATTTCTTGGCTATCACTTCCTGGAATACTACTAGCTACACAGAAATAACTGCCACTATCATCATCCACTGCTGGATTGATCGTCAGAGAACTGTCCACACGAAATACATCACCCCTACCATTCTCTAGTTGGTATAAGTCTTGCTGGGTAGTGGTAGAGATGGTGAATTTTGACGTGTCCATTACTGTCTCATTTAGTTCCCCTCTGGTTCTCAACCATGTGAATTGGGGGGAAGGAATACCAACTGCTGAACATTCTAGAATTACCATCTGAAACTGATTAATTACTACTTCACCAACATTTTCAGGAGCGATTATCTGTGGAATTGCTAAAAAAATTAAATAATAGTAATACTTGTCCTCTGTTTTGTCATTTTAAACTTACTGTGTACAACTAATGAAGCTGACGCTGTATTATTTCTAACTACATTTGATACTAAACAAGTATAAGTAGCTGCCAAAGCTGGTCTAACACTGTTCACTGTTAAAGAACTTGTAACCTGACGATCTCCTGCTTCAACAATCACAATGTCAAAGTCTGTAAGATTTGAAGAGATTTCCATCATCATGCTATCTTGTATCACAATCCAAGTTAACACTGGTCTAGGAAGACCTTCAGTGAAACAGTAGAACACAGCAGAGTTTGGATCCACTATAGTTTGGTTTATTGGTAATGTAGTAAATGCTGGCCCAACTGCAGTAAAACAACACAAAAAATTTAAATAATCCAGTGATACTATAAACAATTGCTTCAAATTTAATTCAATATTTCAACATTATTTTTATGCAATAAGTAACATGGGTAACCTGTGCTATTAGGGATTAATAGAACAGCAATTGAAATGGGACGAGGCGAAGCCGAGTGCCATTTCGATCGCATTACTCGTGCTATTAATCCCGAATGACATGGTTACCCGAGCTATTACTCATACCGATTATTTTTTTTTTTTTTTTTGCTATAGACTTGGTTAAAAACAGTGACTTAGTCTATCGCTGTGAACAAATCTAATACAAAATGATTGAAGGGGGGGGGAGAAACAATAAACAGTGGGAGAGAGTAATAATATTGTACTGTGTGCATTCAAGATCTTAAAAACTTAGCTAAATACACAGTGGCATATGATTAAATGATGAATATGTGCTTCAATCAAGGAGTTTATCCCAGGACCCATGACATTAGCAATCAGAGTTGTGTATGGCAATGCACAATTTCAAACCTCAAACTTTTGATTTAAGACTGCAGTCTCACAGTCTCACACTAACTAAGGAGCTAATAATTATGAGTACTTCTGAATATTTTCTACCTTAATTACATCAAAATACTGCAAGAAAAAATAAAATATGAACTCCTAAAAATGTCACTAATATCAAACTTACAGTTGTCAATTTGAGTGATTAAACGAATTTGAAATCCCTCAGAATTACTTGCATTACAAGTGTATGTAGTATCATTTCTCTGTAAATTAGTTATGTTAATATTAGAAGTAATAACTGGAAATCCCTGAATGTCCACACTCTCTGATGTAGCCACAGTTCTGGAACTATCAGGACCAGGAGACCATGTAATGGTAGGCCTTGGATTGCTTCTCGCAGTGCAGATCAACACAATATTTTCTCCTTCATCATATTCAATAGTTATATTATTAGGAGGGTCAGTAATCATAGCAGGTCCTAATATAAACGATCGAGATTGAAGGTAATTTTCAAGTGACATAATATTGACTATGTTATGGGAAAATATTTTCACAACAGAGAAACAAAATTGTTCTGAAGGTACTAACAGGGTGAAGAAGCAACTTAAAATTTTAAAAGTGTACATTTGACATGCCTACAATATTGGTGTGTTGTTTTATTATTAATATGTAATGGATTAATATATATGTATATATATGAAGTGATGGACAAACATTGAAATTTTTTAGCTAGATAAATGTGGAGCCACCCTTATACATTGTCAAGCAAAAATATTATGTTTGACAAAATTAAAACAAGCACTGCCTTTTATCAAACCCATAAGTCTTAAGCTATTGGGATTGACATTTTTGCTACAGTAAATGCAATAGGAGGTCAAATTTTCATCTTCAAAACTGCTAGTTCTTTTGTGGCACTTACTTGAGTTACGGATATCAAATATGACTAGGTATAAACTTACTCAGAACGAAGACCTTTTATAGTGCAACTTTTTTAATTTCGGGCTAATTGTTGAGAAAATGTGATGCTTTCAACTCCGTGTAGGTACCAGCTTTTGTGGGTAACACCACGTAGTGTCACATCATAATCACGTGAGCAAATATTATATATAAGCCCGTGGTGTAGTTGCTCACAGAAGTTAACAGAGTTGAAAGAAGTGACGTTTCCCATTATAAATGTATACTAATGAGTGTTTCTGGCCTGAATAGTTTCTTCTCTTATGAAGAAAGCATTTCCATGTATCATTTTCATTGCTTGAGTTATACCAATGCCTGATTCAAATAGCTAATAGATTGCTCATTCGTTTGGTCTGAGATTATATTGTAATAGCTAAGTAGTGCTTAGTAGCGCTGAGGGTTCGCACCTTTGGTGTTTGCAAACTCTTGTTTGAAGCAAACATCCCTGAGGCTTATGACCCTCAAGTAGCACAAAACTGTTATGTGATACACAGCTGGAGAAAATAAATTTCTTTGTGACTATAATACCCGTTGCAAAAATATTGCATGTATGCAAAACAGATTGAGATTGTAAACGGTATGGCAGCAATAGCCGCTATGGCTAAGCCAATGGCTAACACACAATAAATAGGTTAGCAACAAAATATTTGGAAGTGATGATGCCCATTTGTTTTATTAAAAAATGAAATACTTATACCATGTTCATAATAAGTATACCTGGTACATCCACATTGAATGTGAAAGTAGCTGAGCCAATGTCATTAGTAGCAGTGACAATGTATGTCCCAAAGTCTATAGGAATCAAAGAAATACGTTGTAGAGTGGATATCACAGGAGGAGTATTGAGAGACGGGCTAGTAGTTATAGTGACTCTGTCCCCATCAGTGAGGATGCTTCCAGAATGACTCCAAGTGATGCTACTCAATGGGAGGTTGAATCGTGTGATATTTACTGATAGCATCAAAGCATTGCCAGCTTGAAGTTGAACTGTTTGATTATGACCAGTAGAAAGTGCAATGCTCGGCCGAACTACAAGAAAGTAACAAATACAATTATAAATTAAACTTTTTTTTAACGAATACAGGTACTAATTTAAAAAATTTCTAATTGATATAGCCCACTGTGTAGATTACAAAACCTAGGACATACAAAATGAAGCAAAAACAAAATAATTGCAATTTAGATTAAAATGTGATAATATTCAATTGCATAACTTTTGTCACACATTATAAGAAATTGTTACTACCAACAATTACATACAACTTAAAGCAAAGAATGTTGGTTCAGCACATACAATTGAAAATTTGACCCAGAATTATGTCTACACGATTTTATATACTGTGAACAAAGCCTCAACATATGTGACCGTCTATAATGTGGCATTAAAAACGTAAGCGTATAAGTGACTTTGAGCTAAGTGAACTCTATCACTGCTAATTGCATGCATGGTACAGAAATCTATAGTTGTGCTTGCTTTGTTTTTGTTTGTACTAAAAAACCTCATTCATCACACTAATGTATATCAAAAAAGATTTTTAAAATATCTCAAGCTAACTTACCAGTCACAGTAACTTGAAATGTATAGGTACTGCTGCCTTCTCGGTTAGTAGCCATTATAGAGTAGTTTCCAGAATCTAGTGGTATTATTGAAGTTCTCATTAACATAGAAACCACAGGAGCAGGATCTGATAGAGAAGAATTAGTAATGTTGACTCTGTCCTGTCCACTAGTGAGGATATTTCCATTGTGTGTCCATGTGATGCTTGTAAGAGGAAGGTTGAATGATGCAATATTGACTAACAGTTCCAAAGTGCTCCCAGCTAGAACTTCAGGAGATTGCGTTAATCCAGTTACAAGAATAGAGCCTTCAGGAGGAACTTGAACTGATACACTTGGAGGAACTGGGGGAGGGGAGGGGGGGGGAAGTTGTTGATAATATTTTATTAATGTTTACATGCCTGATATGTATATTAGTAGAATGATGTGAATTTCTTCAATATCATAATGGTGCTTTTAGGAGGAATTTAAACTGATATATTTGAAATAACTGGTGAAAAAAAATCATATAATATTTATTACTCCGTCAGTGTTAGCTTGAATGATATTCATATGAGTAAAATGATACAAATTTCTTCAAAATTTAATTATTCAACTGTTATTTAATTCTCACTGGTTACAAATATCAGTGTTAATTCAATGTGTCTAATTTATTCTTGCTGTAAAAAGTAATATGCCTTATATATACATTTTATTTCCATGCTGTTTAGTTAAAAAAAATTGACATTTACATGAAAAAAGAAAAAAACTCTTTAAGTAACAGTAACAGCACAAAAAAAACAGCAACAAACACAAAAAACAACAACAAAAAACAAAACAATTAAAATACACAATATCTTTAGTGTCTAAAACACATTTTCTTAATTAGTTACGGTATATGATTTCCTGCATTCACTTATGGATCAGGAAATATGTAGGAAGCAAACTATATTTTCTTCTAATTAGGATTTCAGGAAATGTGTAGGAAGTCAACTATTTTATTGTAATTATGTCTAATTGAGTAGTTCAGAAATGGCCTTTGTGAGCTTTGACAAAATTGAAATCTCAGCAACAACAGCAACCACAATAGTATTAAAAACAAACTTGCAAGATCAATCCACATAATTATTATTAATTGTGCCTTAGGATCCCTATTTTAACATGTCCAATCTTTTGTTGTTAGTATACCTGATATTTGGCAGCCGAAGGATTGCATTAACCAAAAGTATGACACAACTTGTGTTATCTGAACACGACATGTGAGCTGGTTGTTGTCATGGTCATTCTCTGGTATCAGGTAGTCTGGATTCACAATCAGACGGAGGTCGTACAGTCCCGAGGGAACATCAGTGATATCAATCCATTGGCAGTCCAGATCGGCATTGTACAGATCGCCACAGTTCACACCTATACCTTGTTCATTTCGGCAGCTATAGCTAAGCAATACACACAAACAGAAGAGATTAGTTGAGCAAAAGTGCTTGTTGATCGTTAATAATTGTTGGTATGGGCAGATCAAGCACTAATGACTGGGAAGGGCTCAAATATATTTAAGTCAAAAATTTATGAAACTTAATATAATATATAAATTGATTTGGACATTTATTTATCAATTAAGAGCATAAATTAGCATGCAGTTGTCCCACAGTCCCATAAACACAGTTGCCTGTATTGGTATCCTTGTACATCATAATTTATCAATAAACTTGGTTCAGAGGAGGGGTGGGGGGTGGGGGGCTGGCTCTTACAGCTACCCCCAGTGGATTTCCCCCTAATTGGACGCCTTTCACAAAGTAAAACTATGATGGTGGTATTAATCCTAATAACGTAATCATGATACTTTTACACAGTAACAATTTCCTTACAGTAATATGAACAGTTTTGAAATAAAGACCTAATTATAATTGTATAGTGAAGACTATACCTTCGTCCACCATCCTCACACAAAGAATCTTCCAAGCAGAAGCTTGCTTTATGTCCCTCTGCTGCTTTATCCCCAGTTACTGAATTTAGTAAGTCATAATGGATAAACGCTTCAAACGAGTGGTAATGGTTATGGCACGTGTGAAACTGCCAGTCATCACGGCTACGATGTGGGCGGAAGTCTGCTGTACCCCAATTCATTGTCAAGCTGTCAAAACGAAGAAGGAAACGGGAAGATTCCGAAGTAGCGCTGGCGGAGCTGGATAAGCAGCCTTCTTCTAGTGCACAAGTCAACTGACTGATTGACCTGGAGATGATGTAGATAGTTCTGGACAAGGACCGAGAGGTGGTACCCAAATCTGGAACCAAGTCTGGAAGACCTGGATTATGTGAATATATTATTAGGTTTATATGAGCAACTGCAAGAGTAGGCAGGGTGGCATTGGAGTATACACATTAGCATGAAATTGGAAAGGGTTATTGACTAAAGCACAGTAAATAATTTTTTTGCTATGTTTATGCTTCTTAGAACTACTTCAACTTTACTATGAAGAAGAAAAATATTCATGAAAAAAAAAGAAGCTGATCCAAAGTAAATAGCTAATGTATTGTAAACTGGATTGTATTCCATTTATGGATTACATAATGTTATTAAAAAATCAATTTAGATTTAATTGTTTTCTGCCAATGATAAAAGTAATTAATCTGTAGTCGGCATGTTCCAGAGCTATTTGAGCATTACTTTAGTCACCCACCTGGTCTGCAATCAACGATTGCCTCTCCATCCTTACAAGAGCTTGTCTGTACCAATGCAATACCACACTCAGACAAGGACATCTCTTCACCAGAGCATTCCAGTATACCTCCATACCTGATCGCACTTCCAGTGTATGACCCAGCACGAACGTTGGATGCAAATTGATGCCGAGTGCTACGGCATACGACATTGGCACTTTTCCAGCTCATATACTCAATACAAATGAACCCCCAACCTGTTGGGCCATTAACTTCCACAAAGCTGTTGTTAAAAGTAGTTGACACTGGAACATCGAGAAGCCTTGCTTTCTAGAAATATAAGGTTATGTGTTCACACTATTATATGTCTTAACAGCATAGTTTGAGGAAAAAACCAGACCATTTTAGCATCAGAACACTTTTTAATATGGCAAGTTATATATTTCTTATTAATTCGGGACATAGCAATCTGCAACCAAATTAGACTAAAATAATTAGTGATATGTCATAGTGATTCATGTATTTATGATATACTAAATTATTGTGTCTGCAAAACAAAGAATTTTTTTTAAAGTGATATTGAATGTATTATGATAATACTTTGTATGTACAATCAAAGAGTTCAGTGCTAAGGAGAAGAGGTCCAAAGACAACGATCCATCAAGGCAGAAAATGTAGTCCTTGCCAGTTATGCTGCAATCTGCTTCTTATTACATAAACCTGTCCACTTCAGATCCTGAACTTTCAACAAAACTCCGGGCCATGGAGAAAACGATCACAGTTGACAGCTGTATTTGTTATGCATGTGAAAAAGACATAGGAAAAAAAAAAAAAATTTAGGTGACTATAATATAGTCACCTAAATTTTTTTTTTCTATTAAAAATACCAGGCTGGACATTACAGAACAAAGAAAACATTACACTGATGATGGGAAGCTAGTTCCACTGTGCCAGGTTCATTATAAACAAGTGCATTGCACAATTAACCCTCAAGTACATGTAGTGCACAATCAACCCTCAAGTATACATGTAATGCACAATCAACCCTCAAGTATACATGTATTGCACAATCAACCCTCAAGTATACATGTAATGCACAATCAACCCTCAAGTATACATGTAGTGCACAATCAACCCTCAAGTATACATGTATTGCACAATCAACCCTCAAGTATACATGTAATGCACAATCAACCCTCAAGTATACATGTAGTGCACAATCAACCCTCAAGTATACATGTAGTGCACAATCAACCCTCAAGTATACATGTAGTGCACAATCAACCCTCAAGTATACATGTAATGCACAATCAACCCTCAAGTATACATGTAGTGCACAATCAACCCTCAAGTATACATGTAGTGCACATCACACCCTCAGGTATACATGAGTGCACAATCAACCCTTCAGTATTACATGTAGTGCACAATCACCCTCACATGTGTGCTACATAAAGGGTCATACGGGCACTGCCCTAACACGGTTGCCGATAAATTATCATTTTTGTCAAGTCATTGAAGGGATTGTAAATCAATGGAAAATGATAAAAATGCCACAAGTTGTGTCTAAAGTCACACGAAATAATTGCTAATTTTAAACAAAATAGTCATGATTATGAATTAAGTGCCCTTTTAACAAAACATCATTCCAGACTCATCACAGAGAATGCCGTGTGGATGAGCTATTAAATTGCCCTGGTTTATTGCGAGGACTTACTTTGTGACTTAATTATGATTTATTTTATTCATTGTCTTTTTATTAACACCCTTGAGTTATAAATGTGCAAGTGTTTATCTGATCTCATAGCGTTGTATTTTTCAAACAGCTTGTAACCATAGGCATATTAGCAGTAGTTCCAATAGAATCAGGAAGTCCAACAGGAAACACAAACAATTCGGGACATTGCAATCTGCAAGCAATTACTCCCTTTTAAGCCATATCATCACTAAACATACTATAATAGCTATCTCTGAAATTAATATTGTAACTGCAAAACGTACTTACCTTTAGTTATGATTAGTTATAATTTTACTTCCTTCTTTGCTGAAACCAATACCTGTGATAAAATACCAGTAAAGCTTTCTATCTTTCTGGAGTAGAACAAAAAATTAGCGCTATATACTGTTTTTAAAAATGGGGTGTATGGGAATCCCGTTTTGGGGTGTCCAGGTAACACTGGCTGTACTACTCCGCATGGGGTGTTTCCATTTCACCTAGAGGAAGTGTTCAGTTACACCCCTGTACACCCTTCATTATACCAAATGGGGTGTTGTGGTACGCCCATGTCCAAGTTCTACTACACCCCTATTAGGGCTCATAATGCACCAAATATGGTGTTATTGATACTCTACCAATGGGGTGTTGTGATACTCCCTTAAACTATCTACTACAACACTCCAAATGGTGTTCTACAATACTCACTTTATAGCCATATATTTTAGTGTGTAAAATATATTCCAGTAATCAGAAAATGCAATAAATATTAGTCCGTGATGTGACATTGTATCTGTGTGATAGGTGAAGAATTAACTGTTCATGAATGAATGAAGATGCTCAGGAATTCTTCATACAGCCAGGATGATTAGAACTGTTCATCACTCATGTCAGCTGTGATCTACAAACAGCAACAATAAACAAAAAACAACAAAACATAATGATAATTGACTTCGGATATTCCATACCCTTTCCCAAATCTCAGCATGTCATACTTTTTTCAAAAGTAAATTTAAATAAAACATATATTGCACTTGTTTAAAAATGACGACAACAACAATAGTAATGTTTAGAAGACAATAAGGACCCAACTTCGTTTATTATTCCATGGACATAATTTGACACTCAAGTCATGTCCATTCCCACACTTTCTCTTGAAGTCTTTATGAAGTTCATCCACACTTTCATTTAACCTATTAGTATCATATCAACACTATATGATTGGAAACATTCTACTAAGTGTCTTTTGTATTGATACCCACTTGTGTACAAACTGACTGTTCAGTTCCCTACCAGTTTTACTGCACACTTCATGTAATAGTTAAGAACAAACTGACTATTCAGTTCCCTACCAGTCTTACTGCACACTTCATGTAATAGTTAAGAACAAACTGACTGTTCAGTTCCCTACCAGTCTTACTGCACACTTCATGTAATAGTTAAGAACAAACTAAAATATTTCTCTCCTCCCCACCATACACTCACACTATGACGATCAAATAATCTTCAAATATAGCTTAAGCAAGGATCCTTTACCAAGAAGTGCCCATAATACAGACCTTTATGAAGTGCCTGTGACCCTTTACCAACATGAAGTGTCTATAACACAGACCTTTATAAAGTGCCTGTGACCCTTTACCAATACAAACATGATACAGACCTTTATGAAGTGCCTGTGACCCTTTACCAACATGAAGTGTCTATAACACAGACCTTTATAAAGTGCCTGTGACCCTTTACCAATACAAAGTGCCCATGCTACAGACCTTAAAGACGGCCCTGTGACCCTCTACCTACATGAAATGTCTAAGGTCCTACAGGATCAGAAATTGTTTACCTAAGTGCCTATAATACAAACCTTTTTAAAAATAGTCCAAGTCTACAAAGTGTATATAACACAGACTTTATCAAATGGAATCAGAAAACTTTATTAAGTAAAGGTTCACTGAAGTCATTTTATAGGGACCTTCAGTGGGATCAGAAACAGAACTGTATACAAGTGCTATATGATACAGAACTGTACACAAGTATACAGAACTGTATACAAGTGCTATATGATTGTATAGGCTGCCTGTGACCCTTTACCAACATTAAGTGTCCATAATACAGACCTTTATAAAGTGCCTGTGACCCTGTACCAATACAAAGTGCCCATGATACAGACCTTTATGAAGTGCCTGTGACCCTTCCAACATGAAGTCTCTATAATACAGACCTTTATAGAGTGCCTGTGACCCTTTACCAATACAAAGTGCCCATGCTACAGACCTTAAAGATGTCCCTGTGACCCTTTACCTACATGAAATGTCTACGATACAGATCTTTCCAAGGTCCCACAGGATCAGAAATTGTTTACCTAATTGCCTATAATACAAACCTTTAGTCTATAAAGTGTATATAACACAGACTTTACCAAGTGGAATCAGAAAACTTTATTAAGTAAAGGTTCACTGAAGTCATTTTATAGGGATCTTTAGTGGGATCAGAAACAGAACTGTATATGATTGTATAGGCTTCCAATTGTTGCCTACACGGTCTATCAAGCCGCTTATTTCATTCAATCAATCAAACTATAGCGTACAACAAATTACTGCTGTTAATCTAGCTCCACAATTATAGAATTTACGCTAAATTGGATAGCCGTAAAAGTTACTAGAATTTTGCCACTACCCCACTGTGGGCCTGCCCACATGAGATCTTTATCAATGTTAAGTTTTGTAGTCAGAAGTATTTTTGTTGAGTTTTATGGTCATGTGCAGTAGGTAGCGGTAGCGTGTGTATGTGTGTTAGCAAGGATTGTACGATCACAAGACCAGAACATTGCAGCATTTTGTGTGAACAGTAGGCGGAGTTTGTGTTAGTATTTAAGTTGTGTGTCTCGTGGTTCGAGTTAGTTCTATGTCACTCATCTCAATTCGCTGTGTGTCGTTATCCTGTGTTTAAAGTAATTTAATCCTACCTAAAACCTATTCCTTCAGGCGGGTACGGTTCGCCGGGTAGTCAGCAGGAGGCATACACTCTGGTGGCAGCAACTACTTTGCTGTCTCCAGGTGCGAGCGAGAGAAGGGAGCGAGTAATCCAGACGTAATCGAGCCCACACCCACATCATTCTAAATTAATACAGATAATAACGTTTATCAATAATATATGGCATTAATGTTTAGGTAAGCACTCCCTATGAATATTCTAGAACACATCTGCTCGGTAAGGAATGTCTTGTCACAACAACGTAAATCAGATATATGGTAAAGGGTTCCTGATCTAAACAGGTACTTGAACCTGGTCAACCAAATAAATGGTAAAGGGTGTGTTGTCACAATAAGGTAACACAAGTACTTGGTAAAGGGTTCCCGATCCTACATCAACCAATTTCATGGTAAAGGGTGCCTTGAATATTTAGTAAAGAATTCCTAAAACCTTGGAAAATATTGAGGTTGTGTCACAGGCATTTGGTCAACCGTAAACTATGTCAAATACAGTAACCCAGTCTAGAACTTGGTAAAGGGTCCCAGTGTTTCATACAGGGAGGGGGGGAGCCCTGGGATCCCCCCCCCCCCCAAACTCATTTACACGAACTTTTATAATAGAATAATATACCAATTACAGTCTAATGCGCATATTTTTTCTTTAAAAATGTCCAGAATTTCATTAAGATTAACTTCACTTAAGTCAGGGTCTTCAATGGCAATTCTCATAAGGTGAGTCAAGTTTTCATCAGACAAGCGATTCCTTAGCCTGGTCTTCATCATCTTCATGTGACTAAACGATCTTTCGATGGTTGCTGTTCCAACTGGAAGTGCTAGTAAAATTTTGGCCAGATTATAAACTTCTGGGAAAATTTCACTGAAAATTCTCCCCCCCCCCCCCCAACTGAAAATCCTGTATGAAACCCTGGGTCCCTAATTCCAATTAACAGGCCCATTCACCAGGACTCACATTTAGTCAGCAATCACACGTTAGGTATCTGACAAGCATAAAGTATTTAAACAGTTATTGTTGGAGTGAGAGAGTTGACAGTCCTGTGGTAGGCACTTAAGGTGTATCATAGTTACTAGGCTAATCCTACATATATCACAAGGAGTCTAGCCATCATGGTATTTGGTAAAGGTCACCAATCCTAAAAGAGGTGACATTTCAAAGAGGTGACATTTCAATATATTGGTATGGGGTGTCTTGTCAATAGACATGTTATACTAACGAACTCTCAATTTTTTGTGCCACATGATGCACAGTTTTCCAACCAATGGTCACTAATGTATATTAGCCTCTCCACTCTAACGTTATAAGTAATCATCACGCAACCTTTGTGCATTCTCTTATAATTCATATATCAGCTACAAAATCCAAGCACTAAGTATGTGGAAGTACTCTACTAACTAGAAAAACGGAATCTCACCGTTAGTTAATATAGAAGTGCAGCATGTATCTGCCGTTACTAGAATCATTTGGGGGCTATTCCACAGTGTCAGCTGTCCAGTGGAGGTGCACTGTAGAGGAGTAAAGTCAGACCTATTCAGACTTCTATATTCATAAGTTCCAGTGTCCTCTTAGCTCCGTCAATGCTGCAGATAGCATGGTGGAACTCCCAACAGCCTGAAAATAGAGATGAGAAAAAAAGTTAATGAAAGTAACCTCAAGATGTGTTAGACTCTAAATATAGCCCAAACATGTGCTTGCATGCATAAAAGGTCATCAAACACTCCTGACTGAGTAAATATGAATGTGTGCTATCGAGTACTTTTAACACAATAGTAACTCCTTATCAATGTCTTAGTACTCACATTGCCCCATGTTATGCCAAGCAATACAATCTGTGTCTGCAGCTCTATCCCTGTTTGTCAGCAGTGAATCTATAAAATACACAATATTTAACCCTTGACTGAGGTTAGGGTTTTATAGACAGTTGCCTGATCACTACGTGCAAGTTCCAGATAAAATATGCATTCACAATTTAGAAGTAGCTGGCTACTGTCTACTACTATATTATAATGACTGCCAAAATTTTGAACCAACATCCCAGCAGATTTATTCAGCATATATTCTGGGGGCTGCATCTATGATGCTGAGGCTTCTCTTTACTGCTGCAAGATACTAATACAATTTTCAATCAATGGTCATTAAAAAGTTGTAGCTACCCTAAGTCAAACTCAAACATTATACAAATAGCGCACACCACAAATTACGATCACACTAGTTCACCCACACTAAATCACTACCACTAAAAATTTACTTCATCTCAATCACATCTCTCTTCAGGGGGGCTCAGTCGAGCCTGACCTTCACCATTATCTGCCTCGTACAACTCACACCACCACCACGCACAAAATACGCGAAAACTGGAGAATTTATACCACGCACGCATGACGGACAATGATTGGTAAAGGGTCTTTACTACAAGCTGGGGAGAAAAGGGCGTGGCTGCACTACGAGGAGTAAAAGACACGTTGCAAACTTACATGAGACGTCAGAGGAAAACCCCTCACCTGGAAGCATCATTTACAATTTTTAGGTAGGTTTTGTCTTAGGTGATTTATACAGGGGGGGGGGGGGGGGATTTTGTGTAGAGTTAATTTAGCCAAATGATAATATTGAAGTCAGACAGATGAAAACAGGACAAACTATTATGAATTATGCACCTCAACTTTATAAAAGAAGTATTTATTTTAAACGAACTAACAGTACAGTAAGGCTATGGTTTTTCGTATATATTTTTAATTTTTTTCTTAAAATGTTTTGTCAGGGAAAAAGTATGGAGGGTGAACGAAATGGGATGGGGGTGGGGGAAGGGAATCCCAACATTGCCATAGTCTCTATGAAACCCTGCCTTTACCTACCCCTATGCTGGGAAATGTGTGATATAATTATAACATAGTTCTGATTCAAATCTTCTCCTCTCTCTTCCTCCCAATAACGTCCACTGCTTACTTGCAGTCTTGTAGAACTTGGTAGTAACCACTGAGGAGTGGCTGTGAACTTAAGTAGAGAAAGTGGCTAAAGATTAAGATAGTGGGAAGGGTTGAAAGAATTGCATCTATAACTAATTTTTGGGCTTGTAAGTGGTAGAGATAATACTACCAACAGGGTAAGGAAAAGGTTTTGAATGCTTACACTGAGTCTCCATAGATGATTGGCATTTTCCTGAATTCTAAAAGCCATATCTAAATACGGCAGTAATGTGCTTTTAGCCAAAAACCCAAGTGTGATACTTTTATGTTCAGTTAGATTTTAATTATGGAGCATCCTGGTAAAGGACTAATTACATTCCTTTTGAATACTAATACCACCAGACCCCTTCCCAGTATAGCAGCGGGTAAAGAGTTTGTCTAGGTGAGCTAAAGCCTTGATACGGCCGCACAAAGTTACTAGTTTCTCATGCAACCATCACTGAAAAAAAAAAATTTTTTTCATGGTCGTTGATAATGGTCCTGATGTCCATTTCATCTCCATGGGTTAGTACTACTCTCACAACCCTCTGGCTACACAAGTTTTATTGGAGAACAGCTATATCAGACGTAACATTAGCATAGCTATTTGAAGCACATGAGCATAAACTGATATCACCCAACAACAGCTCCACTGTGAATAGCTTTTGTCCATCTATTGCGCATTTGTAATAAATTCAAAATGCAATATTTTTTTAGTTCTGTCACTTTTGGTGAAGGCTGGGTCGGTGGCTTGGAAAATGTGAATGGGAAACTAGTGCTAGTTATATCCTGCATTGAACCCACTTACTTGTGTGTGTGTGTGTCCCTACTCTCTTACCCTTTACCTGCAATAGATGTAGTCGGTCATTTAGAAGGGGCCAAGATATAGCTAGACACAGATGTGCTACAACAAGACCAAGAAAATGATTAACCACTATGCAACTGTCAATCTGCTTAGCAGAGGAGCATCACCCTTTGAGGGTGGCACTGTTCAAGGTGTGTGTGTGTGTGTGTGTGTGTGTGTTGTGTCCTTGGCTCAGGGCCAAGTTCAAGCCCCACTCTGGCAATTTTCCATTTGGTTTTCCATATGCCTCCAGCCAGTCCACCCAGCTGTGATTGGGTACCTGGCATTTGCTGTGGTGCAAATTCAAGGCCTTTCTCATGAAACAGCAATGGTCCAGGTGGGTCTTTGGGTGGCCACGCCACTTGCTATGAGGAAAGGCCTATTCTCCTGCGAGTTCCTAGCCTGGCTCCAGGAGCTTTGCTTGCATGGCTCACAGTGCCTGCTTAGTGCACAGGCATCCTGGGTCTGCCAGGTGTGCATGACCGCTTAGCGGCAGCAAGAGATTTACAAATTTGTATTTGGATGTGTGTGCATGTTCTTAGATGGACACTAATTGGTGGAGTTGAGGAACTATGAGCACGTGTTGGAGGATGTACTATGCTAGATGTTTGAACACAGCCATGTGAAGCACCACTGTCTTGTTCATAAGAGCTACAGGTATGTAACTGGGATATATGTTTTTGTTGCATTTTATTAATGTTTTCTCTTTTTGTCAGGCTGTAACGATTACAATGAAGTGATTTCAAGAAGTAAATGAAGACTATCTCTAAGTACAAGTGACGTTTGTACGACATGTCTATCGAACATTACGTCTTTGTTTTTTTTTCTTTTTGTGATTATTTTACTGTTGATTATCTTTTGTTGGATTGTGATTATTGCATGTCTGTATTAAATGAATTGAAAAAAAAAAAGGAAGTCGTATGATCAGCTGGTAGTGTTGAACCTAATAGTCCTGTCTGCTTATTATTCTGCTGCAAATGGACATTTATCTGGGATACAGAGGGCGATAGCAACAGAATACACCTCATTACTGGGGACAGGTGGTGGTGTTATTGTGATATTTTGATCAATGACATGCAATCACAGCAGTGTTGTTGTTCCTTAGTTATTCTAAACAATGCTTACACACTTGGCTATGCTACATGCATGTATATGCATACAGATCAAACCATCTCATTCAGATTCATAGACCAGTGTCTAGTGCACTCTACCCGTAGTTTTTAGATACATTAGCAACTTATTTCTCAAAAGTCAGTTTGGCCCAGATCACAGGTGGAGGCCTTGGTCGCTATGCAACTGGTCCTGCGGAGGTGTGCAGATGGTGCAGGTCACAGGTGGAGGCCTTGGTCGCTGAGCAATTAGTGTCATGCTGCAGGGTGTGCAATGGATTTCCAGATAATCAGTAATGCATGCATATTTAATATGCATGCATAATAATATATCATGCATATTTAATATGCATGAGGCGCGAAATCCAAGACCTTGCGGATTAAACGTGTCCTTACATATATAGTAGAACAAGTTCTTCCTTTATCACACTAACAATACTTATTACATGGTGACCATGGGCTCCTCCTACGTAAGGTGGAGCCATAGCATGATCCCAAGCAAGTATCAATTTAATTGCACAGCAACTGCAGTCTCTCTATATACCATTTTTCTTGTGTCTGAACTGATTGTTATGCAATTTGTATTTAGATTGTGCCATAGGTTAAAAAATAGGTGGAGGTTGTGGTCCTGTGCAAATGTTAGTGTCATCATGAGCGATGCAATAGTACAATGATGAGGTTTATGTAGTTAGCACCCACCACACTGAATGCATAACAACTGCATGGCCTTCCTACCTATGGTATATTATATACCTTACAGCACAACTTTTTGTACATGCATCTCAGGATATGGAATGTGTGCAATTGGATCTAATGCATCTATAAGTAGAGGCCATAGTCGCAATAGCATTCCCTCGATGTGTAACAGGTTCTGATATTCTTTACTCCGATTTTACACTTGCCAAGTTAGTATACTCATGTTTGCTATTGCTGCCTTTTATTTATTTAAACAAAACTGAATAAAAATAATAATATACATCAGTTTTAGTAACAGGTCCTCAATCACTCCACAACAGAACCAAGCAAGCTTACTGCTAACATACACCCATTTTAAACTTTGATTTTCTGCAAATAATTGTAGCATGTCACACTACCAAGTCTACTAGATCATATGAGTGTGAATGAAACGAAATCAGTGAAATGACAACTAGTACAGCTAGTTTGTAGTTCAGTCTCATAGAAGATGTATACAGTAGAGTGACTGCAGAGAACCCCAAGGCTCCCAGAGAACAGCTCATGGAAAACGATCTCTGAATGGTAGACATATGACATTCCCAGCAGTCCGGATGACCAGATCCATTGGTAAATTAGACTCCATCACAAGCGAAGGCCAACTTGGATTATTACCTACATATAATAATAATAATAACAGCGGTAGTAGTAGTAATACTAATAATATTATTATTAATAATAATTAACAACAACAGCAATGTATAACTAGAAAAAAAAATCCTGACTGATGAGGATAAAAATAATGAAATTAGAGTAGTAATACTATAGCCGAGTCATTAAAAAAAAAAAAAATGTGTGGCATTCAATTGAAATACAACAGCAGTGACAGGCTGACAGACAGAATTATTGACAGACTGACAAACTTATTGAGTGACTGACTGACAGATTGACTGATGACAG
>WLWD01001099.1_pt1 | contig 178856 bp, 133 predicted proteins | sample 6712731 | NCBI WGS metagenome assembly WLWD01 (sample SAMN12718690, study PRJNA576275) | sponge metagenome | isolation source: marine sponge | host: Mycale hentscheli | place: New Zealand: South Island, Marlborough, Capsize Point | collected 2014-11-01 | reverse complement strand
GTTGGGTGAGAGGATGAGGAGACCATTGAAGGTGAAGGCAACAGAACTGTTGTTTGCTGATGATGCTGCATCAGGCAACACTCGCTCTGCCACTGTCTGCAGTCTTTGCTGGATGATCTTAGCAAACACCTTTCCACATATATCCAGCAGACTGATGCCTTGCCAGTTATCACACTGTGACAAGTCACCTTTTTTGGGAATAGGAACTAGAGCATCCTTCCATTCTTGAGGCACTTTCCCCTCTAGCCACATTACTGAACAACTCCATCAAATACTCCTGCAACTCTGCACTGCCAATATTTCCACATTTCAGGCAATAATCCATTCTCCCCCCCCCCCCCCAGCTTTGCCAGTGCTTCTAACACCTCATCATCAGAAGGTGGAGCATCCAGGCTTTCATCTACGGGATCGTTTGGCAATTCGCTGATGGCATCTTCCTGGTAGGAGCTCCTAATATTAAGCACGGTGCTGAAGTGTTCATTCCAGCGACACAACTGCTCACCATGGCCTACACACACCTCTCCACTAGACTTCCTTACCACTCTATTCATCACTGGTCTCACTCTTACTATCAGGATGCTGCCAAGTGCACTTGTGTATCTCCTTCTCAAACATCGTATTCATCACCACAAGACCGTTCAGCGAGCACCAAGCCATAACCCCTCACCACTTAAATTCATCTGACCGATTCCATGTCTGCCACGGACACCATCCCATCTGTCCCCTCCTATCCGTCCACTACCTACTCTAGCATTGAGATATCCTACTATCAGCAACACTTCCTCTGCACTCACTCCATCCACCAGTCTGCAAGTCAGCATAAAACTTGTCCTTATCAGCCTGGCAGGCCCTGTGAGTAGGTGCATACGCACTCACAACAACTCCATACACTGGACCACTCCTTCCCCTTGATGACCTGGCCACCGCCTTCTCGCATAATCTCAATCTGGCTGTCACAATTATAGAGCTCACTGCACTCCATACCCTCAGCCATGATTGGATTCAGCATTAGTTCCACCCCTTCATTCCTCTCCACTCTTTCACCAGCTGCTGGCACTGGCCATCCAGAATGCAAGATCAAATACCCATGAACATCGTACAGTGCATTTCCAAACCACTTTGTCTCACTTATGCCCACCACATTCATCCCAAACTTACAAAACTCTTGCACCATCAACCTAGACTTCTTGTCCACAGCAACACCTCTTCCACCTTGTCTGGACACTCCTGCAGTAATGCTCTCAACCAATGATCTCATATTCCAACATCCAACATTCAGTTTCTTACTACATCCACTACATCTATTATTAACCATGATTAGCTTCTCGTGCTAAAGTTACAAATGATCTTAACACTGAGGGCTAGCAAAACCATTGCAGTGTTTTAAACACAGCTTTTCACTTAGCAACTGACAAAATCAGTACAAATGCTACAGTGATCACTAAAGTTGCGCCAACCAGTCATGTTAGACCACGAGGAGGTATGACTTGGAATTTTGCCCGGGAACACACACACACACACACATACACACACACACACCAATGAGTCTGTATTTTTCCAAGTCCAAAAAGAAAAAGTCATGTGAAAATGTTCAATGGTCAAAAGATGTGTAGCTGCTGGTTGTAGCTCAACACACAAACGATGGAGAAGAAATGGGCAGATCAAGTAAAAAGAACTAGAATTAACTGGGATCCCACTGATCATTCCAAGCTCTGCAGCAAGCATTTTGAAAAACACTGTTGTGAGAATTATGGCAGGCAACAACTCAATGAATTCTGATCACATTGCATATCCATTATAACATCAATGTTTTAATGCTTGTATCATCTAATAATGTCACAATGAAGGATAACTAAGTCCTATGTAGCTATCAGATGGAAAGTTGCTTCGAATAGCTTTGACAACACAGGATGGCAGTACCACTCGTATGTTGCGTCCCAACCATCCCCAACACCACCTGGTGAACTGGCGATATGCAGTGTATCTATATTTCCTGAGTAAAAGTAAAAAATCCAATTTTATGAGAGAGAGGTGGATGAGAAACAGGAAATTTCCCTGCTGTGACCTAATATTTTTAGCTCAGAACTTCCTGTAGTTATTGTGCTATTTCATCAAGTGCTTTAGGATATTCATTCAAAAAGAATATAGTCAGTGACCAAAATTTCAAACCAGCTACAGCTCATCACTAGTGATAGGAGTCCATTTCAGCATTCAGATCTATAAATGCATCCAGCCTACTGTTAATGGCATCCCCCAGTGTGTTCAATGATTTGCAATGGTGGTCTTCTAGCTCACTCAGTCCTTCCTGGAGAATAATAGACCATTGCTTTTTAACAGCACTTGACTCATCCTTCAGGTCTTCCGACTCAGGAACATAAAACATGGATTGAATGTTCTCCATAGCAATGGGATGGCTGACACTGCAAGCACGAATAGGATTACATGATACAAATTCCATAAAATTAGTGTAGTGCTTCAGCAGCAACATCAGAATAAAAAACTTGTTTCATCAATATTAACATAAAGTGTTAGAGCTAATCATTAGAGTTTACTATCTGCTAGTGACAGATAATATCAAAACAATGTCAGTATGAAACAAAAAAGTGTATTCACTTTATAGCAACACGATTAAGAGCAGCTCTCAGACTACTACAATGTGTTGCATTTGGAATTACAAAAATACAGCTCTGCTAAGCCCAAGTACTTATTCACTAATATAATACATGCCCTCTCCCAGTATAATTTTATGTACAATTGACTCAACATGAGTGACAGTATCTTACTTTAGTTCACTCACTCACCTATCTGCATACAAAATGTCGTTATTCATTGAAACTAACACCCACATTGCCATATAAATGATGCTACTAATTTGCTTATTCACCCAGTTTTGTCCTCTTCGCTGGGTCCAATCAACATGGACACATTTTGTGGTGTTTCCACTGGCAGCAGTCCTGCAGTAGTGAATGGGTCAGTTCTACAAGGTTTCCAGCATGATGATAATTTATTTTCTTTCTCAAGGGCAGACAGACAAGGTGATGAGAATTTCTTCCATGTCATTAATCCAGGAATAACATCCTAAAGGAATTTAGCATGATAAACCAGCTGCTGATTTAGATAAAAGTGATGTAATTGTCTATAATTGATTGCAGTTTCAGTTCCCACTGCCAATCATTTTGAATTAGCTGAACTCACCACAGGATCTAATCGAATGATAGGATACTTTGATGACTGCAAGAGAGGCAGGGGCAGGAGAGTGTGATCTAGGTCAGCCTCGGAATTAGGCAGTATAGTAAAGTAATCCACAACTTCAGGAGAAGGATCCTGTATAATAATAATCAAACATAATTATAACTTACATATAATCTAACAAATTCTAACCAGGATTTGAATAGCAGATGGTAACGGTAACTCCAGCATGCTAGTGGGAATGGTAATTGCTTTTTTGTTCATGTCTTCATCCTCTGAAACATGCTCACTCTCAATATCTTGTATCGTTTTAGGTAATTCAATTTCTGGCATTGTTCTCCATTTGAAAAGTCTTTGCACAGCATCATGTTCTGGCCTCGTTCTCTCTGAAGATGAAAAGGAACTAGGACGCTTTGATATTTCTGGCTTTGGTAGTGTAATGACAGCAGGTCCAGGTGATGGAGTAATGCTTACTTCTAATTTCTGAGCCAACTTTGGGTCATCCTCCGCTGAAGTAGTCGTTGATGTGGAGCTGAAGGGATCTGGGATAAGGAATGCAGGAACAACTCCTGGAATATGACCAAGGCTTTCCATTTCTCCCTAAATAAACAGAATGAGGAATGAATCAAAAATATAATTAGCAACATTAGTCACTACAAAAAAAAAAAGAAAGAAAAAAGAAAGAAAACTAGTGGCATCCTCCAACATAATTGGAAAGAGATAATTGTAACTAATACTTACTCTCCTGATATACATACAAAGAGCATGATATTATATAGTGAGCAATATTTGAATGCTTAAAATTACTACCTCACTAAAATAATATTTTAGAATTTATTCAGTATTCTTCCATATTATTATCCTCTTATAATTAAACACATTTCTTATTAAGAGCTAAAATGGAGGTGTCACAACGGAAAGTCTGTGACTAAGCCACAACAGAGTATATCTACTTTACCATGCGTATCTGCAGAGAAATAAGCATGCGCATACTCAATTTAGTTGTATTGCAACCAGCACATCCTTGTCCCTGGGTTAAAGAGATTATATGGTGTTCTCATTTTATCTATATTTAAACATTTTCTTGCTGCTGTCTCAGAACTAACTGATTGTATAACAGCCAACCACTAAAGTTTATCCATTTTTAATGTCTTAGCAACCGCAAGCAGTTGCTTTTCGATGCCAGCATCATAATTTCCTCTAGATTATTGAGCATTAGACATGCTGTGTTTGCCTACAACAACTATACAGTATACACTAACTGAACTAACCAGAGGTAAGCCTTTAAAATTTTTATTTCAAGACATCATGCAATGTTCGGGTCTTCCTTGTAAAGGTTCTCAATTCCATAGTAACAACTCACAGCAACTTATTGTCTAAGAGTATAAAAAGTAGGCAAACTCTCACTAACCTCACTCACTCAACCACAAATATACTATGAGTTTTAAATAAGTATACAACATTCACACCATAATGGAAAAAAAGAGAAGAATGGTATTGTCTATATAATAATACTCGTGACCAACAACCACATACATATTCATGAATAATTCATGCGCTAATGAGCTAGACCGCGCAGACGCACAATACTTGTGAGCTCGCGCTGAATTACCTGGTAAACCTAGAGTGCAAGGCAAACTGGTTAACAACATAACCCAGAAAAAAAAATGGATAGTAGGCAGGAGTGCCACAGAAATAGGAGAGCAGCTTTTGTAGAGCTGAATTACTGAGAAATGAAGAATGCAGTTGTAGAAGTAAATGGTTTGCTTTTTGTCTACACTAGATTACTAGTAGGCGAATTCATTTGCAACCAAACAAGGTACAACAATACATTGAAAGAAGATGAGGATGGCTGAGAAACAGGAGAATGAGTAAAGTGCCGTCATACTCAGTAGAAAGTGATTACTATTGTAACTAAAAGCAGGTGGGAATAGATGAGGATAGGCGGCGTAGGCTTCAAAAAGGAAGGCTAAAGGGCAAAAGAGAAGGCAAAAAAAGCGGATAATTAGCCGGTGGAATCGACGAGGAAAGGCAGTGTAGTAAAAAGGAGAAAGTACGAAAGAGAAGGCAAAAAAGGAACGATTAATATTGTATTAAAAAGTGGGTGGAATCAAATTGTCGAGCAAAGGCAGCGCAAGTTTCAAAAGAAAGGTAAAAGTAGAAAAAGAAGGCAAAAGTTTCACCAAGCCAAAGTTCATAATCATGATTAGAACGACAGAATGATTCAGAAGCAGGAGAGGTAGACAAAGGAAGAGAAAGGACTCCATGACTCAAGAAGAAAGAGCTGAAAAAAGAAAGGTGGGGGATACATAAATGAGATAGTTCAGGAAAAAATAGAACAGGAGAGGGAAACTGATGTTACTTAACCAACGGTAGAGAATGATAACTATGAATAAATATAGCTTACTCTACAGCATTCTTACTTTGTAAGACGTCAAGCGCTACTGTGTGGCGGGATATATACTAGTGATTATTATCATATTATTATCATCATTATCATTATAATTTGTGATACTGTCATTGAAATTGATAGGCACTACATGCAATTAAATGGACAAAAATGCAGACCAAATCCAGCAATATTATTACCTACCTTAGCTCCAGATAGAAAAGGTTTATAGAGACCAGTTGGAATGTACGATGCTACTTTAGGAGTCAATAGCTCTCCATACCCAAGTTGCTCACTCTGTTGTAGTACCTACAAACAAATACTTAATTAGTAACTTATTACTTATCTCAATCACAGATACAATGTGTAACCTGACCTCCAGATTTAGATATGACAAATCTTCACTTAAGTCAGGGAGAGCCACATCCTTATCAACCATAGGACTTTGATCCAGACTACTTTTAAACACATTTTGTTTTTCTCCATCCATAATTTGTCCATCAAATTTTGGAAAGTGGAACAGAAGGTAATCTTTCGGCAGAGTATTCAGCTTGGATTCTATCTGCTTTACAGTTAGTTCTTTGGGATACATTGTATCTAAGTTAGATGAAAACAACAATCATGAGAATAGGAATACATCACATACTTGTTGCATGCAAGCCTACAAAATCTATAAAACTATTATCTTCAGCTAAGTGAGAGCACTACAGCTTAGAGCCATCAAGACCTTAAAAACGGTATTTCCCTCTGAGGTGGTGCCTAACTATTATATACATAATATATATACATTTGTACGCCTCTGGTAGTGTCTCACTTTGCTTTGCTTACCTATCATAAAATTCATTCCTCCTTCATTATAAGATTGTACACTCACCGATTACTTCTTCCAATGACCTATCACTTGTAGCCAAATATTTCACTCTTGCAAGTTTGTCCAGGTAAGATTGGGCTCTTGACCTAATTATAATTTTCCTTGCTGCCTGTATAAATCTCTGGAGAATAAAAAACCGGCTAGCCCATGGATTGGTCTGGCATAGATCAAATGATGGAATGTTATCTTCGGGTAACTAACACAAAGAAACCAGTAAATACTCTATATTATATATTGAAAGTTTAAGGCTTACCTGGTTGGCTGTTCTTTTAATCTTTCCAGAAAGAACTGAAACATGTTTATTCTCACTCAAACTTTTAGACTCTGCCATTGTCTTCTACATTTCAAACAAAATACATCAATAATATCTTCCCCTCTACTACAACAGAATGATTTACATGCATAGAATTTCTTTGTTCTCTCATGGCCTGTTCTTCTTTAATTGAAGGAGCAGATCCTCCCAGGCGTGTTTCCCTAGCGATGAACTTACCAATTAATACATTATTTGTAGCAAAACTATATAGCTTACCATTTGAATTGGCTAGCCTTCTCCTCTGAGACTCCATGCTCTATGGATTTCAAAAATCCAACCTCTTTAATTTGCCTTGAAGTGCCTTCAGCAATAGTGGCATTCCCACCATCAGCCACTGAATATACCACAAAAAAAATTCATAATAAAAAATAGCTAGTAATGCTTAATATAGGCTCTTTCAATAAATATTTAACCTTTCCTCAGCTGGCTGGCTTTGAGTTTCCCAGGCTCTTGGAGAAGAAGCTTTCTTACTGCACTATGAGTATGTAAATTGTCTGGGACAACAAAACCATCCACCATAGTTAGTTCCTACACACAACCATGGAATGTGTATGAAAGTAACTCTAAAAAATTAGTAATACAATAGTGTGCTTCAAAAAATCCACTTACATTATTCTTAATTGATCTTTTTGTAGCCCTACCAGAAACTAGTTTCTTTTCAGTACGTATAGTACATGAATCATCCTGTTGTTCTGATAGTGATTGATCATCGTGAGGAACTGGTGATTGGGTGGATACAGAATACGACAGAGGAGGGTGTGATGCCTCAACTGGAGGCGAGTGGGAGGGGGATTCCCCTGTAGACTGGGGAGTACGTGCACTATGGGAATGTTTAGATGTGGAAGCCAAAGACTGAGTATGAGAACATTGTTTCTTGGATTGCGGTGAACTTGAAGATTGCAAAGATGCTGAAGAAGTTTTGTTGTCTTGATGGACATTGGAAAGATGGGAGGAGAGGACAGATGGAAATTGTTGAGGTGTTTGAGAAGAATGTTGAGTAGAATGAACTGAAGGTTGTCTTTGTTGAGAATATTGTCTAAGTAGAAGTTCTTGCTTTATTTGTTCTCTGTGGAAAGTAAAAAATAAAAAGTTGAATAATACATTGAAAGTGTCTATACTACTTTGTATAAACTCACAGAGTCAGACCAGGTGTTGATGTGCCAGAAACTGAGCATACCAGAGGAACAAAATCGTATTGATTTACTTCCAACTGGACAGAAAAAATTAAAAAAATATATATATATAATTAAATCCTTAATAAATGTATTTATAACTCATACTTGTAGCTCCATAGTTGCAGTTTGAAACTCCATTGGAGAAAAGGTAACATTAAATTTGATCTCTCCATTTTGTGGTATTATTCCTGTATAAACAAAATTGAAGAATTAAAGATGAAATGAATTATGGCTTCCACTATAACTTCATTAACCTGACACTGGATCGACTGAAAAAGCAGAATGTGACTTGGTGGAGATAAGTCTGTAATCAAAGTCAACTGGAACATCAGATTTCAAAGAGATGCACTTAGTACAAGATTGACCAATAGGAACAGGTGGAAAATTTAAGTTGCGAGGAAATGAGGACAAGTTAGCGACTACAAATCCATGAATAGGAATTCTCAGATTCTGTTCATTCTGATAATAAGAAGTACAACATTATGCGTATTAATACCTCAAAGTACATATCCCATTCTTCCGCAGCTATTAGAAATACTATAATGAAGTAGTAGTCTTTGTCACGTGCTCATTTAGATAGAATATTACCTTGCAGTGAATCCGTATGCAGTCAGTGTAATGCCGCCAATGGGAGGGTTTAAACTCCACAGTAACCGCTAGACTTAAGCCTGGCACCAGACTACTCATCTATTACCAATATTACAATAGTCATAAAAAATAGTGCCAAAACTAAAATAATTATACTAAAATTATATATAAAAAAAGAATAATTAAATTAACCCTTTCACCTCATAATTATGACAACAACTTGGGTAACATGAAAAGTTTGAATATTTTATATTTGTAAAACAAGACAAAACCGTTTACTAATATGTAAAGCCTTCCAGTAGCCATACTTAAAAAAAAATATTGGCACTCGTTTCTATTTTTTTTAATAGAGAAGGTACCATGTCAGAGTAATGTATCAAGAAAAATATAGGAACATTATATTGAATTTTTTTTTAACCAAACCAACCACACACAGAGCGCCATATGGCACTATTGATGGCGAAAGGGTTAAGAAAATCTTAAACACAAAATTTGTAGCCACAATATTCATGTTTCTAACCTTCTTAGAATATTTTATCTTGAAGTAGTCAGTGGTAGGTGGAATAATGTGCATTGGCTGGTTAACTTTGGAGGAGTTAATGATTCTCTATAGAAAAACAATGACTATTAAGTATAATGTATACTTAAGCACTGTATCATTAAACTCACTTTCACTATCAATAATAATAATAATAATAATAATAATAATAATAATAATAATAATGATTAAGTATTACAATGCTATTTTCAGTCAATTGGTGAGTGAGTTGGTCCAGCTATAAATGTTCACACAAACACTTATTCCCAAAACTAGTGTTCTCTTTGTGACTTTATTATCCGACAATGAATTTTCAGGTAAGAACAATACCGGCGATAACTAAGATTTTTTCACATTTTTCCTTTTCTTTTTTCCAGACCCCTTTAGGTAAGAAAGTGTCAATCTAAGAACAATACTGATGCGAGGGCATGGCAATAACAAATAGTGCATTAACCAAGATACAACCACTAATTAGAATAGAAAAGAACTCCAGTAAGTTTATAACACACAACTGTTCCAGCAACATCCAGATCATATCAGAGACAACCTAATTCAAAGAGAACATTAAATTTCATTGGATGTTACAAGTAAGGATCAATAAACCAATTAGTAGAGTATAGGACGGAGTCAATCACAAGTGAACACAAAAATGTGAGAGTCGAAGAAAAATGACATGTACATACAAATTATCCTCAGTTTTTTTATTGTGTCACCCCCGATGTCCATTTGCTTCACTTGCTCACCACTTGCTTTATTTATTATTATTACTACGATATTTTTAAACAGAGATGCTGAAAAAATGGCTAAAAGTTTTTTTTTAAGTGACAGACCACACTATAGCTATGCAAGATTCAGATAAAGTATACTACACTAAAAAAAATTATACAAAACTAAAAATATATACAGTTTGCATTAGACCTGGGAGTCCTTGCTCGTTTTATTCACTTGCGAAAATATTTTGTCAAAATATTGCATACCCTCCAATAATTACATTTAATTCAAATGATTTATTACATAATAGTACGGCGCGTAAGTTGCCCATTCAAAAATGTATGGGGAAAATCGCTGTTCAATTGAAATCGCACGGGGAAAGTGAAATAGCACGTAACTAATTGAAATACCCCGGTAACTAAGTGGAAACTAAGTGAAATACCTCGGTAGTTAAGTGAAATAGTACGGGTAAGTGCGCACGCGTAAAGCGTCAACCTTGGAAACGTACAGTTCCAGTAGTTTCTAGTTGGAGACAATGTCCTTCTTTACCACAGAACCTCTACCCGTATTAGACAGAATGTTTTAAAACAGATTAGGAGGAGTCGTACGATGAAAAGAAAGTTCCAGCGGAAGCTATCCTGAAATAAGGAGATAGTGACTGAACGATACAGTGTAGCTACAATTGCAAAAGACTTTTTTAAAAGCTGGCCTACTATTAGCGAGTGATAGCACGGGTAACCTGTGCTATTAGGGGTCAATAGCACTCGTAAAGCAATTGAAATAACATTCGGCTTCGCCTCGTGCTATTTCAACCATATTACTCATGCTATTAATCCCGAATAGCACGGTTACCCGTGCTATTACTCATACATACCGGTCTAGTAAATCTATCCCTCCTATCACCCCTAAAAATAGGAATACTACTAAATCCACTACTCTCTTATATATACCCATACACCATACACACACACACACACTCTCTCTCTCTCTCACACACACAACCTAAATATTAACCAGCATAAGTTCACTCATGAAACAGTGATATTAGATAAGACATTTATTTGAACTCACAATTGTCTGCTTATGTAGTGCTCCTACTATAAATCCACGAAAATGAATAACACTTGGTTGAATTTGGATGTCGCCTGTACTACTACTAGGTCTACCAAACAATTCTACAATCACATCAAATAAAGAAATCATTAAATCCAATATTTGCTATACAACCAAACTAAAACCTGGATGTTAATTCTCTACTCTCTGTCATTACAACACTTAAAAGCATTTTTAAAAAAGCATGATTATAAGGAATAGAAGTCTATTTTTAAATGACGACCTGGAATATTCTGGTGTTGCTATCACATTTATTACTAAAGGGGAGGGAGGCAGATTAGAGGAGAAAAATATTTAATTAATTGAATTAATTTTAATTGATTTTTAAGTTAACCAATAATAATAATAATAAGAGAAATTGACAGCAGTTCTTGATTTTCTGTACCATATTTGTTAATCTAATCGTACTTAGTTTATCTATACATGCGTGCATAAAGTTAGAGTGCCAAGTGTTCTCGCAAGGTTAACTTTCTAAAGGGCAAGGAGTCAGTAGGGTAGGCTAATGCTCAACCATCCCTTTGCCTAATGAACCCCTAAGTTCCACTCAATTTTCAAATTGCCTAAGGATAATGATGATGCAGTCAGAAATGTATTCCATAAGTTTCAGGGGTAATGGAAGTTGCAAAAGTGGGGGTGTACCACATGCCAATTTAATGTCATGAAAACACCTTCTATTTCATCTATTTCATAGAAAAAAATTAAAACTTTTACATATTCCTCACCAATTCCGAACTGAAAACCTAAAGACAACTGATATGCCATAATGACAGCTGTAAATACCAACTGAGTTGTACTGGTCATTATGATAAGCCCCGCACATTTGCTTGTTTTCAAATTAATGCTTAAATAACGATAAATGTAATACATCTGCATGAAGTGTTAACATAATATATGGATGAGACAAACCTTTCCTTAAAAGCAAAACAAAAACAAACAGCACCTTGCCATAGTCATGGCTGGCACCAGGGACACAACTCATAATTGCTTACAGGTAAATGGCACTTAGTAATTTTGTAATACACTAGGCAGTAATATTTTAACATAGGACCTGACTTACTTTCTAGCCCACCACTTATGCTCAACTAGAACTAGCTAGGTAAATTGACAACAAAACAGGATCTCTTTACTCACTAGTGTCAGTAATATGACTGGGAACTAGCTGCTTTTTTCTCGCTGCAACCAAAGATCCCTCTAATCGTTTTGTATGTGGAGTAGGGACGCTTAGAGAGGAAGCGGGAACGTCCATTGCCGCCGCCATCCCGATCAGTAAGTTCACTGAGGCCGACGGTGTACACGAGCTGAAGCTTAGTTTCCCTACTGTCACTATAGCAACGTGAGTCATGTGACGACCATTACCATTTTGATAGTTCAGATGTACGTCGTGAGGTTTAACAGCTTGCTTAGGATGAATTATATTAATATATTAACGAACGAATTCTTCAGTTATAAGGGAAAATGATAAATGACGCCACACACAACAGACAATATCCGAATTGCACTTTAACGTCCATTACCAGTCAAGCGACCATATTAACCAGTCAAGCGACCATTACCAGTCAAGCGCAGAAATGGCGGAAAGCATGAATGTAGACGATGCCACTATGTTCCACAATCTTCTTCCCGTGGAGTCTATTAAAATCATGGGTGAATCCGTAGGTGTGGGAAACATTAATGACGATGCTGCTACTCGATTAAGCGAAGACCTGGAATACAGACTGAAAGAGATCGTGCAAGATGCAGGCAAATTCATGAGGCAGATGAAAAGAAAGACTCTAACGTGCTCTGATATTGATCATGCCCTCAAAGTGAAAAATGTGGAACCTATATATGGATTTAATGCCTCTGAGTACATTCCATTCAGGCACACTAGCGGAGGTGGTAAGGATTTATTTTTTACCGATGAAAAAGAGCTAGGTCTTATGGAACTTGTCAGCTCTCCGTTGCCCAGGCTACCTTGTGATGTTTCAATTAGAGCTCACTGGTTGTGTGTGGAAGGAGTACAGCCAGTGATACCTGAAAACCCTCCTCCTGCTACTCTGGACGGACAGCGAAGTGAGGCCTTGGGAGGCTCTGTACCCTTGCTAGACTCTAACGATCCTGGTTCAAAATTGAAAAAAATCAAATTTGATAAGAAGTCCAAGAAAGAGGAGTTTGTGGGTACTGAGTGGTCCAAGTTAAAGCCGCTACAAGCTCATGCTTTGTCGTTAGAGCAACAGCTTTACTACAAGGAGATAACAGAAGCTTGTATTGGTATGGGGGCCGAGTCAAAGTGCCAAGAGGCTCTTAGTAGCATTAGCAATGACCCTGGATTATACCAGCTACTGCCGCAGTTTGTTAGCTTCATCATCGAGGGCATCAAAGTGAACATCGGTCAGCGAAACTTGATCGTATTGAAGCACCTGGTACGCATGATTGGTGCACTTTTAGATAACTCCACTTTACTTCTGGAAAAATACTTGCACGAACTTGTCCCCTCACTGATATCGTGCTTGATCAACAAGCAAGTGTGTATGAGGCCGGAATCAGATGACCAGTGGAGCATGAGAGAGAATGCAGCTAAAGTTCTGGCCAGATTGTGTAGGAAATACAGCAGCTCAGTGAACAACATTCAGCCCCGTATTACAAGAATATTGTGCCAGGCCCTCAAAAGTAGTCCTACAGGTATCGCGTCCAGCCAAAACCAGGGACTGGCGGTCCATTTTGGAGTGATGGCTGGTCTTTGTGAGTTGGGCTCGGATGCCATTACATCACTGGTTGTTCCACGACTGAAACAAGAAGGTGCGCTGATTCGTACTGCTCTGAATCTGCCAGGGAAGCCAGCTGAGCACGTCGCTGCTAATAGACTGCAGTCTCTGTTGCTACGCCACTGTCCGGCAGTGTTGGTGCAATTAAGATCTGCCAATGACACTGCCGTACAATATCAAGCTGACTACGGTTCACTCGGAATACCACTTTTCAATCAGGTCAAGTCACATCGACAGAATAAAGGTGGCAGTGTAGTCCTTTCGACGGCCACAGGTTCTTCTAGGACTTTGGCTAGTTCAGCAACAAAGCCAGTTTCTATCGCCACAAAATCTCGGCCTCCTCCGCTAAATTTTTCTGCAGGAAAAGTGAACAGTGCTGCCAGGACTCAAAGTTCTCCAGTAGTGACGTCCATGACTTCCCCGGCAATTGCGGCTGCCCTGCAACTTGTCACCCAGGCAACCAAATCCAATCCTTCCACTCCTACTTCTGGCTCCAATGTTCCTGGGAGTTTCCTCTCTGCTGTGAGTGGCGCTGGGTCAACTGTCCTAACAGAACAAATCAGTGCAATGTTGTCCAGTGGCACTGCTGGTGGGATGTCCAGAGGAAGAGCCGGCTCAGCGGGTTCAAAGGGTAGTGGAGGAAGTAGCAGAACTTCATCAGTTTCTCCTTCACTTCACCAGGGAGAGACTAGATCTGGCAGCAACAGTCGAGAAGGTTCAGCTGGACCTACTCAAAAACTCGATTTGAACAATGCCTCTGAAGTAGATAAAGCTTGAATTATTATTTGTAATATCATGCACTTCTTGTAAATTCATGTTGTTGTTGTGTTCTTGTTGTTGTTTTTTAATTGTTATTAGCTTTGGGCTAACCACCACCGGATGTCATTAATAGTTGACGGTGGTTAATGACACCACCATACCAATATGCGGAAATGATTTTATTGTGCGGTTTCATCGAAATCATGAGAAGAAGGGGAGAAATTGAAATTGCACAGTGTGCAATTCCGTAGCGGCGCTAAGTTCCAGTCTGGGTCGCGGAGATGGCTGTAGAAGGTTTAATAATGCAGTTTGGCTCAAATCGTTGCTGCGGACATTCTTCAAAATGGCGACATTTTCCTCGCGTCTTTCTAGGTTTTCTGATTCTATCTTTCGTCCACCGCTCCAGTCAAGGTTAGCACTAAATTGGGTTAGGAAAACTACTGAAGCATGAGAAGATAAGGATTTGGAATGTAAAAGATCTCATACCATTCGAACTATTGAAATGCAGGTGCATTTAGTAAATAATGTTTGTGGTAGATATAATGAAAATAGCTACATTTTCAGGTTTTTTGTTAATTGGTTGGTGGTTTACACAGTATTTGGTCTTTGATGTAAAGTTTACAATAATAGGTTGTACATTCCTTTAAAAAATGTTTTTAATGATGATGGTAATTTCAAGCCAGTTTGTTGTATAAATTTGCATGCAATATATTGAAATATGAAGAAGAGCTTTTGGAGGTTGGGAGTTTGACTTTGTTGCTTACCACAAACTTATTGGAAAGGCCCATGCCTCTAGGGCTTCTCTAGATTCACTTTGTGGAATAGATGGAAGACACCAGTGGGTATCCATCGGTAACCTCCACACACTGAATACTAGTCCGGCGTAGCCAGACCCTTTACCGAACCGCTACGCTGGGAATGGGTCTGGGAACATGGCCATACCAAATTTGTTCTGCCGCACATATATTGCGGCGGTCAATTACCGTTAGCAAATTACCAAGAATAACCCTCCTTAACCACAAATAGAAATTCCTGTGCGTGTCAGCCACCCTTTCCAACACTAGGTTTAGCAATCTTGGCTAATTTGCGGTAGAAATATAGGTATAAAGGAGGTAGGGCACTCACCACTTCCACATTCCTCCAGAATAAATTTGGTACGGCCATGTCCCCAGACCCTCCGCACGCTACGAGCCAAACTGGACCTGAAGAGCAAGAAAAAGTGTTAAAATTTATGCCATGATTGTCTTTAGTGACTACTTAAGTTACTACAATTAGAAAAAGCTGGTGCATGTTTATGATGTGATATCGGGTGACATGGACAGGCAAGGCAAAGTTTCTGTCTCAACTTTTGTCTTATTCTGCAATAAGATGCAATAACACTGCCACTCTAGATCACAGTACATCAGTATTATACTGAAGTAATCTAGTGGGTATCATCTTCTCAACAAACTCAAAAGACCATAATGTGAAATTGTATACATATAAACTAAGAGATTTGAAGTATAGTACAATTTCCAATAAAAGTCTAACGACACTACCCCGAGAGGTGTTGATAGCTTATCTTCATATCTTCAAGGTGTTAACAGGATTGTTATAAGGGCCTATAGTTAAACATAGGAGCCCATGTGCTTAGATCTAACAGCTGAGAAGTCATGTTGCAGTACGGTGAACTCCATAGCCTACGTACATGGGATTACACGACTCCTCATAACTTCACTAATTCTATTGCACACTGGGAAACAATGGCTACACCAGTCGTTAGTGGAACCTTTCTGTCTGCTCCATTTTTTTCCCCTTAATTTTTCTATGTCCACTTATTCTACATGTTTACTGTCTGCATCCACCAGAGTAATGTAATTTTCTAACCCAGAGACCAACCACACAGGAGCCAGACACGTAACTATGGTTTTACTTTCAATACAACATATTACTATGCATCACATGCATGGGCTGAGTGAAGGAGGATGGGTCATCTCCTCCCAAACCAACTGGGAGCTTGACATGTTTTGGTATATGACATCTTACTGTTCTATACAGGCATACAAGTTGTTAAAGTCTATGAGAGCACTTGGTGCTGGCTCTATGGATTCCAGCACTCTGTGACTGTCAGTTGTTCAAACAGCATGGCTTCAATAAAGCAGTTGCAACAGCTGCATTTTGGTTGTCATGCACATTGTGGCTTCTGATGTCACTTTTATTGTTGTCTTAGTGGATGTACAAACTGGAAAGTTCATAGTTTTGAAAATGAACTACAGTAGGGGTCAAAAAAAAGTTCCCATTGTTGTGCAACTTGTTTCTCTAGCGACCTTTCTGAGTCTGACTTTTTTACGGTTAGGGGCAGAACCCTTCTAGAACACTTCAGTTATTGTGGTTAAACAAGTACAGGGCAGCACCCCTTGATGTGTAGCAGCTGCAAAATCAGATTAAAACTAGGCTGCTAATGGGTTTTTTTTTATTTTCTTGACCCCTACAGTAGTTTAGGCTGTGATTAGTCAAAATGAGAGTCCTTTAAAAAGCTCAATGGCTATTGTGCCTCACTCTGGCTAGTCTAAAAGAAGGTGTTGACAAGGTCAGATATTTGGCAATCTATGATACTGCAGATAGCAAGGAGAGTCAAGCAAGCAAGGGAGGGAGGGGACATAACTCAGCAGTAAACAATAAGACTACTAGAGATAGAGTGAAGAGTGTGTAGTAATAGCTACTTTTAAGGTTATCTTCTATTGTCAGTGATGTAGTTAATAAGTCATATGATATGTGGAATGACTGTTAGTGGAGGTTTAAAGAGCATTGGCAATGGCACCAGTTGATCCCCAGTTGACATAGGTCATTTATTTCCCGACTTATTCATTTAATCAACATCATGGAGTTGGACTTAGCCAAGAAGTTGAAATGTTGGGTTAAGTTGTAACTAAACATAGTATTGGCTGTTAAATTTTCAGCCGAGAATGACTGAATCAACATTATTGTTATTATTATTATTATTATTATTATTATTATTATTATTATTATTATTATTATTATTATTATTACTGCTACTACTACAACTACTACTAATTTTTTGAAGTCTAACATACAATTGGCCAGAATATAAATATGTTTGTGCACTCATAAATGCATATGCATATCGTAGTGTGTTGCATGTCTGAATATATTGATGTTTCAGTGTTTGCCAAGAATATTGAGACAGTCAACAATTGGACCATAGGGAATTGTGAAACAATAGTTTAAGTTTTTGTATCTAGTAATACTAGGAGTCTTTTTTTTTTCTTTTCTTTCTTTTTTTTTTTTTTTTTTTCCTCCCTATCTTTTTTTCCCCTTTGTTCTCCAATTGACAATGGCATAATCTTACTATGCTTTTGGGTATGCCTGATGTGACCTGTGATTAGTATCACACCAGAACAGGATTGAATATGCTTATATAGTAACTTGATTATTGGGAGAGAGATAGTACATGTGCTTGTTTTGGCGCAAACTGCAATTGAATTCTTTCCCCACAGCTTTGCTGCTGGAGTTAATAATGTAAGATTTTGCCGGTTTTACAGAGAGAGGGCAATACTGTATTCACTTAATGCTCACAAACTTTAGGTTGCTGTTCAGTATGGTCACTAGCTTTAGGTTGCTGTTCAGTATGGTCACTAGCTTTAGGTTGCTGTTCAGTATGGTCACTAGCTTTAGGTTGCTATTCAGTGCAACTTATAAATTGACTTTACAATACACAGGAATCCTTTGCATACACTTGTCAGTTCTTCCTTTAGCTGTGAGGATTCCTAGCAGAAATGAATGGATGACGGGGGGAATGGCTGGATGGGTGGACGGACGATCAGTCCTGAGCCACAGCTCAATAAAAATAATAATAACAATAATTACAACAACAACAATAACGGAAGCATTAGTACTAGTAGAAATGATATATGGCAACAGAAACAAGGTGATTATAGTGCCAGTGTACCTAAGTGTGTTAGTTTTAAGTGAAAGTGATGGTGTCGGAGAGGAAGTTTGTAATAGTAGTGCTGTAGTGGTGTAGAAAAATTAAGTTACGTTCATTTGAAATCAAAAATAGAATCCATAAAGCTACTCTTTCTATTAAGTTACGCAACTACACGATAATCCCTTGGCAGACTTCCCGTATTGCTTAATTATTCAGTTTTTATCAACCAAGGCAATGGTACTACCAAAAGTTATGTTACAGTTTACAGTGTTATTCTGGTACAAGCACTTTGCATCAGTTTTTGGTCATATAGCAGTCTATACAGTGTCCTTGTGTGGATTAAGGCTAATGAAAGCATTGCATTGTACCAGTCATAGCAATTTCTCCCACTCTCTTTGGGTCATACCCTCTCTAGTGGCATGAGTCATGATGGAGGCAGTGTGTAGTAGGTGGCATTGGACAGATCAATCTTCTAAATAGATACGTGTCTCGACGTTATTTTTAGTTGCTGAGTAGCGCTACAGTCCCTAAAATAGTATGTTCTCATATGAGATGAGGTGTGCATGTGTTGTTGTTGTTGTTGTTGTTGTTGTTAGCATTCTTCACTCGTGTAGTTATAAGCATTTGCTAAGTTACTCCACTTTGTAATTTCTTGATTTGTCAAAGCTGCTAGAATGTATGTTTATTGACTATCTGTAGCTCAGCTAGAAATAATGCACATTTTGTTGTTGTTTTGTTTTATAATAGAGTAATTGGTTCTAAATTATATTCAGTAAAATTTTTATTACCCTGGATACTTTGTTTACACTTCGTACTATCAGGTTTGGAGATGGCCTTGGCAATCCTTACCACCATTGTAACTAGCCACACCCATTATAATCATATAGTTAGCAGTTCCTTCCCCGTAGCTATTCAGTTTAACTAGGTAGCGTACATTTAAGTTCAGATTTGCATCTTAACAGTATCTGAAAGAAACCTTAGAATTTACAAACCTACCATAAGTTTTGAGGAATCTTTGAAACTCAAATGTAAGTGCAAAATATGCCAGTTGTGAATTTACTTGAACAAAAATGCGGTAATGTATATATCCAGTGGTCAGTTGAACTTAGTTCTAAATGTATAAATGTTGTGAGTTTATTAGCAGTGTTTTTGATGAACATTATGTGTTTGACTTGTACATATATCATACATGTGGGACACTTCCTGCAAGCAATTTGTTTTCCTCAAGTTCAATGAACAGGGGGAGGCAGTGAGCATGGGACAGGTGGAATGAGGCATGGCAGTGGTGAGGGGGCAGGCAGTGGTGAGGGGGCAGGCAGTGGTGAGAGGGCAGGCGGTGAAGAAGATGATGGTAACGAGGAGAGATTGGTCATAAAAAAATTCCCTATGCTGCATGAAAGGGAAGCAGTCTAATGCTGGGATATTTCTTGATACAAACACATCACAACTTAATACGCACGATATATGTATGCTGTAGTGATTTTCAATGTCGTGGCTATCCGTATAATGATCTAACCTTAACGGCTAGGATATTTCTTGATACAAACACATCACAACTTAATATGCACGATATACATGTATGTATGCTGTAGTGATTTTCGATGTCGTGGCTATCCGTATAATGATTTAACCTTAACAGCTTATTAATGTTAACTTCGTGGCTTTGATTGTGTGGGAAAGCCGGCTTGCATTTACATACTCTTGGCAGGCCGGCTGGTGGATTTCCTCTCATCCACTTCCCTTAATTAAGTATAATAGATGTTAGGTAATGGCTCACAGCATTCTTCCCTCAGGCATTAGCTTCAGGACGTTTGGCACCATATTTCAACAGAGGTTTCAGTGATTCAGCCGGCAGTGCTGTGCTGTGCTGTATGTAGCTATTCGTTTGATCTGCCATTAGCTCGAGGATATGCTAACATTATGCAGTTGTTTCTCCTGTTCTTGGCACAAGTGATGACATGGTCATCAGACAGAGAGGAGGGTACAGAGTACAGAAGATTAGCTATTGTTCATGGGCTTCCCAGAGTAATTGCCATAATCAGCTTCGGCTTAAAAATGAGTTTATTTTTGGTACGTTACATCCTCTAAGTACTGCCCCCTTTCCACCTACTAGCCTGCATCTATGTAACTGGCCTAATAGATACACAAGAATCCATACTTTGAAGGGCGGGGGCGGCAAAGGGGGCATTTGCCTCTAGAAAATTTGCTCCCTATCCTTTGGTTCTGTGCTAATATTTTGACTGTGCAACTATTTTAAGCACTGTAACCATCTCCGTATTTTATTTCATTGCCCATCCTACAATCAAAATGTGTTTCTGCTCTTCCTGCATTCATCCCTGTTGTCTATTCTCATTTTAGTCATAGTAGAATACAGTCGTGATATTGTAAGAGTGTGTGTGTAGTGTAGTGTAGGATGTGTGTGTGTGTGTGTGTGTGTGTGTGGTGTAGAGTGTGTGTGTGTGTGTAGTGTAGTGTGTGTTCACCCAAAAGGTACATGCATACAAGCAGAGAAATTTTCTACATTTTTTTAGTGACATTTTTACCGATTTGTCGTGACAAATCATTTATGTAGTATTGGATGCAGATTTGCCTGACCTTATTAGGCTAACATAACAGCAAATATTAAATCCCCAGTGTGACTAGTTAGTTGTACATAGTGATTAGTGGGCCATGTCCATGAATTATACACCAGATGTTTGTCAGACTGCAATATTAATGGTAGTATTACAAGGTCATTGATGCAGCAATGTCTAAGTGTACTAGGACATTAGGCGATGCACTAGAAGTATTATTTAGGTTAGCGATGTAGAGGTGCATGTATCACAGAACAACTACGGATATTTTGCAATTCCTTCCTGGCACGTACAGTTACATGAGCATGTGCAGAATGATCTCACTCACAGGAATGATGTTACTTTTATTATGGCTTCCTGTCCGTTTGGCTGTCATGTCAGCAAGTAACTTATAAAAAAAAATTTAATTATAAAATAAAGTGTGATCACACTATTTTTTATTTATACATGTTTATCTTTTCCTTTTGCTAATAAATTGTTTTAAAAAATTAATTGTTTTTTGTTGTTGTTGTTTTGTTGTTGTTTTTTTAATCTAACTGTAGTTTTTTTAATTTCCTGTTGTTTCTAAACTTGGTAAGGTAATGCAATCAATTGTTGAACATTTCTGAGAAACACGAAGAGATGTAGTTGGATTATTTGGTAAGCAGACTGAATGGGAAAATTTATTAGTTCTGCCCTGAACTTGTGCTTACTAATTTTATTTGCCCTGGTGAAGTAATAATCAATAACAACCAATAGATTCATATTCATTGTAGTCGGTACACAAATTAGAGAAACCTCTGAGTCATTTTCAAAAACAAGGAACAAGGGTTGTTGTTTTTTTTGTTGTTGTTGTTGTTTAGAATTTGTCATCCCCCAGGCAGTGAGTGGGGAAAAAAGCAGCTGATTAGCAAGAATAGAAGGGCGTGTAATGTAATTGTGGGTGTGACTCTGCAGGACTTACAGACTGGGGCAGTCTAGACATCATTTGATGGTGAAAACAATGAAGCAAGTTCAGATGTGTAGTTTCAGTGAAGCTTGGGAAGTGTTTGTGTTGTAAGAAGTTAGGATTCATACAGTTGATAGAGTGTGTTGGGGTTTTGTTGTTTAGGATATTTTCATTAGAAGTGTTGTATCACAACCTGGTCTATCTTCCATCTCCTATTTGCTTTCATTTGATTACTTGTGCCATCTCGTACGGTAAATTTGGGATGAAATATTAACTGGTCTGAAGTGAAATTAAACATAAGATATCAAAATGGAGCTTTTCAAATACGTCCCAAACTATAGGTCCTGTTTACTATGCATCGCAATGACCTTACTCAAATGGAGATGCTTACAATACACACCTACTCACGATGCTGATAGCCATTGTACGTGTGTGCACACGCACACACACACTTGCATCAGAAAGAGTAGTGATTAATGTAGCCCAGATTTTCTGATGTTGTCTATCTTGTGTTTAAGTGAGACAGACATTGCTAATGATATGAAACTTCTCTTGCCAAAGGTTCTCTGTCATCCTTTATTAACAACTTCAAGTGATATTATTCTTTGTGGTGGAATTTGTTGATGATTCTTGGCTTAGATGCGAGAATTTTTTGGCAGAGGCACAAAATGGGTTGAATTTGATGTTTGTGCATAGCGACCTGTCACCAAGGCAGCTGATTGATTGATACGGTACATCTTGCTGCTACAGAAACTTTTGAACTTTCTCTTTGAATCAGAACAAAAGGTTTGGTGGTTTCCTGAAACGAGAAAGGAATGGGTCAGCTTCAAGGGTCAATCATGATTGACCTTCAGCGGGCATGCACACAAGAGGGTTATAAAGTAGTCATCCTGTCTGTTGGTTTGTCTGTTAGTCTGTCATGCTCTGACTTTTGGAGATTACCTGTTGATTTAGGTATAAACTTGTTCAGAATGACAATTTAAGACTTTCTATTGAGCTACTTTTTTTTTTCTTTTATTTTGCCGATTTTTTTTTTTGCCGATTTTTTTTTTTAAAGAAAACACGAAGCTATGAGCTCCATGTAAGTACTAGCTTTATTGGGTGATACCCTTTTGTCATGTGGTAATCATGTGAGCAAATAATTTCTTGCAGTGTGTGGTGTTTTTTTTTGGTTTTTTCTATTATGCTGAAAAGTAACTTGCATTTTAGCTTCTATTATGAAGACAGCACATCTACCATTTTAATTGCACAGCTATATTGACTTCTGATTAATCCAAAAAATGAATTTTTTTCTTTTATTTTTTGCTTTTGAGCAGTTCACACTGAATTCCCCAACATTAGCACAAGAGAAGTGATGCACTTGCAGACATACACTGACATAAGCTTGTGCATTACATACACAACAAAATGGTTTATTATTACTACTACCTATGTACTACGACTACAATTATTATTGCTGTTGCTTATTGATTATTATTATTATTATTATTATTATTATTAATTATTATTACATATATGATATGTAGTGTTAGAATTCCTCGAGGAGCCTTCATTGTACTACTACATACGACCAAGTTATTCCACCATCATCCCTTGCCAGGCGGCAGACATGGATGGGACATCCTCAGCTCCCACGTACGTTACGTCCATATTCTTCATCAACGGCAGCTCTTTTAGCAGTCAGGACATGCTGCCCCCTTACCACAAATTCTGGATCAGGAACAAAGTTGTGTCTGGGCTTCTGGTCATAGACACGAGACCCGAGTTCTCAGGTTGGACGTACGGCTGCAGTGCCGAATACGATGGACAAACTATCACTTCAGGGAATGCGACACTCTTCCTGGGAGGTAAGGGGTAGTTAGTGAATAGTCTGGTATTGCACGGACTGGTCCAGTTCATTTGGCGAGGTTTGCGATGCAAGTGTAGTTGGAGTATAGTAGTGGTTATTACATACGTACATGAGAAGGGGGTGTGGAATTCTAGTTTGGAATGGGATATTATGTACGTTATCAGAAGCCCAGATTACTTTAAAACCAACTTGTTAAGATTGTCAGGGCCAAATGGAACACTTGAAGAAATCTGTCTATTTTCATTATTTCTAAATTGTTTTATTTATTTTTCACATATAAGATACTGAATATACGTAATCCCTGTACATACATGCATACACAGTAATGGTGTGTGAGCTATCCTTTACCCATTCCTCTATTGTGTAAAAGGTTACATATTCCTAGTTTTTCTAGACACAAACTACAACAACAATAAATAAACAGTGGCTGAGGAATTGTACTGGTTATGCATGATGTGCTCACGTGAGAGGGTCTCCTCAGGACTAATGAACAGTATATAATAGGCTGTGTTGTTTTAGTTAACTAAAACTAAAACCAAAACCCCTTAGTTTGGGGTATTTTACTTTTGGTAAGAATAACTAAAACTAAGCTGTAGAGAACATGAAAAAACTAAAACTAAATATTTTAGATGACAGTAAATTCGATAACTAAAACTACCAGTAGAGTGGATGACAAAAACTAAAACTAAGCAATTTTTTTTTTGTAAACAATTCACCTTGAATTATGTCAATGAAGGTATAAATTTTCATCAAGTAAATATTCTCTAAACTACATATAAAAAAAAATCATACTTTATTTATAATATCTAAGATTTCATAGAAATATGCTTTTTTGAAGTTATTTGGGAAAACTATCTGTACTATTTTAAGGAGTCTCATTATACATGATATTGAAGAAAAACTAAAAACTAACTAAATCTTCAGGGATAATTTGGGGGATTCATAAGTATGAATAACTAAAACTAAGTAAGTCTGGAATCTCTAAACCAAAACAACACTGATAATAGGCTGTTGTGTGAACTCTATAGTGTCCAATACACCTACTCCCTCCCTGGGCAGCTGAGGCTACACTAATGAATTATAAACTACACATGTGTGAGTGTACAGTATCCTGACCTCAGTTTGAGTTTGGAGTTCTTGCATCTGGTCACATCAAAGCCATTTAGTCATATCTAATGGGTAGGTTGGAATCCCCTAGGGGTGCTTAGGCTGTCTCTTCAAGTTTTGTTTATCAGTATGTAGAGATTTGGGAGTAGTTGGATTGTTCCTTTACTGACATGCTTTTCAGACTGTGTAGCTATACATACACGAGGAGGAACTGACTGTACTTAGGAATGGACACTTAGTATAGCACCCGCATAGCAGTGTGTGTGTGTGTGTGTGTGTGTGTGTGGTGGTGGCTATGTGGTGTAGTGGTTGTGTCCTTCACTCGGGGCCTGAGGTCATAAGTTCAAATCCTAACTCAGGCAAATTTCCATCTGCTTCCCACCAGTCCACCCAGCTGTGATTGGGTACCTGGCATTTGCTGGGATGCAAATTCAAGGCCTTTTCTCATGAAACAACAAGGGTCCAGATGGGACTTTGGGTGCCCACACCACTTGCTATGAGGAAAGGCCTGTTCTCCTGCGAGTTCCTAACCCGGCTCCAGGAGCTTTGCTTGCATGGCTCACAGTGCCTGCTTAGTGCACAGGCATCCTGGCTCTGCCAGGTGTATGTGACCGCCTAGTGGCAGCAAGATATTTTGCATTTGCATTTTGTGTGTGTGTGTGTGTGTGTGTGTGTGTATATATATATAATTGTGTGTGTGTGTATATATAATTGTGTGTGTGTATATATAATTGTGTGTGTGTGTTTGTGTGTATGATGTGTGTCTGTGTATATATATATATATAATTGTGTGTATGATGTGTGTGTGTGTGTGTGATTGTGTAGGGGGTGTGGATATGTATTGTAGCATCTACCTTCAGACATGACTAGGCACATGCCTCATTCATGTTTCTGGGTTAGTGATGAATTGAGCACAAGTTGCTGTTGTTGTTTTTGTCTGAATTGAGTGCAGGATAATGTTAGGAAAGGACAATGTTGGAACATACATACATACATACTGTGACCACGCACGGACAAATCTAGCACAACGTGGCACGCATAAACGTCGGGAAGATTGATATACACTCTTCTCAGAATGCATTAAAGAAGCCTATAGATTGAAACGGTTAGGTCCCGCATGTCAGCAACAGTTGACGCCACTGCTATAAAACTTAGAGAGCTAAAAACATGTTGAGTGCAAAAAAACCAAAAAAAATTTAAACAAGGCCCGTATTGTGCCCAATTTTCCTGTCCACAGTAGTGGGTCACATTGTATACGTAATGCCTTCATTTCTATACCAGAGTTTATAGAATGATAATGACAAAACATTCAGAAGTGAATCTAAACTTTTCTCTTGAAGCCTGTGTGTAGCACTGTACAGTCAGAAGGAGTTGAGAATAACATGCAGATTGTTAGATGCCTGTAGGCTGTAAAAAAAAAATCCCTTCAGTTTCAGTGTACATAGGTGATTCCCTAAGGGCGTATATGGCCATTGGTGCACACCTTGTCATACCCTCGGCTATTTTTAGCGCACATATGAATATGCACTTCCTATTGAGGAGGAGGAGGAGAAGGACTTATCCACTGTAAAGCTGAAAAGACTGATTGTGTAGATTTGAACAAACACCAGATACTGGTGCCTGTATATTTTTTGTGTATTTTATTCTGGATGTTTCATTGGCACTTCCTTTATGTGTAACTGTTAGAGTTGTTCCAGACACGAGTGTCTAAATACAAATGTTTTCTATGCCTTAACAGTTCGCCTGAAGTCAATACTAGTTTAGACAAGCATGCCAGTTGTATACAAAACATTGTGGGAAGGACCACATGTTGCATAGCCACTGCCGGTGTTGTGATTTCAATTACAAGTGACGTGGCAAGCCTTGGCTAATTTACCCACTACATTGGCAGTGTGTGTGTGTGTGTGTGTGTGTGAAAATGAAATGTGGTGCTTTGAGTTGAGTATAGAAGATTTCTAAGTGTGCAGACAAAAAACAGGAAAATAATCAAAATGCGCCTCTTGACTGATTAAGTTAGAAACATGCATTACAAGACATTCCATTGTTGTTTTGTGTATTAGTGGTTTTTGTTGTAAGTTGATGGGCACATGAAAGTTTTTTGGGGTTTTTTTGGTTTTGTTTTGCTTTTTGTAGATTTTGTTTGTTTTTTGTTTATTTTTCGTTGTTGTGTTCTTAATTATTTTGATGAGTGCTGGGGATTTTAATAAAAAATGTTCCTATTTTAGTCATCAACATGTACATAAAAGGAGAGCTACAACTCATGATATACTAAAACATCATCTTTGACTATTGTCAAAGGATTGTCACAATCCCTCCCTATAGTACAGTATGTCTCATACTAAGACTTCTCTTTTTCCGTTGCAGATGGCCGTCCTTTAGCTCCGACTGAAGACCCCATGTACATGACAGAAAATGGCCTATCATCACTGACTATTATGTGGGCGTTCGCTCCAGTTCCCCCCGATGGCCCGCTCCAGGGGTACAACATCAATTACACGTCACTTAACGACTCGACGGTGAAGAAGAGCGTGGAGACAAATGACAACAACACCATGGTCAGGCTGGAGTTGCTGAGGCCTGGGGAGACTTACTCTGTCGTGGTACAGGGATACAACAGGTTCGGGGAAGGGGAGTGGTCCACTCCCCTCGTATTCACGGCCATGGTGGGGTCCGTGCCTCCAGCTCCTGCTACAGTCATGGCCCATTCTCTCGACAGCTCCCAGTCTCAATTTATTTCATTGTCGGTCAAGTGGACTGTAAGTTGTTGTTGTTGTTGTTGTTGTTGTTGTGTGTATGGCTATGCGTACGTACACACATTATTTAATAGTTTTAGTAGATGAATTAACAATGGTTGTCATGACCTATTCCTCAAGTTTTTTTTAATCGTATTATTAATTGCTTGTTGTTATTCGTTATGTTTCCCGTCATCCTGGTTTACATGTCCCTGTAGTAATAACTCTGACTAGCAGTAGTAGCCAGTAGTGGCTGTGCAATGAAGGCTAAACCAATGCTTAGTATTTGTGTTTACAAATTCAGCTCTTGTGCTTCTCTAATTATTGTAAATTCTTTCCAAATTGTTTGTTCGTTTCTCTGACGTGTAGACCTAAACTTAACATAATTGAATATGTGTGACAATGGTGGTGTTGATGAAGGTAGCTTTAGTCTATAATGTTAGTTATGTCACATATTTAGTTTTTACTCTGCCTGACTCTCGTATGGTTTCTTGCATTATGTTAATGAAAATTGTAGCTTTTATTCTCAGCCATAGCTAGGTTGATTTCCTATAAACCCTTTACCATAAGAATGTAATTATACTTCGAGATAAATATATTATAACACTTTTTAAATTGACGATCCTTTACCAAGTTCTACTGTATTGTCGTTATAGGCAGTAGAAGTGGAGCCTGCTGAGTCTACTCCAGTTCTGGGATACTCTATTTACTGCTACGATTTGGCTTCAACTAATCATCTCATTAAGACCGTCAATAACTCACAGACGTCAGCCATTGTAGAACTCACTAATAAAGTGGCGTCACCATTTAAAATAGGTGTGGCAGCGAGAAACTTGGCAGGTTACGGTGACATCACTTATGACCCATTTCTTTTCAGTAAGTTAAATAACATCTAAACTTTGGTTGGCAGTCACATACTTTAATGCAATAAATAGCATATGTAAAATATTAATGTTTAGGTTGTAATTAACATCCTCCGAAGTAAATAAAAAAAGGAAAGGAGAAAAAAGAAAGAAAAAAGGAAGCTAAATGCATGACAGTTTTTAGTGAGAGGAGATAGCTAATGCAGGGAGTTTAGCATCACAGTTATGTCAAATTAAAAAAATAAAAGTGGAAATTCAAGTCTTTAAACCCTCAATTATAATTCTAGCTTGCTATTGACTTTGTTCGGAGGATGTTTGTTATATAAGGAGAAGGTTGAGCAAGAACATAAAAACACGCCCTTTAACAAATGAGTTTGAACAAATAGAGAATAGATGTGAACATTTCATGGTAGTATGTAGATCAAAAGCTGCTTTTAAATTGAACACAAAAAACAATATTTATTGATGTTTTTTTCTTTTGTTTCTGTGTAGCTTTGAAACCAGTTACCCCAACAACGAGTACCCAAGTTTCAACTCCATTGCTAGTAGGTGCTATAGTAGCAGCTGTAGTCATTTTCTGCGTTCTTTGCGTGCTGGTTTTCATTATCATTCTGTATCTGGGTCGAAAGACAAAATCTTTGAGTTCCAAATACTCCTTCAGTGAAACTGATACTGAATCTCCTCAAACATCTCCTGAAATATTCAGAAAGACCTTTGAACAGAAGGATGATGACAGTAAGCTTGAGAATAATACGGATTGTAAGTCTGAACTAAAGAAGAGTGAATCAATAGAGATGATGGACACTCGAAGAGGAAGTAGAAGAGGCAGTAGTGAAGTAAGAGTGGTTCGTTCCAAGCGTGACCGTCTTCGTTCTGTGGATGCAGTTAATCCAGTCGGACTGTCATATGATTCAAAAACCTTATGATAGCTATTGGGTGGTTTTATCATATTTTATTACTGAAAGATCATTTATTCAGGCTTATCTTCTGCACTTGGTCGTGATGGGTTTTATTTTTTGTTTGTACTTATTCATAACAAGCACCTCACTTTGTATTTTGTATGAAAATCTCATTATTTTTAAAATAGTACTATTGATTACAATGGCAGAATTATCAATGAATTTCACATGTCTTTGTCAAGGTCCTATCTCATGGAGGTGGAAGCTTTTTCTCCTAATTTCAGCTTCTCCCTCAAAATTCTCCTCCCCATAATATTTGCATCTATTTGTGTTATGGTTAGGCAGAGCCTAAAAGACAACATTCAACTCGAATAATTTCATTCTATCTAGCTAATTACTCTTGTCTTTAAAAGCACGAGATAAGACTTTGTTGGTACATGAATTGATATCGGCCTTGTAAGTTTGTGTTTCCCATTAGCATGTATTATATTTTTAGATAACAATAAAAATGTTAATATAACAGCAATACAGTAAGTCAGTCTAGAGTTCATCTTTGCACAGATGACTGTATAGATCAATTCATAGGGCCCAGGATGCTGTTAAGATCCCCGTGTGTAGAATCCACTGGACAGGAGAGAAGCTTTTGCTATACTGATAGCAATAATTGTATCCTTGGGCACAAGCTAGACTAGACATAAGCAACACAACAGCTAGCGCATTCAATCCATAGTGGGTAAAGGATCTCCAAGGCTCTTTTGCTAAGGACGCAATCGTTGGTATAGACGCAGGCGCAGGTATATAGTTAGACGCAATCCATTTTTGGTGAAAGACGTCGACAGTCTTAAAGTAAAATGATTACTTTAAGGCTATTTATCGTATGTGCGTTAGTGCTGAGTACAGGTAAAATGTTGGAGCTTATAATATTTTATTGTAATAACTGTTTACTTTTTCATATTCTTTGGCAGCTTAATTTACGAACATAATACTGTTTTTATTATCTTAACTACAGCACAATTTTCCTACAACTGGAAGAAGCAGTTTGCTTACATCTTAAAAGACATATTTAGTGTTCTACCAATACCTTACAGTTCAGATATTACCATAAAATGCAGTGGAAAAGATGCTCAACTGTGGTTTGAAGCATCAGTATTATTTGATAAAGATATGGACTTTCTTAACAGCATGGATCCTGTTTTGGAGAACATTAACTTCTCCGTCAAATTGACTAATTTCCGAATCCCTAGTAAAGATAAATACTATTGTAAGATTGCCTTCCTAACGTATACCTTCGAAGATCTTCTTCTGTTCAACTTCAGTAAGATAATTGAAATAATAAATTAAGCTAGTAATAATATATTATATTTATTTCACCATTTTAGCTGGCTCTGATTTGGATGTGACTGACTTTGTGAATAATGAATTTATGACAGCTCTTTACTCGACTTTCTTCCGAGGATCTCCAGGTATGACTTTCAACACCAAATGGAGTTCCACTTCCTCAAACGTTCCACCTACTAGCACTAGACTCAACACTTCTACGAGCAAGGATTATCAAATTGAGACCCTTTACCCTATAATCAACAAAGCCATGACTGCCATTCTTCAACTACCACAAACTTTACGGACAAAGTTTATGGATTTCATGAAACAAAAGATTTTCGGACAAATAAAGACATTAAAACCAAGTAAGTAAGAATTGATAAATTTATAGTTTGTATGTCTAATCAATAAATGTCACTCTAGCTACTTAAAAAGCTATTTTATGATTTTGATTGTGAAGTTATTATATTGTTGTTATTAGGTAAAATGGGAATAATTGCTGAGAAGTATAGGGATTTAAATTCAGAGAAAGATACACCTATCAAATCATATGTTAATGGTAAGCAATGCAAAAAAAAATGCCAAACTGATTAAAGTAAAAAGAAAAAAATATGAATATGCATAGAAAATTAATTTTTGTGATTCTAGCTATTTTTTAAATGTTGCCAAATTAGCTAACTAAAAATTTTCATGCTGTCGTTTGCTATGTCTTGGCTATAGAAAAATTATTTCAATTATACCATACATTGCTACCAATTTATAGAAATAAAGAAAACCATTAGGACACCCGCAGATTCTAGGCATTCTTATAAAGATGGGGGTACTCCAGGTATGACATAACAAGAATTCAAATCAAACATTGCCATTATTGTACCATTTGGCTATTTGTTTAGAAATAAAGAAAATCATGAGGACACCAGAAGAGTCTAATCACATTCATAAGGACAGGGATACTAGAGGTGTGATAAGTCACTAAGTAATTTTAGATACTATAGTCTTCCGTATAGCAATATTAGAAATATAACCTCTTTCATGAACTTTATTATTATTCATCAGGTAAGAAATCCTATGCTGCTGTATTATCCAAAGATAATCAATTGGACAACAACTTGGATGAAAAGAAACATCAACGCAGGCGTATTGCTGCTGTCATTGCAGCTTCTCTATTGAGTGTGGGTATTATTGCCTTCATTTCTGTCATGATTATCAGTTTAATAATGTATTACAAGTACAACAAAGAAAGAAATTCATCTCATAATGTAGAATCAGGACATACTCCACGTATAATGCTGAAGAAGGCTCGAAAAGGACCTAATAATATCCGACTAACAGCTTACAGGTAGAGAATTTACATTTGCAGTTCAAATTAGTCAAACCTCAAAGTAACACATTTAAACATTCATAAAGTGTTAAGATAAACATTGGACACGTTTTATCATCCTGTATATTGATTTAAGATTTTTAGCTATGTAATATATTACATTTTAATTTTTTTTTTTTATAGAACTCGACAGCGATTACAATCGGCTCCAATCACTAAATGTATACCCAGTACTCCCAAAGTAAGCAAAGTCACTGTCCAACCACAGCAACCTGGAAACCTGGAACATCAAGTCAACACCATCAACAGATCCTCATCTGCAGTAATCCTCTCAGGCTCATATCTACAACAACAAGCAGCTAACAAAATGAAACTCTCTGACTCCAGCCCCCATTTGAGTGTACCACGTACAAGTGAATGTGTTCAATCTACTTCTGTTAACGATAGCTCATCATATAGCCACCTCTTCCCAGGAAGATTCTTACATACCATGAGGAAAGTATCCACTTCTACTGATTTGCCTTGTCCCTGTAATGATGAAGATATGAAGCCTACACTAATTCATGTGAAGCCAATAGACACAATGGAACAGATATAGAACTATAAATGATGTATATTAACAGTATTGGACTAATCAGTATTTCTTATGTATGACTTGTATAATAACTTTATTGGTATTAATTCTGTTATTGACTGCCAAGCCAGCGCATTACTTCACAACACTGTTGTGGTGATGATTGTTGCTAGTAATCACTTGCTTTATATTTATGACTGAAGATGCTATTTATGACAATCATAAAATTTGTCAGACACTACTACTAAAATGACGTTTACAGAGCTCTGTCATATTGAGTAGAACCATTGACTCCATGTTGTCAGCATACTGTCAGTACACATGCACTAGCGGGTTATAGCTAGTACCCCTGTCCTAGTCTCGCAAACAAGACCCTAACACTCACTAACACTCATCCTGTCCTGGAGTGGGGGTGGTGATCTGGCTTGTGAGTCTACTGCTATCCCAATACAGTCAGTCAAATGAATTGCACCCATTGAAAATATTTTTCTTCATATTTTATAAGGGGGGGAAAAGTAAGAAATTTCTCAAAATGAATTTTGGAATACTGATTCAGAAAATAGCTAATTGTACTGCCTCAGCATGTAAAAATCCTTACTCCTGTTGTAACTGATCAGGCCACAGTAAAAGGACTCATAAAACAATAAGTCCCTCCTGCAGATCAATCCAGCCAGTTCTTCCACTATCGTTTATCGGCCATTAGCAGAGTAAAATGAGTTTTATCATATTATAAGAATAGCTGGAAAGTGTCTTATGTTTACTTACCATCTGGTGATGTTAAGCTCACAACAAAGAGGTAACGTATGGAAGTTGGATGATAAGAAGTGGTGCGTGTTACTCACTTTGTCTTTGTGACTTAACACATTCAAGGAAATCACTGAAGAGTTCATTCAAATCTGCTAGTCAAAAGGCATTGTGCAAAGCGAATGACAATGTTTGTATATTGGGGGGGGTCAGTCAATTAAAGGAGGTATGGTTAATTAAAAGGGGTGTGGTTAGATGTTGTGTGATTGAGTACCAATGTTGTTTGAAGATTTGGCACCCTGTAACTGGTATATAATGATGCTAGGAGAAATGCTCTGGCTTAGCTCTGCAACACCCACCAGCCTGAAGTCAGAAGTCAATACGTATAAGACAAATAATGCAATGCCTTACAACATGTCCCACACTGTAGGAAATGGACCTATTCTATGCTTACCCAAAGCCAAATCTATACTGTTAGGGAAGTCAAATCTATCCTACCTAAGATAGATGTAAAGTAAAGTAGGCACATTCTCTACAGAGTAGGACATGTAAGAAATTTCATTTTTGGACTAGTGATAGATCTGGACTACCATGCTAAAGTTTGTAGTAATGTAGTGATACTGGATTGAATCTGGGAGAATGGCTATCATTGTCCGCCTGAATTATCTATAGCAATTTGTACTTTCAGTTTCTATACTGATGGCACAATAAATTAAAGTCCTCCGAAGTAAATAAGAAAAGAAAAAAAGAGGAGCTAAATAAAGGAATGATTTTAGTGAGAGGAGATAACTAATGCAGGGAATTTAGCATCACAGTTATGTCAAACTGAACAAATAAAAGTGAACATTCAAGTTTTAAAGCCGCAATTATGACTCTAGCTTGCTATTGTTTTTTCTCATTTTGTTCGGAGGATGTTTGTTATATAAAGGGTAAGTTGTGCAAAAAAACACGCCCTTTAACAAATGAGTTTGAACAAATAAAGAATAGATGTGAACATTTCATGGTAGTATGTAGATCAAAAGCTGCTTTTAAATTGAACACAAAAAACAATATTTATTGATGTTTTTTCTTTTGTTTCTGTGTAGCTTTGAAACCAGTTACCCCAACAACGAGTATCCAAGTTTCAACTCCATTGCTAGTAGGCACTATAGTAGCAGCTGTAGTCATTTTCTGCATTCTTTGCGTGCTGGTTTTCATTTTCATTCTGTATCTGAGTCGAAAGACAAAGTCTTTGAGTTCCAAATACTCCTTCAGTGAAACAGATACTGAATCTCCTAAAACATCTCCTGAAATATTCAGAAAGACCTTTGAACAGAAGGATGATGACAGTAAGCTTGAGAATAATACAGATTGTAAGTCTGAACTAAAGAAGAGTGAATCAATAGAGATGGTGGACAAGAACAGGCAGTAGTGAAGTAAGAGTGGTTCGTTCCAAGCGTGACTGTCTTCGTTCTGTGGATGCAGTTAATCCAGTCTGACTGTCATATGATTCAAAAACCTTATGATAGCTATTGGGTGTGGTTTTATCATATTTTATTACTGAGAGATCATTTATTCAGGCTTATCTTCTGCACTTGGTCGTGATGGGTTTTATTTTTTGTTTGTACTTATTCATAACAAGCACCTCACTTTGTATTTTGTATTCTCATATGAAAATCTCATTATTTTTTAAATAGTATTATTGATTACAATGACAGAATTATCAATAAATTTCACATGTCTTTGTCAAGGTCCTATCTCATGGAGGTGGAAGCTTTTTCTCCTAATTTCAGCTTCTCCCTCAAAATTCTCCTCCCCATAATATTTGCATCTATGTGTGTTATATGGTTAGGCAGAGCCTAAAAGACAACATTCAACTCGAATAATTTCATTCTATCTAGCTAATTACTCTTGTCTTTAAAAGCACGAGATAAGACTTTGTTGGTACATGAATTGATATGGCCTTGTAAGTTTGTGTTTCCCATTAGCATGTATTATATTTTTAGATAACAATAAAAATGTTAATATAACAGCAATACAGTAAGTCAGTCTAGAGTTCATCTTTGCACAGATGACTGTATTGATCAATTCATAGGGCCCAGGATGCTGTTAAGATCCCCGTGTGTAGAATCCACTGGACAGGAGAGAAGCTTTTGCTATACTGATAGCAATAATTGTATCCTTGGGCACAAGCTAGACTAGACATAAGCAACACAACAGCTAGCGCATTCAATCCATAGTGGGTAAAGGATCTCCAAGGCTCTTTTGCTAAGGACGCAATCGTTGGTATAGACGCAGGCGCAGGTATATAGTTAGACGCAATCCATTTTTGGTGAAAGACGTCGACAGTCTTAAAGTAAAATGATTACTGTAAGGCTATTTATCGTATGTGCGTTAGTGCTGAGTACAGGTAAAATGTTTGAGCTAATAATATTTTATTGTAATAACTGTTTACTTTTTCATATTCTTTGGCAGCTTAATTTACAAACATAATACTGTTTTTATTATCTTAACTACAGCACAATTTTCCTACAACTGGAAGAAGCAGTTTGCTTACATCTTAAAAGACATATTTAGTGTTCTACCAATACCTTACAGTTCAGATATTACCATAAAATGCAGTGGAAAAGATGCTCAACTGTGGTTTGAAGCATCAGTGTTATTTGATAAAGATATGGACTTTCTTAACAGCATGGATCCTGTTTTGGAGAACATTAACTTCTCCATCAAATTGACTAATTTCCGAATCCCTAGTAAAGATAAATACTATTGTAAGATTGCCTTCCTAACGTATACCTTCGAAGATCTTCTTCTGTTCAACTTCAGTAAGATAATTGAAATAATAAATTAAGCTAGTAATAATATATTATATTTATTTCACCATTTTAGCTGGCTCTGATTTGGATGTGACTGACTTTGTGAATAATGAATTTATGACAGCTCTTTACTCGACTTTCTTCCGAGGATCTCCAGGTACCACTTTCAACACCAAATGGAGTTCCACTTCCTCAAACGTTCCACCTACTAGCACTAGACTCAACACTTCTACGAGCAAGGATTATCAAATTGAGACCCTTTACCCTATCATCAACAAAGCCATGACTGCCATTCTTCAACTACCACAAACTTTACGGACAAAGTTTATGGATTTCATGAAACAAAAGATTTTTGGACAAATAAAGACATTAAAACCAAGTAAGTAAGAATTGATAAATATATAGTTAGTATGTGTAATCAATAAATATCACTCTAGCTACTTAAAAAGCTATTTTATGATTTTGATTGTGAAGTTATTGTACTGTTGTTATTAGGTAAAATGGGAATAATTGCTGAGAAGTATAGTGATTTAAATTCAGAGAAAGATACACCTATCAAATCATATATTAATGGTAAGCAATGCAAAAAAAATGCCAAACTGATTAAAGTAAAAAGAAAAAAATATGAATATGCATAGAAAATTAATTTTTGTGATTCTAGCTATTTTTTAAATGTTGCCAAATTAGCTAACTAAAAATTTTCATGCTGTCGTTTGCCATGTCTTGGCTATAGAAAAAGTATTTCAATTATACCATACATTGCTACCAATTTATAGAAATAAAGAAAACCATTAGGACACCCGCAGATTCTAGGCATTCTTATAAAGATGGGGGTACTCCAGGTATGACATAACAAGAATTCAAATCAAACATTGCCATTATTGTACCATTTGGCTATTTGTTTAGAAGTAAAGAAAATCATGAGGACACCAGAAGAGTCTAATCACATTCATAAGGACAGGGATACTAGAGGTATGATAAGTCACTAAGTAATTTTAGATACTATAGTCTTCCGTATAGCAATATTAGAAATATAACCTCTTTCATGAACTTTATTATTATTCATCAGGTAAGAAATCCTATGCTGCTGTATTATCCAAAGATAATCAATTGGACAACAACTTGGATGAAAATAAAAATCAACGCAGGCGTATTGCTGCTGTCATTGCAGCTTCTCTATTGAGTGTGGGTATTATTGCCTTCATTTCTGTCATGATTATCAGTTTAATAATGTATCACAAGTACAACAAAGAAAGAAATTCATCTCATAATGTAGAATCAGGACATAATCCACGTATAATGCTGAAGAAGGCTCGAAAAGGACCTAATAATATCCGACTAACAGCTTACAGGTAGAGAATTTACATTTGCAGTTCAAATTAGTCAAACCTCAAAATAACACATTTAAACACTCCTAAAGTGTTACGATAAACATTGGACACGTTTTATCATCCTGTATATTGATTAAAGATTTTTAGCTACGTTTTATATTACATTTTTAATTTTATTTTTTTAATAGAACTCGACAGCGATTACAATCGGCTCCAATCATTAAATGTATACCCAGTACTCCCAAAGTAAGCAAAGTCACAGTCCAACCACAGCAACCTGGAAACCTGGAACATCAAGTCAACACCATCAACAGATCCTCATCTGCAGTAATCCTCTCAGGCTCATATCTACAACAACAAGCTGCTAACAAATTGAAACTCTCTGACTCCAGCCCCCATTTGAGTGTACCACGTACAAGTGAATGTGTTCAATCTTCTACTTCTGTTGATATCTCATCATATAGCCACCTCTTCCCAGGAAGATTCTTACATACCATGAGGAAAGTATCCACTTCTACTGATTTGCCTTGTCCCTGTAATGATGAAGATATGAAGCCTACACTAATTCATGTGAAGCCAATAGACACAATGGAACAGATATAGAACTATAAATGATGTATATTAACAGTATTGGACTTATCAGTATTTCTTATGTATGACTTGTATAATAACTTTATTGGTATTAATTCTGTTATTGACTGCCAAGCCAGCGCATTACTTCACAACACTGTTGTGGTGATGATTGTTGCTAGTAATCACTTGTTTTATATTTATGACTGAAGTTGCTATTTATGACAATCATAAAATTTGTCAGACACTACTACTAAAATGACGTTTACAGAGCTCTGTCATATTGAGTAGAACAATTCACTCCATGTTGTCAGCATACTTTCAGCACACATGCACTAGCGGGTTATAGCTAGTACCCCTGTCCTAGTCTCGCAAACAAGACCCTAACACTCACTAACACTCATCCTGTCCTGGAGTGGGGGTGGTGGTCTGGCTTGTGAGTCTACTGCTATCCCAATACAGTCAGTCAAATGAATTGCACCCATTGAAAATATTTTTCTTCATATTTTATAAGGGGGGAAAAAGTAAGAAATTTCTCAAAATGAATTTTGGAATACTGATTCAGAAAATAGCTAATTGTACTGCCTCAGCATGTAAAAATCCTTACTCCTGTTGTAACTGATCAGGCCACAGTAAAAGGACTCATAAAACAATAAGTCCCTCCTGCAGATCAATCCAGCCAGTTCTTCCACTATCGTTTATCGGCCATTAGCAGAGTAAAATGAGTTTTATCATATTATATGAATAGCTGGAAAGTGTCTTATGTTTACTTACCATCTGGTGATGTTAAGCTCACAACAAAGAAGTAATGTATGGAAGTTGGATGATAAGAAGTGGTGCGTGTTACTCACTTTGTCTTTGTGACTTAACACATTCAAGGAAATCACTGAAGAGTTCATTCAAATCTGCTAGTCAAAAGGCATTGTGCAAAGCGAATGACAATGTTTGTATATTGGGGGGGGTCAGTCAATTAAAGGAGGTATGGTTAATTAAAAGGGGTGTGGTTAGATGTTGTGTGATTGAGTACCAATGTTGTTTGAAGATTTGGCACCCTGTAACTGGTATATAATGATGCTAGGAGAAATGCTCTGGCTTAGCTCTGCAACACCCACCAGCCTGAAGTCAGAAGTCAATACGTATAAGACAAATAATGCAATGCCTTACAACATGTCCCACACTGTAGGAAATGGACCTATTCTATGCTTACCCAAAGCCAAATCTATACTGTTAGGGAAGTCAAATCTATCCTACCTAAGATAGATGTAAAGTAAAGTAGGCACATTCTCTACAGAGTAGGACATGTAAGAAATTTCATTTTTGGACTAGTGATAGATCTGGACTACCATGCTAAAGTTTGTAGTAATGTAGTGATACTGGATTGAATCTGGGAGAATGGCTATCATTGTCCACCTGAATTATCTATAGCAATTTGTACTTTCAGTTTCTATACTGATAGCACAATAAATTAAAGTCCTCCGAAGTAAATAAGAAAAGAAAAAAAGAGGAGCTAAATAAAGGAATGATTTTAGTGAGAGGAGATAACTAATGCAGGGAATTTAGCATCACAGTTATGTCAAACTGAACAAATAAAAGTGAACATTCAAGTTTTAAAGCTGCAATTATGACTCTAGCTTGCTATTGTTTTTTCTCATTTTGTTCGGAGGATGTTTGTTATATAAAGGGTAAGTTGTGCAAAAAAACACGCCCTTTAACAAATGAGTTTGAACAAATAAAGAATAGATGTGAACATTTCATGGTAGTATGTAGATCAAAAGCTGCTTTTAAATTGAACACAAAAAACAATATTTATTGATGTTTTTTCTTTTGTTTCTGTGTAGCTTTGAAACCAGTTACCCCAACAACGAGTATCCAAGTTTCAACTCCATTGCTAGTAGGCGCTATAGTAGCAGCTGTAGTCATTTTCTGCATTCTTTGCGTGCTGGTTTTCATTTTCATTCTGTATCTGAGTCGAAAGACAAAGTCTTTGAGTTCCAAATACTCCTTCAGTGAAACAGATACTGAATCTCCTAAAACATCTCCTGAAATATTCAGAAAGACCTTTGAACAGAAGGATGATGACAGTAAGCTTGAGAATAATACAGATTGTAAGTCTGAACTAAAGAAGAGTGAATCAATAGAGATGGTGGACACTCAAAGAGGAAGTAGAAGAGGCAGTAGTGAAGTAAGAGTGGTTCGTTCCAAGCGTGACCGTCTTCGTTCTGTGGATGCAGTTAATCCAGTCTGACTGTCATATGATTCAAAAACCTTATGATAGCTATTGGGTGTGGTTTTATCATATTTTATTACTGAGAGATCATTTATTCAGGCTTATCTTCTGCACTTGGTCGTGATGGGTTTTATTTTTTGTTTGTACTTATTCATAACAAGCACCTCACTTTGTATTTTGTATTCTCATATGAAAATCTCATTATTTTTAAAATAGTATTATTGATTACAATGGCAGAATTATCAATGAATTTCACATGTCTTTGTCAAGGTCCTATCTCATGGAGGTGGAAGCTTTTTCTCCTAATTTCAGCTTCTCCCTCAAAATTCTCATCCTCCTAATATTTGCATCTATGTGTGTTATATGGTTAGGCAGAGCCTAAAAGACAACATTCAACTGAATAATTTCTATCTAATTACTCTTGTCTTTAAAAGCACGAGATAAAACTTTGTTAGTACATGAATTGATATCGGCCTTGTAAGTTTGTGTTTCCCATTAGCATGTATTAGATTTTTAGATAACAATAAAAATGTTCATATAACAGCAATACAGTAGCTAAGTCAGAGTTTATCTTTGCACAGATGACTGTATAGATCAATTCATAGGGCCCGGAATGCTGTTAAGATCCCCGTGTGAAGAATCCACTGAACAGGAGAAAAGCTTTTGTTATACTGATAGCAATAATTCAGCGAAGCGAGCAAGCGAGCGGAGCTGACTTATTAATGAGTCCGCGATATATTATATATAATTCAGCGAAGCAAAACGTTTGAAACGCTAGGTCAAGAGCTTTGAGGGCGTTAGAAACTCCAGAAGAAAAATTAGTAAGGAGAGAGATAAGAAATGAAAAAGACAGGGCAAGGAGGAGAGCTAAAACGAAACAGAAACAGGTAGCAAAGTAAATAATCTTTCTTTTTGAAAAGCCATTAAATGTTCCTAATTCAGTGAAGCGAGCGAAGCGAGCGGAGCTGACTCTCTAATGTGTTCGCGATATATATATAATAGTTAGACACTGCCACTAAGGGCACTACTATGTTTAGGGTCCCGAAGGCCGAAGGCTGTGGCTGTGGCGTCCCGAGCGTAGCGAGGGCGCTACTAATGGGGCCTGAGGGACCCTAAACACAGTAGCGCCCGATGGTGCGCAGTGCCTAACTAATTTAGAACATAGCAACCACTCAGTGAGTGTTTCCAAGCGCTTCCAACGTACTTCCACTCCCAGCATGCTAACTTTTTTGATAAGGAAAAGAGAGATATTTCAGGGAAATGGAAGAACCTACAGAATTTTGTGATAATCCTACCTGTTTAGGAGAACCTTGGTGTAGCGCCTGCGAAATATGCAGTGAAATGATGGACAGAGCTGCTACCGAAGTACCTGAAGAGGAGAAAATATACTCCAATTCTATTATTTAGGATCCTAAAGAGCGAGATTCCCAAGCTTCCTGCTCCAACCTACCACAAACCACCACTGGTCAATCTTTCTCGCCGTCAAAGAAACAATCTCAAGCATCCTCTCCTCTTTCCTAGGGCAATAAAATACTTTTTGCTGCAATAAAAACTGATGAGGAAGTTGACAGGGCAAGGGAAACTGGTACATGCAAGAAAACTAAAGAAGACACCAAATATTGCTGTGGTTTGTGGACTTCCTGGAGCTTCTACAGGGAGAATCAGAATGGAGACAAAATAGGACCAATTGAGTCATTGAGTAGGGAGAATATTCAGTATTGGCTAACCAGATTCATTTTAGAGGTAAAAGTAATCATTTAAGTTTATTTAAAAAAATTATTTACTATACTGTACTAAAATAAGGTGCCAAGAAAGATGGAGCAGAGTTTCCTCCAAATACCTTACACCACATTGTTTGTGGTCTGATGAGGCATCTTCGCTGGAATGGACATCCAAAAATCGATTTTTTTTGCCGATCATGACTTTGCTGATTTCAAGAAATCTCTTGATGCTGAAGGCTTAGGGTCAAAGAAGCGCCAGGCTGAACCCTTATCACTTGATGAAGAAGAAATATTGTGGGAGAAAGGACTTTTAGGAGATAAGGACCCACATACTTTACTTGATACTATGGTATTTTGTAATGGACTTTATTTCGCTTTGAGAAGTGGACGAGAACACAGGCAGCTCCGGTTGAGACCCTGCCAAATTGAACTTTTTGAAATGGAAGGAGAAAGGCCATATTTAAAATATACTGAGGATTTATCTAAAAATAGACCTGGTGGGATTAAAGGTAGAAAGATTAAACCAAAAGTAGTAATACATCATGCCAACTCGACAATTCCGATCGCTGTTTTGTACGACTATTCAAGAAATATATCAATATGTGTCCTACTTCCCCTAATGATTTGGATGCCTTTTACTTGCAGCCTGCCACTAAACCAACCCAAGATTGCTGGTATACTACAAGGCCTCTGGGACACAACACATTAACTAAGACCATTGCTAGGTTGTGTGCAAGTGCTGGTATTGAAGGCTTCAAGACAAATCGTTCACTACGTGCCACTACAGCAACAAGGCTGTATCAAAGTGGAGTCGATGAACAACTAGTGATGGAGAGAACAGGACACAGAAGCTTGGAAGGAGTGAGGAACTACAAAAGAACATCTTCACACAACAGAAAGAAGCTTTATCAGACATCTTGTACAACAAAATTCCTAGACTTTGCAACTCTAATAATGATACTTCAACATCTTCTAGTCAACAATTAGTACCCAACAAACATTCACAGAAACATAAAGACAAGTCTGCCAGGATCATTTACATTTAACTCTTGCTCAGGAATCACATTTAATATAAACTATTAGTTGATATTTCTTAACATCATCTAGCTAGCTATTAGCTGTACTTGGCAATTGTAAAATACTACATAATTCTAAAATTTTAAAGACACACTTGCTCTATCATAAATAAATACTTGCAAGATTGAATTCAGGCACAATTTTAATATACCAAACATGAAAGTCAAAAAATTCTAGCTCCTCCTTCTCTGGGGTAGCTATCGTAGAAACCACTAACCGTTTCCAATGCCCTGAGAGGCAGGGCACTACATATAGTGCCCTCGTCGGAGGAACTACGCGATTCAGAGCCTCGCTACGTAATACAAAAACTACAGTAGCTATGTTCTAAATATATATTTGGCGAGCGAGCGAAGCGAGCGAGACTCTATCAGGGGTAACACAATTGAAAATCGGGGATGTTTGTGTATTAATATGTATGGACGTACGAATGTCATTTTGTACTTTGACCCTCCGTATTTTTGAGTTCGCTCCGCGTTCGACCCCGTCCCAAACTTCACTAAACAGAATCCTCCGGTTTAGCGACCATTACCCTTATCACCTTAGAAATTGAATTGTTTACGGCTTTGAATTGTTTTGCGGGTGCAGTTAAAACTCAAAAACTTATGGGGGCTCCATTTCTATTCGAGTTAGTGGCGGTGGTAAGCTATTTGTCACCTCAACAGTATTTACTTAAAAATTCATTGTCCACTACACTTACCACGAAGGTAAGTCTTGCGTAGGTATGTTCAGTTGTGTGAAAGTATTGTGCGTTACAACTACCATTAAGAATATCACAAAGAAAATTTTAAATCACGTGATTTGATTTTGTTGCTTCTTTTTCAATTCAAACTGTTGCGGGAGCTGTTACTATGACATTGAAACCCCTTTACCGCATACGTAATTTAAAAACTCGACTATATTTTAGAAGCTTGAGTGTTAGTTGTTAAAATCAAATTTAACAATAGTGTAGTTTAAGGCTCGCTCGCCATTTGTGCTCAAGCACACCACAAGTTTCTCTGTTTATGGGGTACGTAGGACTTCTGTTTTAGCCCGCGCTTCTAATTACGTAAGTTAGATAAAGCGTTCGCAGTGCAGCAGGATTCTCCGCGTTCGTTAATTGAAAATTTTTTTCAATTAACGAACGCGGAGAATCCTGCTGCACTGCGTTCAACCAAGAAGTTTACAGCTACTCTCTTCTTGAAACAATTGTGAAGTCTTTGTCAAGCTGCGCTTCTTTGCCACTGCTTTCGAAGTTTATTCAGGTAATTCTGTTAGTTTAGTCTGGGATCAGAGACTTTAGATTCTCTGATGCTAACTGAGAATGGAAAGGGTTACACTGTGCACTACAGTTAGATGTAATTTCTGTCCTATTTTTCTGTAAAAAGAGTCTGCTCGCTCGCCATGCATTTGCGCTATTCGAGCGCACCACTAGTTCCGCTAAGCGAGCGAAGCGAGCGGAGCTGACTCTCTAATGAGCTTGCGATATACAGTCGAACCTCCGAACAACAGCCATGCATGGGGACGAACCCTTTGGCCTTTGTAGAGGGTTTGACCTTATTTCGGAGTTTTTTGGATTAGATGAAGATCTTGTGGACCCAGAATGAAAAGTGACGTGATTAAATACATTAAATGAATCAGATGGATTCTTAAGACATTTAACAAAAAATAATAGGTCTAGTAATTGTAGGTATAGTACATTAGTGGTAAAATATTGAGATGAATAAGTCTTAATTTGTAAGAAATTTAAAATGTATTTAGTTGCAAGCCATTGAACTTTTTCCTATAAAATAATAGTTGAGAAACCATAGCTGGGGAACAGTAGGTCAGCTGAGATCTTACAAGTGATAGATAGAGGGACTTCTTAATGTGGGTGATGTGCAAGGAATTGTTCGCCTTATTAAATACAGAGACCGATAAGCTTTGCTGCATATTTCTTTGATGTGGACAGACCAAGATAAACTATATATCAAAGATTAAAATACCTAAATCTTTCTGTTGAGTCAGTTTTAATTGTATCATTACACCGATGGTGTAATTGTTGTTAGTAGATGATGATAGGGAGACGTTCATGTATGCACATTTAGAAATATTTAAAGAAAGTTTTCAAGATTGACACCATGACAATAAATTGTCAAGATCCTTTTGAAGAGCTAAATTCTCACTTGCAGAGTTTAGAGAGCTGCATATTTCTTTGATGTGGACAGACCAAGATAAACTATATATCAGAGATTAAAATACCTAAATCTTTCTGTTGAGTCAGTTTTAATTGTATCATTACACCGATGGTGTAATTGTTGTTAGTAGATGATGATAGGGAGACGTTCATGTATGCACATTTAGAAGTATTTAAAGAAAGTTTTCAAGATTGACACCATGACAATAAATTGTCAAGATCCTTTTGAAGAGCTAAATTCTCACTTGCAGAGTTCAGAGAGGCAATAAGTTTGGCATCATCAGCAAATAAAAACACAGACGAAAAAGAGCAGAGAGACGGTATGTCGTTCCAAGTACACTACCTTGAGGTAAACCTGATTTGACAGGAAGTAAGTCAGATTTACACCCTTCAACCTCAACAAAATGATTTCTATTTTGTTAGTAATCTTTGAAAAGTAACCAAAGAGGACCAGTAATGCCAGTTAGCCAAAGTTTATACAGAAGTTCATTGTGGGGGACTAAATCAAAGGCTTTGGCAAAATCAAGAAACACAATTTCTGTGTGTCGCTTTGACTCCACAGAATTGAAAACTAAAGTATATGATAGAAGAAGTTGTTGAACAGTGGATCTATTTCTGATAAAACCAAATTGTGTCTTTGAAATTTTTGGATATATAAAATCTATTATCTTAGAGTAGACCATTAATTCTAGTACTTTATGAAGAATGTTTAGGAGAGAAATATGCCTGTAGTTGCTAACTTTAGATACACTTCCTTTCTTGTGGAGAGGAAATAATTTGTGTACCTTCCAGTCAGCTGGAATGGAATGAGATTCCATAATGACAGTAAAGAGAAGAGAAACTGTAGGTGCAAGTGAAGATGCGCAGAATTTGTAAATATAGGGAACGTAAGTTTAGCTTATTGATATATGATATTGATGAATGTAAGGCACTTCACATCAGGTTAGGTTAGACAGTGATCAAAAGCAAGTGATATCAGTATTATCTTCACTCATGCCTGATATCTCTAAGCTTTCTGTTAGAGATTGCACGAGAATGGGTAAATATAGCCCCTCTCATGAAAGGCCTCGACCTCTACTTGTGAAGTTGTTGAGAACAACTGAAATGTCTGTATTCCTATCCAACCAAAGTAAATTGACCAAATCAAAGGTGTATATAAAACCTTATATGACCCCTTCAAAGAGAAACTCTGAGAGTATTCTCTTAAAGGAGAGAAAGTCTTTGATTTCCTCTGGGGCAAACCCGAAGGACATTAAAGGTAAAAGCAACAAGCTTCTTTTAAATGGATCTGTCTATGGATCAGTCCAGGGCTCCTCTTTTTCACTCAATGTCCAGAATTCAATTCAAGTTTCCTCTGATTTGCATGTTGACGTGGATCCAGTAGATAGCACACGCTGTGGTCCAAGGAGAGAGAGTGAACAAATGAGAGAACTAGTTAATAGAGGGACATCTGTAATGAATGTAAAATTAGTATATTAGCATTCATTTAGTATTATGTCTTTTATTAAATTGAAAGGCACACAAGTCATAAATTAGTTAGGCGTGGCAAGCTAAAATTGAAAGGCTAGGCAAAATAGAGGCATCAAAATAAGTTGGGTGTGACTAACTGGCCGTCTCAAGAAGTAAATTTTGTACAAGACATTACATTTTGGGGCACACAACTTGGCCGTTGTCCGGAGTAGAGAGTCAACCGTTACTTGGAGTCAAAAATTCCATTACATAATGCAGAAAATACTCAGTTCCCAACGGTCTGACCGTTGTTGAGAGTCTGACCGCTTCTCGGAGTCCCGTTGTAGGGAGGTTCGACTGTATATATATATTTGGCGAGCGAGCGTAGCGAGCGAGACACTTACAGGGGTACGTAACACTATCGAAAATCGGGGATGTCAGTTTATTGGCGAGCGAGCGAAGCGAGCGAGACACTATCAGGGGTAACTCAATCGAGATTTCGCTATATTTATTGGCGAGCGAGCGTAGCGAGCGAGACACTTACAGGGGTAACACAATCGAAAATCGGGGATGTTAGTTTATTTATTTATTTATTTATTTATTTGTATATATGTATGGACGTACGTAAGGCATTTTTGTACTTTGACCCTCGCGTTTTTGTGTTAGTTCGGTTGCCGACCCCGTCCAAAATTGCACTAAACAGAATCCTCTGGTTTATCGATCAGTACCCGTATCACCCTAGAAATTGAATTGTTTACCTTTTTGAATTCTTTTGCGGGTGCAGTTAAAACTTGAAAACTTAAGGGACTTCCATTTCTATTCGAGTTAGTGGCGATGGTAAGTCAATGCGCTCTTTGTCATGGTTATAGGCCGTGCGCAACAGTATTTATTTGAAAATATATTGTCCACTAGACTACTGCGAAGGTAAGTCTGTGTAGGTGCATGTCCAGTTGTGTCAAAGCATTGTGTGTTACAACCACTACTTAGCTAAAGAATATCACAAAGAAAACTTTTAAATAACGTGTATTGTTTTGTTGTTGTTTTTTTTCCTTCAATTCAAGCAGTTGCAGAGTGTTAGTTGTTACTATGGCACTGAAATCCCTTTACCCTGTATGCTAAATAAACAAACTGGACCTTATTTTCAGTAGCTTTAGTGTTAGAAGTCAAAATCATTCATATAAAAATATTATAGTCTTTAGGCTCGCTCGCCATTTGTGCTCAAGCACATCACTAGTTTATCTGTTTATGGGGTACGTGAGACCTCTGTTTTCGCCCGCGCTTCTAATTACGTAAGTTAGGTAAAGCGTTCACAGTTCCAGTATTTTTCAATTAACGAGCGCGGAGAATCCTGCTGCACTGCCTTACGCAACTCTGTTTCAACCAATACGTTTATAGCTACTCTCTTCTTGAAACAATTGTGAAGTCTTTGTCAAACTGCGCTTCTTTGCCACTGCTTTCTAAGTTTATTCAGGTAATTCTGTTATTGTTAACTCAGCTAAGAGCTTGTTGTCAACAGTGACTGGTAAATTCAAGTAGTCAGAATGACTCAAATTTGGTACTAGGAAGTTACTACTGCTCAAGAAAATGAGGTAAGAAAGTAATTTTGTATTTGTGTGCTAAAATTGATTGTCTTTTGTTTATGTAGCTGAGAGCTTGTTGTCGAGAATTCGAGGTAATTCAGATGATCAAAGTAACTTCAATTTGATATTACAGAAGTTATCAATACTCAAGAATGAGGTAAGTAGTAATTCCATATTTGTTGGCTAAAATTACAAATAATAACACTGGTTTATTTTTTATCGTAGCTGAGAGCTTGTTCAAGAGTTACTGGTGATTGAGATTATCAGAATGGTTGATGTTTGATACTACAAAAGTTACCATTAATAAGGAGAGAGTGATTTTGTATTTGTTTGCTGAAATCTAATGTCATAACTGCTATTATAGTGTTTGCATGAAGTAAGCTAAAAATAGTAACATTTTATGTTACCTAACTATCAGGCTCGCTCGCCATTTGTGCTCAAGCACACCACTAGTTTATTTATTTGTATATATGTATGGACGTACGCAAGGCATTTTTGTACTTTGACCCTCGGGTTTTTGTGTTAGTTCGGTTGTCGACCACGTCCCAAACTTCACTAAACAGAATCCTCTGTTTATCGATCAGCCCGTATCACCCTAGAAATTGAATTGTTTACCTTTTTGAATTCTTTTGCGGGTGCAGTTAAAACTTGAAAACTTAAGGGACTTCCATTTCTATTTGAGTTAGTGGCGGTGGTAAGTCAATGCGTATAAGCCGGGCGCAACAGTATTTATTTGAAAATACATTGTCCACTAGACTACTGCGAAGGTAAGTCTGTGTAGGTGCATGTCCAGTTGTGTCAACGCATTGTGTGTTACAACCACTACTTAGCTAAAGAATATCACAAAGAAAACTTTTAAATAACGTGTATTGTTTTGTTGTTGTTGTTTTCCTTCCAAGCAGTTGCAGAGAGTTGTTACTATGGCACTGAAATACCTTTACCCTGTATGCTAAATTAAAAAAATGGACCTTATTTTCAGTAGCTTCAGTGTTAGAAGTCAAAATCGTAAGGCATTTTTGTACTTTGACCTTCGCGTTTTTGTGTTAGCTATGTGGTCGACCCCGTCCCAAATTGCACTAAACAGAATCCTCTGGTTTAGCGATCAGTACCCGTATCACCCTAGAAATTGAATTGTTTACCGTTTTGAATTCTTTTGCGGGTGCAGTTAAAACTTGAAAACTTAATACACGTTATTTAAAAGTTTTCTTTGTGATATTCTTTAGCTAAGTAGTGGTTGTAACACACAATGCTTTGACACAACTGGAGATGCACCTAGACAGACTTACCTTAGGGGTGGTCTAGTGGACAATGTATTTAAGTAAATACTGTTGCGCACGGCTTAATAAGCAAAAATTTCTGCTATGTATTTCAAGATTCTTGAAATGGTTCCATGTATTATGAGGAGTGTGTGCATGTGTGTCTGTTTTGCATGTGTGCAGGTATCATGGGAGCATCACTAGAGAGGAAACTGTGCAGCTGCTCGGTGAGAGAGATGGAAACTATTTAGTCCGCAAGGGACTCTCACAGTCAGGCACTGTGTGATACAACCACTACTTAGCTAAAGAATATCACAAAGAAAACTTTTAAATAACATATATTGTTTTGTTGTTTTCCTTCCAAGCAGTTGCAGAGAGTTGTTACTATGGCACTGAAATCCCTTTACCGTGTATGCGAAATTTAAAAACTGGACCTTATTTTCAGTAGCTTCAGTGTTAGAAGTCAAAAACATAGTATAGTCTTTAGATTCGCTCGCCATTTGTGCTCAAGCACATCACTAGTTAGGTCTAGAAATTGTTTTTGTTCTTGCGTGGGCGTACGTGTGTACCCTTTCTCCTACGCGCTTGCGCGGGCCGGTAACCTTCTTAGCAACATTTTGTTTTGTTTATCCGCCGTACGAAGTAGCGAAGCCCAGTAGACAAAACGTTAGAAACGCTCGGTCAAGAGCTTTGAGGGCGTTAGAAACTCCAGAAGAAAAATTAGTAAGGAGAGAGATAAGAAATGAAAAAGACAGGGCAAGGAGAAGGAGAGCTCTAAACAGAAACAGGTAGCAAAGTAAAGAATCTTTCTTTTTGAAAAGCCATTAAATGTTCCTGATTTATTCAGCGAAGCGAGCGAAGCGAGCGGAGCTGACTCTCTAATGAGTTCGCAATATATATATATATATTATTTAGGTCTAGAAATTGTTTTTGTTCTTGAGTGGGCGTACGTGTGTACCTTTTCTCCTACCCGCTTGCGCGGGCTGGGTAACCTTCTTAGCAACATTTTGTTTTGTTTACCCGCCGTACGAAGTAGCGATGCCCAGTAGACAAAACGTTAGAAACGCTCGGTCAAGAGCTTTGAGGGCGTTAGAAGCTCCTGAAGAAAAATTAGTAGAAAGAGCGATAAGAAATGAAAAAGACAAGGCAAGGAGGAGGAGAGCTAAAACGAAACAGAAACAGGTAGCAAAGTAAAGAATCTGACAGTATAGCCACACCAAGCATGCATGGAGGAATAGCTGCAATTACAGGAAACATGCATCGCTCGCTTCGCTATTTTGTGCTATTTATAGAGCACATCACTAGTTTATTAGACTATTCCTGAGGATTACGGTACCAGGAGCCTTCATCATAGAAAAAAGCTTCCACTATTGTTTTCTCACTTTGACAGTATTTTGTAGCCACACCAAGCATGCATGGAATAGCTGCAATTACACGGAACATGCATTGCTCGCTTCGCTATTTTGCGCTATTCGAGCGCACCACTAGTTTAGGTCTAGAAATTGCTTTTGTTCTTGCGTGGGCGTACGTGTGCACCTTTTCTCCTACGCTTGCGCGGGCCCCGGTAACCTTCTTAGCAACATTTTGTTAGCGATGCCCAGTGAAACAAATTCTGCTAAAGAGAGACAAAATGTTAGAAACGCTCAGTCAAGAGCTTTGAAGAGAGTGGAATCAGTGAGTGGAATCAGTGAGTGGAATCAGTGAGTGGAATCAGTGAGTGGAATCAGTGAGTGGAAACAGTGAGTGGAATCAGTGAGTGGAATCAGTGAGTGGAAACATTGAGTGGAATCAGTGAGTGGAATCAGTGAGTGGAATCAGTGAGTGGAAACAGTGAGTGGAATCAGTGAGTGGAATCAGTGAGTGGAATCAGTGAGTGGAATCAGTGAGTGGAAACAGTGAGTGGAATCGGTGAGTGGAATCAGTGAGTGGAATCAAAAATAAAAAAAGCCTTTATCATACAGTTTCAGCTACAGGGAGCCTTCGTCATACAGTGGTATAGAATAGAAGCACCAATGGATCTATATGAAACAACAGACAGACATAACATTAACAACATCAAAATAAATAACTGTATCTTAATACAAATTGTAGTTGAATGTACTAACGTTTCAGTTACACGGAGCCTTCATCATAGAAAAAAGCTACCACTATTGTTTTCTCACTTTGACAGTATTTTGTAGCCACACCAAGCATGGAATAGCTGCAATTACAGGAAACAGTTGTATCCATAGTGGGTAAAGGATCTCCAAGAGCAAAAGAGCCTTGGAGATCCTTTACCCACTATGGATTGAATGCGCTAGCTGTTTGCTTATGCCTAGTCTAGCTTGTGCCCAGGATACAACTAGTGATGCGCTCTAATAGCACAAAATAGCTAAGCGAGCGATGCATGTTCAAACCACAGTTGAGCATCTTTTCCACTGCATTTTATGGTAATATCTGAACTGTAAGGTATAGGTAGAACACTAAATATGTCTTTTAGGATGTAAGCAAACGTAAGAAATGTTTGAGCTTACAATATTTTATTGTAGTAACTATTTACTTTATCATATTCTTTGGCAGCTTAATTTACGAATATAATACTGTTTTTATTATCTTAACTACAGCACAATTTTCCTACAACTGGAAGAAGACTTTCTTCCGAGGATCTCCAGGTATCACTTTCAACACCAAATGGAGTTCCACTTCCTCAAACGTTCCACCTACTAGCACTAGACTCAACACTTCTACGAGCAAGGATTATCAAATTGAGACCCTTTACCCTATAATCAACAAAGCCATGACTGCCATTCTTCAACTACCACTAACTTTACGGACAAAGTTTATGGATTTCATGAAACAAAAGATTTTTGGACAAATAAAGACATTAAAACCAAGTAAGTAAGAATTGATAAATTTATAGTTAGTATGTGTAATCAATAAATATCACTCTAGCTACTTAAAAAGCTATTTTATGTTTTTGATTGTGAAGTTATTATACTGTTGTTATTAGGTAAAATGGGAATAATTGCTGAGAAGTATAGTGATTTAAATTCAGAGAAAGATACACCTATGAAGTCATATGTTAATGGTAAGCAATGCAAAAAAAATGCCAAACTGATTAAAGTAAAAAGAAAAAAATATGAATATGCATAGAAAATTAATTTTTGTGATTCTAGCTATTTTTTAAATGTTGCCAAATTAGCTAACTAAAGTTTTCATGCTGTCGTTTGCTATGTCTTGGCTATAGAAAAATTATTTCAATTATACCATACATTGCTACCAATTTATAGAAATAAAGAAAACCATTAGGACACCCGCAGATTCTAGGCATTCTTATAAAGATGGGGGTACTCCAGGTATGACATAACAAGAATTCAAATCAAACATTGCCATTATTGTACCATTTGGCTATTTGTTTAGAAGTAAAGAAAATCATGAGGACACCAGAAGAGTCTAATCACATTCATAAGGACAGGGATACTAGAGGTATGATAAGTCACTAAGTAATTTTAGATACTATAGTCTTCCGTATAGCAATATTAGAAATATAACCTCTTTCATGAACTTTATTATTATTCATCAGGTAAGAAATCCTATGCTGCTGTATTATCCAAAGATAATCAATTGGACAACAACTTGGATGAAAAGAAAAATCAACGCAGGCGTATTGCTGCTGTCATTGCAGCTTCTCTGTTAAGTGTGGGTATTATTGCCTTCATTTCTGTCATGATCATCAGTTTAATAATGTATCGCAAGTACAACAAAGAAAGTAATTCATCTCATAATGTAGAATCAGGACATAATCCACGTATAATGCTGAAGAAGGCTCGAAAAGGACCTAATAATATCCGATTGACAGCTTCCAGGTAGAGAATTTACATTTGCAGTTCAAATTAGTCAAACCTCAAAATAACACATTTAAACATTCATAAAGTGTTGAGATAAACATTGGACACGTTTTATCATCCTGTATATTGATTAAAGATTTTTAGCTACGTATTATATTACATTTTAATATTATTATTTTTATAGAACTCGACAGCGATTACAATCGGCTCCAATCATTAAATGTATACCCAGTACTCCCAAAGTAAGCAAAGTCGCAGTCCAACCACAGCAACCTGGAAACCTGGAACATCAAGTCAACACAATCAACAGATCCTCATCTGCAGTAATCCTCTCAGGCTCATATCTACAACAACAAGCTGCAAACAAAATGAAACTTTCTGACTCCAGCCCCCATTTGAGTTTACCACGCACAAATGAATGTGTTCAGTCTACTTCTGTTAATAGCTCATCATATAGCCACCTCTTCCCAGGAAGATTCTTACATACCATGAGGAAAGTATCCACTTCTACTGATTTGCCTTGTCCCTGTAATGATGAAGATATGAAGCATACACTAATTCATGTGAAGCCAATAGACACAATGGAACAGATATAGAACTATAAATGATGTATATTAACAGTATTGGACTTATCAGTATTTCTTATGTATGACTTGTATAATAACTTTATTGGTATTAATTCTGTTATTGACTGCCAAGCCAGCGCATTACTTCACAACACTGTTGTGGTGGTGATTGTTGCTAGTAATCACTTGTTTTATTTTTATGACTAAAGATGCTATTTATGACAATCATAAAGTTGTAATAATAGCACATTTTTTCTCTTTTTAACAGCCAATATAGTTAATTATAACTTAACCCGACATTTTGGGGGCTGCCGAAGTCCTCTTCAGGGGCCATAACTGAGGTCGAACTCTCCCTGGTAATATAATAACACAATGTAAACAGCAAGATTTCTGGAGGGCATGCTTACTGTTTATTGTATCCTGGAGGGTGATTTGCATGCAGCATGGACAACCAGCCTCCTGCAAGCTCCAAACCTATGTCTCTGTTAAACTTGTTGTTGTCAGGTGTTATCTGTATGTGTAGAGCTTCCTAGCTCTTCAACTCACGATTCTTACTGGCTCTGTCTACAACTCTTACCTCTTCCCATTTAATGGGTGATGCTGCTGCCAAGCATGTTCAGCAATGGCTGAAACCTTATCGTCTTACAAGCATCCTGATGTTCTTTTACTCTCTGCTCAAGGCTTCTAGTTGTTTCATCTGTGTATACTTTACCACAACTGCAGGGTATACTGTACATATGGATGACTCTGTGGTAATTGGTATAGTATCTTTGACTTTAGCAAGATGTGATCTTAGTGTCTTACCCGACCTAAATGCTGTTTTGATGTCAAAATCTCTACACACTCTCTGAATGCTCTCACTCAATCCTGCTATGTATGGAATAGTAAAAATCAAACCTGTGTAAACTTTAGAAGGTAACTCTTTAGAGCCTGCCCTAATGGTGGTGTTGTCATAACCATTACCTTGAAATGCTTTGTGCAGGTGTTTCTCTTCTTCCTTCAAGTTTTCACTCATATTAGTTACCCTCCTAGCTCTCTGATACAAGCATCTCATATTCCTTTCTTTACATGATTAGGATGATGAGACTTAAAGTGAAGGTATCTATCTGTGTGTGTAGGTTTTCTGTACACAGTGTATGTAAGCATGCCATCACTCTCTCTCTCTTTAATAAGCAATCCAAAAAAGGTAGCTTACTATCTTCCTCTGATTCCATGGTGAATTTTATAGGTCTTACAGAGTTTAAATGGTCCAACAAATGTTTCTCACTTCCTTTCTTCTAAGCAAAACGTGTTATCTACATATCTCTTCCATAATACAAGTTTAACTAGAGCTGAGTCTAAAGCTTCTTCCTCAAGAATTTTATAGGTCTTACAGAGTTTAAATGGTCCAACAAATGTTTCTCACTTCCTTTCTTCTAAGCAAAACGTGTTATCTACATATCTCTTCCATAATACAAGTTTAACTAGAGCTGAGTCTAAAGCTTCTTCCTCAAAGAATTCCATGTACAAGTTGGTCACAACTGCAGAAACAGGAGAACCCATGGCTGGTCCATCTACTTGTTCATAACAGTTCCCGTTGTACCTTAAGTAAGTTGACCTAAGGCAGACCTCTAATAATTCTGTGATGCACTAAGGAGATAGACATCAGCCGAGAATGACTGAATCATAAAGTGTGTCAGACACTACTACTAAAATGACGTTTACAGAGCTCTGTCATATTGAGTAGAACAATTGACTCCATGTTGTCAGCATACTGTCAGCACACATGCACTAGCGGGTTATAGCTAGTACCACTGTCCTAGTCTCGCAAACAAGACCCTAACACTCACTAACACTCATCCTGTCCTGGAGTAGGGGTGGTGGTCTGGCTTGTGAGTCTACTGCTATCCCAATACAGTCAGTCAAATGAATTGCACCCATTGAAAATATTTTTCTTCATATTTTATAAGGGGGGAAAAAGTAAGAAATTTCTCAAAATGAATTTTGGAATACTGATTCAGAAAATAGCTAATTGTACTGCCTCAGCATGTAAAAATCCTTACTCCTATTGTAACTGATCAGGCCACAGTAAAAGGACTCATAAAACAATAAGTCCCTCCTGCAGATCAATCCAGCCAGTTCTTCCACTATCGTTTATCGGCCATTAGCAGAGTAAAATGAGTTTTATCATAATATGAATAGCTGGAAAGTGTCTTATGTTTACTTACCATCTGGTGATGTTAAGCTCACAACAAAGAGGTAACGTATGGAAGTTGGATGATAAGAAGTGGTGCGTGTTACACACTTTGTCTTTGTGACTTAACACATTCAAGGAAATCACTGAAGAGTTCATTCAAATCTGCTAGTCAAAAGGCATTGTGCAAAGCGAATGACAGTGTTTGTATATTGGAGGGGGTCAGTCAATTAAAGGAGGTATGGTTAATTAAAAGGGGTGTGGTTAGATGTTGTGTGATTGAGTACCAATGTTATTTGAAGATTTGGCTCCCTGTAACTGATATATAATGATGCTAGGAGAAATGCTCTGGCTTAGCTCTGCAACACCCACCAGCCTGAAGTCAGAAGTCAATAAGTATAAGACAAATAATGCAATGCCTTACAACATGTCCCACACTGTAGGAAATGGACCTATTCTATGCTTACCCAAAGCCAAATCTATACTGTTAGGGAAGTCATCTCTTTCCTACCTAAGATAGATGTAAAGTAGGTACATTCTCTACAGAGTAGGAGATGTAAGAAATTTCATTTTTGGACTAGTGATAGATCTGGACTACCATGCTAAAGTTTGTAGTAATGTAGTGATACTGGATTGAATCTGGGAGAATGGCTATCATTGTCCACCTGAATTATCTTGGATGTACTATAGCAATTTGTACTTTCAGTTTCTATACTGATGGCACAATAAATTAAAGTCCTCCGAAGTAAATAAGAAAAGAAAAAAAGAGGAGCTAAATAAAGGAATGTTTTTAGTGAGAGGAGATAACTAATGCAGGGAATTTAGCATCACAGTTATGTCAAACTGAACAAATAAAAGTGAACATTCAAGTTTTAAAGCCGCAATTATGACTCTAGCTTGCTATTGTTTTTTCTCATTTTGTTTGGAGGATGTTTGTTATATAAAAGGTAAGTTGTGCAAAAAACACGCCCTTTAAAAAATGAGTTTGAACAAATAAAGAATAGATGTGAACATTTCATGGTAGTATGTAGATCAAAAGCTGCTTTTAAATTGAACACAAAAAACAATATTTATTGATGTTTTTTTTCTTTTGTTTCTGTGTAGCTTTGAAAAACCAGTTACCCCAACAACGAGTATCCAAGTTTCAACTCCATTGCTAGTAGGTGCTATATTAACAGCTGTAGTCATTTTCTGCATTCTTTGCGTGCTGGTTTTCATTTTCATTCTGTATCTGAGTCGAAAGAAAAAGTCTTTGAGTTCCAAATACTCCTTCAGTGAAACAGATACCGAATCTCCTAAAACATCTCCTGAAATATTCAGAAAGACCTTTGAACAGAAGGATGATGACGGTAAGCTTGAGAATAATACGGATTATAAGTCTGAACTAAAGAAGAGTGAATCAATAGAGATGGTGGACACTCGAAGAGGAAGTAGAAGAGGCAGTAGTGAAGTAAGAGTGGTTCGTTCCAAGCGTGACCGTCTTCGTTCTGTGGATGCAGTTAATCCAGTCGGACTGTCATATGATTCAAAAACCTTATGATAGCTATTGGGTGTGGTTTTATCATATTTTATTACTGAAAGATCATTTATTCAGGCTTATCTTCTGCACTTGGTCGTGATGGGTTTTATTTTTTGTTTGTACTTATTCATAACAAGCACCTCACTTTGTATTTTGTATTCTCATATGAAAATCTCATTATTTTGTAAATAGTATTATTGATTACAATGACAGAATTATCAATGAATTTCACATGTATTTGTCAAGGTCCTATCTCATGGAGGTGGAAGCTTTTTCTCCTAATTTCAGCTTCTCCCTCAAAATTCTCCTCCCCATAATATTTGCATCTATGTGTGTTATATGGTTAGGCAGAGCCTAAAAGACAACATTCAACTGAATAATTTCTATCTAATTACTCTTGTCTTTAAAAGCACGAGATAAAACTTTGTTAGTACATGAATTGATATCGGCCTTGTAAGTTTGTGTTTCCCATTAGCATGTATTAGATTTTTAGATAACAATAAAAATGTTAATATAACAGCAATACAGTAAGTCAGTCTAGAGTTCATCTTTGCACAGATGACTGAATTGATCAATTCATAGGGCCCAGGATGCTGTTAAGATCCCCGTGTGTAGAATCCACTGGACAGGAGAGAAGCTTTTGCTATACTGATAGCAATAATTGTATCCTTGGGAACAAGCTAGACTAGACATAAGCAACACAACAGCTAGCGCATTCAATCCATAGTGGGTAAAGGATCTCCAAGGCTCTTTCGCTAAGGACGCTATCGTTGGTATAGACGCAGGCGCAGGTATATAGTTAGACGCAATCCATTTTTGGTGAAAGACGTCGACAGTCTTAAAGTAAAATGATTACTGTAAGGCTATTTATCGTATGTGCGTTAGTGCTGAGTACAGGTAAAATGTTTGAGCTAATAATATTTTATTGTAATAACTGTTTACTTTTTCATATTCTTTGGCAGCTTAATTTACAAATATAATATTGTTTTATTATCTTAACTACAGCACAATTTTCCTACAACTGGAAGAAGCAGTTTGCTTACGTCCTAAAAGACATATTTAGTGTTCTACCGATGCCTTACAGTTCAGATATTACCATAAAATGCAGTGGAAAAGATGCTCAACTGTGGTTTGAAGCATCGGTGTTATTTGATAAAGATATGGACTTTCTTAACAGCATGGATCCTGTTTTGGAGAACATTAACTTCTCCGTCAAATTGACTAATTTCCGAATCCCTAGTAAAGATAAATACTATTGTAAGATTGCCTTCCTAACGTATACCTTCGAAGATCTTCTTCTGTTCAACTTCAGTAAGATAATTGAAATAATAAATTAAGCTAGTAATATATATTATATTTATTTCACCATTTTAGCTGGCTCTGATTTGGATGTGACTGACTTTGTGAATAATGAAATTATGACAGCTCTTTACTCGACTTTCTTCCGAGGATCTCCAGGTATCACTTTCAACACCAAATGGAGTTCCACTTCCTCAAACGTTCCACCTACTAGCACTAGACTCAACACTTCTACGAGCAAGGATTATCAAATTGAGACCCTTTACCCTATCATCAACAAAGCCATGACTGCCATTCTTCAACTACCACAAACTTTACGGACAAAGTTTATGGATTTCATGAAACAAAAGATTTTTGGACAAACAAAGACATTAAAACCAAGTAAGTAAGAATTGATAAATATATAGTTAGTATGTGTAATCAATAAATATCACTCTAGCTACTTAAAAAGCTATTTTATGTTTTTGATTGTGAAGTTATTATACTGTTGTTATTAGGTAAAATGGGAATAATTGCTGAGAAGTATAGTGATTTAAATTCAGAGAAAGATACACCTATCAAATCATATGTTAATGGTAAGCAATGCAAAAAAAATGCCAAACTGATTAAAGTAAAAAGAAAAAAATATGAATATACATAGAAAATTAATTTTTGTGATTCTAGCTATTTTTTAAATGTTGCCAAATTAGCTAACTAAAGTTTTCATGCTGTCGTTTGCTATGTCTTGGCTATAGAAAAATTATTTCAATTATACCATACATTGCTACCAATTTATAGAAGTAAAGAAAACCATTAGGACACCCGCAGATTCTAGGCATTCTTATAAAGATGGGGGTACTCCAGGTATGACATAACAAGAATTCAAATCAAACATTGCCATTATTGTACCATTTGGCTATTTGTTTAGAAGTAAAGAAAATCATGAGGACACCAGAAGAGTCTAATCACATTCATAAGGACAGGGATACTAGAGGTATGATAAGTCACTAAGTAATTTTAGATACTATAGTCTTCCGTATAGCAATATTAGAAATATAACCTCTTTCATGAACTTTATTATTATTCATCAGGTAAGAAATCCTATGCTGCTGTATTATCCAAAGATAATCAATTGGACAACAACTTGGATGAAAAGAAAAATCAACGCAGGCGTATTGCTGCTGTCATTGCAGCTTCTCTGTTAAGTGTGGGTATTATTGCCTTCATTTCTGTCATGATCATCAGTTTAATAATGTATCGCAAGTACAACAAAGAAAGTAATTCATCTCATAATGTAGAATCAGGACATAATCCACGTATAATGCTGAAGAAGGCTCGAAAAGGACCTAATAATATCCGACTAACAGCTTACAGGTAGAGAATTTACATTTGCAGTTCAAATTAGTCAAACCTCAAAGTAACACATTTAAACATTCATAAAGTGTTAAGATAAACATTGGACACGTTTTATCATCCTGTATATTGATTTAAGATTTTTAGCTATGTAATATATTACATTTTAATTTTTTTTTTTTTATAGAACTCGACAGCGATTACAATCGGCTCCAATCACTAAATGTATACCCAGTACTCCCAAAGTAAGCAAAGTCACTGTCCAACCACAGCAACCTGGAAACCTGGAACATCAAGTCAACACCATCAACAAATCCTCATCTGCAGTAATCCTCTCAGGCTCATATCTACAACAACAAGCTGCTAACAAAATGAAACTCTCTGACTCCAGCCCCCATTTGAGTGTACCACGTACAAGTGAATGTGTTCAATCTACTTCTGTTAACGATAGCTCATCATATAGCCACCTCTTCCCAGGAAGATTCTTACATACCATGAGGAAAGTATCCACTTCTACTGATTTGCCTTGTCCCTGTAATGATGAAGATATGAAGCCTACACTAATTCATGTGAAGCCAATAGACACAATGGAACAGATATAGAACTATAAATGATGTATATTAACAGTATTGGACTTATCAGTATTTCTTATGTATGACTTGTATAATAACTTTATTGGTATTAATTGTTATTGACTGCCAAGCCAGCGCATTACTTCACAACACTGTTGTGGTGATGATTATTGCTAGTAATCACTTGTTATATTTTTATCTAAAGATGCTATTTATGACAATCATAAAGTTGTAATAATAGCACATTTTATATTTTATATATTCTGTCTTGATCTTCTTTCTTCTCCACTTTCACTCTGCTCTCGTCTCTCCTCTCGTGGGCACACCCACAGACAGGGATACTAGAGGTATGATAAGTCACTAAGTAATTTTAGATACTATAGTCTTCCGTATAGCAATATTAGAAATATAACCTCTTTCATGAACTTTATTATTATTCATCAGGTAAGAAATCCTATGCTGCTGTATTATCCAAAGATAATCAATTGGACAACTTGGATGAAAATAAAAATCAACGCAGGCGTATTGCTGCTGTCATTGCAGCTTCTCTGTTAAGTGTGGTCTGTCATGATTATCAGTTTAATAATGTATCACAAGTACAACAAAGAAAGAAATTCATCTCATAATGTAGAATCAGGACATAATCCACGTATAATGCTGAAGAAGGCTCGAAAAGGACCTAATAATATCCGACTAACAGCTTACAGGTAGAGAATTTACATTTGCAGTTCAAATTAGTCAAACCTCAAAATAACACTCCTAAAGTGTTACGATAAACATTGGACACGTTTGACAGCTTAGTAGCAGACTAGGCGGGGTTAATACCAGGCGGAGTACCAGCAACGGTTGGTTAGGTAGGAGGGGAGTGTCTGGCGGGGTATGCGCACAGGGCTCCCCACGTGTGGGAGGTGAATAATTAGAATATACGAGCGGGGAAACGAACGGATAGGGACAGGAACGTTGCCAGAACAACCTTTGAACTTTCACTTCTCGCGCGCTGCGTCAGGAAAGAAGAGTATGAAAAAGATAATGACTGTTGGTTTATTAAAGACACTGGGAAAAAAGCTACAGGTCTGTATTTTTATTGCAATAGAAGTGGATATTTTCACAGCAAAAGCAAAGGGAAGCGGCATTTAAAGAGCCAAGGTACATCTAAAAAAAAAATCGAGAGTTTTATGATGCCTAGAATACTGATATTGGATTCTCAGATGTTTAATTTCATGTACTAGACATTTACATCCTATAGCAATTCCAGCATTAAAAAGTATATTATTATAGCTACTGCAGACTGCATAACCCTGGGTCAATTCCATCATTGACGTTATTCCCAGCGGGAAATGAAAGGTCCACGATTAACCTCCTCCACTTCCCCAATGCATGGCCTCTCGGGACCAGCCCAAAACGGTTCACATGGACCAGTTTTGTGGGAGAAGGATCAACAGGTCCAGGTACCCTTACTCTCCATTGCAACCACTGCTACTGGCACATGCCACGTATACTAACAAACTTTTTTTTTTTTTTTTTTTTTTAATTTATTTATTTATTTATTTATTTATTTAATTTTTTTTTTTTTATAATCAACATAATAAGAATGAACCACAAGCGAACTCATCGCACAACAAAGTTCCACACAAAATAGCCACAGAATGTCCCTGGACAACGATCAGTTAAGGCCACGACGACCCTCCTCCTCAGGAGGCGCTTCAAACGCAGGAGGGCAAAACCTCCTAGCATGATCCCCAACCGGGCACAGCAGTGGGAGAAACGGCACGGCACTGCCGCACAAGGCCTGCCGTCATTCCATGCGAAGCAGGCCTGTACCCTCCTTTTCCTCTGCCTCTGAGGAGCCAAAGGCCCGGGCGCTGGAGCGACTCAGAGCTCTCTACCATGGCTTGCATAAGCAGGCACTGGTTCAGCAAGAAATCAGCCTGCTCCATGGACGAGTAGCTGTGCCTCAGCGACACGTCGTAGCTCCTCCACCAACCTGACGTAGCCCTATTCTGGCAGGACATCACAGTGGCCAGGTGACCCCATAGAGCCACCGCCTTCTCCGGATAGGAGCGGCTCACCACCCCTGCGTACTGGGCAAAGCTGGCCACCCAAGCATCCCGATCAGCAACAGGTCGGACCGACTTGACCTTCGATGGTTTCTCCTCGCCTTCAGTGGACCTTCAGAATTCTGCCCGGAGAGCGTCCTGGGACAACTCCCCCATATCCACAAATTCCCCGGACAGAATCCGCTTCACCAGCCTGGCTGGGACAGTAGGCAGGGTAACACCCATTAAAAATGTTTGGGCTTCTCCCTCCGCTGCCTTTGCTGCCACCTCTGCAGCCTTTGCTGCCCCCTCCGCTTGGTGACTGGACGGAACCACGCCCTCTGACTTCGAGCCATCTGCTGACTTCGGTAGGCCCAGCGCCACCACAGCATGGTCATCGACAGTACCCAGGCCTGTATGCACACAACAACCATGCCATCAGCACACAGTCCCAATACCAGGCCTACGCTCCTCCGAGCCAAAGTGGGGGCCACATACCCCGCCTCTCCCTAGGTGCTGCTAAGTGAGCCACACGCTCACAGCACTATACCTAACTACCATGGGGAGCCGCATGTCATGTAAGTCACTGCTATCAAGTGAGCCACATGCACACAACACAGCACTTCAACCACTATATAAGGCCCCACACCCTTCAGGACCCTGCCGCTAAGTGAGCCACATGCAATACTTCATATACCATGTAGGGCCACACCCCCTTCCAGTCACTGCTTTAAGTCGGCCACATGTCCATAACACAAAACTTCATAATATGTAGGGTAACACCCCCATGAGTCAGTACTGTTAAGTGAGCCACAAGCTCGTAAAACAATACATCATATACTCGTATACTATGTAGGGCCACACGCCCTTTAAGTCACTACTGTTAAGTGAGCCACATGCTCACAACACAATACTTCATATACTATGTAGGACCACACGCCCTTTAAGTCACTACTGTTAAGTGAGCCACATGCTCACAACACAATACTTCATATACTATGTAGGGCCACACGCCCTTTAAGTCACTACTGTTAAGTGAGCCACATGCTCACAACACAATACTTCATATACTATGTAGGGCCACACGCCCTTAAGTCACTACATGCTCACAACACAATACTTCATATACTATGTAGGGCCACACGCCCTTTGAGTCACTACTGTTAAGTGAGCCACATGCTCACAACACAATACTTCATATACTATGTAGGGCCACACGCCCTTTAAGTCACTACTGTTAAGTGAGCCACATGCTCACAACACAATACTTCATATACTATGTAGGGCCACCCGCCCTTTAAGTCACTACTGTTAAGTGAGCCACATGCTCACAACACAATACTTCATATACTATGTAGGGCCACACGCCCTTTAAGTCACTACTGTTAAGTGAGCCACATGCTCACAACACAATACTTCATATACTATGTAGGGCCACACGCCCTTTAAGTCACTACTGTTAAGTGAGCCACATGCTCACAACACAATACTTCATATACTATGTAGGGCCACACGCCCTTTGAGTCACTACTGTTAAGTGAGCTACATGCTCACAACACAATACTTCATATACTATGTACACACCCTTTAAGTCACTACTGTAAGTGAGCCACATGCTCACAACACAATACTTCATATACTATGTAGGGCCACACGCCCTTTAAGTCACTACTGTCAAGTGAGCCACATGCTCACAACACAATACTTCATATACTATGTAGGGCCACACGCCCTTTAAGTCACTACATGCTCACAACACAATACTTCATATACTATGTAGGGCCACACGCCCTTTAAGTCACTACTGTTAAGTGAGCCACATGCTCACAACACAATACTTCATATACTATGTGGGGCCACACGCCCTTTAAGTCACTACTGTTAAGTGAGCCACATGCTCACAACACAATACTTCATATGCTATGTAGGGCCACACGCCCTTTGAGTCACTACTGTTAAGTGAGCCACATGCTCACAACACAATACTTCATATGCTATGTAGGGCCACACGCCCTTTAAGTCACTACTGTTAAGTGAGCCACATGCTCACAACACAATACTTCATATACTATGTGGGGCCACACGCCCTTTAAGTCACTACTGTTAAGTGAGCCACATGCTCACAACACAATACTTCATATGCTATGTAGGGCCACACGCCCTTCCATCAAGTGAGCCACATGCTCACATCACAATACACATGCTGACACTGTTTTGTAGGCCCCTTTTATTTTATTTATTTATTTGTTTATTATTTTTTTCCTTCCTATTTCAGTACACCACCTACCTACTACCACTAGTGAAAAGTATTGGCAGACAGTAAGTATATATAAAAGATAAAAGAGTAAAACTACCATCATCTCAATCTGTGGCTCCACCATGGCATGCCAGGCGATACAACAATAAATAGAGCAAAAATAAAACACCAAATAGGCTATTTTAACAAACATACCCCCCACTGCGCCCCTGCTAGAGCTGCTGCTGCCCAGACCACTGCTGGAGTCACCACCAACGCCAGACTTCCCACCAGTGCCACTATCGCAGCTGCTTCTGGCCACCAGTGTGCCCTGAGCGCCTCCTCCACCAGCGCTTTGACCCTGCTCTCAAAGTCACAAGCTCAATTGCCCCGAGGCAACTGAGGAAGTACCAGAAGTGGAAGCACCAGTACCAGCAGCAGAGGGCTCACACACTCTCCTTTTCTTGAAAATGGGCTCTTTTTCCATGATCACAATCTTAAAATCTTTCGTTCTGCAACTTTTCTCTTCCCCGCACGAACGGATAGGGACAGGAACGTTGCTAGAACAACCTTTGAACTTTCACTTCTCGCGCGCTGCGTCAGGATGAGTTGGTCGCCTGTTCGATCCATACCAGCCCGTCTGCCTCGTGAGGTTTTGTGGTCTTTGGTTTGCTTTTGGAGCTGGAAGCTATTGGTGGTTAGTTTGTTGCTACTATTAGTGGTTTCCTCCTGGCTAAGCTTTTGGATTCCCGTTTTTCAGCTGTTAGCTTGTGGTTTCCTCTTGGCTAAGCTTTTGGATTCCCGTTATTCAGCTGTTAGCTTGTGGTTTCCTCCTTGGCTAAGCTTTTGGATTCCCTTTTTTCAGCTGTTAGCTTTTCTCCAAATGAATAAATTATTTGGAGGCATTTATAGGGAGCATTCACCTTTGCCTCCAGGATTTGTTAACAAGCACAATTGTTGTTATGCAAACAGTACCATTCAGTGTGTTATGAACACACCTTCAATCACATGGTTATGCAGATGTTTGGATGCTGTGCATGCCAATTGCAAGGAATGCTTGATTGAAGGTATAAAATGTATACATCAGTGGATTTTGCCTGTCACAAGGTCCTGGAGTTGGGGCAGGGGGCGAATCTAGCGATGTTTGACGTATCAGGCATTCAGGACAGTGCCGGTCCATCCTGATGACCGGCACCTCTTGGGTATGCAGTGGTGGGGCCGCACCTACGTAGATAAGGTGCTCCCCCTTTGGCCTCCGATCAGCACTGAAGCTGTATAATGCCATTGCCGATGGTCTGTTGTGGATCTTGGCTAACACTGACCAGGTGATGTGCATCCACTACCTGGATGATTTCTTACTATTTGGAGCACCAGACTCATGTCAGTGTGGGGTGTCCTTAGAAAGGGCACTCGCCCGGTGCAAGGGGTTGGGTGTGCCGATAGCCCCGGCAAAGACTGAGGGCCCTGCCACCAAATTGACTTTCCTGGGGATAGAGTTGGATACGGCCTCATTGACGATAAGCCTTCCCCGGGAAAAGCTGGAATGCCTGTGTACCATGATTCGGGATTGGGAGTCAAAGAAGTCTTGCACCAAGAGGGAGTTGCTGTCACTGATTGGGTACTTACAGCATGCGTGTCTGGTTATTAAACCGGGCCGGTCCTTCCTCCGGCAAATGTTTTTGACCTTTCAGCCGGGGCGAGAGCACTGCACCACAGGGTGCGGCTGAATGCAGGCTTCCGGTCAGACCTTAAATGGTGGAACTGTTTTTTGCCTGTGTGGGATGGCACTTGCCCGATGTCCAGCATGGTTAAGGGCGAGCCACAAGTGGTGCTCACTACTGATGTGTCAGGTGCATGGGGTTGCGGGGCCTATACATGCATAGGTCTCTGGTTCCAACTCAAGTTTCCTGATAGCTGGTCAGAGATTCATATTACGGTGAAGGAGCTACTGCCGATTGTTATGGCAGTGGCCGTGTGGGGGCGCCTTCTGGAAGGGTGCAACGGTGTCTTGCAGATGCGACAACATGGCGGTAGTTGCAATCGTTACTTTGGCAAAAGTAAAATGGACAGGGCAATGCACCTGATGTGGTGTTTATTGTTTTCTTGGCACGATGGGACGTGACATTAGTCTGTCAGCACATCCCTGGTGTTGACAATGGCGCAGCTGATGCGTTATCTAGGGATTCTCTCCTTTTATTCCAGCAGCTGGTGCCGGAGTCAGCGGCAGAGGCCACCCACATCCCGGTGGGACTCCTCCAGTGCCTGGTCAGAGACACCCCGGATTAGACCAAAGTGGACTGGGTGACCCTGTTCAGAGGTTCTATATGATGGGCTTGGCCGAATCTACACATAAACTTTATGCTTGTGGGGTGAGAAGATTCATGGGAATATGCGCTACGGCCGGCCGAGCTCCAAAGCCAGCGGATGAAGACACACTGTGCCATTTCGCTGCCTCGTTGGCAATGGATGGTCTCCGCCACAGGACAATTAAGTCGTATATGGCAGGAGTGCGTCACCTTCATATCTCGGAGAGCTACGGGGATCCATTCACGGCTGGCTTGCATAGGTTACACTACGTCTTGCGGGGTGTGAAGCGTGCTGAAGGCATGGCAGGGGTGTCAAAGCGTGAGTGTAGGCCTATTACACCTGACTTACTTCGCAAGATCGAAGGAGTGTGGAACCCTAATGCACATGAGGCAGATATGGTCATGCTTTGGGCGGCATGCTGCCTGGCATTTTTCGGCTTTATGCGGATCGGGGAACTGACAGTGCCATCGGATGATGGCTACGATGCCTCTGGCCACTTGTCATGGGGAGATGTGTTGGTCGATGATCTTGCCCACCCTTCAAGAATAGAAGTTCGCATTAAAGCCTCGAAGACAGACCCTTTCCGACAAGGGATTTCTATTTTTATTGGCAGAGTGGCATCCGATCTCTGTCCAGTGGCTGCCATGTTGGCTTACTTGGTGGTGCGAGGCAAAAGTACTGGATCTCTTTTCAGATTCATTGATGGCAAGCCTCTAACCAGACAGCGCCTGGTTACTGCAGTCAAGGTTGCACTGGAAGAAGCAGGCGTTGAGCCAGGTCAATACTCTGACACAGTTTCCGCATTGGTGCAGCCACTACGGCGGCAGCTAGGGGCCTGGAGGACTCCACAGTTAGGACCTTGGGACGGTGGAAAAGTCTTGCGTACTTGGAATACATAAAGATTCCAAGGGCACAGCTTGCATCGTATACAGCAAGATTTTGTTGAACTCACAAGTGTACTGGAATGGGTGGCTGTTGCTGTTGGTAATACACGCTGTCGTTTGTGTATCACATTCTTGTTACAGTTAGTGTAGTTGTTGTTTATTATTTCGTAATTATACTATTGGGGTCTCTCTCCCCCCCTTCTCTGTCTTGGTCTTGGCCTGGGGCGGGTGGTCATGCCTCCATTGGCGGAATTAAAGGGGCTTGCCCCGCCCCGTTAATTACACCCCAGTCAGCCCAAGCTGATTGGGGGGCGGGGTTTCCGGCTCCACCTGAGCCAAAAGACTCAGCTACTAGAGCTGCGGCCATGAGAGAGCAGCTGGGGAGGGATGACAAGGTAAGTAGGTGTACATAATAATGGTGGTAACATTAATTGGCATTTGTATGTGGGAATAATGGTTCACTGCCGGGGCATGAGAGGGCTGGCAGTGAACTAAGGTGTTTTCAAGGTACGAGCTGCAGGATTAATGACAGCTTAGTAGCAGACTAGGCGGGGTTAATACCAGGCAGAGTACCAGCAACGGTTGGTTAGGTAGGAGGGGAGTGTCTGGCGGGGTATGCGCACAGGGCTCCCCACGTGTGGGAGGTGAATAATTAGAATATACGAGCGGGGAAGAGAAAAGTTGCGGAACGAAAGATTTTCCCACCCACCCACACCTTACCTGACTGAAAGAGGAATTAGTAAGGGGGGGGGGGGCATCTTTTATTTCTTTTAATTTTAACCTCCGGTAAGCAGTTTTCCTGTTTACCGTGAAAACGTGGGTGCCGGAATTAAAGGGGCTTGCCCCGCCCCGTTAATTACACCCCAGTCAGCCCAAGCTGATTGGGGGGCGGGGTTTCCGGCTCCACCTGAGCCAAAAGACTCAGCTACTAGAGCTGCGGCCATGAGAGAGCAGCTGGGGAGGGATGACAAGGTAAGTAGGTGTACATAATAATGGTGGTAACATTAATTGGCATTTGTATGTGGGAATAATGGTTCACTGCCGGGGCATGAGAGGGCTGGCAGTGAACTAAGGTGTTTTCAAGGTACGAGCTGCAGGATTAATTATCATCCTGTATATTGATTAAAGATTTTAAGCTACGTTTTATATTACATTTTAATTTTATTTTTTTAATAGAACTCGACAGCGATTACAATCGGCTCCCGTTATTAAATGTATACCCAGTACTCCCAAAGTAAGCAAAGTCACAGTCCAACCACAGCAACCTGGAAACCTGGAACATCAAGTCAACACCATCAACAGATCCTCATCTGCAGTAATCCTCTCAGGCTCATATCTACAACAACAAGCTGCTAACAAATTGAAACTCTCTGACTCCAGCCCCCATTTGAGTGTACCACGTACAAGTGAATGTGTTCAATCTTCTACTTCTGTTGATAGCTCATCATATAGCCACCTCTTCCCAGGAAGATTCTTACATACCATGAGGAAAGTATCCACTTCTACTGATTTGCCTTGTCCCTGTAATGATGAAGATATGAAGCCTACACTAATTCATGTGAAGCCAATAGACACAATGGAACAGATATAGAACTATAAATGATGTATATTAACAGTATTAGACTTATCAGTATTTCTTATGTATGACTTGTATAATAACTTTATTGGTATTAATTCTGTTATTGACTGCAAAGCCAGCGCATTACTTCACAACACTGTTGTGGTGATGATTGTTGCTAGTAATCACTTGTTTTATGTTTATGACTGAAGATGCTATTTATGACAATCATAAAATTTGTCAGACACTACTACTAAAATGACGTTTACAGAGCTCTGTCATATTGAGTAGAACAATTGACTCCATGTTGTCAGCATACTGTCAGCACACATGCGCTAGCGGGTTATAGCTAGTACCCCTGTCCTAGTCTCGCAAACAAGACCCTAACACTCACTAACACTCATCCTGTCCTGGAGTGGGGGTGGTGGTCTGGCTTGTGAGTCTACTGCTATCCCAATACAGTCAGTCAAATGAATTGCACCCATTGAAAATATTTTTCTTCATATTTTATAAGGGTGGAAAAAGTAAGAAATTTCTCAAAATGAATTTTGGAATACTGATTCAGAAAATAGCTGCCTCAGCATGTAAAAATCCTTACTCCTGTTGTAACTGAGGCCACAGTAAAAGGACTCATAAAACAATAAGTCCCTCCTGCAGATCAATCCAGCCAGTTCTTCCACTATCGTTTATCTGCCATTAGCAGAGTAAAATGAGTTTTATCATATTATATGAATAGCTGGAAAGTGTCTTATGTTTACTTACCATCTGGTGATGTTAAGCTCACAACAAAGAGGTAATGTATGGAAGTTGGATGATAAGAAGTGGTGCGTGTTACTCACTTTGTCTCTGTGACTTAACACATTCAAGGAAATCACTGAAGAGTTCATTCAAATCTGCTAGTCAAAAGGCATTGTGCAAAGCGAATGATAGTGTTTGTATATTGGGGGGGGGGAGGGGATCGGTCAATTAAAGGAAGTATGGTTAAGTAAAAGGGGTGTGGTTAGATGTTGTTTGATTGATTCATGTGGGCAGAGATAGCCTACATGAGTCGGAGCCAAGAAAAAGCAAGATTTGAAGAGACATTATCATTGTGTGTAGTGTGGTGCATAGCTGTAGCTAAAGTGTTAATGGACAGTATGTGTTAGTATGTGCATTTGGTACCTGTGTTAGAGCAGGAAATATACCGTGTTTTATGTTAGATGTAGGTGTGGTTTACTTTTGTATTTAAGCACGAGTTGTGTGCCACGTGTATTAGTCTTGGTTGTGCACTCATTTCATTGTGTGTACTATCTCTCAGATTTAAAATTAGTTATAATTCACTCTTATAACTCAAGCTACGGGTTGGTTTACAGCGAGATGGGAGTTAGAGAGAGAATCCCTTGATTCTGGTGGCAGCATTTACCATTGCTGCCTCCGGGTGTGGCTAAGAAGAAACCGAGAGACATCCAGATTTCCCGACTCAGCATACAATTCACAAGGTCTAACATTTAATTAACAATGTTGTTTGAAGATTTGGCACCCTGTAACTGGCATCTAAAGATGGTAGGAGAATGTTCTGGTTCTGCAACACCCACCAGCCTGAAGTCAGAAGTCAATGCACATAAAAATAAAGAATGCAATATCCTACAACATGTCCCTCACTGTAGGAAATGTACCTTTTCTATGCTTACCAAATCCGAATTTGTTAGGGAACTCATCTCTATCCTACCTAAAATAGGTGTAAAATGGGTACATTTTCTACAGTGTAGACGTGTGGACTAGTGATAGATCTGGACTACCTTGCCCGAGTTTATAGTGATGTAGTGATACTGGATTGAATCTGAACATGGTTATCATTGTCAACCTGAATTATCTTGGGTGTACTATAGCTATTTGTACCTTCAGTTTCTATTCTCATGATAGTACACAATAACTAGAAAATGAAATATTTCCTATACCTCACTCAAGACTATACATTTAGGCTTATTAATGCATAATGATATGCATCTTTAATTTCAGACAATTTGTGAACAGAACTATAAGCTACTGAATCATCCCTAGCCCTAGCCCTAGCCCCACACCCTCTGTAGTAAATTTTCCTCACAAACAATTATTAACAACACTATTGAGAAGGAAGTTGTCGTGGTCCATTAGTCATATTGTTTTGGCAATGTTTATAATCTAGGGAACTTGATAGCAATATAAAGGAACTAAATAATTGCAGCTGCTTACCTCTTGAAGTGGTGAACATCAAGGTGTAAATATTCTTTCTTGTTTTGTTTTGCAGGTGTTTTAGTGGTCATTAACATTGTGTTACTATCAATGACTTTGAAGAGTCGCCAATGGAATAAATTGTCTTTACAAACACAGTATTCTGTAAGCAAAATATCCACAACTTTTCATTAAAAGAAGTATGTATAAATACATGTATTCTGTAATCCTTACTACTCCAATTCCTACTGTATGAGTCCTACTATTACAAACATGGAAATACTACCACACTAGGTTTACTTCCTCTCACGACATTATAAAAACGAAATAGGAGCCACTTCCAGTAGTACAGTGTAAAAAGTTTCAACTTCCACTAGAGAGTAACCATGGCTATAGCTACTGCTGTTTCTGTTTCTTATAGCAAGGAAAGAACTGACAGAATTTATGAAGAGATAGAAGGTAATGAGAACAGGGAAATGATTTTTGTTGAACAAAATCAATCCTATGACAAACCTTCTGAGGTTGGATTTCGTAAAGAAAAACCACCTTCAACAAACTCCATTGTTAAGAACAATCAAGTAGAAAGACGCTTGATTTTCACAATATTAATACTATTTCTTGTGGTAGTAGTTGCGGGTGGATTCATAATGTACAATTTTGTTACAGTTTTGCAACTACAAAATAAATACGAGTATCAAAGAAACGAAATTCAGGAACTAAAGACAACTATGACCAAAATGATGGAATCATTTCATAGCTTTAAAAGTACATCTGAGATTCAAATCAGTAACCTTTTTGAGAGGTTAAATTTGACTATTGTGGATGTGAATCAAGTGCGCTATTTGGAAGAGATCACAATGAACTTTTCCACCAATATTCAAAGCAATGTAGACCAGCTAACACAGAAACTTGTCCAAGATATACAGTCCTCCACTGTATTCGAGTCTTGTGCAGCAATAAGAATGTTGTCTCTTCCTTTCCCTTCAGGCATGTATCGACTGATGTCCAATAATTCAGAGGAATACGCCTACTGTAGCATGGAACACAGCTGTAATGGGGTAGTGGCAAGCTGGAGAAGTGTCGTGTCCTTTAACATCAATAATTCAAGAAATTCCCAGTGTCCTAATGGACTTCTAGCTAGAGAAAGCCCATCTTCATGTATTGCTGATTTTGATGGTGTGGGATGTACCTCAGTGACTTATCCGATAAATGGTTCCTATTCTTGTGTGCTAGGCAAAATCCATGGGTACCAGTTGGGCACTCCAGATGGCTTTCTGCAGTATTCCTTCAATAGACCAGTCAATGCAACACTGAATGAAAACTACGTAGATGGAGTGAGCCTCACACATGGGAGAGAACCGAGAACTCACATCTGGACCTTCACGGCAGGTTCAAGTGACAGCACGCCAGTTGACTGTGGCATTTGCTTCACTAACACGCCCTCGTACATCAAAACACACTACACATGTGATGTGAACAATTTCTGTGCATTTAACACCGCATGTACTCATAATATCCTTTGGCATGACAGCAGGCAATGTGTTGGAAGTCCCATCTTCCATAGGCAGCTGCCAAACATGACTTCTGATGACATTGACATGAGGGTTTGTAGAGATGAAGACAGTGGCAATGAAAATATCCTATTCACAAACATAGAAATATATGTACAGTGATCAATGGGAGGAAGGAAACAATGGGAAGGAAAATATTCTATTCACAGCCCCCAAAAATATTGTACACATCAAACTCTTTATATGTCAGTCCTTAGCTATGTTCAAGTTGAATTCTCACTATAGACATTATGTAATACCCTGATTCATACCCCTGTATTCTCATGACAAAATTAAAACTAAAATCTTGCAGTTAATTAAGTTAAATATTTACAGTTATAAGGTTTAGAATACAGCATCATTTTTCAAATTGCTGATAAATCATGTGCACAGTAGCTCAATAATTCCCTCCAATTTATGTTATCCATAAGCATTAGCTTATTTTGTAGCTCATAAATTAAACTTGCTATTATAGATCAAATGCTTATGTTTAGATATTTGAATACACTATCTTCTAAAGTGACTTTACACTAAAGTACCCCAATTAACTATAGTTTAAGTATATTTGTATTTTACTAGGAAATTCAGTGCAAGCAATAGCTACTAGCATAATGCAGTACTTGTCAATTATAATATCAAGCAATATTTTATTCATTTTCAACACCAAGTATTTTTACGTGTGTGTTGATTAGTAGCTATTGGCTGTTATGTCTAAATAAAATCATCTTTTTGCCAACGTTATTTCACTTGGACCTTATATTGCATAGCTACATAGTTGCGTATTCACAAAAACACATCCATCCTTTCAGTGTTAGTTCACCTCGCCAATAACAAAGGAAAATCAAATTTCATAAGTAGATGGTTTAGGGAACAGTATTGTCTGCAAGTAGCTTCCTCTGCTTTCTTTGTCTAACATTATCAACAAAGAAATGAATGTTATGTCCCAAACTAAATATTTCACAATAAAGCCTTCAGGGCATTATCAGAATGCCAAGGTGGAGGGTAATTATATCAAACACATCTGATAGTGTGGAGTAGACACACATATACCAGATTGTATAATTCATGATTGAAGTCTTGAGATCAATGCCTGAGGCTGATAACAAGTGTCAATTTATTCAAAGAGACATCGGTGCAATGAAAACAAACCTCTTTAACACTAGTCAAATTGATAAATACAAAAGGCTGTACACACATCTTAATTATATTCATAGGAAATCCAGTGCATTTTTGTGATACTTCTTTAGTTTAAATAGACCATGGCAAGTCACTGATATCTGCCTCATTTTGCTTCTCCCACTCTTCCGTTGGTCATCCTTTTACTGTACCCTCAGTTCAACTTATCTGAGAGCAGACAATTCACTAGCCTTGTAGGTCTTCATCAGATTTAAAACTGATGAAGACCTAACAAGGTTGAAACATCTTTGTTATATTGCTTCCCAGCAGTGATGGTTCAAGCATCGGGCCGAGTGCCAGGGGAGGGGGGAGTACACCATCCCATTAGTGGTCAGTGAGGCACTTCAAGTGGTCACGAACTCACTTGTAAAGAGGATCCTATGGGAGAGTACACAAACTTGGCTGGACTCCTCAAGGATAATGTGCAGGTGGAAAGGAGGAGACTGCTTAGTGGAGAAACCATGCCAAGCAGCAAGTTTCCACACAAGATCAGGAAGTTGTAAGCTTACAACGCCTTCATGATTGCAAAATATCGAAAGTGTGGTGGGCATGGGTGGACCCTATATGATAGCGCCGTCAAGCAACAGAATGCCTCCCCGGAGACCACACACTGACTTTGCCCAAGGTCAATCAGAGTCTCTATTCCAACTCCACCACATTCCTGGTGTACAGAGAAAGGAGGCATGGCAGTTTTGCCCCAGATGCCTGTCCTGATGGTTGATATACCCAGGGGTAGATGTTCCAGTAGTAGTGTGGGTTGGGATACAGCTTCATCCTCTACCTTGGTGAGGAGGGAAGGCTCTGAATGGAGGAGGCCGAGAGCACGAAGAAGGGCATGCTTCACATTAAACAATGGGTATTGCTTGGCCCCACACTGTTGTGTAAAGCACGTGTACTCCACCCATGGGGATGGCATGTCGAGGGCAAGTATGGACAGCAGAGATAAAGAGGCAGTGAAGGGATAGAGAGTCTGAAGGAATTGGAAGGCTCGAGTCGAGTTGTTCGAATTATGTTACTTGATTATACAAAAAGATTAGGACTGTGATCAGCACCTAAAAAAGATCAGCATCTAGCTAAAATATTTAAGGCCTTGGCTGATGAAAAATTTGTTTTGGTTTCTGCTCACCCAATCTATTTGTACAGCTGGGCACTATAATTTGATGTAAAAGAACTTGGTCTTCAAGCTAGAATGAGGGCAAAGTCTGGTTGATGCTGTCAGGTTTGAACTTTTTGGGCAGGAGCATAGAGGGTAGCTCTCCTTTTCGCCCTGTAACGCCAAGTTTATTATGGACCTATTTTGGACCTTGGCGGGTGGGGGACCAAATTTCGCGTGACAGCCACCTTCGTTGATAGTTCGGTAAAGGGTATTTACACAAGTGGGACCAAATTGCATAAGACTTACATAGAGCCATGGAGGAAGAAATAAGTGCTTTGTTTTCGTATCTCAGCAGCAAGAAAAAAATAGAAAGGGATAAAGGTGTAGCTATTATCCAAGAGCTACTGAAGGATCCTAAAGATGGGACTATAGAAGCGCTGGAAAAGTCAATTCGTGAACTACTTTGTGAGGACGCCTGGGAAAGCAGGCACGGCGCACTGATGGCTACCGAAGCCCTGTTGCAGAAAGATGTGGCTACAGAGAGTCTATCGATGGAAGTGCAAGCTGCTTTGTCTCAACTACTGGAAGACACAGAACCCAGAGTTCGCCTTGCAGCAGGTAAATGTGAAGTGAGAGTAACAGATAATGAGAGTAACAGGTAGTGATAGGTGGACACTAGAACTGTGAGGATAGACTTGCTCTAGCTGCTAGCTGTGTGCTTCTTCTAGTGGAGTTACAATATATATATATATATATATATATATATATATATAATACTTATAGCACGAGTCAGAGTACAATATGGGAAAATATTTTACGAGCACGCAAAATATTTTCACGAGCCAAAGGCGAGTGAAAATGTAATATGGGAAAATATTTTACGAGCACGCAAAATATTTTCACGAGCCAAAGGCGAGTGAAAATGTGGCGTGAGAGTAAAATATCATTACCATATTGTACGACGAGTGTGATAAGTGATTTATTGCTTCTTTGAAATTTTTCTCAACCGGTTACAATACAATTTTCATTGATTTTACTCGCTACGCGCGCGCTACAAGTAGCGTACAATATAAACCGTACAATATGGGAGAATACAGAACGCTCGCGTGATGCGAAAATATTCAAGTAAAAATATCAAAGCTGCAATAAATATATATATATATAATATATATATATATATTTATATAATATATATATATATAGCTATACAGTGTAAAATAAGTATTGCCTTCGTAATGAAAGTGATCTACTATGCATACGATTAGATGTAGGGTTGCTCTAAAGAAAGTGTACTTTTGTTACGAGTAATCAAGTTTAGTAATACACTTTCACTTAGAATGGTGGCAAAAACTTACTCTGACTGCTTCTTACTGGAGCACACTAGAGTTCCCACAAAGTTGAAGGCAGCTGTCATTTTAGTAGTTTTTTGTTTTGTTTTATGGAATGGAACAATCTTGATAGCTATAGGGGCAGCTTGTTACCTTGCCATAGAAACATAATACTTAGCTATTCTAATTCTAACAGCCACTATGTAAACTGGACTGGTTTTCTCTGCTAAATCCTGACCTTCATTAGATAGCACACCACTAGCCTATTGAGAGTACAGAGGGTACCAACATTTGTAATTGGAGGGGAAGAAATAGTATGTGTGTTGCTAAGGCAACATTAAAAACAATTGACATAGAAGTTAGTCTGCAAGTGAATGATTCTCTCTCATGTGCCCTCTGAGAGTCTGTGTGTACTAATTCACATCCTAATCCTGTCTGTGCCATTAGTCTTTCTATAGCGCTGTAACGGTCCTCAAGGTTCTGTTAATCCTGTCTTTGCCATTAGTCTTTCTACAGTGCTTTAGCGGTCCTCGAGGTTCTGTTGTCAGTAGATCTCTCAGTGTTGATCTATCTATGTAGTGAATGTTTGTTTTTTTCTCCGTGGTGCAGGAGAAGTTCTGGGCCAGCTCTGCAGAAGCTGTGGGGCCAACGTGTTCTTAGGTCTCCAAGAAGTTGTAATAGATGGAATCCAGTTCAACCTAGATAGGGAGTTCAGTACTAGTAGCAGCGCCAGTGATGACCATGGGACTAGTTCCCAGGACCAGGGAGTGTCTGGATCCAGTCCTGTATTATCTGGTGGAGGTGGAGAGGGAGCTAGAGAGCAAGAGAGGGTAAGTTGAGATGCTGTGTTTCTCTCAGATCATGCATTTGTTCTTTCAGCAAAATTCAAATTGTTAAACAAAGAAAATCCAGGATTGACTCATTACTACTACTTGTGTGTGTGTGTGTGTGTGTGTGTGTTTTGTGAGTGTGAGTGTGGGTGGGGCTGGGTGAGTGTATGTTTTGCCTGGAGCAAGGTGAATGAATGAGAGGCTAGGACTGATTACTTATGTTCTAGCTTTAATAAAATGCCTCGTAAGAAGGGACGTGAGATCTTTGTGCCTTTGATACCCCATGACTTTATGATCCCTGTGACCTTTAATCTGCATGACCTTTGATCCCCCCTGGAGTGCCACCCAGATTGAGGAAGTGAGGAATATGTACTCTTTGTGTCTTCTGTTCAGCCCCAGTCTCCTTCTTCTCTGGCAATTCTCCATGATACAGCCGGATGGAAGACACTGGAGTCTTACATGAAGTAAGATGTGCAATGAGTTACTGTAGAAACACTTATATTAAATGTGCTGAAATTATTATTATTATTATTATTATTATTTATTGTTGTTGTTGTTATTTATTTATTCATTATTCCCTGGGGCTGATAAGGGAGTTTGATTTATTGTGCATATGTATCAAGCTATTATTTCATTATAGCTCGCTCCATCAGGCTGTGTGGGGGTGTGGTGCCAACTTTGGACAATATGTGACCCCTGACCTTTTGGAATTGATATTCTCTTGCCTGGAGCATACCAACAGGTTTGTGAGAGAGATGGGGTACAAGACGTTGGGAGCCATTGTCAAGTGTTCTGGTAAGTGGTCATCAAAACCTTAAAACAACATTTTCTCCTCCCCTCAGAAAACTGATTAGCTAGTGCTTAGTAAACTCTCTTTTGTGTGGCACTCTGTCTTTCTTCAAACATCCATTCGTTTTCTATGGTCTCAGTAACATGCATGTCATGTGATCACCGTGGTTCACATTGTGAACATAACATTACCAATACTCTATCAATGAAATTTTATTGTGTGTGTTCTATTTATCATCTTTTCACTATAATTTAATTTTGTTTTTGTTTTAAGATCTTATTATTAGTAACTTCTAAGAAACTGTCACGTACTTGTTGTTGTTGTGGTTGTTGTTGTTGTTGTTGTTAGACATACCGGTCTCGGTAGTGACCAATCAATGGCCAGGTGTAGCCCAGCAACTGGTGGTGGGTCTCTCAGACAACTGGAGCCAGGTGCGTTCTGTGCTGTGCTGGGTGATGGAGTTTAAATCATATCACTTTCTCAGTGTTACAAACAAGTACTTACTTCACACAACTCTGTGATAGGCTTGCCCACTGGCGAGCTCAACCAGTTCTTTAGAGTAGTTGTGATTGCCTAGCATTGTGGGTGGAGCGATGTTTGTATGTGTGTTTGCATGTCCACATGTGTTTTTGCGTACACTTTTAGCAAAGCCAATAAAATGTATTTTCCTTATACTTCCATTAAAGGTTCGGTCTAAATTTTTGTCCGATGAAATAGTTTGTATTGCATTGTTCTGACGCTTGGCTTATAGTTTTCTGTGTATGTACGTGTGTGAGTATGGTATCCAACTTACGTTTGTGCATGTGTGAGTAGGTAAGGATGGCAGCATCAGTGACCACCAGGGAGTTTTTGACCGGATCAGAGGCGTCAGCTGAAGGATTGAAATACCTTCACATTCTGCTACCACCAATGTGCCTCAATCGGTAAAGGGTTGTAATACAACAGAACTTCACTACCATGGAGTAAACCATGGAGTGAAAAAAGCTTAAAATGTCACTCTGGACTTCAGCTAACGTTGTAAAGATTGCTGATGTGTGAACTTTAGGAAATTAAGTTTTCAATGCACATTGTATCAGCCATTTTCAACTATCACCTGTTTATTGTGGGGGTTCCCCCATTCTGTTTGCCCTGCAGGTACTATGTGGCGGAGGGAGTGAAACTATATTCACAGGAGACTTGGAGGGTGGTTACTAAGGGAAAGGGTGTGGCTTTGGTAGAGGAAAACATTGAGGGTGTGGTCAAGTTCTACATTAGCCAGAGTCAAGCCTCTAACCATGCTGTCAGAGAAGCTGCGTGTGCTTGCATTGCTGAACTTGGGACTAAGGTTGGTCTGAACATATCATGCTGAACTGGGGACTAAGGTTGGTCTGAACACAACATGCTGAACTGGGGACTAAGGTTGGTCTGAACACAACATGCTGAACTGGGGACTAAGGTTGGTCTGAACACAACATGCTGAACTGGGGACAAGTTTGTCTGACACAACATGCTGAACTGAGGACTACGTTTGTCTGAACACAACATGGCTGAACTGGGGACTTGAGTTGGTCCTGAACTGGGGACTAAGGTTGGTCTGAACATATGCTGAACTTGGGACTAAGGTGTGTCTGACACAACATGCTGAACTGGGGACTGAGGTTGGTCCTGAACGGGGGACTAAGGTTTTTGGTCCTGAACCTTTCTGAACTGGGACAGGTTGGTCTGTACACCACTGCTGAACTGGGGACTAAGGTTGGGTCTGAACATATTCTGAACTGGGGACTGATGTTGGTTCTGAACATATGCTGAACTGGGGACTAAGTTGGTCTGAACACAACATGCTGACTGGGGACTAAGTTGGTCTAACATATGCTGAACTGGGGACTGAGGTTGTCTGAACACAACATGCGAACTGGGGACAAGTTTGGTCTGAACACAACATGCTGAACTGGGGACTCAGGTTGGTCTGAACATATGCTGAACTGGGGACTAAGGTTGGTCTGAACACAACATGCTGAACTGGGGACTAAGGTTGGTCTGAACACAACATGCTGAACTGGGGGCTAAGGTTGGTCTGAACACAACATGCTGAACTGGGGACTGAGGTTGGTCTGAACATATCATGCTGAACTGGGGACTAAGGTTGGTCTGAACACAACATGCTGAACTGGGGACTAAGGTTGGTCTGAACACAACATGCTGGACTGGGGACTGAGGTTGGTCTGAACACAACATGCTGAACTGGGGACTGAGGTTGGTCTGAACACAACATGCTCTGCACCAAATGAATAATGTACTTGCATGGTGAATTGTGTGACCACACCTGAGGTTGTTAGATGTTACCAAGAGTGGTTCATAGCGATGAGTGTGTGTAATGAATGTTCAGTAGGATCTACGTAACTCACACAACTAGATTTGTTAAGACCAGCCGTATCTCATGGTTACCAATTGGCAAGCACATCGAGTAATACCATGAAGTTTAGAAACTTGAGCACTATATTAGCACTGTGTGTGTGTCATGTGACCAGGTTTCACCAGACTGCCTGCGTCCTCATGTCACAGACTTGGTGGCAGTGTTGCTGGAGTGTTTCAGAGATGACAGCTGGCCAGTTAGAGACGGTAACACACATACGCACATACATATATTCGTATGTACATACATACATTCATTCAGACGTGCATTAAGTTTAAGCTCTGTTCCATAGAGCAGCCGTAAAATGGGTGTAGCATAGCCATATTTTTGTGATTGTTGTACTAAGAAATGAAGCACCAAAAGTGTGAGCCCTCAGCGCTACTATACACTAGCTACCTATTACCAAATCATCTCAGACCAAACCAATAATTTATTGATTATTCTTATCAGGCATCAATATAGCTCGAGTAAAATGGTAGATGTAAACCCTGTGTACATAAGAGAAGAAGCTAAAGTAACACAGTAAAAACTCTTAAATTGTCGTTCCGAGTAAGTTCATGCCTAAATCAACGGTTAATTGTCAGCAATCTCCAAAATCAGAGTGTGACAGACAGGACAACTACTATAACCCTCTTGTACACTCGCTGAGGGTTAATATGAACTTTTCTATCAATACAAACTGGTGATACCCCTAACATCCAGAAACTACCAATAGTGTACAACGGCCGTGCTATCATTCTACTCAGAACTAAAAGCGAAGCAGGAAAACCAGATGGAACGTTTTATTTGTGCCGTTGTTTTCAAACAACTGTTTACAACTGCTTTATGAAACCAAATTTGAAACGTTTTTGGGATGATTTATTGACTTAATCAAATGCTTTCTAGTACTTACTATTAAACTTCTTTACTTATTTAATTAATACACATTGTATTGTACTTATCAATTATCTTGTGTGGGTGTGTGCAGCTGCTTGTCTCGCTAGTGGAAACTTTGTCAATTGTTTCCCGAAAGAGTGCAAGTGAGTTTCAATGTAGCATTGTTGTTATGAATTTTACTAGTAATTAGCGAGAGATACGTACTATCAGCTTATGAAGACGTGTGTATAGCCATTTTATCTGAAGTTTTCGTGTTGACTAAGGTATACATGATGCAATTAAAATGGCTGAATATGCAAGTCACTTGCCAACAATAATTTCTCAACCAGAAAGCTACTGCCACTTTCTGCCCTCAGGCACACGAATGCATGTACGTAACCATGCAGTTCAAACGAATGCATTACTATCAACTCAGAATACAGCCAGCCAAATTAATGCCCACTGTCGGATACAAGGATGGTTATGTATTCCTATTGTGCAAGGATAATTGTAGCATTACATGTTATGATTGGCTGAATCAGACAAGATGATGATATGAACATTAGTAATTCTGGACAGGCGGCAGTGCTCACAGTATGACTGCCTGTTGTGTGTGTGTGTGTGTGTGTGTGTGTGTGCTTGTTGCAGGAGCTCAGTAGAGGAGTTGTTTCCTCTGTTTCTACGCAACCTAGAAGACAGCATCCCTTCAGTGAGGCAAGGAGCAGCAGCTGCTATTTCACAGCTTCTCACAGCATACGGTGAGTGACACATGTAGTGCATTCTTTATTTGGTAAGGAGTGGTAACAATATTATGTGCTGAAAGTTTGGTGGCCATAATCTAGAGAATGCCAATTTTACTAAATTAGTAGCCTTATTATTTTGCTGGTTTATTGTTGTTGTTGTTGTTGTTTCAAGGCTCCGAAGTAGAAGATAAAATATTTGGTGTCCTTCAGGAGCGATTGCCTCAAGTGACCTCCCAGTCCAGTAGTCCAGTCTCTTCCTCCATTGACCCTTCACCTGCTGTGTTCGGAGTGGTTCAGAGGACCGGGCAGCTGGGTATGGGGACAGAGGTGGACACTGCGCATAGCAACCAGCAGATGTATTCATGTGGTTCCTTGGCACCTAAGATGAAGAGAGGAGGATGTATGGATTCTACGTTTCACAGGAGCTCCCAACCCTGGGAGAAAAGTGACGGGTAAGGCTGCCATTTCTGGTAAGGCATCCAGTTCTGGTAAATTTTATACAGAGTTGAGGTCCAAGTATTCTGGAAGTATGTTGCTCTTTTTTCAATACAAATATTAATTGCAGAACTGCATTGCAAATACTTTGAAAATAGGAAAGAGCTATACATATACTCACTATAGTAAACCACATAGACTATCTGATATCACACACGCACACATACAGTGACCTAACATGCAATATAATTTTTCCCTTCTGCCAGGAATAAAGCAGTAATTTTTTTAGACACTTTTCCATCTTTGCCTCTCTCCTCTGTATAGTTCCCTATTCTTTTTTTTAACTGGGGAAAATGTATTTAATTGCAATTAAATACAATTGCTTGCAATGTAATTGACCCCAACTCTGATTGTGTACATTAATACCTGTGGTATATTTCATAGTTGTCCAGCTTTTAACTGTCCATGAGTATTCCTGGGAGACCCCACCCACTTATATGGGTGTGTACTATAGTGTAGCTGAATCATGCATTGGTGACAAGCATCTGGGTGGGGGCATAGCCCCCCTTCCCCGAGCATCAGGGGGTTGGAGGATCAAAGCCCCCCTTTTTAATGGATGTCGTCAGTGTGACTACAGACACAAAGGCTAGCACGACTATTCAACTACAAGGAGCTGCTGAAAGTTACAAATTTAATAAATTCCAAAATTTTGATGGGATATCCCATGGGACTTTTGTATTGTCCCATGGCACGGTTGACGGCGTTACTGGACAACACTCATTTTTAACTGGTGAATATTTAATATTCAGCATCAGTATTGGGGAAAAGATACCTACAACTTTGGAGGTAATGTGTTTTGCTGGGAGTAAATATTTAGGTGGCTTAGGAGAACTGCTTCTACACTAAATAGAGCACACTGCTCCTCAACTGAGCCTGTCAATTCTACTTGGTTGTTCAGATGTGTCCACTTATTGGCAGTGCTGAGTCAGCAGTCTGGGCTGAGTGGGCGTGTAGAGAAGCAGCTACCAGTCCTTGCTGAAGCTTGCAGAGTAAGAGACTATCCCCAGCACCTGCATTTCCTGGAGTCTGTCCTCAAACAGGTAAGAATATCTACCTGGAATATTAAATAGCTGTGACAGGGTTAATTCTGATGATATGACTCCAATACATGTTTGGTGTATGGAGAGTCATGTGCAGAAGATTTACAAGTACTTTTGTTTTTTCTTATTTGTGGGGTTGAAAGAATAAGGAATTATTTTCGTAGCCTATGAAGTTTATATGCAAGAAAAAAATTGTTTTACAATGGTAAAGGGTAAGTAGATAGAAGAAAGGGGTACACCTAAGTCCAGCGAAGAGCTTGGAGTGGAACACAAAAAAGGCGATACAAAGCATACAAAGCAACCTGTGAAGTGTGTGTGTGTGATGTGTGTGTATGTATATATGATGTGTGTGTGTGTATTCATGATGTGTGTGTGTGTATTCAGCTTCCAGTCATAGCCAAGTCTCTGGGGAAGAGAGTGTTCAAGCGTCACTTGGAGTTATTTTTGGAGCACATATTTTTTTCACTGGTGAGTCAACTAGTTGCACATGCAAGATCTATTGGAGACTAATGCTGTAACAGTGGTGTAGGAAGATGTTTCAGTGTGCAAACAGTTTACCATACGATGTATTTATAACTACTTCACATGAAATGCTCTTTTTACATCTCATTGATTGTAGTCATGTGACAGGCTATTTATGTTGACTGTAGTCATGTGACAGTGCCCTGGTGAAAGTGGCTGGCTCCCTGTGTTTGAATGAATTGACGCGTCTGATAGGACATATGATAATGAGAGGTCGAGTGGAGCAGCAGAACAGCCAGTGAGTCCAATAGAAATGTTACTATAGCAATGAGACCTTCATTTCTACATGTCTGTTTGTGTAGGTGGCTAACTGCATTTGATCAAACTGTTGTACAATAGAGACAATCTCTCACGCCCTTTCATTTTCAAACAGTTCCATTTCTCAATCTTACATTTACTAATGGTTGTGAATATTTACTCTACATGGATCACCAATAGTATACATACACATGTATTGAGCACTGATAGTATATGCAGGGTTTCATTTAGGGGGGGGGGGGCGAAAGGGGGCATTTGCCCCCCCTTGGGTTCTAAATGCCCACCCTTGGATTCTAAGTGCCCCCCACCCTTTTGAAAGAACCGATATTTATTAAGAGAAAAATGTAAACCAAATTAATAATAAACAATATTCACACAGCAATTCGTCTAGGTTTTTTGTTCCATACTGTAATAATGTCATTTAATTGTGTAGATGAGAGCGTCTCGGGTGTCTCCATGGCTATTTTCATCAAATAGGATAATTGTGATTGCCCAATTCGATTTCGAATTCGTGTTTTAATTAGTTTCATTTTGGAGAAGCTCCTTTCCACTGAAGCAGTGCTGACAGGGATAGATAGACATATGTTTGCCAGGGTGCTAATGTTTGGAAAAATTTCACTAAGCATATCACTTGTGGTGAGCTCTTTCAACTGCAAGTGCAGGTTACCTTTCGGCTTCTTCGATAAGTAGCTTCGAAATGTTTTCCACTCCTCTCGGGTTTCGCGGGAAATAAGAGCTTCTTTGGTGTATTCATCTCCACCAGCAGTCTTAGCAGGCAGCTCTGCACCATAGTGAGCTAATAGTACATCTATTAAGTCCTCACCATATGTATGGAAGTCAGAAGAGTCAGCAGCTGGCACTTTCTTCGGATCAAAGATGCCAAATGAGGAGACAATATCTTGTGAAATAAATCTGCTGGATATGTTTGCCTTCAGCATCCTGATAAACGGTTCAGCCACTTGTCCTTGGAATGTAGCAATGCTTTCCGTGGTTAACGTGATGTCAGTGACTTCTTCGATCTCATTCTTTGCATCCATCAGTTCTAATACCCAGTTAGCAGCAGGTAACATGGCATCATCAAGTGTATTGAGAGTGGCATCAACAAGAGGGGTGATAGCTGTCAAGTCTATTCTCTCAGTCTGGAGAGCTCTGCTCAACTTCGCCACTTGTGGCAGAACATAATCAAGGAGGTATATGGCCACTAAAGTTGAGGGCCTACATAAGGCTTTACTGATACCTAGAGCTTCAGGTGCATGTGTCTGCTCATAGATATTGTTTAGAGCAGTCACAATTGCACTGTAGCTAGCTTTGACTGCCTTCACACAGCGTTCATGGGACAGCCAGCGAGTATCTGATGGTTTCACAACTTTCAGCTCAGGTAAGTCAAGCACCTGCTGTACTGCTTTGAGACTCTCAGCTCGCTTAGGAGAATAGTGGAAAAATTTCCAGAGGGTGGTGAGTGTGATGTACACATGTTTTATCCCACTGGTAGCATTAGCTGCTTGAACGCATGCTAGCTGTAGCAAATGGCAATGGCAGTGTACGAAAAGTGCATGAGGTGAAATTTTCTTCAGGAGACTCTGCACACCATTGTGTTTCCCAGAGAAAGTAGCTGCTCCATCGAATCCCATACCCACCAGCTTGCTAATCTGTATGTTTTTATCTTTCATGAATTCAACAAGGGCAGAATAAATAGTCTTTGCATCAGTAGCTTTCAATGGAACTATATCCAAGAAGTGCTCAACAGGTTGACCGTCCATGTTCACCCAGCGGAAGAAAATTGAAAGCTCTTCTGTGGTCGTCACATCAGTGCACTCATCTGCCATTATGCTGAAATGGGAAGCTTGGCGAAGCCGTTTCAGTAAACATTCTTCAGCCCATAAGCCAACTGCCTCAACAAATTCAACAACAGCAACTTTAGATGTGTAGGTTGCATTTAATCTAGCTCTTTCAAGGAACCCCTTTAAATCTTCTGCACCACAACTTACGATTAGATCAATAAGTTCATCAAAATTTGTTGTGTGGGGAATGTGGCGACGAGCTAGAAAATGGGTGCAACGAATTAGAGCTTTAATGGCCATTCTGTTCTTCAACTTTTCCTCATCATTAATTTGTTGGAGTTGCTGAATGACTGACCCTTCTTGTAGTGCTGTAGCTGCAGCCATCTCTGCTTCACATGATAGGAGGTGAATATCACTCTTTGCATGAATTTTCATCTTCTCTATTGCCTTCTTCCAGTTCGTGAAAGGTTTTGAGATCCATGTTCCTCCTGTTCTTTGAAGAGAAATTCCTCTCTTCCTGCAAACCTTACAAAAAGCTCCTTGGAAATTTTTTATCAAACATCAGCCAATTGAAGCTCTCTTCCCATTTTTTGTTGTATTTTCGACTGCTTGCAGTGATTTTCTTGCTTTTCTCATGTGTAGTTAATCTTTCCTTTGCATGCTTCTCATGGACAATTAATCTTTTCTTGGCAGGACTTGGCTCCAAAAACTCAGTATCAGATTGATTGCTGTCAATTTTATCTTCTGTGTCACTGCTACTTGAGTGGCCAGGTGACTTTGAAGAGCTTGCACCACAGAAGAAAGAGCGAATATCCATTTGAGACTATCTTAAGCTGTCAGGGACTACGAGTGCTTAGAGTTCTGGTTCTGGAAGTTGTAGAATCTGTATAGATCAAAACTCAACAACTGCTACGGTGAGCTGAGGGCTGGCCTTTTTATAGCCAGCCAGCAACCGTAAGTGTGAATCAACGTGTGATAAACCTAAGGGGAGGTGAGAGTCAGAGTTGAATAGTGTGTGAAAAGCATCTAAATAGTGAATGTCACAGTTGACTGAAAATTGCTAGACGGTGGAGGTGAAAATGAGTAGCTGAATTAACTTGTCAGGATCTGACATATGCAGACCTCATTAGATAAGATTATGTTTTTTTAATGTAGGACATAGGCCTTCCAATAATTCTATTTCACTCCCATGGTGACCAGTGCCGCCCGCCCCCCCTTACATTTTCAAAACTCTATTTTGCCCCCCCTTGCAAGAATGTCTGGATGAAACACTGATATGTGTGAGTGATAGCATGGTAACCGTGCTATTCGGGATTAATAGTATGAGTAACGCAATTTGAAACAGCACGAGGCAAAGCCAAGTGCTATTTCAATTGCTTTACGAGTGCTATTGATCCCTAATAGCACAGGTTACCCGGTGCTATCACTCGCTAATAGTAAGCCAGCTTTCTTTCTTTTTTCTTTTTTTTTTCTTTTTCTTTTTTAATTTTTATTATTTGCAATTATAGCTACAGTGTACACTGTATCATTCACTCACTATCTCCTTATTGCAAGATTAGCATTCTCTGGAACTTTGTTTTCAACGTACGGCTCCTCCTAATCTGTTGAAAAACATTTCATCTAATACAGGTAGAGCTTCTGTGGTAAAGAAAGACATTGTCTCCAAACAAACTGTACGTTTCCAAGGTTAACGCTGCACACGTGTGCACTTACCCATACTATTTCACTTAGCTACTGTGGTATTTCACTTACCCATACTATTTCACTTAGCTACTGTGGTATTTCACTTACCCATACTATTTCACTTAGCTACTGTGGTATTTTACTTACCCATACTATTTCACTTAGCTACTGTGGTATTTCACTTACCCATACTATTTCACTTAGCTACTGTGGTATTTCACTTCCTCCCCCCCCCCCCTGCAATTTCAATTGAACAACGATTTTTCCCATACATTTTTGAATGGGCAATTTACACACCATACTATTAACACATGTATTGATCACTAACAGTGTTCATACACATGTATTGATCACCAAGTGCATACACATGTATTGATCACTAAGTGCATACACATGTATTGATCGCTAACAGTGTACATACACATGTACTGTTCACTAATAGTGTACATAATCAGCATGGTTGGCATTAGATAGAGTTGTGGTCTTATTAGTGAAATATTATGGTACGTACTGTCAAGCCCCATTGACAGGATTTGAAAAGGGCTAATCTAGAAACCATGCCCACTTTGTTGGCCACACCATTAATAATGAAATTCAGTGTATGACCTAAAAGGGAAATTAAAAATAAGCTTGCTTTTTTTCCCCATTGTACATGGATTTTTTTATAAAAATTCTGGGTAGTCTGTAAATTGTCTAATCAACCACCATAATGCAGCTGCATCATATTATTTCACTTTGTAAAATTCTTCAATAATAACCCAGAGTTTGTTAGTATTTATTTCAAGAGAGGATGACTATTAGCTCTCCCCTCTTCCTTCCTGCTAAAATGTGGTGACATCTTTGAGCACTGTATTTTAATGCATACACACAAAACACAAACTATGTATCTAAGGACAGAATATAACGAGCACAACAAATTAGTTTATTGGACGTAGAGTTCAGCTGTTCTCACGCCTATTTGTTCATCATTGCTGTGCTGGTCTGTGCACACTCGGACTTCTATGTTGTCTGTCGTATCTTGTGGCAGCGAGACTTGGAAGAGATTCTGACAGTCTCTACATGTACAAACCCTATTTTCATTTGTGCTGACTACTTCCATGCAGTGATAATTATTACTAACGAAGGCGGGTTTGTTTCTGGAACAGTCACATGATCTGCCGCCGCTAGACCTGTGCTTGGCAACAAATGTCCAAATATGGTGTCTGCTCCCTTGATCTCCTCGAGTTATGCTGACTCCATTCACATAGTTATCGTTAATATCGAAATTGGAAAATCCGTCAGGACTCCCTACACCGACACCTTTAATTACACCGCACACTTTGGAGTATTTTATTTTGTGGGTGGGATATAAGATCGATGTGCAATCTTGTGAGTTTGGAAAACATGCATCGCCATAGTTTAAGATCGACTTGTTCACAAAGTTCTCGGGACAATGAGTCGCATTGAATCCTCCCACTCGGACCCACGCCTTACCTACTTCACCGCATGCACTCATTCTGCAATACACTGGTACAGCAGAGCCATTAGTGGATCGTATCCAGTATGTGCCTGAAGTCGACTCTGGTTTCAGAAACAAGATGTCTTCACAGGAGGTTGCAGGATAAGCATCAGAGGTACCTAACCTGGCAATTGTCTCTTTCACATGTTTGAAATTGCTGTCTGCTCTGTGAAGTTCTTTTCTGAGGGTGTAATTCAGCCCCCACGTCACTGCCAAGCTCTGAGAGAGTGTTTGTATATCTTTTGTAGTATTTTCAAGTGCTCTTAGTAGATAGGAAATATTTTCATGTATGCTGTCTATAGCTGAAGTACTATTTGTATGGTCTGGACTACTAGTTGAAGTAGTCATAGACACTGTAGGTATTTCAACTTCTGGACTACTAGTTGAAGTAGTCATAGACACTGTAGGTATTTCAACTACAGACCCATTCTGTGACATGCTTTGCTTTATGTTTTCCTGCATGTGGTCATACTGAGACTTGATGTTGGACACTTGAAGAAACAATATGATTATGGCGATTGATAGAGCCAGAGAGACTATCGCAAAGCAAACCAAGGCCAGTGGGAGCAAATGATAACAGCTCTTAGGCTGTTTTTCTTTAAATTTGGGAGTCTCATGGAAACTTTCTTTCTTAACTGGGACACTAATTGGTCTGTCACTTCTTTGAAGCAAGGAATACATTGGAGCACTGGATTCATCTGTACCATCAACAACAGATGTACTATCTACAACAGGTGTACTATCTCCACTCTGTATTGAGGAATACATGGACATTTCAAGGTAGGGCTGTGGTGATGAAGCAAGGTTGAAGTGAAGATCTTCTCTGGCCACTTCATCATAGTCATTAGATTCATTTGCAGGTTCTTTATTCCGTTTGTCAACTTGAGCGTAAGTAGCGTTCATGTTCTGGTAGCGTTCAGTTGAGCCAGACATTGCTCTATAATATTTCCTCCTATGTCAACATTTCCTCTTGCCACTTATAGTCCCGGTGTTTTACTCTGAGCTTGAGATTGTGAATTGAAAGAATAACACTATTTCTCAACTTTTGCACACATCTTGACCTTTAAACTGTTGCTGTCAAATACAGTCAGTTTATATAATAGCTTTCACAACAAGACTGGTTTACCAAGTTAAGATATAGCTAGGTGTCTTACTACAATTTCCCAACAGGTCAAGTTAAAAAAAAAAATTAAAAAAAATGGAACTTTTATTGCTATTAATATACCAGCTACAACTAATGAACGGTTAATTCAATTCCCAAATCATGACTTGTAGAATCTAGTTTCATAGGAACTAGCAAACGTACTCAACTCTAGAAAAAGATAAACAAAGCAGGTGCACAGCCAGCTGAGATAAATAAAGGCATCAGGTAAAAATCATCTTATATATATATATACTACTGGTCTCTCTGGACTTGTACTGGACCCAACATTACCAGTACTTGTTCTCGGTGCACAAATGTTTTATCTAAATAATGCATAAAATGTTTTCTCTTATACAAGAACTAGCTAGCTATCAAAGTGGTTCTACTTATTGCTGACAAAAGCTAACATCAATATCACTAGCTAATTGTTTACCATATGCAATTGAGGTATGTATGCATGTATATTGCTGTTAATTGTTGTCACACTGATTACTATCTATTTTCATGTACTGTAGTCCCTACTGTTTTCCAGAAAAGCAGTTTTGTAAAATTACTAGCTATTCACAGTGGTTGTTTTTCCTCTCTATCTTAAATAACACAAAACAATATATGAAATGGTTAAAACTGAAGTGAATATGAGAATTGAAGTAGTTACAAGCAGACCAGTCTAGTCTGTCATATCACTGAACAGGTCATTGAACTCGTCTACATCACACAAACACACATTAATAAGAATAATAATATTATAGCTAGTGGTTGAAACATACCTTCACGGATATCTGTCAGAAACATGACATCAGTATCACATGACCTACTGGCACTAATGTCACATGATCTACTACTACCAACATCTAATAACCTGCTGGTCCCACTGGCATTAGAACTTGTGACCACTGGATCACTTATCCTGCCAAACGAGTCTCTAAAATATTTGTTTGAAATACTTGGATCACATGATCCATAGACATCATCCTGCACTTCCCTGGTCCAGCTGCTATTTCTCTCTATATATTCTGCTTCATCACAAGAACTGGTGATCCTGCCAGTCTTTGTATTAGCTGCAGACCTTACATGAGACAGAACCATTTCCAACCTACTTTTATTCTTCTCCATCATCCTATTTCCATGTCTGTCCATTATCCTACTTCCCTGTCTGTCCTCCTCCATCTTCCTACTTCCCTGTCTGTCCTCCTCCATTATCCTACTTCCCTGTCTGTCCTCCTCCATCTTCCTACTTCCCTGTCTGTTCTCCTCCATCCTACTTCCCTGTCTGTTCTCCTCCATCATCCTACTTCCCTGTCTGTTCTCCTCCATTATCCTACTTTCTTGTCCTAAATTTCTGTTGCTTGATGGAGAGAAAATTGGAGAATGAAGAGGTTGTGTTTTCATCAGCTTGCATCTAGGTGGGTAAGGTACAGCTATAGGAGGAGGGAATCCCAAATCTTCACTGTCTAATGACTGGAGCCTCTCCAACTCTGACAGCACCTACACAAATTCGGAGTCAAAGGAAGCAGTTACTGACTAATTAAAAGCTATCTAAATAGTTTCATTATGTAGCATGCACCAACAAGCATATTCAGTGAACTTCACTCATGAATCAGGTACATAATAAATTGACTCAATGGTCTCTGTCTTGTGTCCAATATACTCTGTAGCAGACATTAAGGATTAGGCTTAGTTGTTTGTAAGTCGAGTGTGTAAAAAAGACTTTTGGTATTGGTCAACAATTAGTGTACATGTATACACTGAGAATGTGGGCAAATGTCAACCAGTGAAGGTCATAATAATTTTCAGGGGGAGAGGGCAAAATGTGTCTCTGAAAAAATGCCTGCTCACTCACCATTCACACTGAAGCACACCACTGGCATTCAAGAACCAATTTACTGGATAAATTAAGTAACTTCTTCATGTACTTTACAATCACAATTCATGCACACAGTATACATACATGTAATGATACCTTACCAAATACCTTACCAGAGGTGAGTCAGTGTTGATGGTTCCATACGGAGGATAGATGCGGACTACATTGGCGGGAGTGACGTTCAAATATTGCCTTCTAGGGCCAGGACTAAACATAGAAACCTACACAATCATCAAAATTACCAAATAAACTGCACATGCTTATAATATATGACCGGTTTTGGGAAAATCGGCCTAAACGCGGCAAACAATTTTTTTCAGTATCACCGGGTAAAGCCTTATGGGTCAATTTTTTTCAAAAAATTTTTTATGGCAGAAATGGATAGACACCAGTTAGCTCTAGCTTATGACGCTGCTGTAAGCTCTGGCGTGCTCTAGAACTCACACTAGGAGGCTAGAAACACTAGCCGGTTGGACTCGTGTATGGAGAGTTGCTAAGAAATTATTGGTGGGCTTTTCACTAACAGCGGGGAAAAACTGTAGCTAACTAATTCACTTACTATTCTACATAATTCACGTACTCACGCAATTCTCGCCATCATAGTTTCTTAAGGAGCCCTGCATTAAGCCTTTTAGACTTCTTTCAATCCGCCTGTAACCGGTTTATTCCATAGTGTCCCGGAGACACGCAGTAATAGTATACGGACACAAGGCACGCCCCCTGACCTTAGCAACGCCTTTACCCGGCGTTTTTTTTTTGAAATCAGCAATAATAAGCTTAGCAAAAATACTGAAGTGTTGTAGTGCGTAGGGCGAAGACGGCTTGTGCTACAGCTTCCAAATTAGGAGGACGGCATCCCAAGGCCCCGTGCAGCCTACTGGTAGAATAAATTAGAAAACTTTAGATGCCGGGTTTAGGCCGATTTTCCCAAAACCGGTCACATATATACATATTGAAGAAAATGGTAATCAAAACAAAACAAAATGAGAAAAGCAATGCACTTACAACACTATGCATGTATAATTATAAAGTACTAAGCACAATTAGAATGTACATCATATAATATTATACTGTCTAGTCAGCAAGTTAACGAGTTCACACAGAGTCCACTCACCACTCACTTGCCTGAGGACAAGAACTGCTCCTACTTGAAGTTGTTTCTTGTACTCGTCCAACACACGATCATGAAGAGCACACATGATCTCACCTGTCGTCATCACAACACATCTCAAACACTACAGAAATATTCTCTCAACTAATGATTCTAGACTAGGAATGGCAAGAGAGTTAGTTAGCCTAGCTACTGTATATTTACTAATATCATTACATTCTTAAAAAATTATCTCTATTATTATAGAGATAAATTATTTATCTCTATTATTATAGAGATAAATTATTTATCTCTATTATTATAGAGATAAATTATTTATCTCTATTATTATAGAGATAAATTATTTATCTCTATTATTATAGAGATAGGCTATAGATGAGAGAACTCCGAACTACCGTAGAGTTGAGTTGTTAAGCGCTTCTGCTTATAAATTAAAGCGGTAACGAAATGGGAGCTTAATAAAATTAAAAAAATGGGCGCTACAGCGAGCAGTAACCTAAAAACTGAGGCTGCTCACCAATCAGCAGTAGACAAGATGCCTGGAGCACTTAATAAAGTATTAAAACCTAGAAGAAAAAGGGTGCTTGACAAAGAAGGGGTGGCCCGAGTCTACAGTTCTTCTCTTAGTATAAATTTTTAGTTTTTCACTTAGTAATACGACAATAATAGTTGATAAGAACAGATGCACTATCAACAACTGATACCAATGTGTAATCGTTGTTTAATGGTACTGATAGCATATAATTAATTCATTATTCAAGATGCTTTACCAACTTATGCAATTAGTAGCTTGGAAAAAAAATAGGTTACACGAGCCACACACATACATATACAATATCGAACATTTCCATTGAATATCTCACTCGCTTGTGATATTAGAGAGGCATAGGGATGTGGTTGAGATAGTCTATCTACGAGCTAATTACTTGATGGATTACACACGTCTCTAATGAAACTATAATTATAGTACAATGTTTCAATCAAGTTTGCTGGTCTTTTTCAGGTACAGATCTGAAGAAAAACAAAAACACTCGCTTGCCAATAACTTGTGCACACAAAAGTTAGGGTTAGCCAGATTGTCATTATTACCACTACTAACAAATACATCCTACATCATCCATTTACAGTCAATAGCACAGTAATGGCATGCCAGCTGGTTCAGCAAACAGAATTCAATCAATACTATAACCATGGCACAGGTCACTTGGCCAGCAACGACACCTTACCAAGTCTAATCACATCTAAAAGGTTGTACTGAGGACTGAGATTGCTTTAGCAGTATCCCTTATATTGAACATATAGAACTATAACATAGACAGACCTGTTGGGTCCTTTAGAACACCACTAGCACTTCTCCCTGACAAAGAAATGCTCTTGAGAACAACTCTGAGATGGACTACTTTATTATTCCGGAGCTTCTTAGAAGAGAACTAAATACAAAATAAGAACAAAGTCACACACACACACATACATACATACACCACAGACAGACACACACACATACGCCACAGACAGACACACATACATACACCACAGACAGACACACACACATACACCACAGACAGACACACACACATACGCCACAGACAGACACACATACATACACCACAGACAGACACACATACACCACAGACAGACACACACACATACACCACAGACAGACAGACACACACACATACACCACAGACAGACACACACACATACACCACAGACAGACAGACACACACACGCACATGCATTCCAATTCTCACCTGCTTCACAGCTTGTGCTATAGAGTAGTCCAGTAGAGCTGAACAATGAGAATCTACCAACCAAATATGGCTACAATAAAACATGGCTACTCAGTACATAATGCATACACACGAGAGAAATTAATCAACAAACGTTAATTAATTAACTAGTGGTGCACTTGAGCACAAATGGCGAGCGAGCCTGTCAAGTTAGTGGTGCGCTCGAATAGCGCAAATGCATGGCGAGCGAGCAGACTCTTTTTACAGAAAATAGGTACAGTATCGTTAATGATCAATTTTAATTTCTAACACTCCAGCTTCTAAAAAAAAAAACAGTCGAGTTCTTAAATCACATATACACGGTAGAGGGGTTTCAATGCCATAGTAATCACTCGCTGCAACTATTAGACTCAAAAACAACAACAACAACAAACAACAACAGGCATTTCTACAGAATTACCGCACAAATTAGAACCTAACCCTATATTAAGACATGCTTATTGCTGTAGCAGCTAAAAAGGCTGTGTAAAACCAGCTAATAATTATTCATGTGTCACTAAAACCTTTTCTTTGTGCCATTCTTTAGCTAAGGAAGCAGTAGTTGTAACGCACAACACTTTTCACACATACTTGTTCACTGGACATACCAACACACGACTTACCTTCGTGGTTAGACTATTGGACAATGTATTTTTAAGTAAGAACAACAAGGCATACAACTATGACATAATAGTGTATTAACTTACAACCGCCACCAATTCGAATGGAAAATGAACTCCAATAAGTCTTTGTAAGTTTTTACTGCACTCACAAAAGAACTTAAAGTGGTGAACAATTCAATTTCCTTGCATGATATGGTAAAGATCAATAAACCAGAGGATACTGTCTAGTGAATTTTGGGTCGACCACCGAGATAACAAAAAAAATGTGAGGGTCAAAGTACAAAAATGATTTACATACATCCTAACATATAAACAAATATCCCTGATTCTTAATTTGTTACCACCGCCCACCAATTAATTAGGCATAAATTGTCACTAGGTTAAACACCAGTAGTGCATAGTAAGAGAGTTAGCCTAGCAAATGGTAGGTATCCAATTAAGGGTGGCCGCACACCGCCTACGCAATTTTTTATTGATGGTTGCTATGCACGATTACTACTATTGTATACTTACAGGGGCTTCTCCACTACTACACAAGGACAAAGTACCTGCCGAAGGAGCCGCTCACTAATTTTAGAGCGAATCTGGAAGAAATATCGGGGCCTGGTTATAAAACTTTGTAGCAGTTTTTTGGAGCGGTGCGGTAAGTTGGAGCTCCGCAATTTGGTGCACTACTAGCCGAGCCGATACTCTACTGCAAGACAAAGAGTTATTCTCCATTTCAATATTACTTCATGATTTATTCGCAATTTTTTCTATTTATAAGATATTGAAAAATTCTCTACGTGGTGCAGTTCATTTTTTTTTGGTTTACCCGTGTGTAAAATTTTTATGTCGTTCTCATTATTAGATTCCAAGAAAAACTGTTACAAAATTTGGAACTTTAATTCCACTCGCAATTCTTAAGAAATAGCCCCACCCCCATATCTCGTACTACGAGTACACGAGCAATTTTTTTTCTCAATTAGTTTGCATTGGTTCTAAAAAGAGCCCGCCTATATCAAGAGTAAACAAACATCAATAGAACAATAACAAGAGAGTCAGAAGAGAGAGCAGTTTATTGGAGATAGCCAGAGGTGAAGGTATTAGATCTGCGCATCTTGGGAAGTCTTCGCTCCGCAGAAATCGAGCCTGGTGGATCCATCCACTTGAGTTCAGGTGCGCAGAGTCCGGAGAACGGCTACTGGAGGAGAGGCAGCCTGGTGCACCTTGCCGCGTGAGCTCAGACGACGTATGGAGAGTTGCTATAAACGAATATGAGACAACAAGAAGCTAAATTAAAACACCACAACTTCGCAAATTATACTTCTGCTACTACTGCGCGATTGTTTCTGCTCACGTATTATCGAATGGTGGGGTATTGGCGGGGAATAAATTAATGTCCGGATCTACAGGCGGTGCGCGTTGCTATGTGCGGCCACCCTTAACTTGGTATGAGTTGGCAACCTAAACTGTGTCTGCCAAATTCAAACATATTCATAACTTTTGTTCTCAAAACAACTTAAGAAGTATACAAATTGATCATTGTGTTTCAGTTTTACCTCACTCTAGAAAGCACACACACACACACACAAACTGAAGGTAAGCACTCGACTTAAGTAGAAATCTACTGTCAATCAATACCATTGAGATCCAAGTCTTGAAGCATCTCCACCCACGGGCCCTGGCCAAAGTCCCCATTGTCAGCCTCTACTCCATCTCCACTTGTACCATCTCCACTAGATGGCATTGTCTCCGACGACTTCACGATGTGGGAAGATGGGATTCTCTACACACACACACACACACACACACACACACACAATAGACACCTGTGATGAGTTTTAGTTTCAGCTATTACATGTCCTTACCGATAGTCTGGGGGTAGAGACAGGAGTAGGTGTAGAGGGAGGTGCAATATGGATGCTGTCCATACTCTGACCAGGAGCCTATCACCATGACAACACATCAAGCACTATGTAACATGACTAAAAAAATGGGTAGCGTATAGAGCATGTGTCTCACTTCAGTCACACACCACACCACTGACTTGCTCACAAGTTGAAGATAACAACTGGAGACAGCATCAACTGATATAAGTGATGCTACCTATTTCAAGCTTAGGAAAATCTAAATAGAAAGCACCATCTGTGTCAATGTTAGTTGTAAATCCTATTCTCTGATCTGCACCACTACACCAGCTGTATACTAGTGCCACACTGTACCCATTCATTCACAGGCTGGGCAAGTCTCATTCATAACTATAGACAGAATTAGTTATGAACAATTAATGCATGTACATGATAATGATGCAAACAGCAAGTATATAATCTAAACTAGTGGTGTGCTTGAGCACAAATGGCGAGCGAGCCTTAAACTACACTATTGTTAAATTTGACTTTAACAACTAACACTCAAGCTATTAAAATAAAGTCGAGTTTTTAAATTACGTATGAGGTAAAGGGGTTTCAATGTCATAGTAACCGCTCCCGCAACAGATTGAATTGAAAAAGAAGCAACAAAATCAAATCACGTTTAAAATTTTCTTTGTGATATTCTTAATAGTAGTTGTAACGCACAATATTTTCACACAACTGAACATACCTACGCAAGACTTACCTTCGTGGTTGTCTAGTGGACAATGCATTTTTAAGTAAATACTGTTGAGTAGGGCTTATAACTGTGACAAATAGCGCATTAACTTACCACCGCCACTAACTCGAATAGAAATGGAGCTCCCATAAGATTTTGAGTTTTAACTGCACAACTGTCTTGTACAATGTGTACCCAGGCTGATCAAATCTTGACTTAATGCTGTTAATGGTGTGGTCCAAAATTTCAAAGTAGTGCTTACGAAAAAGCTCTTGTACAGTAATAGGGCAATATTGTTCACTCTCTGAATCATATAGTTTAGGTCTTTTCCTGTTTCGGGGCAAGCACCCCCAAAACAATTCAAAGCGGTAAACAATTCAATTTTTAAGGTGATACGGGTAATGGTCGCTAAACCGGAGGATTCTGTTTAGTGAAGTTTGGGACGGGGTCGAACGCGGAGTGAACACAAAAATACGGAGGGTCAAAGTACAAAATGACATACGTACGTCCAAACATATATACAAATAAACATCCCTGATTTTCGATTGTGTTACCCCTGTAAGTGTCTCGCTCGCTACGCTCGCCAATTAATGACACCTTAAAATCACACCCGATTAAAGCAAGCCTAAGAGACAAATCAAACCAATATTAAAATATGATATGCTACTTCTGTAAGACTCACTTCTCACTGATCAAGATTTACTTTCTATCTCAGGCATTAACTACGTTACTTCATTAGAACGCACTAGCACTTACAAGTCGAGGGAGAAGGCCTGCTGGGCCAGGAAACTTCCTCTGTGGAACAGGAATAGGAGTTTTTAAGATTTCCATTTCAGAACCACTAGTGGTGTTTCCAGGCGTACTAATCACCGCAGATATTGGAGTAGATAGGCGCGGTCTTCTAGAAGGACAAGAAACAGCTAGAGAGGTCATCCTAGGAGTGGATGACATTGCCATGGAAACCCTAGGAGTAAATTCACCGGACACATCAGAGCTGAGAGTAGTAGATAATTGGCTTGAGCAGCTGTTTTGAGGGATGGATGGGATAGGAGTGGATTTATTAGACCTCAAATAAGATGGCAGGTTTGAAGGAATTGAATGTGAGGAGACAACTGACCCTCGAGACCTTGTCACACCAGTTACGCTGCTAGGCAACAATGGAGTGTCAGTCAGTCTGCTGTAAGTTGCTCTCATTGAGGCAGAAAGGCTGTGAAGTCTACTCGGTGTTGCCAAGGTTACCTCACAAGGGGCAGAAGAGGAAGAGCAAGTAGTAATAGTAGGAGGTCTTTTAGGTGAAGTTAAGATGTCAGAGTGAAGGCTAGAAGTTGTGGAAGTCTCTGGAGTTAGTCTAGATGTAGCTGAGGATGATACCAAATTATTGTGACTTATCAGAGGAGATAATGCTGGAGCTCTGTCAGCAACACTGTATGACAACACTTCCGAGGGCGCACGTTTCGAATGTAGGGGTGTGGTCAATCCAGGGGAAGGCATCGTTTTGCCTGGAGTTTGGAGATATGAAATATTAGAAGGTATGGCAACCAGAGGAGTTACATGCCGTGATCCTGGAGAGGACAATGTGTAGTTGGCTGTTGCTTCAGTGACAGTTGTAATTGAATTATCAATGCCACTCCCACTGGTCCCACTGTCTGTAGTAGTAGCCCTACTAAACATGTCATTGTGCTGACCAGAATGGGGGACTAATGCAGCTGCAGCGAGCTTTTTAGCTGGTGGCATGCCAACATTATCATCTTCTCTGGCGTGCTTGTCTTTATCCCTTTTCTTGACAAACTGGAATGCTTTTAATTTCTGCACACTGTTTCTTTGACCATTACTAGAAGATGGAGTGATATCCTTACCACCATTTGTCCCCTGTTCTATTACCCTAGCTACTCCAGAATCAACCATATTCTCACTGCCATGTGTCCTTTCAAAATTCTCTCTGTTCTTGTTGCTCCAAGAAGACGATTCCATTCTTGTGGCTCCATCATCTAACTGGGACTGAGGTGGAGAGAAGGATATTCCATCATCTTCCTTAAAGATCAGCTAATAAAACATATTACGCCACCAACTTCTAAGTAAAAAAAGTACGTATGTTCAGGGTTTCATACAGGATGATGAAACTCGAATGTGTGTAGGTATGTAGGTTTGTATGTATGTTTGTTTGTATGTATGTATGTATGTATGTGTGTGTGTATATATGTATGTATGTATATGTCGTGGCTGTGTGGTGCAGTGGTTGTGTCCTTGGCTTAGGGCCTGAGGTCCTGAGTTCAAGCCCCACTCTGCAATTTTTTTCCATCTGCCTCCCACCAGTCCACCCAGCTGTGATTGGGTAGCTGTGATTGGGTACCTGGCATTTGCTGGGGTGCAAATTCAAGGCCTCTTCTCATAAAACAGCAATGGTCCAGGTGGGACTTTGGGTGCCCACACCACTTGCTGTGAGGAAAGGCTGGGGTAAAAATAATTTAGGGGGGGAATCCCAGGGCTCCCAGTCTGTATGAAACTCTGACCTCTTGACACTTCCTCTGATTGAGTGGCTACAGTAACCCTTAATTATTGACAACCACAACCGGACTCACAACTTATGGAAGGTATTGAAATGATGGTATTAAGTACTAATGCCACCTGACCCCTTCCCAGATTAGCAGTAGGTAAAAGGTCTGGCTAGCGAGACTACAATTACTACGGACACCTAGATCTAATTTAGCTGTAAAATTTGGTAGAAATAAATTGTCTCTGCATATAAGTCACACAATTTATGTCCCGTACTCTATAAAGTAGTTTCTCTAAAGGTGTAAAGGAAACATAAAAGAGTACTAAATATGCCAGTGCTCAGTGCATGTTTATAGCTCATAATGGCAAGATGATTATCAATAACACTCACATCATCATCATCCAAGTCGAAGGAGTCCCAGTCATCCACAGTGAACAAGGAACTGCCAGATTGAGTAGCTGTCTCTTCCTTACCAGATACACTATTCTGCATTAAAAAGACAGTATATTGCAGTACAATAGAGAGAGAGCATACTTTTTGTACAACGGACGAGGTTTTCTCCAATAATTCTCCCCTCCTTAATTTATAAAGAGCAGAATGGAGATCCATTGCCAAACGTGGTGATTCACGTATTTCACAACTCCGGGCTCCATATTTCCCGCCAGGTAGCCGCCGTTTTAAACCACACCTACTTCCGCATAAATATTGATGGCTGAATATTAATAATTGGATGAACATATTCACGTCCTGAAAGTTAATAGTGTCTCTTCTTTTGATTAGTCTGTCGAGCTCAGTCGAACTGTGAAGTACTGCTCCACGGGGGAAAGTCGACCTTGTTACGGACTCTGCCTCGGGCGGGTCTTCTGTTTTAGATTGGGAGTTGGAGGCCTTCAAACTGCCGTGAAACATGGCTGGACTGATGTTAGAGCAGGTGAGCAATTCTAGCATTTATGTAGAGACACTCGGAACTCTGCTATGTTGTCTTGGAATTAATAGTACAAACTGAGCAATGTTTGTTTGTGGGACATTAAACAAAATGGCTAAGTATTCAGGAAAAAGTGGAGGCAAAGAAAACTCTCTAGAAATTGACGAAGGTGTGATTAGTAAATTCACAATTATCATTGTATTTACTGTTGATAATTTTGTTGGGCGAGGGAACCCTTATAATCAATGAGAGTTGGATTATCATTGTATTTACTGTTGATAATTTTGTTGGGCGAGGGAACCCTTATAATCAATGAGAGTTAATTGGATGAGTATGACACGCATTGTGCCGCAGTAGCAGTTGGAGTTACAGTGTCTGTCCAATAAGTGTTGCTGGTTTGTTTGAATCTCTATGTGGAGTGAGGGCAAGCTGTTTACATGACACTGGGTCTATCCCACACATAGTGATGTGTTCTTATTGCAGAGATGTTTCAGCTGGTGTGACTACTACAAATCTATGAATATTCATAAGTGCTGCGTGACTGGCTTACTTCCAGAATATGTTTGGTTGTGTCCAGTTTACTGTGATTATACAATGGCTATAGCTACGTCAAGAAGCCAAACTCTATGCAACAATTTGCCAGAATATCTCCAACGAATCTTGTGGGAAAAGTTCAGATTTATTTATGAGTGAAACTTACTACCTTTTCATGGGCCTGTATCAATTAGTAAGCCATCTTTTGGGGGTCTGTCCTGGGTTTCAGGAATTTTCCTTATAAGCACATATTGAGCCAACCTCTCAGCTGTGTGCTAATGGAGGGAGAGTAGCTGTTAGTTTGAATACAAAATAGTGTATGGCTTTACACTCGTCAAGTCTTTATCAGAATCAGTATTTGGAAGTGTTGATGGCATGGGAGTTATGGACAATAGGCACATGTGATGTATGATTGAGTGTGAACGCAGGCTTATACATGTGTGCATCATGTCTTTTCCCCTCGACCCGCACCCTCCCAGTTTCTGGAATTTGATGGGTCCAAGGGTTGGGTCAGCTAGTAAGGTGGGAAGTCTTGAGACATTAATGACTACCATTTTGAAATGCTAGGTTTAAATATTTATGTCAGTTTCACTGTTTATATATCTAGCATTGCTATCGTGTTCTTATCACTTTTGCTGTAATCCTGATTATCCCATTCTCACATCTTGTGGGTCACAGTAGTCTAGTATATTTTTTGTATCCTGTGATATATAAACTGGTTATGTCTTTATTAGATGGTGAGATTCACTTATTGTTGGTATAGCAACAGTATCATAACATGGTCAACATTCCTGACTGGCATTCACCTTACACACAAATTTCCCTCAGATAGATAATGCACAAACTTACAAGGAACCTGGCAGACTTCAGTTTAAATGAAGTGTGTTAGAAGTCTGTGTTGTATTTTGCAATTTTGTGGATGTACTCCAATTGGCAGTGGGTGAGTTGCAATCATTCAATTATGATCACAATCACATAGCCCTCCCACTGTTATGATCAGATTGTGGTCTATTTGAGATTACAGTTTTCAAATTTGACAGCTAGCTAGAAGATAAAAGAATGGGGTTGAAGGTTTGTGGCAGCTGTGGAGTGTAAGTTTGTGGTTCAGTGCATTCATGTAAGTACAACACTGAACAGTGTTTGTATTTGGTGTAAGCTAATTAGAATACATTGCTGAGCAAGTGAGGCGTGCAATGCAGAGCTATCAGGGGAGTTCACAATAGCACATGTGTATGTACCGAATGTGAGTATCAGCATGTGTCACAATCTCATTGTTGTTTATCCAATGGTAATGTGGATATGTATTATGTGTCAGTATTATGTGTTATGTGTACTTGTACGTCCATGCTGTACACTAAGTATCAGCATGAAAGCTTACTTCTGGTGATGAATTCTGTGTTATAGTTTCGTTGACTTGTTACTATGCGTATGGTGAAAGTTAGCATAGTGACAAACATCATCTGATGTATTATTATGTATTGTGTTCATGTTGATTGATGGAGTTACTCGTGTGTTTGTGTGTTTGTTTGTGTTGCTGCAGGGCATGAGGGCGTGGGTGGCTGAGAAAAGTCAATGGTGGCCCGCAACCATCTCTGCATCTTCTTCTTCAGAAGTCAGTTTTGCCACCGAATATGGCAAGGTGTGTGAGTTTTAAGAATGTAAGCGTCAGATTGTCCAATAGGTAGAGTTCTGTCATCTTGTATATATACACTCAATACCAACCAATGTGGTGGTTTGGTACCAATGTGGTTCCCAGAGTCAATATGTTTCCATTTTCCAGTATGGTTCAGTACCATGTGGTTGGACTTTATGCTGGGAGACTTGCTCATTGAGTGAATAGTATGTACTACTGGTATGTATGTATTATGTGCATGTACACACATCAGTGCATTATATGTGTATGTACTATGGAGTTAGATAGGAATAGCTTGAACCACTATGTATACCATTGCAATATGTGCACTAGGATGGAACTTTTAGTGGAACTGGATTAATTGGCGAGCGAGCGGAGCAAGCGAAACACTCTCAGGGGCAACACAATTGAAAATCGGGGATATTTGTTTGTTTATATATATGTTTGGACATACGTATGTCATTTTGTACTTTGACCCTCGTGTATTTTTGTGTTCGCTCCGTCTTCAACCCCATCCCAAACTTCACTAAACAGAATCCTCCGGTTTAGCAATCATTACCCGTATCACCTCAGAAATTGAATTGTTTACCGCTTTGAATTCTTTTGTGGGTGCAGTTAAAACTCAAAAACTTATGGGAGCTCCATTTCTATTCGAGTTAGTGGCGGTGGTAAGTTAATACGCTATTTGTCACAGTTATAAGCCCTACTCAACAATATTTACTTGAAAATTCATTGTCCATTAGACGAACCACGAAGGTAAGTATTGCATAGGTATGTTCAGTTGTGTGAAAGTATTGTGTGTTACAACTACTATTAAGAGTATCACAAAGAAAAATAAAGTGACTTGATTTTGTTGCTTCTTTTTCAATTCAAACAGTTGAGGGGAGTGGTTACTATGGCATTGAATCCCCTTTACCGCATAAGCGTAATTTAACAACTCGACTTTATTTTAGTAGCTTGAATGTTAGTTGTTAAAATCAATAGTAGCTTGAATGTTAGTTATTAAATCAATCGTTTATTAAGACTCGCTCGCCATTCTGCAATTGAGACACCTCATCATAAATGACATGTAATAATGCAATAATAAACAGATTACGTGTACAAACTGACCTTGATTAGGTTTATACGTACATGTGTTGTGTTTCATGGACTTCGCCATTCTTTTATATTGACCAACTACATCCCGTTTCTCACGTACATTCTATCTTACTCATTCAAAGTATTAGTGAAACTGAAGTGGTGTTTTGGCGAGGAAGATTGTTGTTTGCAGACAGTCTTTATGACTGATGTATCTGTGTTAGTGTTGTGAATAAGACCAGTTGGTACTGAGACCGGAGTTATGAGTGCATAGGCAGGACACCTCTATGGTTGCTTTGGAGATGCCCTATAATACACACAGAAGTATGTATTGTGCAAAACAAACAATGGTAGTTTTTAGTGTGATGCAAAAAAAAGTTGTTTGCAATTCTTAAAAACAATACAAAGAAGACAACAACAACTGAAGGGATTGAATGAATACTAATTGTACACATTATCAGTCTTCTTTCCTCACTGTGCACATGTGCCTCCTATCAGTCTGCTTTCCTCACCGTGCATGTGCCTCCTATCAGTCTGCTTTCCTCACTGTGCACATGTGCCTCCTATCAGTCTGCTTTCCTCACTGTGCACATGTGCCTCCTGTCAGTCTGCTTTCCTCACTGTGCACATGTGCCTCCTATCAGTCTGCTTTCCTCACCGTGCACATGTGCCTCCTATCAGTCTGCTTTCCTCACCGTGCACATGTGCCTCCTATCAGTCTTCTTTCCTCACTGTGCCCATGTGCCTCCTATCAGTCTTCTTTCCTCACTGTGCACATGTGCCTCCTATCAGTCTGCTTTCCTCACTGTGCACATGTGCCTCCTATCAGTCTGCTTTCCTCACTGTGCACATGTGCCTCCTATCAGTCTGCTTTCCTCGCTGTGCACATGTGCCTCCTATCAGTCTGCTTTCCTCACCGTGCACATGTGCCTCCTATCAGTCTGCTTTCCTCACCGTGCACATGTGTCTCCTGTCATTCATGCTTCCTCACTGTGCACATTGCCTCCGACAGCCTGCTTTCCTCACTAGTGCACATGTTGCCCCTCCTGTCAGTCTGCTTTCCATCACGTGCACATGTGCCTCCTATCAGTCTGCTTTCCTCAACTGTGCACATGTCCTCCTATCAGTCTGCTTTCTCACGTGCACATTTGCCTCCTATCATTCTGCTTTCCCTCACTGTTCACATGTGCCTCCTATCAGCAGTCTGCTTTCCTCACTGTGCACATGTGCCTCCTATCAGTCTGCTTTCCTCACTGTGCACATGTGCCTCCTATCAGTCTGCTTTCCTCACTGTGCACATGTGCCTCCTATCAGTCTTCTTTCCTCACCGTGCACATGTGTCTCCTGTCAGTCTGCTTTCCTCACTGTGCACATGTGCCTCCTATCAGTCTGCTTTCCTCACTGTGCACATGTGCCTCCTATCAGTCTGCTTTCCTCACCGTGCACATGTGCCTCCTATCAGTCTGCTTTCCTCACTGTGCACATGTGCCTCCTATCAGTCTGCTTTCCTCACTGTGCACATGTGCCTCCTATCAGTCTTCTTTCCTCACCGTGCACATGTGTCTCCTGTCAGTCTGCTTTCCTAACTGTGCACATGTGTCTCCTATCAGTCTGCTTTCCTCACCGTGCACATGTGTCTCCTGTCAATCTGCTTTCCTCACTGTGCACATGTGTCTCCTGTCAGTCTTCTTTCCTCACCGTGCACATGTGTCTCCTTGTCAGTCACTGTGCACATGTGCCTCTTGTTGGTCTGCTTGCTCTGGGTTAACGGTTAAATTTGGAAGAATGTCATCTCAGCACTTTGCAAGTTCGGCAGAATTTGGTTTCAACATTTTTTTTTACAAATGCATTTAGGCATGCAGCCATACATATCTGTGCCACAGGCAATACCACATGTGATCTATCCAAAATTGCATATGCTTGCACAATCCACTTGTTTAGTAATCTGAATAGTGTCGCAATTACTGACTTATGGATTCTACATTCACCCTGCCAGGGGAGTGGGCTACACTATGTCTTGTAATTGACAACCACTTCCTGTTGCCGTAGCAGCTACTAGACATTGACCTAGTACAACACACTAGGCTTGTGTGTATGTATGTGTAATGTATGCAAACATTTTATGTATGTATGTATGTGCGTATCTATGTGTGTAAGTATGTGTGCCTGTTATTGTAGCTATTCTCAAGACATAACTTCTCCTTGTCGTAATTCTTAGCACTTCAATAGTCATAGCTAAAAGCATGTGTTCAATTGTAGTAAGGAAGTGTTTTATTATAACCATTTTATACACAAACTCACACAATAAATACATGTGGTTGCAGTAACATGCTTTTTTTTTTAGACGTTAACTCTCGGGCGTGCTCAGTGCACCCAGGAGACTGTGATGGCCATGCATGGCACTAGTATAGATGGTGTGGAGGACATGGCAGGTCTCGGAGATCTCCATGAGGCAGCCATTCTATACAACATCTACCAGAGATACTCCAAAGAACTCATCTATGTAAGGCACTGTGTATGGTAAGGTATAGGGTTGACATTCTGAATAATTTAATTACTATGGTGTATTCTAATTGTTCGTAATGGGGAAGATGAATAACTCAGATTAACAGTTTACCATTACGTGGGGACTTTGTTACTGTATTTATGCTAAAACTGTTCTGAACTATTAGCCCTCACTGATTTATACATCTGTTCTTGTGTAGAGTATGTTTTCCCGTCCCCTCAACAGCAATCCCTGCCCTTAAGTATATAATACAAAACACTGATGATATGCTTCCATAGTTACAAAATTTATACCTCCAACCACTCCTCCTCTGACCTCAATACTGAACATTTTTAAAGCCAGTATTTTATTGATATTTTGTATGTGTAGACTTTCATTGGCTCCATTTTATCCGCCATTAACCCGTACAAGAAGATAGAGGGTGTTTACGGACTGGAGATGATGGAGAAGTACATGAACAAGCAACTGGGAGACTTACCACCTCACATCTATGCCATCGCTAACGAGGTGTACGTGTGCATGTGGAGGATGCGGCACAACCAATGTGTCCTCATCAGGTCAGCTCATACATACATGTCACTTCTGGCACACATACACATGTGGTGAATATGGACATTTATTGGCGAGTGAACAAGGCACTATACTGTGGTGCCAAGTTGAGAATCGGGGATATTTGTTTATACACTGCAGGGCTTCATATAGAGGGGGAGGGTGGCCCTGGAATTTCCCCCCCCCCCCCACCCCCCCCCCAAGAAATCTAAATTTTTTAATTTATAATGGTAACTCAGAGCAAAATTCTTTTAAACACAATTCTTCTACTTTTTTGTTTGAAAATCTCTAGAACTTCATCAAAGTTTACAGCCGAAAGTTCAGGGCCTCAATGGCAATTCTTACAAGCTGACGAAGGTTTTAATCAGTGATACTGCTGCGTATACGGGTCTTAATGAGCTTCATATGTAGCTGGAAGATCTTTCAACTGATGCTGTTCCAAGGAAGGACGAGGAGTGTGTTCCAAAGTTTAAATGTTTCTGAAAAAATCCCCTCTGAAGTTTGAACAGTGGACAAAGCAGCTCATTTAGGATTACCCCCCCTCCCCCCCCAAGAACTGTATATGTGTGGATGTACATAAGTCATTTGTACTTTCACCTTTGCATTCTTGTGTGTGCTTGGTGGTCAACCCGTCCCCATACTCCACTAAACGGAATACTTTCGTTTATCGATCTTTACCTGTATCATTCATTGTTTACCCATTTGAATTAGGATGTGTCTGACATATCTGATTTATTGCGGACTTTATGTGTTGGAATGTATGTGTATATAATGCATACTGCATATAATTAAAAGTGAAAATAATAATCAGAGCAAGCTGATTTATTGCGGACTATATGTGTTGGAATGTATGTGTATATAATGCATACTGCATATAATTATAAGTGAAAATAATAATCAGAGCAAGCGTGTTAATGTGTGCATCATTAGCACATTGGTCTAAAATGTACTGGAAACTTGAGAAATTATCTTGCAAGTTTTTGTTTTTGTTTTTCCCCAAATATAATGGCATTGTTGCATATGTATATGGTATGTATGACAGATTCTTGACTGTGTGTGTGTGTGTGTGTGTGTGTGTGTGTGTTGGTACACATGGCAACGTGTGGGTTGTAGTGGTGAAAGTGGAGCTGGGAAGACAGAGAGCACCAAGTTTATCCTGGGCTACTTGTCTGCCATGAGTCAGAAGGCAGCTGGTTCTGCTCCAGGGGCGACATCATCAGGAATGTCAGTGGAGGAGGCCATCATGCAGAGCAGGTCAGTCTCTCTGTGAATCCCTGTGAAGGAGTTGATTGCAGTTTATGTTTGTGTTGGTCAAAGACTCCGTAGTAACATATTTGCCTGTCCACCATTGATTGTTGATCGGATGGCGTACAAATAGTGTTGGGAGGAAGCAAAGGGTGGAGGTTGGGAGGAAGCAAAGGGTGGAGGTTGGGAGGAAGCAAAGGGTGGAGGTTGGGAGGAAGCAAAGGGTGGAGGTTGGGAGGAAGCAAAGGGTGGAGGTTGGGAGGGAGCAAAGGGTGGAGGTTGGGAGGAAGCAAAGGGTGGAGGTTGGGAGGAAGCAAAGGGTGGAGGTTGGGAGGAAGCAAAGGGTGGAGGTTGGGAGGAAGCAAAGGGTGGAGGTTGGGAGGGAGCAAAGGGTGGAGGTTGGGAGGGAGCAAAGGGTGGAGGTTGGGAGGAAGCAAAGGGTGGAGGTTGGGAGGGAGCAAAGGGTGGAGGTTGGGAGGAGAGGCAAAGGGTGGAGGGTTGGGAGGAATCAAGGTGGAGGTTGGGAGTAAGCAAGGTGGAGGTTAGAGGAAGCAAGAGGGTGGAGTTTGGGAGGAACAAATGGTGGAGGTTTGGGGGATGAAGCAAGTTGTTGAGGTTGGGAGGAATCAAAAGGGTGAGGGTGGGAGTAAGCAATGGTGGGCTGTTGGGAGGAAGCAAAGGTTGGAGGTTGGGAGAAAGCACAGTGATGTGGGAAGGAAAGCAAAGGTGGAGGTTGGGAGGAGCAAAGGTTATGTATGTTGGAGTAAGCAAAGGGTGTAGGTTGAGGAAGCAAAGGTGGAGGTTGGGAGGAAGTCAAAGGGTGGAGTTTGGGAGAAGCCAAAGGTTGGAGTTTGGAGGGAAGCAAAGGGTGGTGTGGGATGAAGAAGGGTGGGAGGTTGGGAGAAGCAAAGGTTGAGGTTTGGGAGGAAGCCAAGGGGTGGAGGTTGGGAAGTAGCCAAGGGTGGGAGGTTTGGGAGGAAGCAAAGGTGGAGGGGTTGGGAGGAAGCAAAGGGTGGAGGTTTGGGAGTAAGCAAAGGGTTTGAGTTCTGGGAGGAAGGCAAGGGTGGAGGTTGGAGGTGAGCAAAGGGTGGAGGTTGGATGGAGCAAGGGTGGAGGTTGGGAGGAAGGAAAGGGTGGAGGTTGGGAGGAAGCAAAGGGTGGAGGTTGGGAGGTAGCAAAGGGTGGAGGTTGGGAGGAAGCAAAGGGTGGAGGTTGGGAGGAAGCAAAGGGTGGAGGTTGGGAGGAAGCAAAGGGTGGAGGTTGGGAGGAAGCAAAGGGTGGAGGTTGGGAGGAAGCAAAGGGTGGAGGTTGGGAGGAAGCAAAGGGTGGAGGTTGGGAGGGAGCAAAGGGTGGAGGTTGGGAGGAAGCAAAGGGTGGAGGTTGGGAGGAAGCAAAGGGTGGAGGTTGGGAGGAAGCAAAGGGTGGAGGTTGGGAGGAAGCAAAGGGTGGAGGTTGGGAGGGCTTACAGAGTTTTGACTTTGAAGTTCTCCTTCATACCAGACATCTTCATAATCATACTGAATGCCACATCATATGCACTTATAATTAAATTCCCAAGAAAATATTCTTGTGAGGTCTTACGAAATTGTTTTTAGTGATCTTGCAAGATCACTAAAGATTTTGGAACCATATCAGGTGTGATCTTGCATGGATAAGTCAGCAAGATCATGGTTAGTGATTCTGCAAAAAAAATCTTACAAGATCGTGGTTAGTGATTTCTGCTAGATCTTACAAGTATGATCATGCATGATTATTCACTCAATCATACAAAGTCCAGGGCTGGTAAAGGGTAGAACAAAATGTGAATTGTCTGGCATGTCCAATATTAAAGTCTATTCCGCATTCCATGTGCTGTGTGTATGTAGTGGTAGTGTGTAATGCACTGTGTGTGTATGTAGTGGTAGTGTGTAATGCACTGTGTATGTACATGTATGTAGTGGTAGTGTGTAATGCACTGTGTGTGTATGTAGTGGTAGTGTGTAATGCACTGTGTGTGTATGTAGTGGTAGTGTGTAATGCACTGTGTGTGTATGTAGTGGTAGTGAGTAATGCACTGTGTGCGTGTATGTGTGTATTCTAGTCCTATTCTAGAGGCATTTGGGAATGCTAAGACTGTCTACAACAACAACTCCAGCCGCTTCGGAAAGTTCATTCGCCTCAACTTTTCAGAAGCAGGCAGTATAGCTGGAGGCAAGATCATTGACTGTATCCTATTCCATTAATGATAGTAGATTTGCATGGGCGGATGAATTTAGTTTAATGTCGTGCCAGTTAAAATATTATTTTGAGCCAACTTATAAATGGCATTAAGTTGTAAATATTTGTTGCAAATTTTTAGTTTCTTTCTTATTGTATAACTTTAAATTTTTGTTTATTAAGTAGATATGTGTGCTAAATGGTTTGCTTTTGTAGCCATGTTTACATTGAGAATTAAAAAGGAATTTCTATTGTTCTGATTGTTCTTTGTCTGCAGTGTGCATTCTATTAGTACAAGAAGTGAGAGAATTCATGATGTATATCAGTTGGAAGACCAGGGTTATGGGGGGGGGGGGGTTAATTTAGGATTTTCCACTCCCCAAACAAAAATTTGACTACCCAACCACAAGGAACTGCCAATTTAATATTTAAGAACAAGCAATAATACTGCAAGTGATAAATGCAGTAGCATTAAGGCATGAATCCAATGACTGCTCTGTCTGAAACACGTTTTTCTTTTAATTCAAGACCGTAAAGTGGCATTGTGCCAAGTTCCATTCTGTCAGTCGGTTTAGTAAGCCAGTGTAAATGAGTTTCATATCACTAAAGATCTCTACCTATAGCAGCTGGAATTGAAAGCATGATATCAGTTTCAATAGCTCAAAAATGCCAGTAAATGCAGCGGAACTATTCAGTATTTGTGGGACCTCTTGAAGACTCGTTAATTCTCTAGTGAATTTAAATTCCTAATCTAATCTAGTTTTTTTTTTTTTTTTTTTTTTTTGTGAAGAAAGACTCATTAGAATGCAGCCCACTCTGGCATAGTCATGTTTATTGGTTAGCTACTTGTCAATATGCTGTATTTTGGGGTTGGCTTTGTTGTTGTGTATTCCTTCACTCATCTCTTCAGATTTGCTGGAGAAGAATCGAGTTGTCAGACAAAACCCACAAGAGAGGAATTATCACATTTTCTACTGTATGCTAGCTGGCTGCACCCAACAAGAGAAAGGTTAGGCTACGCCTCTGGGCTATTCTCCATCTTGTTTTACATGTTGGTGTTCACACAGAGTCCATGCAGCTCATGGAGCCAGAGAAGTTTTACTACTTGAGTCAGAGTGGCTGTGTATCAGATCCAACCATCAATGATGTCAAGGACTTTGCCAGTGTTAGTTAATTTAAGCTATATGTACACAGTTCGTGTGGGTGTGGTTGTGTGTGTATATGTGGGTGTGTGTCTGTATTCTCTTGCATATTCTGCCTACAAAGTTACTTATAATACGTGTAATTTTACACATGAAAATATTTTTAATTACCTCACTCCATAATTCTACGTTGTTGAAGTGATTAAAATGTGTACGTACAGTGCTTGAAATATTGTGGACTAACACTAACATGTATCTGCACACAATCAAGTACTATTTCTAGCAATTACAATGTATTTCTTAAATAATATTTTTGTGTAACTGAAGCTACTCCATCCCTTGTGCCGATTCTTTAATATTAGCATTGAGAGATATTACCCGGGAGCATAAATTGGTTATAATTATAATTTATGGGATTTGTGCTCATAAGGTCATTTGCTATCTCTGTTTCAATCAGCCATGTTGTTGACATTAGGTGAGGAATGCGTTTGAAGTCATGGGTATGAAACCGGATCATATAACTGATGTGTTGGGGATCCTAGCAGGTATCCTCCATCTTGGCAACATCACGTTTGTGAAAGCTGCTGGTGCCCAGATAAGCAATGTGCCCTCTCTTCAAGCAGCTGCTCGCCTTCTCTCTCTGGATGTGTCTAGACTGAGTGATGCTCTCACTCAGAAGTTTATGGTCCTCAGAGGAGAAGAAATCACCACTCCACTCACCAAGGAACAGGTGTGTATACTTGCAGGAAGTGACAAAGAAATTGGTTCTTTAAGCATAAATTTTAGCTGGGGCAAAAAAAATTTTTTTGTTTTTCCATTGAGGGTCTGAAAAAAAGGGTGGTAAAGCCATATAGATTGGCTAAAATGGCTAAATGTAAAGGAGAGAGAAAACAACGACCAACAGCAAGCTTATTGTATTCTTTTTCATTCTTAGGCCGAAGACTCCAGAGATTCCACTTCTATGCGTCTCTATGCCAACCTCTTTCGCTGGATCTTAGAGAAAATAAACAACAGAATTCGTGGAGGGGAGGACAAGTTTGTATTTGTGGGTGTTCTGGACATTTTTGGATTTGAGAACTTTGCAATCAATAGATTTGAACAGTTCAATATCAATTTTGCCAATGAGAAGTTGCAGGAATATTTTAATAAACACATCTTTTCTTTGGAGCAGCACGAGTACAACAAGTAAGTCACATTTAGGGTTGCTGCCACACCCTATGATATACTATGGCATAATCAGTGGATAGACATACACTTCAGCAATGTTGACACCTTATTCTGGGATTTATGACTATTTTACAGATGAACAGATATGCCACACATATGTACGAACTTTATAATATACGTGCACCTACAATAAGCTCGAATTACATGTATAACACCACTGATGATATCTCACTTTGCTTTGTCTTTTGCCAGATAAAGTTAGTGATCAACATATGTAGCTATGTATAATAGTAAGGATGACTAATTTATTGAATTTGAAGTCATAGTATATGAATGTGTTGTGTATGTATTTACTGCAACATTCCATGACAACTTTTCCTTTTTGTTTCGTAGGGAAGGAATTAATTGGGCTGACATTGAGTGGGTGGACAATGTGGAATGTCTGGATCTCATTGAAAAGGTCAGAGTGCAAATGCATCATAGCACATTTTCTTGTTCTAACAGCCAATATTGTTAATTAAACTTAACCTGACGTTTTGACTTCTTGCCGAAGCCCTCTTCAGGGGTCAACTGAGGTCGAACTCTCCGTGGTGATATAATGTAAACAACAAGATTTCTGAAGGATAAATTAAGTTTTAATTAACTTACGTATATTGGCTGTTAGAATGAGAAAAATATGCTATTATTATAATATAGATATACACATATACACTTAGTGCACAAGTCAGCATACAATATGCGTGAGTATTACCATAAGCCGAAGAAGAGTGAAAATACTCACATGAGAGTGAAATGTCATCCCCATATTGCACAACGAATGTAATGAATTGTTTATTGTATGTTGGCTATTTTCCAAAACAGAAAACATTAGTGCTTCAAAGCCTCGTCATTATGAGGTAACTCTGCACAGTTGTCCGGGCGTGTTGGCGCATTCAATATGCAGCATTCCATATGGGAGAATATTGAACGCTCGTCTGATGCTTAAATACTCAAGGAAAAATATCCGCTGTACAAAAAATGCATTATGTATATATAAGGCAGATTAATTTAATTGGGGGTAGGTACGAGTTTGCTTATTGTCACACTGGATATATGCTATTATTCTCTTCCTATCTGTCCCACATGCATACATTCATACATGCACATGACATACTGTATGCATACATGAATTGAGAGTAGTACTGTGTAGTTTGGAATCTGTAAGATGTATTAGGTATACACATGTGTGGGGTATAGTGTATGGGTGAGGTGTTTGATGTGTTTATTTATGTGTTTTAAAAATTAGATGTTTAGAAATTAGGTGGGTGTTTTTAGATTTTAGGTGGATGTGTTTAATAGAATTAGGTGTCTTCTAGAAATTGGTTGGGTGTGTTTAGAAATTAGGTGTGTGTGTGTTTAAATTATTAGGTGTACTTAATGTGTGTGTTAGAAGTTAGGTGGTGTGTTGAGATTATATTTATGTGTGTTTTAGAAATTGGGTGTGCTGGATCTTTTGGATGAAGAGAGTCGCTTCCCCAAGGGCACAGATCAAAGTCTTTTGGAAAAGTTGCACAATGCCCACAAGGCACATACTTTTTATGTCAAGCCCAAAGTGAACAATGCCAAATTTGGTATCAAACATTATGCTGGGGAAGTGTTTTATGATGTCAATGGACTTCTGGAGAAAAACAGAGACACTTTCAGAGATGATGTCCTGAAGGTTCTAAAGGAGAGCACGTTAGTCAGTCATTGAATAACTGCATGCAGCCATTATATATGTAGCACTTTTTGACAGTTCTTTTGGCTCAGACTTTACTGTAGCTAATAGAATTGTGGACACTAGTACAAATGTAGGTAGGTACTTGGTATTGAATATTATTGGCGAGCGAGCGTAGCGAGCGAGACACTTACAGGGGTAACACAATTGAAAATCGGGGATGTTTGTTTATTTATTTATTTGTATATATATATGGACGTATGTATGTCATTTTGTACTTTGACCCTCGCGTTTTTGTGTTAGTTATGTGGTCGACCCCGTCCCAAATTGCACTAAACAGAATCCTCTGGTTTATCGATCAGTACCTGTATCACCCTAGAAATTGATTGTTTACCGTTTTGAATTCTTTTGCGGGTGCAGTTAAAACTTGAAAACTTAAGGGACTTCCATTTCTATTCGAGTTAGTGGCGGTGGTAAGTCAATGCGCTCTTTGTCATGGTTATAAGCCGTGCGCAACAGTATTTACTTGAAAATACACTGTCCACTAGACTACCCCGAAAGTAAGTCTGTGTAGGTGCATGTCCAGTTGTGTCAAAGCATTGTGTGTTACAACCACTACTTAGCTAAAGAATATCACAAAGAAAACTTTTGTATTGTTTTGTAGTTGTTTTTTCCTTCAATTCAAGCAGTTGCAGAGAGTTGTTACTATGGCACTGAAATCCCTTTACCGTGTATGCGAAATTTAAAAACTGGACCTTATTTTCAGTAGCTTCAGTGTTAGAAGTCAAAATCATTCATATAAAAATAGTATAGTCTTTAGGCTCGCTCGCCATTTGTGCTCGAGCACATCACTAGTTGTTATCTCTGTAAAAGTAACTGGTCCTCGATAGTATAGTGGTCAGTATCTCCGCCTGTCACGCGGAAGACCCGGGTTCGATTCCCGGTCGGGGAGTGTTTTTTTTTTCTAGGTTTTTTTTTTTTTTTTTTTTTTTTTTGCATTTCATTGTTTTTGCATTTCCTGTGTTTTTCTCTTTTTTTTTTTTTTTTTTTTTTTTTTTTTTTTTTTCTGCACTGTTTTGTTTTCAGCATTTCCCCCCTTATTTTTGTGGTTTTTCTGTGTTTTTTTCTTTTTGTATTTTTTCTGCACTGTTTTGCGGTTTTTTTCTTTTTTGTATTTTTTCTGCACTGTTTTGCGATTTTTTCCTTTTTTTTTTTTTCTTTTTTTTTCTGCATTTTTTTTTTTTTTACATTTTTTTTACTGAGTATTCAGTCAATTGATTTTTTAGAGAGTGCTTTTTACCTCTTTCAGGTCTGACTTTGTGTACGACTTATTTGAGCACATGAGTGAGTCTGACAGTGGAGGAGGAAAGAGACCAGCCATGATGGGAAAAAGAGGAGGCAAGCCATCTAGGAAGAAGGCTACCGTCAGCTCCCAATTTAAAGTGAGAATGATTTATTAGAAGAAATTCCTTAATTTTCATCGTTGTAAATGTGTTGAATTATTTACATGTTTTGTATACTGACTGTGATTAATAAAAAAAAATTTAAAAACTTTTTAAAAAGGAGGCAAATTCATACTATCATTTGACTAATTTATGTTCTATTAGTACCCCTTTCTTTTCTTTTCCAGGATTCTTTGCATTCACTGGTGACAACTCTGGGCCAGGCCAACCCTTATTTTGTGCGTTGTCTAAAGCCAAACAATGAGAAGAAGAAAGATTACTTTATTCCCGAGACGGTCATGAACCAACTCAAATATTCAGGTACAAAGCAATGGGTCAGAAACTATGTAAGTGAGAAGAGCCTATTGGTGGTCATTTGCAGTTTATCATTGACAGCTGCAATTTGAACTTACATGTAGTATGTCCATGATTGATTCACTAATGTCACTAGTTGAGAAGAGAAATCACTATTAGCTACATCCTTTTATTAGTTATAGTGTTCACTAGTTTTCGTGAAGCCCAATTGTAGCACATTGAAATCAAAATGTATTCCTTTCATAAGTCATTACTAAGCGGTCAATAATTTCAGTCTATTGTATCACATGTGCTACTAATATGCCACATATATAATACTACAGACAATTGGCTGTGATTTGTACACTTCTGGTAGTTTCTTGCTCACTAGTTACCCAATCCTTGCCCCAGTGATAATGCCAGTTTGATCCATGTTCAAGGCAGTATTAACAATATGGCTGACATAAATTATGTGATGGTGTTAGGTATGATGGAGACTGTACGTATCCGTCGCTCTGGCTACCCTGTACGTCGAGTGTTTGATGACTTCTTGTTCCGCTACAATGTTCTGGGTCGTGTTGCTGGGGCAGCCAAGGTGGCAGAACCCAAGGAGAAGTGTGTGTTGATACTGAAGAAGTTTGAAGAAACTCCTGGCAGCAAAGACTGGCAGCCTGGACACACCAAGGTGAGGAAGAGAGGAACAATAAGGTGGGGAGTAATATATTACCATCCCCTGTCATTTTCCCTTTCTCATTAATGTATTATTGATTGATTGATTGATTGATTGATTGATTTTTTATTGTTGATGGATTGATTTTTGATTGATTGTTGATTGATTGATTGATTAATTGATTCATTGATTTTTTTATTGTTGATCGATTGATTTTTGATTGATTGTTGATTGATTAATTGATTTTTTATTGTTGATTGATTGATTGATTTCAGTGGATGGTTTAATTTGTGTGTAGGTGTTTTATCGGGAGCATTTGGAGCGTCATCTGGAGAGACAGAGAATGATAGAACTCCGGGAGGTGTGTAAAGTTATTTATGGAGTCATCCTCACTGTGGTGACCAGGAGACGCTTCATCAAGACTAAGGCTCGTATAGTCACTGTGCAGAAGCTGGTCAAGGTAGGTTTGTAAATGATTGATAAAAATGGACTGATATTAGATTGTGTGTGTACGTATGTGTGTGTGTGTGTTCAGAGGTTTGTGTATGTGAGAAGATTCATGAGAATGAAGAAAGCTGCTATAGTAATGCAAAAGGTAAGATTAATGTTGTGTACATTAACTAATGGTGCACTTGACAGTGCAGGCAAGTGCAAACAAATTAGCCATGATAGAACTCGAGATTCAACCAAGTTGGTCATTTTACTCTTCAGTCTTAATTAGAGCCTTTCTGGTATTGCCGAAAAGTTAACTAACAAATGCGTAGTGTTTATACATTACAATTATCAAGTTCTGACCCTTCATAAAAACTGATTGAAACTTTCTCACCTAAAGATGTGAGTGTGACACTGTCACCATTTCTTTATGTGGTTGTAGTCTTCCTATGGATTTATAAAATACTTTACCTAAATGGGTGGAGTTAGTGAGACCCAATCCATTTCTAAAGATCCCTTTAACTTGTTGAGTCATTTACATCTAAATTTGCTGATATGCTTACTGATTTCAATTCTCATTGATTTATCTAAATGAGAATAGTTTTATTATGATACAGTAATTATTGGTGTAAGAAACTAGGCCTGGGTGTCAATTTTCCCCCTTAAAGTTCACTATTTAGGAGCAACTTTTATAACTTCATTTTTTTCTGTTTGTTGCTTAAGTAGCTATGTATATACTAGCTGATTTTACTGTCCTAAATTAAAAGAACTATTGCTATTCCACTAAATGAAGGATGTATATTCAGTGTTCCATGATATTAGACAAGAGCTTTAATGGTATGTACTTGTGTGCTTTAGTAAGACTGTTTATTGCCCAAGCAAAGGTTTCTTGTGTCACATTTAATTCGATAAATTTATATTATTATATAGAGGCTCATAATATTTTAAACAATTATAAACATAGGGTGGATTTTTTCGTTCAATCAAGAACGTTTCAGACAGAGGTCCTTCTTCAGCTTGTTCTAATTACTTTTGCTTGAATTAATTAATGCTTCAGTGGATCAGAGTAAAAGAAAATTATATAGGCAGCTTTATCAGGTCATAGCGATGAAATGACTACACTCAATATGTTGTATCACTACTGTTTTCATACAAACTATCCTAGCACCATTCTAGTTAAATTGTATATCTGTATTTAGTGTCCATTTCTTATTATTATTCAATATCCGTGCTTTAACAGTGCCTCTTTTCTACTGTGTGTCTAGTTTGAGCGAGCTAGGCAGGCAAGAAAGGTATATGCTGCATTGCTGGAGCAGAAGAGAATTGAAGAAGAGCGTAGAAGAGAAGAAGAAAGAAGAAAGGAAGAGGAGAGGCAAAGAGAACTAGAGAGGCAGAAAAGAGAGTTGGAGAGATTAGAGAAGGAGAAAAAGGAACAGGAGGCTGCCGAGATGAGAAGAAAGGTAAGGATACACGGATGTATTCACGAGATGTATGTATTTCATAACTTTGCCTACTGTATTATGTAATCTAAATACATTCAACTTTGAAACTAAGGAATATTGACATGCCTGTACCCTTTAATTAATGTATTCTCGGAGGTATACTCAGTAGAAAAAGGCAGGACAAAAAGGGGTTCTATGGTTAGATTAACACCACCTTATCTTAACCTGGGATGGTTCAAACTACACAAATTTTCTTTGATAGCATTCATGACTTTGTTCAATCTTTAAACAGATAAAACTAATTAATTCTAGCTCGTTTACATGACTAAATGATATTTGGTTCTGATCTTTGTTGGTGGAGTAGTGAAATTTCTGCATTTTACTGTATTTGATTTCTATGTTTAGTTGGAAGAAAAGGAGCGACAGAGGAAAGAGGAAGAAGAGGCTAGAATACGAGCTGAGCAAGAAGAGGAGAAGAGAGTAGAGATGGAGAAACAAGCAGCTCTGGCTAAAGTCAAGGAACTGGTAAGCATTTTGTGTACTTTTGACTCTGGAAAAGTCTGTCAACTAGCATACTAATTTTTCAATTACTCGGAAAAAAATTTGGTTACCAACTTTGTGATGTCTATAGTGTTGGTCTTGTTCTGTATAGATGTGCGTATATCCTTCAGACTCTCATTGTAGCTACATATGTGGACTCATTTGTAATGATATTCACGATGTGTGTAGGAAGAGGAGCATCGCAGGTTGGTGGAAGAGAAGGAGGCTGAAGTACGCCGGCTGGCTGAGGAAGCGGAGAAAGCTGAGCGAGCCAGATTGGAAGCAGAAAAAGCAGCTGCTGCAGAAGGAGCTGAGGACAACCAGACCCAAGATGCATTTGCTGTCATCAGTGACCTTGACAACGCTCTGAAAGCTTTCCAAGGAGCTTTAGGACTCTCTGATGTAAGAATGTGGTGTGTGTGTGTGTGTGTGTGTGTGTGTGTGTGTGTGTGTGTGTGTGTGTGTGTGTGTGTGTGTGTGTGTGTGATGGTTGTAATTCTTGTTAGGTTTGTTAGGGACTGACTTGTTCAGTTATGGTTTTCTGACCAGCAGTGTGAACTGTTCAGACATTACCAGAGTGGCATGCATTTGTTACTCCTGGTGATGCACACACTGTACAAAGATCACATGTTCTTTGATCCCAAGCTCCTGTATTTATTTTCAGACTGATGTTGAAAGCGATACAGAAGAAGATGAACTTGAACTTGAAGGAGAGGAACTAGAGTTCTATGAGATGGGAGAGCTGGCTCCTCCCACTGATCCTGACGACACATCAGATCCTCACTCCAGCAAGTTCCGAGCTGAGGGGCAACTCATGACTTATGAAGATGAGCCCAGCTTTGAGGGCTACCTTCAAGTCAAGGTATGGGCCGAGTACTTTTCTACGTGTGGTATTGTATCTGTTTGATCGCGTACATTTGGGGCTTTGCTATGGATTGAGTGGAGTACATACATGTGTAGGCTTGTATCATGCAACTCTAGGAGGAGACCTTGGGGTGAAAAGTTATAGCCCTCCATTCACCCACGTCATAACATGAGGGTGTATAAATATAGTTCCCACTCCTTCTCTGGATGTATATTATATGCACACATATTATACACAGTACATTATATATATGTATATTACATATGTAATTACGTATATATACATACATGTGTATATGGATCTCTACCTGATTGCTGGAGTATTTTATACATATATGGATTTCTGTCTGGTTGTTGGGGTATTTTATTTATATGTATTTGTGGGTGTGTTTTGTTCAGGGTCAGAAGAGAGGGCTGGGGTGGAAGCGGCGTTGGTGCATCATTAAAGACGACATTCTCATGTTCTTTGAGATGAAACAGGATGCCATCAAGCAAGGTTGGCTCATGAAGAAGAGCAGTGGTTCAGGCACTTTGGGCAGGTGAGCTTATATGGGTTGTTTGAGAGGGGGGGGGGGGGGGGGGGGGGGGGGGGGGGGGGGGTGGGGGTGTGGGGTGGGGGGGGGGGGGGTGGGGGGGTGGGGGGGGTGGGGGGGGTAGTGGGGGTGGTTGGGGGGGGGGGGGGGGGGGGGGGGGGGGGGGGGGGGGGGGGGGGGGGGGGGGGGGAGAGGAGTGGCAATTTTTTTGATGCACTACAGTGTCTTGAATTTTTTTCCTTTTGTGAAAGGTGCTGACTGTAATTTGTCAAGTATGTCAAATTTTGACTTTCTGTTTCCAGGCGTAATTGGAAGAGGCGGTACTTTGCTCTGCGCGGCAAGACTCTGTTCTACTATTCAGAGAGTGATCTTTCTATTGCCAAGCCTAATGGAGCCATTGACCTCAACGACGTCACGTGAGTAGTCACACCACCTCTGCCTCCTCACTTCATGGGTTTCTGAAACACATCTCAGAAGATTCCACCATTTTTAAAACTTTTTATAGTGGAATTTATTATGAAATGCAACCCTTCCTTATTATTATTATTATTATTATTATTATTATTATTATATATATATATATATTTTATTTTATTTTATTTTTTTTGTAGACACATTGAAGAAGATTCAGGGAATGTGTTTGGCATCGTAACAGCAGATAGGACATTTTACCTGACTGCGGAGAGCACCAATGACAAGAGGGAGTGGTGTGAGCTGTTGAAGCGTGTGAAGAGTATGCCTGAGGCTAAGATCAAGTCAGTTCTGGCAGAAGAGGTGGATGCCAGAAAGGCTTTACTCACCATTGATCTGGAGCTGATAGACTCAGTGGCTGCTATTCAGAATGAGAAGAAGTGAGTGTAGCATTGGCGTATGATAAATTCATTCATTTGTTCGTTCGTTCATTCATTCATTCACATTGCCTGCTGTAAAGAGACAATGTTGATGGTAGTATGTATGTGGCACAATGTCTTGAGAACAATGAAGAGAAGGTTTATCACCTTCATTCCTGTGTTGGCATGTCACTGAGTCCTCTTGTGTTGTGTAGGCCTTTCTCCTTAGCACTGTACACTGCCAACAGGATCTATGAGTTAGTGGCAGATAATGGGGCTGAGATGCACATGTGGATAGGAGCTCTGTCTCCTAAGAAGTTCTCACAGGGAGACGATGACCTACTCACTAACTGCATCTATAAAGGTTTGAATTGACTGCAGAATTATCTTCTGGGGTTAAAGGGGACCTTTTTTATGGATTGAAATGATTTTTGAAACCTGGAATTAGTTTTAGTGTGTATTTCACTGATAGCATGTGTATGCCCAGTAGTGTGTCTGTTAATGTATAGCTATAGGTTGTCCCACTGGATAGTACCTGTGTGTATAGCTATTGTCCCACTAAATAGTACCCTGTGTGTATAGCTATTGTCCCACTAGATAGTACCTGTGTGTATAGCTATTGTCCCACTAGATAGTACCTGTGTGTATAGCTATTGTCCCACTAGATAGTACCTGTGTGTATAGCTATTGTCCCACTAGATAGTGATAGTACCTGTGTGTATAGCTATTGTCCCACTAGATAGTACCCTGTGTGTATAGCTATTGTCCCACTAGATAGTACCTGTGTGTATAGCTATTGTCCCACTAGATAGTACCCTGTGTGTATAGCTATTGTCCCACTAGATAGTACCCTGTGTGTATAGCTATTGTCCCACTAGATAGTACCTGTGTGTATAGCTATTGTCCCACTAGATAGTACCCTGTGTGCATAACTAGCTATTTGTTGTCCTTGGTTCAGGTTGGCTCATCAAGGAGGGGAAAGTGAGACGGAAACGATTCTTTGTCTTGAGTGACTCCTATCAGCTCCGCTACTACAAGTCAGAGGACACCCGGCAACCGACCTCAGGCAACCTGCACCTCAACTGGTGCGCATTGGCATGCTGCGTGTATTGAGTTCTAATTAAATGTGACATATTATAAAAGTGCTTATTTTAAGGTATTGGCTGGTGGTACAAGAATTTTATAGCAATATAAAATCTGGTAACAAATCTATGAGACTAAAGATAGAGCACCTTTGTTAATATAGTAGTGTAGAGTATGGCATATGTGTATGAGATGTCGTGTGTGTGTGTGTGTGTGTGTGTAGTTTGTGTGCAGTAGACATGTATGATGACAGTGAGGTGGAAGAGACAGGTTGCTACACATTCAAGTTACATGCTCGTAAGAACACTCTGGTTCTGTCAGCTAAGAGTGCCATGGAGGCTAGTGAGTGGATATCTGCCCTCCAGGATGCCATAGACTCCTGCCCTACCATCCAGACCATCACAGAGAGGGTCATCCTCGAGATCATCGTAAGAATTAATTGACAGTTTCTGGTAGTTTTAAGTTTTGACTAAATTAACAATATTAATATTTGTTGTTGTTGTTGTTGTTGCTATAGAAAAATAGTAAATATCCTGACTGGGATTTGATATACAATCGCTACAAAATCATGGCTCGCACAACCAACCCTATTAAGAGCCCACTCCTTGCTCTACCGTATGGAAAGCCTCCTTTTCCTCGTGAGTTTAAAAAACATCCTCCATGTTTCAGTGCACAGGACAGGACATGCATGTTTACATTTGTATTTGCAGAAGAGAAGGCTGATCTGTATGCTACACGCCATCAGGAGGCAGTTAAGATCTTCAATGCTCTGCTTGCACAGGAGAGTTTGGCTGACCCTATCAAGCACGTGCAAGAAGTCGTTCAGAAATGCTTTGACATGGAAGACCTCCAGTCTGAGGTGGGGAGAGGTTGAAAGCACAACAAATACAGTCTGTACTTATGTTGTGTGCTGGAAACTCCATTCAATGGAGATTAGAATTAACACACAATCCATTACTATTTCAAATTATTTACTCTATTCATCTCGTGTGTGTGTTTGTGTGTGTAGGTGTTTACCCAGCTGATCAAGCAGACGGCTGGTCTAGCGAGCGAAGACTTAGACAGTGCGAGTGTGTTGTCTTACTGGCAGACATTGGCTGTCATGTGCTGCACTTTCTTCCCCGAGAGGGCCATCAAGCGCTACCTCATCATGCACATCAAGAAGTGAGTGGAGTAATGGATTATGCTGTGTTCAACTGAATGTGTTGAGCATAGAACACACTGTACTGTATATATGTATGTATATGCATGGTTCTCATCAATTACTGTTACATATTGCATATACATTAAGTTACTAATACTCATATATTTATTGATTCATTACAGCTATATATACATATATATAATAAGGTGTTAATTGAGTTCCTCATTTATATTCTCATTTTTATAGACCTATTGTTTCGTTTCATAAGTGATCAGTTGATTTTTTTCTCTATTGGTAAATTGATATCATTTGTGGATTGAGTTGCTTCATCTTATTATTCAATTATCCTCACTGCTTTATCTGATGTGTTGTTGTTGTTGTTGTTGTTGTCAGGGTGATGGAGAAGTATCCAGAGTCAGAGATGGCCAAGTTTGCTGAGTATTGCTTGATGAGTCTTAACAGAACCAAAAAGAGGAGTTATGTGCCCTCTAGGAATGAGATCATTGCTTGTCTGGTCAGTGTAACATGGTGTAACATGATGCTAATGATTATATTGCTTTTGAATTTGTTGATTTATGTTTTGAATCTGTGAATGCAAATTTACAATTTATTAATTTTGGTACAGGGACGTCGTGACCTAAACACCACTGTCTATTGCTTTGGAGATGGCCAATGCAGCATCAATATAAATCCATCTACCACTGCTGGAGAGGTGATGGGAAATTTAATGTTATAGTGGGGGAAAACGAGTCATTGCTTGGGGCTGTTTTGGTGTAGGTGGTGCGGAAGCTGTGCTTGGGTCTTCAGGTAGAGAATGGTATCAATAACAAGTTTTCTCTGTTTGAAGTGAAAGGGAATGTATCCAGGATGATAGACGATCGTGTAATATTGGTGGACATACTCGGCAAGTTTGAAATGTGAGTTTAATTTCACTCATACTTTTTCATCCTTTCATTTATTTTTCCTTATTCGTTGTCAACTACAGGAGCGATTCTGAGGCCATGAAGGATTTGAGTAAAGGTATTCCAGAGAAATGGCGACTGTTTTTCAAACTCTTCTGTTTCATCAATCCTCAAAACGTGCCATTAGACAGCATTGAATCTGCCTTCATGTTTGAACAAGTAAGGAGATGGATAACCTTCTTTATTCCAGGAAGATGATCGTGTTTGTTTTTTTCCCCTCAATTTTCAGTTTTGTGATGATGTGATCAAAGGTTATTTCCCTGCCAGCAACGAACGGCTGCTTAAGTTGGCATCACTTAGAATGCAATTCTTTGATGGTGACTGTGTAGCAGGGTCCACAGTGTGAGTACATGTGCAATGTGTCCTGTTACATATATATGTATCTGTTACATATGTGTGTAGTGTAAGTATCCTGTTACATGTGTAATGTGTCCTGTTACATATGTATTTATCTGTCACATGTGTGTAATGTAAGTATCCTGTTACATGTGTAATGTGTCCTGTTACATATGTATATATCTGTCACATGTGTGTGTAATGTAAGTATCCTGTTAATGTGTATGTATGTGTACTGTTACTTGTGTATATGCCAGTTACATACACATGCATGTATTCAATTTGTAAAGATAGTTAATCAATGTGGTGTGTGATAGTGTGATACAGGATTATTTGACTAGTAAGTACATTGCCACTGTACTAACTTTGCATATTAGAATGCAGTAGCATAAGGTATTATATCAGTGTCCTTCTCCTGCTCTCTTTCTTCCTTGGTAACCATACTGTTAATATGTTGAATGTTTAGGGATGTTGGTGAGGTTTACCCTATGGCCAGGATCAAGGAGGAGGCCAAGACACAGAAGGACTTGTATGGACAAGGCAGTCAGCAGGAGACTTACTATGCAGTACGTACAGTTCATTATAGCAAAGCCAACATTTGTGGTGCATCTGCCATTTTAAATTTAAGAAGTAATTCAAATAACAGACCATTTATCTTTTAGCTCTTTTTTGTTTTATTACTAAAGTATTGATGTTGAGACTCCATAACATGACAGAAATCACACGTTTGAGTATGAACGTATTTATAGGTTGTTGTTGTTAGCAGTAGTTGAATTACACAGTCAAATGGTGTAATCTGTTATCGTGTTGTTGTTTTGTTGATTTTTTTTTCTTTCAGAAAACTATTCGTAGCAAAGGTATTGGTACAATAAGTAAGAAGTTCAGAGCTCCGGAAATTACAGAGGAAGACAGAGTGAAGGCGGCCATAGAAGTTCTGAAGAACACCATCAAGGGATCCATCATGGACTGGTGGAAGAGATTGCAGGTAAGCAATGTCGTTCTTTTTTTTTTTTAAACATTACTTTTATCCAAAAAAAAAAAAAAAAAAAAGGGAGAAAGCAAGCAGCAATCAGTTATAACATTTAAAATACTTTATCAAGGGGTATGTTTATTGTTTGTTGTTGTTTGTTTTGTTTCATTTGTATTAGGGTGTAACTCCTTCTCAAGCTCAACTAAAGTACATGGAGATGCTGCAGGAGTGCCCTGCTTTTGCCTCGTCCTTCTTTGAAGCAGAGTATGTGGCCAAGGACCAACGGTTACCCAAGTACTTGTGGCTGGCCGTCAACAGAGTGGGCATTCAGATCTACAAGAGAGGAGCAGTGGCTCCTATTCAAAGATATTCCTATGAAACGTGAGCTCTCTTATAAACCTATAGATAAAGATGCATAGCTCTAATTCTTAATCGTTTTCTCACAGTCTATCTCTCAGCCTCTTACCATTGCTTTCCATTATTATTGTGTCCATGCGTATGTTGCGGATTGTTGCTGTTGTTTGCCTTACAGGATTGTTAGTTTTGGTGCACCGTCAACAACTGAATATCGTCTGGTAGTGGAAGGGCAAGCTCCAATATCTCTGCAGACATTCATGGCAAGTTTCTTAGAAATAACAGTTGTTGTCATAACATTATTTCTAAATTGTTTGTTGCCCTGCCACCAATTAGGGGCACATTACACTGTTTTGCATGTGGCATGTGTATTCCGTAAATAATCTGCTGCAATACAATGAACTTTTTAGTGAAATTGCACATAATAATGTGAGATACTGTAGTTCTTTTTTCATTACCTGGCATGTACCAGATTATACCCTTCCACCTAGTAGGTAAATGGTCTTTGCAGTGCAAGACCTTAAATTCTTTATGGAATTGTGTGTGTGTGTATATGTGTGTGTGTGTGGGGGGGGGGGGGGGTGTTTAATAAAGTTGACATTGTTTTTATGACTGATGATGTATGTGGAATAGGTGGCAGAGATAGCCAAACTGATGACAGCTTATATCCGCCAAGTAGTCAAATATTAGGACTAGATCTTCAAACTCTTCTTATTCTGTCAATATGCTTACAATCACATTATATTCGTTTTATGTACATACATGAAGTTATTTTTGAATCATTTTCATCATAGTTGCAATATCTAGTTGTATGTTGTTTTTATATCTATCAAGTTTTTTTTTATTTTATGTGTCTATGGTTAGCTGTTTATACAAGTGCTACTTTATACAATAGGACTTTAAAATCATGTAGCTGGGTAGCTAAGTGTGCATAAAAAGTCATTCAACCCAAGAGCCTTGTTGTGATGTTCAAGTTACAGAGGGAGGAATGTGCAACAGTTTGGCAAATTGAACGCAAATTATCTTTATAGGGTGCGCGCGAATCTCGATAGTCAACAATAAAGGTAAGGGGTTGACCGCACTGCCAGAAGTTTCCTTGGAAAGCTGTCCAAGAACGTAAACTGAATAGTCAGGCCTCCTGACGAAATTCTTCGATTCGGTAAGTCAATTAACAATTTTTTTTTGTTTTGCTCGCAAGAAGTACGTATTAAAGGTTTAGCTATATGGGGTGTTTTGCGTAAAAAGCTGCTTGGTTTTTTTTTGTTTTTATTTAAGCACTTCATATTATGTTCCTTGGGTAGTTATCTAATCATCTAAGGGATACTGTCCCCCATTAATCCATAATTTAAGATTGAAGTAGCAGTTTATGTACAGTTAGTTATAAGAAGTGGTTTTCTACATTCATGCCTAGAAGTGGGTGTGGTTATTGCTCATTACAGTTGTTTGCATGTAGCCAGCCAGAGCCAATTTATATTCATTTAATTATTCTGAACAAAACTAATTTACGTTTATGCAAGTACAACTATTGAGGCTCTCTTGCGACATGCTACATACCTCAATCGTCACTTATCTCAGAATTATCTAATCTTCTAATTGAAGAGTTTTCTCATTTTATATTGTTCAAGATATTGTAAGAAAGTAGTAATATGTTGTTCTATTTTAAATGTATCCTGTACATGCCATCATTTGTATCATAGTAACAGTACAATACATACCACCTACATAGTGCCAGATGGTATCTCACTACATATATGGTATTACTACTACTACTACTACTATACTACCCCATCACTCTAGTTACAAGTTTGTTCTGTGTAATTGGCAACAATAGTTATTTATTGGACAATAGTATTGTCTCATAATAACACTTTGTACATAGTCAGACTAGGAAGGGAATACTAGGAATACAATGTGAAGAGATCCATATTTGTTAGGTATTAACCCTTTCCTTCCGATAGACGCTTTAAAGCGTTCCAAGACCCGGTCGGCTTCTTCGATTTTTTAGGGACACTTAACGATTAGTTAGATGCTTAAAATTTGAAATACATGTTCCCAGAGCTTTACTCTAAAGCTATGGAAAATGTTGACAGACCAGGTAGCTTCGAGAGTATTTCACAACTTTTGCGTTTATGCCTAGGTCGGTCACAAATTTTTACCGCGGTCTCTATGATAAATTATATAAAAGTTACCTCAGTCACAGAAGCTTTTTAGATGGCTTAGCTTTCTCTATAAGCATTGTAGAAGCAGTAAAATATGTCTTTGAGCCCGTGAGAACCTGGTAGTGTATCAGACTAACTGTTTGTTTACGGCCGAACACTCCGCGGTTGAACGAACTGTCTTCTCCGATTTTTATAAATTAGCCATTGCTATATTTAGGCCTGTTATTTTATAATACGTCATTGGAAGCATGTGACTTTACAGGAAAAAAGTGTGAGCGCTTTGGGACCTCGGCAACTTCGGGGGAAAAATTTTTTTTTTGCGCCATCATATTCAAAATGTCTTCAACGAGTTACAACGCTGGGGACGTTTTACAGTTGCTTGAGGAGGACGGTTCTGAGTTTCCTGATTCAGTTTCAAGTGGAAAGGAAGGAGATGAGGTCTACCCTTACAGTGGACCTAGTTTCAGCACCAATGAATCAGAATACAGCAGCTCTGACTCCGAAGTTAAACGGAAACATTTCTGACCATGGTAAGCTCGTATTTTAGGTACTTTTTATCACAAAAACAGCCTTCTTGTTAGCGTAGCTAGCAAAAGAAAGGTATTAGCTTCACTATGATGTTTTGTATTATGTGTTATTCTTGAGTAGTTTTTTAATTATATATATTTTACTGTTGTTGTTTTGTTGTTGTTTTTTGACCACATTCAAATTTTCAAAAAAATTTCAAATTTGTTTATGTACTTATAGCAGTGGGAGGAGATGCTAGCTTTTAGGATATGTGTAGTACATATTTGGTTAGGTTTACAATTCACATCAGCTGAATAACAAAAATGTTTGTGTGTTGGAGTGTTTTAGGGGTGTGTACTGACGAGAGTAGCCCTGATGATGTGTTCCGACTTGGCGTAGATGTACAAGGATTGGACGTACTTCATATTGTTACAGCCAGGGTAAGTTGAGTATCATTTGTTATGTATGTCTTTGAAGGTCGTGTGTGCATGACAGTGGTAAAATACACTAATAGCAAACAAATACATTGTGTTGCGTTTGTATTGTTTTAGAGGAATGTATTCGTACAACCTTCGTGGTAATCTTTGCCGACCTAGGGTGGGTTGGTACTAGGTCTCTGTATAACCTTTTGAGTAGAATTTCACTTTAACATTCACATTTGACATGCATTTGTGTATGTAATAGTACTGTATGTGTATGTTACTAAATTTATGCATAAACAACGCTGTTATTGCGATCGTAGATAATTTTGTGTATTACACTAAGGTTTGGTGTTTTCTTTACAAAAAAAATTTTTTTGAGTGTCCTTATATATATACAGTGTTGTGCTTCTGCAACTGTCATAAAAATAATGTATATATTCTTCTAGGAAATTCTTGTTGATCTTTTCCAACTTGACGTTTGACGCAGTGATGCTCTTTTTGTTCCTGAGATGACAGTCACCCCTGTGCCCAAGTTTTATCTTACCTATGATGAAAGAACAGAAGATTTATGATCTATATCATTGTAATGATATATTTGCAATAATAACTTTTTTTGTCAAGTGTATATATATATATTTTGTACAAGTATATACAAATATTGTCAACACTTTTTTGGTAGCTCCAATGTATGGAATTGTTATGGGCAGTAGAATCACCTAACAGTCTCATTATTTATATCGTTGGAAAGCTCAAAGCAAGCTCTATACGGTAAAATTTGTTTTTAAGGGTTTAAACGAGCCTAAAAAAAGATATAAAAATAAAACGTTAATTAATTTGATTAACCGTCGTTGCCCGAGGTTGTCGACGCGTGGTAAAATTAAGTCCGGAAGAAAAGGTTAAAAATGGCTGACAACTTGATGAACTGAGTGAGTGTATTGAAATAAGTTACAGTCACTTTTACGTTGGAAGTGGAACAAGGTAGGTGTAGAGGGACCACAACCTCAGGGGTAGCTGTATTGGGATCTTTGTCAACTTAACACGAACATCAGTAGCTACAGGCATCATAATCGGGTAACTTTAGAATCACACAGGTAACTATAAACAGAGCATCTTTATTAACCAATCGCATCACACATTCATTATTGGCGAGCGAGCAAGACACTATATAGTGGTGTCAAATTGAGAATCGCGGGGATATTTGTTTAGTGGACATACATATGTCATTTGTTCTTTGACCCTCGCATATTTTTGTGTTAGCTCGAAGTTTGACCCCGTCCCAAACTTCACTAAACAGAATCCTCTGGTTTATCTATCATTACCGTTAATTATCCAGGAACTTTTAGCAAACACGCATATTTATATAATTACAATGTTGGAATCAAATATTTTTTGCACTATACAGGATTTCACAAGGGCGTCGGAACGGGATGGCTGCACCAATATTTTAACAAAAAGGGGGCTTGTCTTATTTTTTCTACGCTTTACTATAGTACCCAGCTTTATAAAAAGTCATTTGCAATTGTACTAGCTGCACTGTATCATTCACTCACTATCTCCTTATTTCAATTGTACTAGCTGCACTGTATCATTCACTATCTCCTTATTTCAATTGTACTAGCTGCACTGTATCATTCACTCACTATCTCCTTATTTCAATTGTACTAGCTGCACTGTATCATTCACTCACTATCTCCTTATTTCAATTGTACTAGCTGCACTGTATCATTCACTATCTCCTTATTTCAATTGTACTAGCTGCACTGTATCATTCACTCACTATCTCCTTATTTCAATTGTACTAGCTGCACTGTATCATTCACTCACTATCTCCTTATTTCAATTGTACTAGCTGCACTGTATCATTCACTATCTCCTTATTTCAATTGTACTAGCTGCACTGTATCATTCACTATCTCCTTATTTCAATTGTACTAGCTGCACTGTATCATTCACTCACTATCTCCTTATTTCAATTGTACTAGCTGCACTGTATCATTCACTCACTATCTCCTTATTTCAAGATTAGCTTCCGCTGTAACGTCGTTTTCAACGTACGACTCCTGTTGAGAAAAATTCTGTCTAATCAGGGTAGAGCTTCTGTGGTAAAGAATGACATTGTCTCCAACTAGAAACTACTGGAACTGTACGTTTCCAAGGTTAACACTGCACGCGTGCGCACTTATCCATACTATTTCACCTAGCTACCGTGATGTTTCCACTGTTCTGTGCTATTTCAATTAGTTACGTGCTATTTCACTTTCCCCGTGCGATTTCAATTGAACAGCGATTTTTCTCATACATTTTTAAATGGGCAATTTGTGCGCCATACTATTAAATAGCTACTATCGAGCCTTTTAGAAAACTCCAGACCTGCCTGGTCCTTCGTTTACTATTCCAAAGCAATCTTTTGAAAAATCAAATGTAGTTTGGAAATCTTTGTGGCATTGTTGGTGTGCAAAATGGCCATTTTTGCACAACTGCATGTAGGACTCCTCCCATTTAGTTATTTTTGCCATACATACTTTAAAATGTTTGAAGAAAATAAAGCCAAAAGGTGGATTCGGTTTTTTAAGTTTTCTTATGTAGTTTGCTTTGTAGCTATGTCTAAGTAGCTATATTAGCTATACAATATCTACACTTTAACATTATTTATTTGACATGAACCTACTGATTGTTATAAAAAAAATCATTTTATTTGTAATATAATAAAATAATAGGTGTGATTACGGTGGCACTTGAATTTATTAGATAACAGAGCATTGAATTAAACTCGTTGGTTTATTTAATAGAAAAAAAGGCACTGTATTGTAACAAGTGGGTGTGGTTAGGTGGGTGTGGTTATAATGGCCGCACCAATACGATCTGGCTTCCTACTCTCCTGTTTCATACAGAGGTAGGGACGCCCTGGGATTCCCCACCCCTCCCTCCTCCCCCAGAATTTCAATATTTACTACCTAATAGTATTCTGTGGTTATGATTTGTAATGGTATTCTATGATTTTGTTGTTTGTATATATCTAATACTTGGTGACCTGAGACAATTTTAATCAAATGGGTGTGGTCAAACAAATGTGTGGCCCCCCTTCCTTCCTAAACTCTTCCCTCCCTTCCCCAGAATAAAAATCCTATATGAAACCCTGCTATAATTACTGGTCATGTTGTATGGCTCCTATTCATGACTGCAAATGGTGTACCATTAATGGATTCACAGAGCTCAGTTTTGGGAGGTAATCTAAGATGTTTAAAAAAGTAATTGGGTACAAGGACAGTGAACTATTGTAATGTTTTAAGAGACTATTAGCCAAGAGAAACTACATAATTGGTTGCCAGTTAGACTTATAGTGTGTTCCTGTAATAATAATCACATCGCATGTGTGTGGCTCACAGTAGAGCAGCTTAGACACTTGCCTTATTCTCATCTTTTTCTTTTTCTTTTTAAAAAGTGAATGTGTAATTCAGCACTTTTGTAGCTAGCATTAAACTATGAATGATGCTTAAACTTTTTTTATGAATTCCCAATAATCCAATATTGCTTATGTTTTTAAAAATGGCTGCACTTTCCACTTATTTTTGTAATACATATACAGTGTGGTGTAGTGTTTCACCAACTCACCAATTATTTCTTAATTAGTGCCTCCTTTAGACATTTTGAAAGGGATAATTTGTATAATACAACACATTATCTATTTGTGAATAATTAGATAAAAGTATGGAATCCACCAGTGATGCTGTTGACAATGAAAAACTTCATCAAATGAAGTTGTTACTTGAGCAAGGTGATTTTGACTCCACTTTACCGGAGTTAATTTCTGTTTATTATGAGCGTGGTAAAGAAATCATTTTTCCTGACAAATCAACTCCTCTTCATTATGCTTGTCAACATGGAAATTTAAGAGCCACTCAACTTCTGGTGAACAAATATAAGTCAAATGTTAGCCATAAGAATGACGAAGGTTTTACTCCATTGTTCTTAAGTGCCAAACATGGCCATCTGGATTTAGTAATTTTCTTGCTGACTTTTGTCATTTGTAACAGCAGTCCTATTCAGTTATTAAACCCGAATGAAAAGCTCTATGATTGTTTGAAGTCTAAATTTCTGGTACAATTGGCAATTCATAAGGACAACAATGACAACAGTGTTTTGCATGCAGCTTGTTCATCTGGTAGTTCTTTGCCTATGATAAAATATCTGACTAAAATTGGGTTAGATCCAAACAGTACCAACAAAGAAGGCATGTCTTGCCTTCATCTTGCTGTGAAACATGGCTGCTTGAATACAGTAAGATATTTGATAGAGGAGGCATCATGTGATCCCTTTCTTATTGATTCCAAAGAAAGAGCCCCTGTGTATATAGCAGCTGAAAAAGGTCACTTAGATATTCTAAAATATTTGATAGAAAACAAAGGAATTGATAGCCATTTTAAAACAACTAAGGAAGTTAGAGGGAGAGATGTCATTCAGCCCTCTGGTAGGACTTTACTTCATGTAGCTAGTCGAGAAGGTCACTATGATACAGTAAAATACTTGGTTTCTAGTTGCCAGTTGAGTCCTTCTGCGAGAGATGACAGAGGACGAACCCCAATATTTTTGTCATGCTTGAATGAAAAATTAGATGTATTAAATTATTTGATATTACGTGAGTTTGTGTTAGGGAGTAGTCCAATCTCTCATAAAAGTGGGAAATTGTATGAGTCTCTGCAAAACACGTTTCGAGTCCATTTCAAACAGCATCATTTTGATGATATGAGAAATACTCCCTTGCATGCTGCTTGTGCTAATAAAGAGGATTCCATTGAAGTAGTGAAATTTCTGCACCGAATATTAGGTATAAATCCTACTCAAGCCAATCGTAACGATACAACATGTCTTCATGTTGCTGCCGGCAGTGGTAACTTGAAAGTTGTTAAGTACTTGCTAGAACATGCACAAAGTAACCATGCTTTGGTTGACTCTCAGGGAAGATCTGCAGCTTATTTAGCATGCATAGGTGGGCACTTGAGTATACTAAAATATTTGATCGAAGAAGGAGGAGCTGATGGCCATTTTAAGACTACTGTTGAGTTGGAGACAGCAGCATCAAAGTGTGGGAGTGGCAGGAGTTTACTTCATGCGGCATCAAGTGGGGGACATCTTGATGTGATAAAGTATCTTGTGGAATCTTGTGGCTGTGACCCTGCTTTGAAGGATAAAAAATATATAACTAGTTTATTTCTGGCATGTCAAAAAGGTCATATTGAAAGTGTAAAATATTTGATGTCACTTGGCTGTGATATAAATGATAAAGTATTAGAAGATAGAACAGCCATTCACGGTGCTGCCACCAGTGGCAATTTGGAATTGATCAAACATTTGGACAGTTTGGGTTTCAGTTTCAAGAGTGCAGATGAGAAAGGCTCGACTCCACTCTTTTATGCATGCGCAAGTGGAAACATAGAAGTAGTATCATATTTAATATGCCATCACAAGTTATCCCCCCATCATAAAGATAATAATGGTATGTCTTGTCTTCATGCTGCTTGCTTGAGTAAAAGTATTACTTTAGTTAAGTATCTGATTGAAGACTGTAAATGTGATCCACAGTCTCCAGATGAGCGGGGATCCACATCGTTACATTACGCATGCTCGGAGGGAAGTGTGGATATCATTGGCTACTTAGTTACTGTTTGTGGTTGTGACCCAAACTTGAAAAATTACGTAGGTCTTACGTGTCTTCATGCTGCAGCTGCTTGTGATTCTGTCGAGACTTGTCAGCTATTGATAGAAGAATATGGCTGTGATCTGAACTGTGAAAACATTAATAAGAACACTCCATTTTGGATTGCCTGCACGTGTGGTAACATTGAAGTGATCAAATATCTTGGAAGCCACAACCCCCATCTTGATAGTAGCCAATTTTATCTTCATGCCTCTATTATTTCATTGGTAAAAGATGATAATTTGTACAGTGTTTTCAGTATAGTGAAATACTTGATTGAAGCCTTAAATTGTACTCAATTTGGTATAGATGAATTAGGCATGACTGTTTTGCACCTAGCTATAGCCCTAGGAGATACCAAAACAGCATATTATCTCATGAAAGAATATTCTTGTGATCCCAGAACATCAAGCAATGGAGGCAGGTCTTGTCTTCTTGATGCTATTTCCAGTTGTGATTTCGATATGATTAAGTATCTTGTAGAGCATTGGCACTGTGATCCGACTATAAAAGATGATAAAGGTAGAACACCATTTTATACTGCATGTGCTTGTGGAAAAATAGACATGGTTCAATACTTTGTTACTAACAACTATTATTCCTTGGATACTACAAAGGATGGGCGTTCATGTCTTCATGCAGCAGCGTTTGTTGGTTCACTAGATTTAGTGAAGTATCTTGTTATGAGTTGTGGTGCTGAAGCAGACTGTAAGGACAGCAATGGATTAACTCCACTCACCCTTGCATGCAGATTTGGCAATGTTGGTATAGTAGAGTATTTGCTGTCTCTAAATTGTGATCCAGGTAACAAGTATGGAAATGGTAAGTCTTGTGTGCATGCCGCTGTACTCAGTGAAAAGGTTGAAGTAGTCAAGTGTGTTGCTTCAGAGAGTATAATTGATGCACCAGATAACGATGGAAGCAGTCCCCTTCATATAGCATGTTCACTGAACAATTTCAAAATAGTTCAGTATCTTATATCTTGGAAATGTGATCCTGGCAGAAAGGCTAATGTTGAAAACACTCTTGGGATCTCTAATACCGTATCTTGCCTTCATATTGCAGGTTGCTCTGGCAATCTTGACATCATAGAATGTCTTGTGTCTAATACTAATGTTGATATCAACCTAAAAGATGCATTAGGATCGACTGTGGTATATTTGGCATGTGGATTAGGTCATTCTAGTATTGTCCAGTTCTTGTCATTACAGGATTCCTGTGACATCAACTGTGTATCTGACGATGGACGCTCATGTTTCCATGCAGCTGCTAGAAGTGGTAAATTAGAAATTGTAAAATGCTTGGTGGAAAGAAAATGTAATTTATATGAAGGTAAAGACAATGAAGGAGTAACACCACTTCATATGGCATGTGCTTTTGGAACCAAGGATATTGTATTATTTCTGATAAATGAACTTGGTTGTGATCCTTATTCAAAAACTAATAAAAATGCATCTTGCTTTGATATTGCTCTATTTTATGGTAAACTCAATATTATTAAATATTTGATGGAAGAGTTCAAGTATGAAGTTGGTCCAGATGATAGTGGTGATCCCATATTGTTTATACCTTGTAAAGGTGGGCATCTGGATGCAGTAAAGTATCTGATTGACAATAATAAGTGTGATATTTCTTGTACTAACAACCAAGGATGGACATGCCTTGTTGCAGCTATACTAGGCAAAGACCTAGAACTAATCAAATTCCTTATTGAGGAGCACCACTGTGATCCATTACATTTAGACAACAGAGGTCTTACCCCTTTCTATGCCTCTTGTGAACTTGGCCACTTGGAAATAGCTCAATATCTAATAGACCATCATCATTGTGATCCTAACTGGTCATCTGTCGAGGGTCGATCCTGCCTTGAAGGTGCTATAATCAGTGGAAACTTAGAATTAGTCAAACTTTTTGTCGAAAAGCATAACTGCAATCCATTTATTGAGAATACGCTAGGACTAACACCATTTTTTGTGGCATGTGCAATTGGAGACATGCTGATTGTGTGTTACTTGGCAACATTACCTCAGTGTGACCTAAACTATTGCTCTTCACTCATGGGGTACTCATGTATTCATGCTGCAGTTTTAGGAGGGAACAGAGGCATTGTTGAATATCTTGTGGAAGACCAGAACTGCAACCCTAACTTGTCCACTGAAAGAGGAGTGACTCCTCTTTACTTGGCTTGTGAGGAAGGCCATGTCGATATATTCAAGTATCTATTGGGTTTCACAATTTGTAACCCTAACCAAAAGACTGCAGATGGGAGAACGTGTGTTCACGCGGCAGTTGTTAGCGGCAACGTACAGGTTCTGAATTTCCTTATTGCAATATGTCACTGTGATCCACACTGCAAGTCAAACTATGGAGTCACTCCTCTTCATATAGCCTGTGAACTAGGCCACATAGATGTTGTGGAATATTTGATCAATTGTACTCAGAGTGATCCCAACGATAAGGCAACCAATGGGTGGTCTTCATTTCACTATGCTGCATCACAAAATCATACTAATGTTATCAAATACCTGTCCAAAGATAGCTATGATCCAAATATGAAGAAAAAGAAAGTAATAAGTCCATTTTATAAAATCCTCTTAATGGAGCGCATGGAAATGGAAAAAGGTTTGCTACAGAGAGGTAGAAATTTAGACAATGCAAGTTCCTCCATTTTATCTTCTTTACAAACAGCTGCCGCACTCTGCAAGGATACTGTGAATGATATGGATGCCATTGGAGCTCGCACAAATATAAATGGCCCACAAGGTGTACCCAATAATCCATTACCTGTATTGGTGAGACCACAAAAGAGTAATTTAGCTAAAAAGGATGAAGAGTCATATTTGTATGACAGCAACTGTCCTGACTCTTCTGAAAGATTTAAGGGAGAACTGAAAAACCAAGAATACTCCCCTTTGCACTTAGCTTGTCACCAGGGCTTCCTGGAAACTATCAAATATTTGGTATTAAGTAAGCAATATGACCCCAGGAGCTTACTCCCAGATGGTCAATCATGTCTTCATTGTGCATCATCTGGTGGTGACCTTCCAACTATAAAATATCTGGTTGAAGAGCACAACTGTGATCCTAACTGTACAGATTCTGCTGGTATAACTCCCCTTTTAGTGGCATGCAGAAAGGGATTCACAGAAGTGGTGAAATATTTTGTGTCACAAACCAATGCTAGTCATCCACACGTGCGTTCCTTGCTGTTTCAAATGGCAGTTAGGTGTGGTCACCTTGATCTCGTACAATACCTTGTGACAGACCTTCAGTGTGATCTCAATAGGGACAAATTAATAGCACCACTGTACATTGCCAGTACATGTGGACATTTGGATATTGCCATGTACTTGGTAGAGAAACACCACAGTGATCCACTCAAGAAAAGTGCGAATCAGGATTCGCCTCTTCATGCAGCCGCAAGAAATGGTCATTTGGAAATAGTCAAGTACTTTGTTGGAAGTATTGGTGTAGACCCAAGCCCAGAAGGTGAAGCTGGCAATACACCTTTGCATTATGCTGTATGTGAAGGATTTGTGGACATTATTGATTATTTGCTTGATGAAGCTCATTGTGATCTCAGTTGTAGAGATCATGCCAGTCAAACACCTTTTCATCGAGCTTGCACAAGTGGGAATTTAGAAGTACTAAAGTGTTTGTCTAAGTATATATTTTTTACTAATGAGCCTCTCTTGGATGGTAGAAATAATTCACCTCTTCATCTTGCAGCTGCTAATGGACATTTAGATGTTGTCAAGTTTTTAATGGGAAGTGATGACCCTGAAGGTCAGTATATTCCACAGTTGATTTCTAATCCTAATACTAGAAATCTCCAAGGTAACACACCTAGCGATGAAGCAAGGCGACACAATCACATGAAAATATGTCACTATTTGGAATATATGGAAAAGTTGCACAAAAGTGTGATGTCTCACACATCAATAACTGAAGCTACAAAAATGCTGGTGCTGGGTAATCCTAGTGCAGGGAAATCTACTTTAATTGAGGCTTTATCTGAAGGCAGTCTATTGGGGAGGTTTTTCTCAGTTCTCAGTGTCAAGTCACGAGCATCGGGCTCTGTATCACCGGACATTGAGAAGGATGAATTTGGTAAGATCAGTGTGTTCTATTTCATCGGTGATCAAAGGTATTCTATAACTCATGATTATGTTCTGCAACAATTTAACTGTCCTTTGTGTCTACTAGTAGTGAATTTTTCCCTACCACTTAAAGAAGTGGAAAGCCAGGTATGTTATTGGAGGAGTCTGTTGTGCAACTCTTCAGTCCATCGAAAAATGAACGTTATTGTCGTAGCAAGTCATGTAGACACAGACAAAGCTAAAAGAAATATGGATGACTTAAAGTCTAAACTTCACCAGCTAATTCCTTTTGGAAGAAATGTTAATGGCATCAACTTTCATGATTTCATTTGTTGTAATTGCCGGTTTTCTGGTACAGGGGAGATGAAACAACTTCGTCAGCTCATTGGCACTGTAAAAAAAGAATCTTGCTTACCTTTGTCTAGCCCAGACAATCAGCTGCCACTATTGGGTACTTCTTTAGTGAAATATTTCAAGTTCTTGTGTAGTAGTAAGCAATGTATGACTCTGCAGAACATACATCAGGAACTCTCACACTTGGAGGGACGAGATGGAAAGTTGATGATTTTGTCACAGATTCAAAAGCTACATGAAGTTTGCATGTACTTGAAATCTGTCGGACATTTGCTTTACTTTGAGCATAACTCAGACATCAATCGAAACACAGTCGTTTTAAATGACAGTCATCTTCTTGAATCACTTAATGCTTTTTGGATAGAGGTACAATCTTCGGTTAACAACGAGTTCGGAATTTTAGAAGAATCAAAAATGAATGCAATTTTAAACATGAAGTTTTCTAATATTGCAGGCCATAGCTTGGCTATTAATTGTTTGTTTATATCTCATCTCTCATGCAATATAGCTCGAGACCAATTGATTACTGATCAGAATAAACTCCCAGCGAGAGACTCGAGTTATTATTTTTTCCCAGATTTAGTGCCACCTGTCTGTGAGAGGCCCATCAGTTCTAAATTATGGTTCCACGGCTATTCTAAGTTATTCACATGGTGCATGGGATGTGCTAAATATGACCAAATTTTCACTGAAAAATTTGCTCACTCTCTGTTTTGCAAATTAATTTCTAGTCGGAGTAGTCAAGTGAGAGTAATGATTTGGAAAGACGGAGTTTTATTAGATGATGGACGGACATTGTGTGTGGTGGAGCTAGTCAGCAGGAGGACACAAATTCATGTGGTCATTCAATACAGCAATCAATGTGAGATGAATATGGTAATGTTGAGATCCAATATAATAGCACTGATTAAATCAATACTTCAACTGACCTGTCCGGACTTGGAAACTAACGAGTACTTCTTACTACCACAGACAGCGTATCCACTCTCTGTTGATATTAGACTGAATTGTGCTGACATAGCAAGTGCTATGATTAATAATCTTCACGACGTTCCATTCGATAGTGGCATCAAAGGTAAAGTATCTCTGTCGGATATTCTTATATTTGATGTTTTCCAAGAAATGGACAGTTATGACATTCAAACTATCTTAAAGTTGCACACTTCATGTGAAGCAGTGTCACAAGTATTGGTTGAGAGAGTATGTAAAGGATTTAATAAACTTCCAAATATGAGTCCATGTGTGCAAGAGTTTCTTAATGTTTCAACTTACCAGGACTTGTACCAAAAATTATTAAAGTATACAATATTTTCAGATGGAACCATTTTGGTAAGATTTTTTTGTTAAGTGGTATATAAATGTGTAATTTAGTTTCTCTTTTTCGTAGAAAATGGCTTGCAAGTCTAAGAGTATGATAGAAAGTGCAAGAGATAATGTTCGATTAGATTTGGCTTCTCTTAATCAAAGTAAGTTGAAAAATTAGTAGTTTAGTTACAGTCTGCAATATTCTAGTTGTTTCATTTGTTGTTATTTTCTTATCTATGAATGTTAAACTAAGTTGAAAGGCCAACTAAATGTAATTGTGTTATTTCCTACCCTTTGTATTTCATATTTCTTTAGAACAATTTGAAGAAAGTGATATATTCTACATAACACTGCTCTTGGTGGACACGGTTGACTGGATGGAGCTTGGACAATTCCTGGGTCTGGACCCTTTTATTGTTAAAAATATCAAACAGTCTTACGACTGGAGCAGACATCGATGCTTAATTGAAGTGTTGGCAGAATTTGTGAAGCGAAAGAGCAATCCTAATTATGCTAATCTTATTCACACTTTATATTATGTGATGAATATGAAGGAGTTGGCCCGTCAAATTGCAGACAAAGTACATTGTACAGGTGAGTTAGTGTCTTATTGTAGTAACTATAAACAGTATACTGTACCCCTTAGTAAAATATAAGACACCTATTATCATTTAAATATTGAAGTATATTATAACTTGTACACAGATTTTCCTAAAGTATCTGTGAACAAATACTAACTTTTATTCAAACTGCATTGACAACATAAAAAGCTTAGTAATAGCAAATTTAATTCTGGCTAGCTATTTACTTTCCTACTTATATTTCTATACAAGTCTTTACCTTGATTACATTAACTTTAACTTCTTGCTCTCATTGCACTATATCTAATTGCGTAGCGAATAAGCGTGAGCAATTTAGAACCATGAGTGAGAAAGACTGAGAAATAAGGACGCAGTAATGTTCCATGGTTACACTAATGTTCCCTGGTTACACTAATGAAGACAGAAAATCATGAGCAACAATTAAACGTGATAGCAGAAATGATTTTCAACAGACTCACAGAACTACGAAAGAGAACAAGAGAAACAGTGTAGATACATAATACATACTATATTATTGATGTTACTATGTTATATTAAATTACACTTATTATACTTATATCTATATAATAATACGCTTGTGTGTCAGTAACGACGACGACGACAACGACCGACGACTGTGTGTGTATTCATGAAAAATTCATGAGCTTGGTACGGTTTGGTAAAGCATCGTCTCTTTACCGTAAGTAAAGTGTTGTCACATTCAGTAGCACGTGCCGGTTATTTCTAAAAAGCCGGGTGCAATAGAGACGATGGAAGGCGGAGTAGGTAATGGAAGGGAAGAGAAGGCAAAAAGGAGAGCGATTAATTATAACTAAAAAAACAGGTGGAATATAGACGAGTAAAGGCGGGGTTTAGTTTTCAAAAGAAAGGCTAAAGTGCGAAATAGAAGACAAAAGTTTCTCAAAGTTGGACAGAAATGCAGGAGAGATAGACAAAGGAAAAGGGGGCGCCATAACTCAAAAAGAAGAGCTGAAGATAGGAGTGGTGGGATAGAAGAAAAGCTCAGATAGTTCAGAAAAAAGAGAGCAGGAGAGGGAAACTTATGTAGCTTTAACCAATGGTAGAGAATGATAATTGAGCGTGCTACTGCATTCTTACTTTGCAATACGTCAAGCGCCACTATGTGGCTGGGTACTTGCTAGTTTATTAATATTACTGTATTATATTTATTAATATTACTATATATTAATACTACATGTACTATATTATATTTATTGGTAATACTAGTATCTATAGTGTTCTGACTATTGCATTTGTTGATTGCCAAGGAGTGAGGGTATAGAAAACCTCTAAGATATCATTAGCAACACTTACTGAAACTATGGTGGTAGCTATAAGCATTTTTCCTTGTCATTTAGCATTTATTTTCTTCTCACTATCTGATTATTAGGACTGTTGTGCTTGCTAAGCAGAATGAATAGTAAACATTGAAGTCAGACAGATAAGCTACTTATTGTAAAACATTTGCTTTAATTATTGGCATAAAATTTACTGAAGACCCAAGACTTAAATGTATGTGATATCTATGAATTTAAATAATAATAATAAACAACAATATTAATTAATGATAATAATAATTTGCCTAAACCCCATAGCATTCAGTTTATATTAAAAATAGATTTCTAAATCGAGTATATCTAAATATACCATTAGAATTGTCTATCATTTTGTAAGTGTAGTGTGTTAGCTACTTTAATTTTATTTGTTTAGATAATGTGCAACCTCCTTGCCTTGAAGACAGTGAAACAAGAGGTACAGTAATAATGATAGTCTTTACACAATTTCTCTGACATCTTTGATTCATAAATTGATTTTGACTGCACTTGCATTAGCATAAAAAATGATAGTCATTGTTTTAATGTAATTTATCATGAAATATTTATGACTTACTTAGATTCAGTTTCACTATTCAGAATTCACCTATTGCTCAGTCCAGTGGAGTACAAATGGTTTTTCTTGGGCCTTGCACTTGGCATTGATTACAGCACTCTTGAGAAGTTGGAACGTGAGTATAGACTAGATATGAAGTCTGGCATGAGGACGATGCTGCAAATATGGCTCCAGAACATTGCTGACTGCAGACTTGTGTGGCCAACCTTGGCATCTGCATTGGACAGTTCTCTAGTTCAAGAGCACGTGCTGGCTGAGAGCATACGAAAGAGTTAATAGAAATTTTTTAGTTCTGTACGTAGTAGCTAGTTTTTGCCCCAGTAAATTTGGTTAATTTTTTATATATTAATTTTTAGTTTCCATTGATAGTCACTTTTTTCTCATCAATGTAGTTTCTTTTCTTGTAAGTTTTTGTTGTTGTGTTCTTTAAGAAGTTTATTTGCAATTGTGTACTATGATACATAGTCACTGTTTGTTTTCAACATTTACCTCATTAAATTAGATCAAATGTTCCTTATTTTTCATGTAAAGTTTTTTGTTTGTTTGTTGTTGTTTTTGTTGTTGTCCTATAAGAAGTTAATTTTTAATAAATACTCTAATAGCTATAATTGTACATCAAGAATGGAAGGAGTACCAATGGCAATCACGAAGTAGGAATAATATTTTTCCCTGATAACTTCAGCGTACGCTTCGATCATTTGGTTGCTTTCCATTCGTTGTACTTATCAGGTAAAGATCGTGTTATTTGTCGCTGTGCCACTTACAATGACTAAAAAACGAAAGAAGCGACAAGCTCCTCAAGACTTCGTGAAAAAGAAGAAAAAAGTGGGAAAAGAAAAGAAGAAGGGAGAAAGTTTAACTTTTAAAAGCAAAACAGTTGTTGTTCCTTACCAATTAGAAAAGAATTTGGGTCCAACTACATACAGAAAGCAAAATTTTGAGGTAATGCTAATCTCTAACATAAAATTTTATTTACATAAGTTGGGGTTGTTTGCAATGTAAGAGTCAAGTAAAACAATGATTGTTCCACTTATTATTAAAAACAAAGAATTTATAGTTGTGCTTAGCTACATGTGGTTAGCGCTAAATCACTGAGTAGAATGTCTGCTGCAAACCTTTACATGTTTCTAGATACTTTTTTAAACTAGTATCTGCTGATTTACAGACAGAATTTTTCTTCATTTATTAGCTGATGCCAGTAGATTTATAATACATGATGTCATATTACTTTCACTTTCGTAGAAATAAGTAGTTTATAACGAAAACTGAAATATTTCACATGTAGGTATGTGTGTACTTGCTGGGGGATAATATCACTGATTTTTAATATCATCCACATACATGTACTATCACTGTCGTTCAGGTACTGCTGAGTCAGCTCAACCACCATAACTCCACTGTCAGACACGATGCCTTGCAAGGTCTGCGAGAGATATTCACTGCCTACTCAAGCCACATCTTTCCCAAGCTTGCCAGACTCGTAGAACAAGTTTTTTTGAGTACCGTTGACTTAACAACGAGCGTACGACAGGCAGCTCTGGCTCTTGTGAGAATTCTCGTGGCCAACGTAAGTGCCGACAAGATGTCTCCATTTTTCCCCACCATGATGGCACAACTGCGTTGCGGATTGACTCATATTAATGAGGACATTCAACTGGACTCAGTCAAGCTACTGCAAGTTTACATGGATCAGTATTCTATACTTCTCTTCAGCCACATTCATAAACTGGTGCCATTGCTGACAAGCTTGCTATCTCGACAAGTTTCCAGAAAAGGTGTCACGCATCCTGGCAAATTGAAAGGTGCATCTGTTTCATCAGACATGATGCTAAAATTGGACACCAAATTGACAATAATGGAGTTGATTTCTAGGCTTCTCCAGTTGAAGTTATCTCATTTACGAACATTCTCATCTATGAATAATTGTCAAGATAAAGTTCTTAGTGTGGACCTCTGTAAACAAACTGTGCAGTCAGACTTGAATGAGTCATCAGAGGCTCAAAACAGTTCTTGTTATTTCTCCAATTGTACCTCTTACTTGTCCATATTGCACACCAATAATAATGCTGTCCATGGTTTATCTGAGCGTCCAGCAGTTTCCAGCACATTCAGTGAGTCTGAGCTTGAGGAGTTTTTGGATGTTCTGAATGTACTGGTCGGCCTAGTCATGGAGAACTGGACTGAAGTGGCATCCACTCCTAGCCAGCACGTCACTATGATGGGAAAACTGCTGAAACTTTTGAACATCGTACTAAACTTGTTGAATGTTTTAAGTATCTCGAGAAGTAACTGTGGCCTTGAGAATAAGAAATGGATGAACGTTTACTCCACTGTGAAAAATGGGGTTTCATCCTATCTGTTCAAGCAGTTTCCGTTTTTCGCCACAAAAAGCGGTCCTAAAGATCAGTGGTCTCTTCTGGAGCTTAGAGCAAACTTTGTGTTCTGCAATGTAATACAGATTCTCTGTGTGATGGGAAAATTAGTGAAGGATGAAGATAACAGGCTAATGGAGTTTATTAGCACAGTGTCAGAGTTTCTACATACGTTCAGTTTTCATCTTTTGGTTGCCAATTCTTCACAATCGTTATCAACTATAACCGAGCTAACTGTGGAAGTATTGCCAGACTTATGCCAGCTGATTGACAGCGGGTTAGATGCTACAGTAGCGAAAAAGATTATGGGCTTTATTTGGAGTCTATATAAGGATTTCTGCCACCCCCAGTCCAGAAGCAAGCAGTTGCTCATTAAATGTCTTGGTAGTGTCTTCATGAGAGAAGTGACAAAGGGGAACATTGCCAAAAGGTATAATTATTATTTATGATGCAGAAATGATAAATTATACACTAATTTATTTGTTCATTTTAGCTCTATTGTATATGAAGAACTCTTACTGCCTTGGTGTAATTCTTTGTTATCATTACTGTCTTACATTGGAAAGACTTCCTTAGAGACATTTTCAGTTGTGATACAGGCCATAGCAACTGCTGTACAGCATGGAAACACCACCATTCTTGAAGAGCTACCAACTAAAATGGATTGTATTTTTGGTATGTATTTGTCCTCCAGCTAGTCTATATTTTCCTTTCTCTGTTGTTTCGGGAATAAATTGTCACATGATACTGCAGTCTTAGTGTGTGTGTGTGTGTATATGTGTTGTGTGTGTGTGTGTAATAGCTTTTACTCAGCTACTGGATTAGATGGGGTTTTGTTTAACAATTCAGAAAATTAGTTTTGAATACAAATCTATTTGCAGTAGTATAGAATTATGAAAAGGAAGGAAGGTTCTCTCGCCATTCGTACACAAGCACACCTTAGTTTACGCTGGAATGCTTGTGAACTGTATAAGGTTTCATTGGTAAACTTTATTTATTTCCTAGGTAAACAGAGTTATCTTCATCAAGCTCCGGTTTGCATACAGCGTAAAGCACTTGAATTATTGTGGTACATTTCTTCCCTGGAGATAGATAACATCAAAATTCTGGTAGATTTTGCCACTAATAAAATGGCGGAGGTCGGTGTCATCCAGTATTTGATACAGATCATCCATCATCGGTAAGGTAGCCGTGTGAATTACTGTACGCAACTAATTTGTATTTATAATATCAGACATTATGATATGGTGTTTAGCAAAGGCATGGGGATGACATGAGCTGAAATATGGCACCCATTAAACTATCGCTGATCCAATGGGTTGTGTATTAGTGAGTGTCGTAGTAGTAAAATCCAGCACGTGTGGAATACATATACATGTACACGAACTATTATAGTAGTTGTCAGCTATGTACCTGAGAATCTCATGTTGCTCGTGTTGTTAGCATTACAGTTTAGTTTAGAATACCGAGTTGTTTGTTCTTTAAGAAAGATAGCACAAGCAAATACGTTCATACATAGCAGGGGAGGGGGGGAGGAGGAGGAGCAGACAGATATGTCCAATAGTCTTGCTTACCACCTAGCAAAGCTGGAAGCTTGCTGTATTTAGGGGTACAGCGTTCAAGATGTGGACAGAGTTCAGGGTACCATTCACATCACTGACTACAAAGAGACAATAAGCTGGGTGAATATTTAACCAAAGGAAGATGTTTCTAGAAAAAACAAAAATTCTGCCGTCAATTCTTGAATTTTGGCAGGACATCCATTTTTTATGTTTCTATTCAGTTAATACTGTCATTGATTACTAGTTTCTTAGTATACATGAGAGAACTAAAGTTGTCAAGAAAATGACTTGTATCCGAACCTCAAGTTAAATAAGATTGTATTTTATTGATAGAATATATTATAGTAGATGATAGTATAGAAAGATAGATCAGAACAAGAAAGAGTTACACAAAAGTAAGAACAAGCGGTAACTAAGAAAAATGATACAATGCATTAAACTAAACACAGTCAAAACAACGACATCGACGATCTCTGTGATAGTAAGACCTGAGGCAATCGTGCGCAAGTTCAATCTCGTACTCGTAGTGGCGGAGGGTTAGAGCCCGAACAAAAGTACTTTCAGTATTTTTACAAATCTTGTAATTAAGAGACTTGCTTAGTAAATATCAAATCCTATTGTTGTTGTTGTTATTGTTGTTGTCATCATCATCATCATTGTAGATTAATGGCTGGCAATCCAGGCTCTGTGAAGCTTAACCTCTCCAAGTATCTCCACTTCATGTTCTCTGTTTTATTGGGTCAGTTTATTAATCAATAGAGATTGAGGATTTTAGTGTGGATTTGTATCTGTCTACTTCTCATAATCAGTTTTTCCAATAATTAATGCTCATTATTTAGAATAATTAAAGCAACACTTTTTATATGCAAATCATATTATTACAGATTTCAGTTATAATTATTTTGTAGTATATACAGTAGTCAAAAAGGAAGCAAGATTTAGCAATATCCTTCTAGCATCCTCTAGTAAGAATAACAGAGGAATCTTTTAATGTCACTTGTTATGCCTATTCAAAGAGACAGTATGTACATTAAGATGCAAGTCAGAATAGTGATTTATGGTTCTTTCTTGGTATTAGGATGGTGCAATGAAGAAGAAAATATTAAAGCAGTGAGCACTGAGGGGTAAGCAGTGAGGGTCATGCTAGTAGGTAAGGTTATAACCATGCTCTATAGTCCAGTGGTTTGATGCAATATTGTGACAGAGTGGACCAAAGCATGAAACTTAGCACAGTGTTTGTTGAAGGTATGTACAGCAGTATTAGAAGGGGTGCCATCCAGATATACATTCCTTTACAAAAATATGTCTTACAAGAAACTTTGGTCAATATAATTGGTGATACCTGCGAATTTTTTTTTATTTGCGCACCCAATACAATTATTATAGCGAAAATAAAAAACGGCGATATTACAGGCAGCTAGACTATTTAATAGAACTAGCTACCCTGATAGCTAGCCAGGTGTAGCAAGTTTCAGAGAATTTATTTCAGTAGAATAAAACCATAATATTTCGGCTTGTGGAGCCTTTGAGGGTGACTGAACAAGGAACTTTGTATAAACATGATACAGAACATGCTTGCGAGGTGTGAAGGTGGAGTCATAATTTAATTAGTGGCCCACACCTTCACACCTCCCAAGTACAACTCACATGTCACAGAAATTGTCCAACACCAACTAACATTCCCAGGGGCTGTGCCCCACCACACAATGATCTCATGTTCTGTATCATCTGTTTATACAAAGTTCCTTCACCCTCATTCAGTTCAGTAACCACTAGAAGTCTCCACAAGCCGAAATATTATGGATTTATTCTACTGAAATAAATTCTCTGAAACTTGCTACACCTGGCTAGCTATCAGGGTAGCTAGTTCTATTAAATAGTCTAGCTGCCTGTAATATCAGGTGACTCCTAATCATTAACATTAAAGTATTAAACCACAATACATTATAATAAACAATTTATATTGAGCTCTTTTACATAATTAACTGTTAATCAAAATTTCACACTTTAAAATTTGTTTTAATTAAATAATTTTTTTGGCACCCCTTCTGATACTGTTTATATTTGCCAAACCGAACCTGCATACCAAGTTTCATGCTTTGGTCCACTCTGTCACAATAATTTTTTCTTATCTGCTGGACTACTATTTGGTAAAGTGATAACCATGTCCTATTAGGTAGGTGATAACCATGCTCTATTAGGTAAGGTGATAGTGTGTATGTGACAGCCGTATGTCCTGTGTCCGAGTGCACTTAATCCAGCTATGGTTAATCACTGTTTCAGTTAATTTAAGAATCATCTGGTTCACACTTCTATCACATCATATACTAGTTATTTATGTACACTACACATGTGTGTTGCAATGCCTACACACATGACAAAGAATGCACATACATGGTTTGGCTGTAGCATGAGCGAAGGATTCGAGTCAAGTATGGAGGCCACTCAAACTTCTCTGACAGAAAGCTCAACTAAGATACAGCAGGCAAGAGGCTATGTTTAAACATGCCAACAGAGGATTGTGTGGTAGTAGTAAGCTGATGATAGCAGTAAGCTGATGGTATGTACCTCTACTTGTAAGCGTGAAATTTTATTCACCATACCTTGTTATTCCTTATTTTTATTTTCATAGGTGAATTTTTCAATCTTTACCAGTATTATTGGGATTCATAGCTACACTTATTTAGCTTTACTAGCACAATATTGAAAAAATGCATTGGCTTTTTTTTTGGTAGTAATAGTAACAGTGGTAATAGTGGTAATAATATTAGTAGTAGTAATAGTAGTAGTGGTTAGTAGTAGTAGTAGTAGTAGTAGTAGTGATTATAGTAGTAGTGATAATAGTAGTAGTAAAACCTGATTTTTGGCTTTTGAAGTTCTGGTTTGGTTCTATTTACTACTGTCTGGTTTACAGTACGATTCTGTGTTTATTTCAGACTATTCGCGAGTGTTTATTGAGTGGCCCTATCAGTACATCAGATGTTATTCATTGCTTACTGGCTACACTGCATCATAGAATGGTAAGTGTTAGTTGACAACCCTTACCGTGTGTTATGTGACATGGTTGTTGTGAGCAAATGGAGCCAGACGTTATTAGGTATGGTTTGTTCGTATAATCCGGTGTAGCTAGTGTTCATTAAAAAGAGTTTCTAACCGTTTCTTGACATCTGCTACACAGTCAAGAATTTGAAGTAGTCATTGTGCTCACAAGATTAAGTAGCTCATTTTTGTGAATACAACTGACAGGGTACTTTTGTACTCGTCACAGTGGATATCTTAAAGAGCAAATACGATGCAATCCATTACAGATTCCGTTCTAATCTAATCACTCTCTGGGCTTCCTGTCTTACCAAGCACACCACTACTGATGATGTGATGGTGATGTACTTCAGCACAAATGGCGAGCGAGCCATTGTGCACAAGCAATCACACAATGTATGTAGAATCTGATAAAAGTTGATTACATGTATACAAAAGTAACAACAAGGCTGCATTCTTTTAGTTTGCCACAAGTTAATGTCTTAAATCCTGTTCACCTGTGTAGTTTTAGAATGCATCAATGAACAAACCAACAAAAAAGAAACATGCATTTCTAAGGAATTACCGCACAGTTTATGGTCTTACCCTAAATGGTGACTGCTTACTACAGCAGTAGCCAAAAAAGCTGTGTAAAGGCATCTAATGCTATGTTTATTTGGTAGTTGTTTATGTTATGCTACTTTTTTTTTAGCCAATCAGTAGCTGTAACACTACACTTTCACCACTTGTTCACTGGATATACCAACACAAAACTTGTTCACTGGATATACCAACACAAAACTTGTTCACTGGATATACCAACACAAAACTTGTTCACTGGATATACCAACACAAAACTTGTTCACTGGATATACCAACACATAACTTGCCTCCGAACTAACTCCTGAGGTTGTAAGACATAACTGCACCCGCAAAAAAATCAGTTATGTCAGACACAACCTAATTCAAAGGGGTACACAATTGATGATACGGTAAAGATTGCTAAACCAAAGCATTCCGTTTAGTGGAATATGGGGACAGGGTCAACCAACAAGCAAACACAAAAATGTGAGGTTCAAAGTACAAAAATGACATGTATGTCCACACATATACAACCAAAATCCCCAATTTTCCATTTGACATATTATAATGTCTCACTTCGCTTGCTCACAAAATATCTCTGTGTGAGTCTGTGTGTGTGTGGTGTCTGTCAAAGACCTTTCAGTCTACTGTAGATTCCCAAATAGTCTGAATAGCTACATATGTGTCAATAACTATTTTTGTGGTCCATTGAATGTACTAATAGTGTTACATTTACTGTTGTATTTGCTGTTATTGTTTGCAGAAAGTTATTGGACATGAAAGCAGTTCAGATGACAAAAGAGTAGAAGGAATGGCAAAGCAACTGCTTGGTTTAAAATATTCTTTTAATTTTATATAAACATGCTTATGCTTATTCATTTGTCATTTATTATGAATACCTACATATAAAGGAGATTTAAAAATATAGTAGGATAGTTTATCCCAACAAATGTAAGAGATGATAACCTTCTTAGCTATGTGTGTAGATGATGTAATAAGGTGCTATGATATGAGTATAATTGTTCTAAATAGTTGTATGAGTCATTGAGAGTAGGGGTAAAGCAGGAAATTGTGAACAAAAAGTGTTAAGTAGTATCAACAGGGCATACAATTCATATTATTTCTAGTTAATGAGTGATCGCAATTGACGACCTAAAACCGCGCTCTTACTAGAACTCCGGACCGGAGTAAAGGCGTGGCCAAAATCCGGTTGCGCGGATCAGGAGTTAGTTGGCACACCGCACTGCTGGTTGGGGAGAGTCAGAATTATACTCGCTCGGTTGCAGGCCGGTGAAGAAGTGTTTGAACATCTCCAGTATGGAGTGCTATCATTTTTTATTAGTATTGTCGTGCTTTTTGCTGTTGGCGCAAGTGAAGTGTACCACTACCCACAATGTGGACACCCAGGAACCATTCATCTTGACTTCCCCCTCGCTCACAGGTCCAAATGACAGATTTGGATGGGCCATTGCTTTCCATCGCCTCCAAGACGGGTTATCATCGGATACCTTTACAGAAGCGCTGGATAAAGTGAGGTAAGGTGTCAAACTTTGTCTACAATGGGGTTTTACGAGTGAAACCACCTTTCTCAAAATAAGAGGTGGAATTGTTTGTTTTAGATGAGCCGTAATAGCTAATGTTTACAGCACTAATAAAACTTGTAATTTTGGATTACCTTGGAAGGCTTTGAACTTAGGAAAACGTTTTGTAAAATTATAGTATTGGGAATTTTGGGGAGAAATGTATATTTAGGAAGGTATTGCTGGAAAAGTGTTGACCGTTTACTTCTCCCAATGTTGACATCTGATAAGGAATTCCTGATTGTAAGAGTAGGCTAGCAAATCTTTGTACAGATATACATATTTCATATGTGGTATACCACCTAGAGTTTGTAGTCGGCAACATAAGCAGTTGGCTATCCAGTTTAAGTCAACTCCTGTAGTATCACTTTGAGTAGTCCAGAGTGTCATCAATGTGGTGTGATGCTAGTTATCATAGTTCGGTTGCAGTGACTTTCTGACTTCAGTGGTTAGTTATCATCTTGTGTGGTGTTAGAGGTGGACCTGCACTTGGCTGTATTACAACCCCATCCCATAGAAACTATATTTTTCTCACTAGTTTAGGGTAATATTCATACACAACTGTACCAAGCCATGTAGTGCAGCCTGCCCCAGACAATAGCTGAAGTAAACATGTTGTATTTTTTTTTTTGTCAAACAAATTTATATAGCCTAAAGTTCCACTTGTGCGAGTTCTGCTTGTCTTAGGACTATTGTCTATTGTACAATAACAGTACTGGTGGTTTAGAATCTGCCCGAGTGTAACCTTTATGTTCGAGTACAGGCCAGCTTTTCACAGTTAGTGGAGTTGTGGTAAAGTAAACTTTAATTACATCTATTGCTTAACACAATTATTGCACACAAGATTGAGCGTGGTATTGCAGATATGGCAAATTGGGTGTAATACAGTCAAGACAAATTGGGATCATGTTTGTTATCTATGTGGAAGGAGGATGTCAGGTCAGACTATATCTCTGGGTTCAAATACATAGGAATGCTCATTAATTACTGGGTACAAATGTTTATTTTTAATAGGACTCTGATCATTTTTATTTGATTTCTTTCGGAGCTGAGGCAGCACCATCATGTAAGGGTTCCTCTGCCATATCTATGGTACTCATGGCTGTATAGACTTGTAATGATAGTCATAGTTGTATTGAATTAGACTGTTGTAGGCTATTTAAGGAGATAAATGGCCAAGATGTTGGTGATATTATATAGAGTGATTACTTTAAGATCTATATGACCTACTGATAGTCTAATGCGTGTATGTGTGTGTGTACTATGATCTAATAAATGTAGTGATATACATCAGTAAATGGCATCAGACATTGGAAGCTGCAGGGTGTAAAGTGTACGTTTTCTCTCTGTGTGTGGTGTGCTAGCGTGTATGGTGTGCAAGTGATAAATGTCTAGGGAGTTGCTGTTGGTTTAGTCAACATAAAATAGTGTAAACTTGAACTGGTTTTAGATAACTTCTAAGCTTATCTGGCTACTCACAGTTGTATTGGGCTGCTCTTTCCCCCTCCAAATTTGGTCAAATTTTGATGTTACAGTGAAAGACCACATCAAAGTAAATCTTAATGGACTGTCTGTTTGTGTACAGACACATGTGCCATGTATATATTGCAATGTTACTCTAGAGCCATTGGAGATCTAATATACATGAACTGATGCTAATGCATGCTCAGCTTTGTGCAGGAAGTAAGTTTATGCATGTCTGGAAAGTGACCACGCTACATTGGCTGTGGGTGGTCTAAGAGGACAGGGGTCAGTGCTTGCCAGTTCTGGCACGGATCAATAACCATGACAATACCTCACCCATTCTGTTCACCTTCCACATGCAAGTCTATGCAAGCCACAAAAATGCTTGGGAATTCTTCTACTCGGCTAATATCTCAGCGGTATGCTAGAGATAAATTCCTTGTTTATTTCCTTGCAGTTGGACTGAGAGTTGCTGGAACTGTTTTCACATCACATGGCCTATCTTGCTGGCTGGCTTGCCTGTATTTAGTGGACCTACCATTATCAGTCTTATTAGGGCCAGTTTATTTGGCTCGCTTGTTTACTGTTCAGAAAAGGATAGAGTTCGTTGTTGTGTTCCTCTGGCAGCTCTATTCCGAGTTAGCATGTGTGGAATTTCCTTGTATAGGCACAGGTGGCACACTGAAACTGCTGAAGCATGTGTGTGCATTTAGTGTGAGTTTAGAGTATGTTTGAGTTTGTTTGGAACTGCTTCTGTGGTTTACATATCCATTGTATTTTAGCATTTGTTTTAAGTTAGTTTACTTTTTACTGTTAGGAGGGTAGGCATGATTTTGTGGTTTGATTGTACATAGTTGTGTTGTTTGTGTGTGTAGGGTGTAACTGTGTCATTTGGTGATAGCATGTTGCAGGTTACACCAGAGCACGGGGCAATACAGTGCAGTAGGATGTCAGTAATCCGAAACACCCAAAATCTAATAATAGCACGTGCAGATATGGAGAATTGCTTGGCCACGCCCCTTCATTAGTGTTTTATAATATATTTTCTATAGTGTTCAGTTATCTGAATATTTCAGTTATCTGAACACCTCTTGGTCCCAACGTGTGTGAATAACTGATACTGCCAACTTGTAGTCATGTGGAAGTCTATGAAGCATTAATTGTGTTGTCGTAGGACCACTTAAGTTATGAATCTCATTTAATAAAAAAACTTGTATGGTATAAGATATTCTATTTCGGTTATTTCTATGGTCATATGATATATTAGCCAAATTTCATTTTTGCATTTAAATGTTTTCGTGTCTGTTGACTAAGCTACTGAGCTCAGCAAGCCGATGGTATTAAATCTATTTCTGGATTATAATACGTATTCAGATTTGATACCCCCATAGTCATTGTCAGTAAGTATAGGTTCAAGCTAGTACATGGCCACTGTGGATAAGTGAAAGCAACTACAGCAGAGACTTCACAAGGCAGTGACCCTGTACTCAGTCCAGCAGCCTATGAACCAATGTTTGTCAGTGACCCTGTACTCAGTCCAGCAGCCTATGAACCAATGTTTGTCAGTGACCCTGTACTCAGTCCAGCAGCCTATGAACCAATGTTTGTCAGTGACCCTGTACTCAGTCCAGCAGCCTATGAACCAATGTTTGTCAGTGACCCTGTACTCAGTCCAGCAGCCTATGAACCAATGTTTGTCAGTGACCCTGTACTCAGTCCAGCAGCCTATGAACCAATGTTTGTCAGTGACCCTGTACTCAGTCCAGCAGCCTATGAACCAATGTTTGTCAGTGATCTAATCACTGGCCATGCGAGTGAGTGTACGTACCTTTCCTATATTATTATTAACATCAGAAACCCAGAAATTGCTAGAGGAGCAAGTGTTTGCCAGGAACTATTTTGTTTACCATTAGACAAGACAATTTTTTTATGCTATAGTATCGAACCAACCATTGATCTAGAGGCAAATAGCCATGGAGTTATGCAATAATTCAATGTTAAATTTTCTGAAAGTGGATTTTGTGTGTGTGTGTGTGTGTGTGTGTGTGTGTGTGTGTGTGTGTGTGTGTGTGTGTGTGTGTGTGAGGGTGTTTTATGTCCAGGGGGATTATGGTAATAGCCATTGTTGTTGGGAAGCCATCCTCACAGTGTCATCAAGAATCAGATCAGTGTTTCCTGTGTTGTATGGCTTTGTGCTGGATTAGGAAGTCTTCGGTGCGCAACTAGCATAGACTCATAAGGCTGAGAGTAGTTATTTATAGTACACACTGGTGCCAGTGGGTGCATGCCTGGCTATTTCTTACTGCACGTGTGGTGGCAGCAGATGGTCTAAAGTTCCTGCCCTGGGGAGTTGTGGTTAGAAATTTGATATGTAGACTGCAAATTTCATACTTGACTGAATCAGTTGAGATTAGAACCTGTCACAATGAATATAAAATTAACTTGGCAGCTGTAAGCATCATATTTTAAATATAGCAATGCTGCATTCACTGTAGTACTCACTCCTCCACGGCTCTGCCACATCAATTACATCTCAGCTTCTTTTATTGTATTAAAAATAATTATGTAATAATTTAAGAAAGAGTTAGTAACACTTGCTTTGAATTGATGATTGTTTATCTCACTTTTATTTGTTGTGTCATGTTGTCCTTGTCTTACCTGTGCTAAAAAATCTAAGGCTAATAATAAGAGTAGTGTCACATGTGTACCAGATGTGATGTTATCTGTTCCATCATTAGCTAATGAAATCGTGTATCGCACATCTTATCACATTTTCACAGCCATATGCAATGTATATTTATATTAGTTCAGTCATCACTTTCAAAAATATCCTGGTAGGCAAGGATCTATTTCAGTATGTGTTGGAGTTACATCAGCCTAGGTAACAATGTAGTATTCTTTTTACTCTATACAAGTTTATGTATAGTGTCAAAGTGTAGACTTGAAATGATGCAGTTGTTCTAGAGATAGAACACCTACCCAGTTATTGGCTGAGAGTTCAGCTATGATTACACAACCCATGTGGCCAATAGCTTCCTTTACTGACATATATGGCACCTATTTATGGAAGTACATAGTACACCTTTCTCCAGTCTTGATTTCTCCGATAAAGTACAGATATACATGTGTGCTAAGGGAGAAAAGGTGTGTGTGTGTGTGTGTGTTCGTAAGAGACAGGCATATGACCACCCACTGTAATTATTTATTTTCTACATCCCTATGATCTAATGCTGATCTCATGCCTTATAAGGAACTTAAAAATTAGGCCAGTTCAAAGTAGCTAATGAGATACGGTATCCAGCAAGCAAAATTTGTTTAGCCTGTTTTTAGTTTGGGAGGTCTTGCCAGCATTAGCAGACACTTGTGTAGTTAGGGCGGCTCTGCCCACATGAAAATCATCTGAAGAATAATAACCTCAATGCTCATCTAGGTTGGGGTTGCCAGGTCTGATCTATGATATGGTATTGTACATTCTAGTTAATGAGAGACAGTATGAACAGTAAGCATTGGAGTTGGGGGATTCTCATGGCTATAGATTGTTTTGAGAAGATATTGAAATGGACAACTTTATGATTCTAGAAGTGGGATTAATAAGTCAGTTGAAAACAGTTTTTGTGAGAGAATAATATTAGAATGAGGACTAGTGATCATGTTATTAATTTCCTCTTGCAATACCTTGTTCAGGATGTGTTGTGACGCTCCTTCCTGGAATACTGGTGTTTTCAGGCGGGTCTAGTACTGATGTCATTCTAATAACATGACACATACCTGTTCCATTCCATGCCATGGTTACCTGCAGTGCCATGTATTAATTCTCACATGTGCTCGGTCTTAGTGCTGCTCTGCTTAATGAGTACTTAGTCTCTGCTCCCAACTCACTCACCTGGACCTAGTCGGAGCTCCCAGTTAGTGTGGTGTGTTTTTACCAGTATAATTTCAGTCTCCTTGACCTTTGAAAGGACTTGATGACTTCAATTTGTCATTATTTTGACACTCAATAAGATACAGTAAAAACAAAAACAAAAACAAAAAAACTTTAAGTGGCTCACTAAACAGTGCGAACAATAGTGGCAGACTTCTGGTAGGGTTACTCGATACATATCAGAGAGAAAGCGTAATGCTTAGAAGTTCCTTTGATGCTGGAATTCTCACTACTTGAGACTATAGTGGAAAGCTTACTTCAGTGAACGATAGCTGACTGGTATGTGTGGTGTGAGGTTATCGTGTTGGCCAGTGTAGGGAATGATTTGTAAAGCAAGATATATGTTTGCAGTTCAGAAAAGCTTGGAAATAAGCTGGATTTTGTGTATTATAAGTAGCAGTAGGCTCCAACGTTGTTGGGATATCTTTCTACTATAACAAACATCAAATGGATTTGTCTAGACCAATTTTTCAAGTCACTAAGTTATGGCGAAAGGTTACTATTGTCTTGAGACCCTTTACCAGACGTACTCAAATACTCGGCCATTTATAATACATAGCTGCGAGTGCTTGTAGTCAAAAGCTACTTACTGGTAACTCAGATAGTCAGGATGCAATAGAAACTACAGACAATACCAATACTCGGGGAGAAATGAGGTAAGAAAGTGGTTCTGTATTTATTAGCTAAAGTACGGTCACAACAGCTACGTACTTATACTTTTAGAAAGGACTGACAAATTCTTTTGAAGTGTTTAGTTTGTGCATAGGCTCGCTCGCCATTTGTGCTCAAGCACATCACTAGTTATTATATAAACATTAAAATGTAAAATTGGGGATTAGGGTTGCCCAATAAGTAAGGGAACTAGGAAAGTACTGCATCAAAAATATATTATGGTCGTTGCCAATGGATAAAATTTGGTATAGTGTTACCTGACGTTTAAGCTGGAGTAACTAAATCAACATCCAGTAAACATTAACCGTATAAACTTGGATAGACTCTATTTCTAAGATTTCAAAAAGTTGTATTTATTGCACACCACAACAGAATATTTTTGCCCCACCAGGAATGTTTGGGTGAGGCTTGCTTTACCATAATTTGCGCAGGGAAAACCTTAAACAGGCTGCAATGGAAAATGGAAACATTAAAGAGACAGCTTTAGTTGGACAGTTTTAGTTTTGTTTTTTCTTTTTTCTTCTTTTTTTTATTGTTCAAGTGCAATAAAGGGGGGGAAATGAATAGATTGTGGATTTTCTATGAATAGCATCAACAGGATCATATTTCTCTAGGAAGTGCTACCATTGGTAGATAGCTGTTCTCTGGTACCTGAAATATTTATGGTTTTGTACTTTATCACACACACATGTGTGGGGTTGTTTTTTGTTCTGTTTTTCTGTCCTAAAAGTACAGCTTTTCATGCTTGCCCCACTTTTTTTCCTGGTATAAACAAGTCTTATTTTTAGAGTTAGACTGAAAACTGTGCAATTATTTGTGGAGTTCATTTTGACTAGATCTAAGGGTCAGAATGATACGTGATACTACAGGAACTACATACTCAGGAAAATTAGTTCAACGGCAACATACTTGTACTTTTAGACTGAATGGTGCCTTCCTAAACATCGTGAATAGGAATTTAAACATAACTTCAGGTGAATTAACCTACTTCTCCTGAATGTGACGACACTTTACCCATTCAGGCAATATCAATGCTTTACCAAACTGTTTAAGATCAGAATGCACACTGTCGTCATTACTGACACACAAGCGCATTATTATATAGATATTGATGTTCACATACTTAACAAAATGTCAGTTGAAACTGGAGTGTTCCAACAATTGCAGTATTTTAGAGTATCTACTATCATGTAAAGGTATTGTTCTAAAATATGTTACAGTGGAATCAAAGGTTAAAGCAAAAACTTAACAACAAAACTACAACAAAAACACATCATATCAAATATTCCACCAAATTGAGCTATGTATGTGTATATTTTGTTTACCCAATCCAATATATGCTGTCAGTTCACTAGACAATGTTCTTGTTTCCTCCTTTCAGGAAATATTTAGTCTTATTAAAAATTAATGAGATTTTCATCAGATACTTAGTCATTTCAGGAGTAGGGAAAAAATAAACGTTCTTGTGTCATTTTTACATGAATTGTGTAGTTAGTCGAGCACTATGTACACCATCTTACGTTAATATTGATCATTAAAGACACATGTATATCAATGTTGCATATATTCCATGCAGAATTCTGGTGGGGGCTCCAAGAGGAAGTGTGCCTATGGGTCGTGTCAACAGCACTGGTTTAGTGTATAGTTGTACAATGGAACGTTTTGGGACCTGCTCTGGGATTCGAGGCAACACGTCAAGATATATAGACGGAAATGGAAATAACCTTGCCAATGATCTTGGAATGGCTTTTCAAATAAGAATCTTATTTCCCGATGAATTTTCAGAGGGACGTCTCTATGATCAAGCTCGTAAGTCAGCATAGTATTTTCTGTAGTACTTTGCTATAGTACAGAATTGATTAACCAGGACAGAATAGATTAATCTGGATTCATATTGTGAGGCTAACAGCCGTTTGTAAAACCTTGGGTAATAACCTTGTTTGTTTGTTTGTTTGTTTGTTTGTTATCTACGGTGACAAGTATTTAATTGCTGCCATAATTATTACATAATTGCAGTACACCCGTTGTTTTGAGTTTGCATGTATTTACTACCAAATGATCTGATCCTTAAGTTTATTGTTACTGTGAATACAGAGAACTACTACATGTATTTATTGAGACTGAATCTTTGAATGGGAACTGCAGTACTTGTTAATGATATTTGAGCAAAGTTGGCATTTTCTCTGTTTTTTCTCTCTTCTGTCTATGTTGCATGTACATTTTCAGGAGCCTATGTTTACATTAATAGTTACAAGCTATTTTATTGTGGATCTGTTGTTGTTTTATAGGAAATGCTGAGTTTAATATCGAACAATTGGTAGCTAACATCACCGTAGAAAGTAAAGCTGGTCAACTAATGGGTTCTTCTTTGTTTAGCAATGGAAATAACATAGTGGTGAGTTTTGAAAGAAAATATTGTGCAGTTATTACACATATTGAATGTTATGAGAAGCAAAAGACGGTTCAAATTTGCAGAGAATAATTTTGTTTGTTTATTGTGTATTATGTCAGGCTTGTGGACCAATATGGGATTTTACTACTACTAGTTCATATAACCCATGGGGTATTTGCTTTCTTGGTAATCAGCAGCTGCAAAATTATGTGTCTACAACACCATGCTGTAAGTTTGCAAGGTTTTTAGTTGTTTTGTTGTTCATTTGTTATCATTAACTCTCAGTGCACATGTGCAAGAGGGTTTAGTCATCCTGACAGTTTGTGAGTCTGTTTGTATGTCACACTCTGATTTTGGAGATTACTTAAAAATTAACCTTTGATTTAGATATGAACTTACTCAGAACGACAACTTAGGACCTTTTATTGTGCTACTTTTTTTATTTGGGCTAATTTTTGAGAATATGCAAAGCTGACAGCTTCACATAAGCACTAACTTAAGTGGGTAATGCCCCTGTCGTCATGTCATAATCACGTGAGCAAATAACTTCTTGCTACCATGGTAGTTTTCCTTTATGCTGGAAAGTTAACCGAGTACTGGAATTTGAATTTCGTGTTGAAACTATATACAGGTGAATGTCCATTTGTATCTTTAGCTTCTTATAAGATCACTATTACATCTACCTTCATTGTATAGTAGTGCTGAGGGTTTGCACCTTTGGTACTTCATTTATTAAAAAAAAAATTCCCCATTTATTCTGCAGCCCGCACATAGCTAAGTTACATATATGTTTACTTAATTAATTAATTAATTTGTGGGCAATTAGTACAAAAGCCTATTCGAGTTGTTTAATGCAGGATAGTTATATAAATTTGGTGTATTGTAGCTGCAGCGTAGTACTTTATTAAGCCATTGTCAGGCTAACCTACTAAGTTGTCTTTACTATTGTAGTTAAAAAAAGAGTCGGCTTAGTCACAAAAACAGTGGTTAGTGGTTGCTGTTGTATTAAGAATTTCCCAGAAGAATTTGTGGAAAGTATAACTGAATTTAACTCTGTTTAGTTCCATGCCATGGGCATTATTAATCACATTTTACAAACTACCAAAGAATACAAACTTGTAATCACAAAAAGCAATGGCTTACTTTAAAAAAAAACAACAACATTAAAAACAACAACATAACTTGTTGCTGATATTGTCAATAGCTTGGCTACATTACAAGTTCAGTAGAACCTCAAGTTAACCCTTTAACCGTTGAGGCCGCATTATTGCGGCCGCGGTAGTCGACGATTTTAAAAAATCATAAAAAATACAATATTTAAGCTTAGCGCGATATATAGTAATCAAATGACGTCAAAAGGACAGCTCTTTCCGGTGAACAAGTTAAAAATAGCAATAAACTCAGGTTGCTAAGGCCCCTTTACCGATTTGTCAGACCATTCAATTAAGAATTATGGCTACTCGGTATACAACCTCCGAGGTTATCGGGCTATTGGAAGACGATGATTTCGGTCTTTCGGGAGAAGAAGAAAGCGAGTTTGAGGGAGAAGAAATAGCGAGCTACCTTTCAAGTTGTGTGCAGCAATTGTCTATTAGGGATAGTGCAGTAGAAAGTGATGATGAAGCCATGGATGTGCAGCAATTGGAAGATTTGGATGTTTTGGAAGAGGATACTGAAGAGAGGAGCACAGATGAAGATACAGGTAATAGTTCAGATACATTTTAGCTCTAGTGTTCACTAAAAAAATATTTACTGACCTTAGATGCAGGCCAGGACATACTTCAATTTACCAGTAGCTCCACCCCCATGAAGCCTGCAGAATCAAGCGGTATGAGTACTGATACTACTTTGCCTTCTAGTAACTCAGACACAGAGGAGTTTGAATCAACAGATGAAGGTCAGCCAATCAGGAATAGGAGTCTGCCTATTTGTAGGAGGGGGCGACGAATCCGTGGAAGTAGCAGAGCCAGGAGTGTGAGAAGAGGAAGCATGAGAGGCCATGGCAGTAGCAGAACCAGGAGTGTGAGAGGAGGAAGCATGAGAGGCCATGGCAGTAGCAGAGCCAGGAGTGTGAGAGGAGGAAGCATGAGAGGGCATGCTAGAGTTCATGGTAGTACTAGAGCCAGGAGTGTGAGAGGAGGTAGGCTGACAAAGCAAAAATCTCAAAACCAACTATTACTTGAAGGTCCTTGGGAAAAAGAAGAGAGCAATTCTCTCATTTTTCCTTATCAAGGAAGTGAACCTGGGCCCACTACAAGTATAGATGCATGTACATCTGTGGCAGACATATTCAGTAGATTTTTTACTGATGATGTGTGGGGATTACTTGTTTCTGAGACTAATAAGTATGCTGCTCATTATAGACAACAGAGTACCCACACTTCACCAAGACCTTGGCATGACATTTCTAAGGAAGAAATGAAGGCATTTATTGGTATCCTAATACTAATGGGTGTTTGCAGACTTTCTAGATTGAAACTTTACTGGACCACAAAATACACTCACATATGTCCAGGAATTTCCAATATTATGTCGCAAATAAGATTTGAGCAAATTTTTCGATATTTGCATTTGTGTGATGGTGAACAGCAAGTTGCGGCTGGACAACCTGGTCATGATTATTTATATAAAGTTCGCAAACTACTTGATCTACTTTCCCCCCGGTTTTTGTCAGAATATAATCCCCATGAAGAACTCAGCATTGACGAGGCAATGATTCCCTTCAAGGGCCGCCTCAGTATAAAACAATACATGAAGGATAAGCCCACAAAATGGGGCATAAAAGTGTTTGTATTAGCTGATGCTAGGAATGGTTACACTGTACGTCTCCAAGTGTACACTGGAAAAAATTCTCAATTAGCAAATAGTGATTCAGGGTTGTGTTCTCGCGTGGTATTAGAATTGTTGAGTGGGCTTGAATCAAAATCCCCCAAGGTGTACATGGACAATTACTACACCTCCCCTGAATTATTCCTTGACTTATACAAAAAAGGAGTAAATGCTTGTGGTACTGCTAGACATAATAGGAAGTTCTACCCAAAAGATTTGGTTGTACATAAAAATGTTGAAATGGGATATTTAGATTATCGTTCCAATGGACCTATCTTAGCAACAGTTTGGAAAGACAAACGTGTAATTCATTTTCTCACAACTATTCACATGGCTAGATGTAATTTTCCGGTGACAGTAAAACGACGTAAGAAAGATGGCACTCAAAAGGAAGTTGAAAGCCCCCCATGCTTACCAGATTACCAAAAATATATGAGAGGTGTAGACAGAGGGGATCAATTGATGGGGTATTACAACGTTGGCCGACGATCAAAGAAATGGTGGAAAAGGGTTTTTAGCTACCTTATTGAGGTTTGCATTCTAAATGCACACAATTTGCATAAATTTTCTACTCAACCCCAAGTAGATTTTCTACAATTTCGCTTGAATTTAGCAACGCAATTGATTGGTACCATGAAAAAAGCATCACGTGGTCGCACCCAAAGTGTGGATCGTACTAAATTACTTCGCTTGGACAGCAGTAAGGGCCATCTTCCTGGAGTCGCTCCCAGACGTCAATGTGTGGTGTGCTGCAAAGTACGTGAGAAGAGAGATCTAACCAAGCATGAATACAGGCATGAGAGTTGCATCAAATGCAGTGTGTGCGAGGTCCATCTTTGCCTAAATGAAAAGAGAAACTGTTACAAATTATATCATACTGAATTAGAATATTGGAAGTAGCTATCATAGTATTTTGAATTGAAACCACTTAGTCACATGTATAAACTTTGATTTTATATTTTTATTCAATAACATTTTATGCATTGGAACATGATACATTTATACAAGAATTTGTAACTAAATTTATACTATATGAGGAAAATAAGGGGAGGTTTTGGTATAAAAATTCAAATAACAACAGTATAACCACGTGTCAAACTTTGGCACTTAGTTGCTTGGCAACCAAAACCACGTACACATGCTCATTAGGTCTGTGGCTTTCTATAAATATATGGTTGCTAGGGAGTTTATGAAAATATTTGAGAGTTACATAACAAATTGTAACGTGGGTTTACTTGGTCATAATACCTGTAAAAATTAAAAAACGGTGAAAGGGTTAACCTCGAGTTACTTACCTCTTGGTAAATGAGGTGTACACAACTCTGAAATGTACATAACTTTGAACATGGAACTTTGTACTAAAATAACTAATAATATTGAAATTATTATTCCTGTGCATACAGTATTTTAGCTTTCTCCATGACTAAAGGAGCATTTTGAATGGCGTACCCTAGAGTTCTTCCTGAGCAAGCCAGGATAAATGGTACTGTATCATTAACTTAAAAAAAAAATCTGTGCTTTCCTTAACCAAACATCAGACTGCAGCTAAAGATACTCATTGATCTATTTTCTCCCTAAAGCTTCTGCTTTCTAAGGAAGACAACTTTTTCTTCTTCTTCTTTTTAAGCCATGCCAATGTGCAATTCAGATGTCCGGATCTCTGAGGTTCTACTGTACTGTATTTCAGAAATATGTGCAAACCAAAAGGTTGTCATCCAAAATGAGTAGATTATGTTTAGGTATGCAAGAGCCACCATTGCCGAGTACATGTAACTGTAGGCTACAAATTTGTTTGGTTCTTTTTTGTTGTTTGTTGTTGTTTGTTATTTTTATCTTCATTTATTAACTTACACTTTCAGTGGATTTTCATACTTTAAAACCCCTTTCCATAAGTAATATGAAGCACCAAAGGTGCGAACCCTCAGCACTGTTAAACACTACCTAGCTACTACAATATAATCTCCTTCCAAAAAAAAAACAAGCCATCTGTTAGCTATTTTTAATGAGTTATCGAAATAGCTCGACCAATGAAAATGGTACATGGAAACGCTGTCTTCATAAGAGAAAAAGCTAAACTAGCCAGGAACACTCACCTGTATACATTTTCTATGCAAAACTTCACTTCTTTCAACTCCGTTAACTTCCCTGAGCATAAAGCAAACTACAAATTATTTGCTCACATGATTATGACGTGATGCTAAGAGGCATTGCCCATAAAAGCTGGTACCTACGCGGAGTTGAAAGCTTCGCGTTTTCTCAACGATTAGCCCAAAAATAAAAAAGTAGCGCCATATAAGGTCTTAAATCTTCGTCCTGAGTAAGTTTATACCTAAATCAACTGTTAATTTTCAGTAATCTCCAAAATCAGAGTGTGACAGACAGACAGACAAACAGGCAGGACGACTACTATAATCCTCTCGCGCATGCACGCTGAGGTTTAATAAGTCCCAATAAGTGCAAGTAAATGGCCTTTTATTGTGTTAGTTGACTTCAAGGATGTGGACAGACACTAATGAAGAATTAAAAACAATTCTTTTGTTTGTGTGCGGATCCAAGCAGCCTGAAATAGAGTGTTGTGTTTTGACAGATAATTTTGTGCTCAATTTTAAGTTAAGAATGTGTTCACAGATTGTTGGAATCAATTCACAAGATATTAAATGTATGACCTACAGTACGTATTCTGTTAGTTGACTTATTACAGTATGGCACTGCGGTTATTTTAAATTTGTCTTTTGTGTGTGATTAGTGGGTAGCTCTGAAGAGGCATGTTCAGCTGGCTTCAGTACACTCGTTGCAGTAAGTTCAGAGTATGGGCTAGGGCTAGGGCTGTACAATAAGTTCAGAGTATGGGCTAGGGCTAGGGCTGTACAGTTGGGGCTAGTGCTGGGCTGTACAGTAAGTTCAAGTATGGGCTAGGGCTAGGGCTGTACAATAAGTTTAGAGTATGGGCTATGCCTAGGGCTGTACAATAAGTTTAGAGTATGGGCTATGCCTAGGGCTGTACAATAAGTTTTGAGTATGGGCTAGGACTGTACAGTAGGTTCAGAGTATTGTAAGTACATATGTGACCGTCTACAGGAAAACCGGGCACAACGCGGCGTGCGTTAATATCGAGAAAAGACCGATCGATTTCTTTAAAATGTATTGTTTCAAGCCGACGGAAGGGAACGGTTAGGTCTATTATAGTGGGAACAACTTAAGCTACGACGATAAAACTTGGAGAGCTCAATATCTGGACGCCGACAACTCTGTAAGTGCAACAAAAAAAATTTTTGAAGGGTGCCGCGTTGTGCCCGGTTTTCCTGTAGACGGTCACATATGTACATTATACATAGTGCTGCTGATTATTTTCTGTGTGAAGGACTCCTCCAAATATGTCACTTATGCTTGTCATTGTGGAATCTTCTTTTATCAGTTGCAAACTCACTCCTTTTAATCATTTTGATGGTGTGTGTGTGTGTGGGGAGGGGGGGTGTGGTAGTTGGGATGTATTCTTTATAATAGATAAAATCTTGGTAGCTTTAGTCTTTAAGTGTTATACCAAGTTTCATGCTTTGGTCCACTCTGTCACAATAATTTTTCTTATCTGCTGGACTATTTACCCTGCTGAACAGGGTTAGAGCAGCTGCTAAAATATCAGCTGAGTTAGAGCAGCTGCTAAAATATCAGCTGAGGTGTGTGGGTAGCCCCTACAACCAACTTTACTACGCTGTGAGTTACCCTTCCTCTAGTACTAACTACAGTAGTGAAGATATCTAGTGTGGAATAAACCACTTATTACACTTGTCAGAGTGTTATGGCAAGATATTTCACTCTCAGGCTTTATTTTCACTCTGGCTCATGAAAATAAATTAGCCTGCTCTTGAAATATCACACTCTGACTCATGTAATAAGTATTATATATATATATATATATATTATATATATAATATATATAATATGTAATAGTTATGCCATGGCCAACGAGGGGTTATGGAATATAACCGAGGGGTTATGGGCCCGAGGGATAAGGGCGGTGATATTCCATAACCCCGATGTTGCCATGGCACAACTGTTTTATACCATAGTTGCTGCTACTACTACTCTCTCATATCCACCTATATGGGACCTGCCCTACCACATATAACTCTCCTGCCGCTCTCATACCACAGGCGTGCTTCAATTGAATTTTAATTTTAATTTTAATTTTGGGCCGGAAACAGGAAGAATTCGCTTGACAAAAAATATCATAGCCCCAGGAAAAATCACCGGGAAAATATCACTTTTAATCCACGGGTGTTACCGCAGCAACCATGGTATAAATATATATATATATATTTTTTTTTTTTAAATTCAGAATAAAAGAATTTATGTAAGTGCGCCTACAGCCACGATGGGAAGTGGAGCTATTTATTACAGAGGAATCGGAAGTGTCCCTGCTGGTTCTTTTACTTCTGTCGGAGGCACTACTGAAGACCACCAGTACTATGGTATGTTGACTGGGATGGGGTACTACTCCAATAATTAGGTATGGTCATCCTCTTATCAAAATAATTAAATAATTGCATATTCAATAGAACTTACACAGTCAGACCCAAGCATGTCAAATAGGCGTTGATATTATGTATATAAGTTACACCATGACCAAGATTTACACAGCCTGAGGGCCTAAGATAGTGTAAATCCCATACCAACCGGAATGCAGAGTGGTGCAACTGACTTGTACCATGGCTCTTGGAGATAAGAATCTCAGAACAACTAATTTTGATTGGAAATATTTCATGAACAAGAGCCAGAGGCTAGTGAAAGTAGACTTTGAAAGTGAAATATCTACCCATATCACTCTAACTAGTGTAATAGTGATTTGTTCCATGCTAGATATTTTCACTGAAGTAGTATGTGTAAATTTGGTGGAATAATTCTCTAGGGGCTCCCCACACCCCCAGCTGATATTTTAGCAGCTGCTCTAACCTGGTTGGGTAGGCCCCACTAGAGTAAGGTAGCTGTAAAAACCCTGAACTGGTGCTTAACTACTATAGTATGTCCACTTATGAGTTGCTCTACCACAAAAGAGGATCTACTTGTTAAATTTCAATTTGTTTTATTATACAAAAAATTGACATGTATTAATATAATTTTATGATAACATAATATTATACAATATTTATAATATAATTGGCGAGCTTAGCGAGCTAGACACTTACAGGGGTAACACAATCGAAAATCTGGGATGTTTGTTTATTTATTTGTATATATGTATGGACATACTTAGGCATTTTTGTACTTTGACCCGTTTTTGTGTTAGTTCGGTTGTCGACCCCGTCCCAAATTGCACTAAACAGAATCCTCTGGTTTATCGATCAGTACCCATATCACCCTAGAAATTGAATTGTTTACCGTTTTGAATTCTTTTGCGGGTGCAGTTAAAACTTGAAAACTTAAGGGACTTCCATTTCTATTCGAGTTAGTGGCGGTGGTAAGTCAATGCGCTCTTTGTCATGGTTATAAGCCGTGCGCAACAGTACTTACTTGAAAATACATTGTCCACTAGACTACCGCGAAGGTAAGTCTGTGTAGGTGCATGTCCAGTTGTGTCAAAGCATTGTGTGTTACAACCACTACTTAGCTAAAGAATATCACAAAGAAAACTTTTAAATAACGTGTATTGTTTTGTTGTTATTTTTTTCCTTCAATTCAAGCAGTTGCAGAGAGTTGTTACTATGGCACTGAAATCCCTTTACCCTGTATGCTAAATTAAAAAAACTGGACCTTATTTTCAGTAGCTTCAGTGTTAGAAGTCAAAATCATTCATATAAAAATAGTATAGTCTTTAGGCTCGCTCGCCATTTGTGCTCAAGCACATCACTAGTTTTATGATGACATAAAATTGTGGTAGCTACAAGCAGCAGTTGAATTTCGAGGGTGGTAAATAGCATCCACATAACCATAGAGAACTGTACCTATATAGATACAAGGAGTAATGGACAGCTAAAGCATAAATAGTGGCATATAAAGTCTATGATGAATTATATATCTTGGTCAGCAAACAGTAAATTGGCTGAGTTTCTAAATAATAAGCCCTATTTAAGGGTGGCCGCACGTAGCAACGCGCACCGCCTGTAGATCCAGACATTAATTTATTCCCCACCAATACCCCACCATTCGATAATACGCGAGCAGAAACAATCGCGCAGTAGTAGCAGAAGTATAATTTGCGAAGTTGTGGTGTTTTAATTTAGCTTCTTGTTGTCTCATATTCGTTTATAGCAACTCTCCATACATCGTCTGAGCTCACGCGGCAAGGTGCACCAGGCTGCCTCTCCTCCAGCAGCCGTTCTCCGGACTCTGCGCACCTGAACTCAAGCGGATGGATCCACCAGGCTCGATTTCTGCGGAGCGAAGACTTCCCAAGATGCGCAGATCTAATACCTTCACCTCTGGCTATCTCCAATAAACTGCTCTCTCTTCTGACTCTCTTGTTATTGTTCTATTGATGTTTGTTTACTCTTGATATAGGAGGGCTCTTTTTAGAACCAATACAAACTAATTGAGAGAAAAATTGCTCGCGTACTCGTAGTACGAGATATGGGGGTGGGGCTGTTTCTTAAGAATTGCGAGTGGAATTAAAGTTCCAAATTTTGTAACAGTTTTTCTTGGAATCTAATAATGAGAACGACATAAAAATTTTACACACGGGTAAACCAAAAAAAAATGAACTGCACCACGTAGAGAATTTTTCAATATCTTATAAATAGAAAAAATTGCGAATAAATCATAAAGTAATATTGAAATGGAGAATAACTATTTGTCTTGCAGTAGAGTATCGGCTCGGCTAGTAGTGCACCAAATTGCGGAGCTCCAACTTAACGCACCGCTCCAAAAAACTGCTACAAAGTTTTATAACCAGGCCCCGATATTTCTTCCAGATTCGCTCTAAAATTAGTGAGCGGCTCCTTCGGCAGGTACTTTGTCCTTGTGTAGTAGTGGAGAAGCCCCTATAAGTATACAATAGTAGTAATCGTGCATAGCAACCATCAACAAAAAATTGCGTAGGCGGTGTGCGGCCACCCTTAAACTAGTAAGAAAATCTGAGTGGACAAACAACCCGTGTTACAAACTTACCTCACATTGTAGCTTGCTCTTGTTAAGTAGCCTTGAATAGCAACAAATTCCTGAGCCTAAATTGAACCAGAATGTCAAGCAGAAGGGTAGAAACGAAGTCACCAAACTACTACTGATTTTTGTTTACAATTGTCTCTGCGGTACTGCGCACGTGGTTGGCCTGGTTTGAGCGTGACTAAATCCGTGTGTAGCACGAGGGAAACGTGTGGTTTTGTTTATTCCCATAGACTTTTCTATTGAGTTTTGAAACTGCACTTTCCCACCCGCTATGAAGTTTTTAAAGGGAATTTTCTGGACCTCTTCGGCACGAGCTTTCAAATGGTACAAACCCACCAAGTGTAGCTACTTCCGTTCAAAAGTTATTAATGGTTTTTACCTCTAGTCCAGTAGACAACTTGTGAACCTAGAAATGTCCATTCCAATGAATTTTTTTTTGCTGATTTGTACTTATATGTGATCTTAGAACAAATTCAGCCTGGTTGCCCAGGTGGCAACCTTGGGCAACTCCTCAAATTTTTGTGGGTGCTGACGATAATTTGAAAATTTTGCTTTCAAACAGTTTGTCATAAAATGAAATGGAATTTTATAGGGGTTTTGGGTATGTAGAATTCATTTCTGACATTATTTTTGGGATTCAATGTAAAGGTAAGGTGCTAAACAGATTTTCTGCCAAAAAAAAACACCCTGCATTCCAGCACTTTGTGAATTTTATGTACTGACATGGAATAGTGGTTAGCAACAACAGTAATTAACCCTGCAGCTGGAAATTTCTTGCAGCTGGAGTCACCTACAGTTGGAAAATTTAGAGATGGCTGATGTTGGGCTTAATGACAGATGTCTTCTCCCAAGCTGTAGCAGTACTAGTTCTGGGTCACTCAAAACCTTCAAGATTCAAGCTTTCAAGCAACTCCTTGAATGTGCAGTTGAGAGAGGTGATGATGAGACTCTTGATAAATTACAAACTATTTTTAACTCTCATGGAGAACAGGCAACAGTTGTACTTCATAAAACGTGTTACTGTTCCTACACCTCGAAAGAACATGTCAAGAAGTTTGTTTTGAAGAGGAAGGCTGAGTCAGTCAGCAGTGATTAGCCACCTACTGCCAGAATCAGAAGGTCACAAGTGAAAAAGGTTGACTTCAAGAAGCTATGGTGGTGAGCTCACACGAAAGCAGATGTTCTCCAAGCTTGCCATGCATTTGGGTGACAATGTAGTGGTACTTAGCATTGATGGTTGCGCATCAATAATTGGATTCCGGGAGTTTGTTGGCAAAATCTTGAAAGTAGCAAAAGTGGACACTGAAGATGAGGATGCAGAGGATGCTTTGGCCCGAAAAATCTTAGCTGAGTCACGTGATATTCCATTTACCAAAACAAAATATGATCTTGGTAATTTTACTCATGCCAAAACCAAGGAACACACTAGTGCTACTCTGCTTAGGTTTATCTCAAAGCTCGTATCAACTGGCGAGGTCACAAAGGCATCACTGAGCCTATCGCAATCCATACAGCAACACATCACAAATGCATGCAAGCAAACAACGCTTGGGTTGCGAGTTAAGCTCCACCACAAATTTGGTAGCAGATATATCATTGATACTTTGCATGAACATGGATACATTGCATCGTATGATGAAGTACGGCGATTCCGGAAGTCAGCAGCAAAGTATGTCAGTGAGAATGCTCTTATGCTGCATCAGATGATGGGGTTCACAAAGAGTGCCGGACTAGTGTTTGGTTGGTATGACAACTTTGACCATATGGTGTCAACTCCAAATGGTTGTCGTGAAACTCATACCATGGCAACTGAATTTCAGATGCACCCAGCTGGAATCATTGAGCCTGACAGCTCTCAGTCTGACATCAATACCACTATCATTCCTCGTCTCACTTCCAAGGAGGCCAAATCTGTGGGTACTAACAGGTCAATTCCCCTTGTACACTAAGCTGGTCAGAAGAAGGTGATGCCCCCTGCAATAGCCACCAGAACAACTGGACTCAGTTACACTGAGTTGTGTGCTAGACAGACCATGTGAAGGACACAGAGTGGCTCAATAGCCTTAGCATGAATGAAAATTCTATGGAATGGAATGGTTTCAGTAACCATCTAGCCAGGAGCAGGGTATTGTGAAACCTGCAACAGCATACATGTTTGGCCCTTTAATTGACGCTCCACCGCATCATCCAGACACCATCCTCATAACACTTAAGTATATGCAGGAGTCTTTGGTTGACATGGGGATGACTTGTATTCATCTTTCTATGGACATGCAACTGTATGAGGTAACCAAACAAGTTTGTTGGGATGATTCTGTACAATTCCAAAATATTATCGCCCATCCTGGTGGAATGCACATTACATAGTCATTCATCGGTTGCATTGCGAAGCTAATGAGAGGTTCAGCATTGGAAGAATATGTTGCTGCAGCTTATGGGGGGCTGACAGGTACGTTTCAATAATAATTTAGCTATAACTTACACTTTTTAAGTAGTTTCCTACTTTGCAGGTATCTTCAATGGAAAGTCCTGGATAAAGGCCATGCGATCCTTTCATGGTGTATCAGCAGCACTCATGAGGAGGTCAACTGGGCTGAAGACATTTGATGAGATAGAGCATATCTTGATGCCGCTCGAAGTCATCCCACTGGTCGACACTGGGTTGACAACTTTCTCCTCCCAACTCTCCTTATCCACCAGTTTGAGTGTGCAGAGAGGGAGGGTGACATCGACTTGAAGCTGTTGACTTTGCAGCGAATGATGAAGTATTTTTTTCCTTGCTGGCCATATGCATTATGCACGCTATCTTACCCAGTATTTGCTGGAGATGGCTTCACTGCATGCTGAAGCCAAAGTAGACCTTGTCTGTCGGCACCATGCGGGTTACTGGAATGCTGTATCAGCTGATCAGTTTGGTGAGCAGACTGCTATCAAGATGGGAAAAGGAGGTCTCAAAGGAATGACTTTGTCGGCTGAGCTTGTTAGTGAGTGGATAGACGCTTTCCCTATCACTGCTCATGTGTCAGATCGTCTAGATGTTGTCTACTCGGATGACAAACCAGGAAAATCTGCACAGAATTATCACAAAGAAGAGTTGAAGCATCGTTGTGTCTTGGATGCCAAAGATCGGGATCTCATATATGCAAGAGTAGAGAAATATCCTCACCCTCTGGAAGATGTACGTCCTCATCTATACAATCCTATCAATGGCCAAATTGCACCTGTTGATGTGAATGTTGCCGATTCAATTACAATTGGTGAAAAGATGCAGAGAGAATACATTGCCAGTCTACCTAAAGGATTCTATAATCCTATTAGTAGCCCCATTAAGACAATGTCTGTTCTCAAGAAGCAGACGAAGAGTAAGAATGTCAGGCCAGTAATGGATCTTGAGAGTATTTTTCTTCGTCTGCTCATGATTGGTCAGCAGCGGGAAATTCAACTTGAACATCTCTTTGCCTACGCGTTGTGTGCAGTGCTTTCATCACTTATGGATGAGCACATATCTATATGGCAAAGGCAAGACAAGAGCACTCAACACCTTGCTTTCTGGGAACTTACTTGGTTTGGCAAATGCCATGGGTGAGATTGACATCACACCAGCTGATCTGATGAAAGTGGTAAACCCTTTTATCACTGCCCTCTACAATCAGGTGCCAGGAACATCAATGGAATCTGCAAGATTCAAACAAGAAGAAAAGTCCTAAGATAATGGCTCTACCTACAACATCTGCTAACCTTTTGCAACATGCACTTAGGGCTCATCTTCAGGTCATAAAAATTTGTGTCAAGTGGACTCATAACACCTTACCTTTACATTGAATCCCAAAAATAATGTCAGAAATGGATTCTACATACTTAAAATCCCTATAAAAGAGCTATTCCATTTCATTTTATGACAAACTGTTCAAAAGCAAAAATTTCAAATTATCATCAGCACCCGCAAAATTTTCAGGAGTTGCCCCAGGCTGAATTTGTTCTAAGATCACATATAAAGTACAAATCAGCAAAAAAAAAATTCATTGGAATGGACATTTCTAGGTTCATATATTAGCCCTATAGGGGTGTCTACTAGACTACTCGCCAACTCAACTTGGACATGCTATAGGGTAACTAGCTTGCAAGATATCATTGTGAAGATATCTAGAGTGGAATAAATATTTGTGACCAGTTTTGGGAAAATCGGCCTAAACGCGGCAAACAATTTTTTTCAGTATCCCCGGGTAAAGCCTTATGGGTCGATTTTTTCGAAAAAAAATTTATGGCAGAAATGGATAGACACCAGTTAGCTCTAGCTTATGACGCAGTTGTAAGCTCTGGCGTGCTCTAGAACTCACACTAGGAGGCTAGAAACACTAGCCGGTTGGACTCGTGTACGGAGAGTTGCTAAGAAATTATTGGCAGGCTTTTCACTAACAGCCGGGAAAAAACTGTAGCTAACTAATTCACTTACTATTCTACATAATTCACGTACTCACGCAATTCTCGCCATCATAGTTTCTTAAGGAGCCCTGCATTAAGCCTTTTAGACTTCTTTCAATCCCCTGTAACCCGGTTTATTCAATACTATAGTAGATGCCGCATTTAGGCCGATTTTCCAAAAACTGGTCACATTTATTCCACCCTAGATATCTTCACAATGATATCTTTAGGTACAAAACTTTGAAATTACTCACAATTATGACAAGGTCTTTATTTCACCCTGTACTGCCAATCTCATTACCCTAGTAGTTATATAAGAAACCAGCCTTGTGGCACTTTTCCTTGTTACAGCTACCTTACTCTTGTGTAGCTTCTCTAATAGGTTAGAGCTGCTGCTAAAATCTCAGCTTGGGATTGTGGGTAGCCCTCTGCTGCCTAGTACCTGTCTTCTAGTGTAGGTGGTGAAGGTATCTAGTGCAGAATAAACCACTTATTACACTAGTGGGAGTGATATGGAAGATATTTTACTTTATTTTCACAGAGCCAGAGGCAGTGAAAATAAATTAGCCTGCTCTTGAAATATTTCATGTCATACTGAAATATTTCCCATGTCACACTCTGACTGATGTAATAAGAGCAGGCTAGAGAGTGAATTATCTAGCCATATCACTCTGGCTGAGTGTAATAAATGGTTTACCCCTCACTAGATATCTTCACTGCTGTAGTTAGTACTAGAGGACTGGTAACTCTCAGGTAAAGTTGGTTGTAGGGGCTACCTATACCCTCCAGCTGATATTTTAGCAGCTGCTCTTGTTATAACTAGGTACACTATTAAATATAGTGAATTTCTAGGGTCATGTACCTAAACTCCTAAAGATATCATTGTAAAGATATCTAGGGTGGAATAAATAATATATATATAGGACTTCTTATCAGTTAAACTCAGTGTCAGTTACTAATAATGTTGCATGTTAACTAAACTACTTATAATGATGATCCATTTGCTATATTGGGGCTAATTAGCTGGTGTTACATTCATTAATTTCTGGTCCATTTGTTTATATTGTAGGATTCGATTTAAACTCGGGTTTCTTGACATCGAATTCAGGCAGTGGTGGAAATGAAGGTGAGATAAATACAGAGTTGGCACATATGAGTATGGTTCTGTTACTAGTGGTGTCCTACAGTACTAATGGAGAGGCAGCATGCCTAGCTGCCTTTATATTGGAAACAATAAAAGGGTTTAATATATAAAGAAGAGAAAGCTTGCTATGGCCTTTAGCCCTTTGGAACATTTCTTTAATTTCTTACCTCTAGTTTTCCTGAAATACTAGCATAGTGTTCAGCATCTCCCTGGTTTGTTTGTTGTTGTGGTTGTTTTGACAGTACTAAGTCTAAGTGTAGTCCCTCAGTTTAGTAGTTTTCAATACACTGACGCCGAAATGCACTCACCCTGAGAGAGAAGTAGCATGGTCTTTTAGGGCTATGTGTTGTGGTATAGCAGAAGTGGTATAACTTTACTCACCATGTAAAGGTGCCAAAGAGAAGTAAAACTGGCCCTTGTAATCCGTTATGCATAGTTAGGCTTTAAGTCTGCCCATAGCTGTTTTTCAATATCAGTGTTTAATAGTCATAGAGCTCTTTTGCTCAAGTAAGTTTCCACTGTGGTCTAGTTAGTACTTATATAAGTACAAGACCAGTGTACATACTTGTCCTAATTTACAAGTACTCATAATAACCCAAATACTTTTCAAGTACTTTGCCCCATGTCTGGTGTGAGCAATGGATAAGCAGGGGTGTGCCCTGCAGAGCAGCATTGAATGGTGTCATCAAGCTTTAATAAAA